>Ga0335077_10000186_pt1 | contig 64912 bp, 61 predicted proteins | sample Lox_Sample_31_FD_207151 | JGI IMG/M metagenome (GOLD analysis project Ga0335077, IMG submission 207151) | Soil microbial communities from Loxahatchee National Wildlife Refuge, Florida, United States - Lox_Sample_3.1 | ecosystem: Environmental > Terrestrial > Soil > Wetlands | place: USA... | reverse complement strand
ATGGCCGACCCCGCCTATCCGTTCGACGAGCCTCCGCCCGACGTGCCGGGACAGCCGGTCGGGAGCGGGACCGTCGGCTTCCTCGCCGACGTGGTGCGCAAGACCGTCCTCACCGGAATGGGGGCTCTGTTCCTCACAGAGGAGGGGGCGCGCAAGCTCGCGCGGGAGTGGAAGCTCCCGAAGGAGCTCGCCGGCTTCCTGGTGCAGCAGGCCCACGGGGCGAAGGACGAGGTGCTGCGCGTGGTGGGGCAGGAGATCCGGCGCTTCTTCGAGTCGGAGACGTTCCGGCGCGAGCTCTTGAAGCTCCTCGACGGGATGACCGTCGAGGTCCGCTCGGAGATCCGGTTGAAGGAGGGGCCGGCCGGCCGAAGGCGGACCCGGGTGCGGGTGAAGCGCACCCCCGCGAAGGCGGAGGAGGGCCCGCCAGACCCTGCCGGGCCCGATGCCCCCGAGGGGGCGAAGCCGCAGTGAGAGCCTTCGCGAGCGTGCTCCTCGTCGTGGGCCTCGCGTCCGTGGGGCTCTTCGCCCTGAAGGGCGTCCCCCGCGACGTCACCTTGGTGTACGGGGTCCCGGACGTGGGAGACTCGGCGGCCCTGGAGGTCGACATCCGTCGCGGCGAGTCCACCGTGCGACGCGCCGAGTTCCGGTTTCACGGTCCGGCTCCGGCGCAGGTCCGCCACGAGGTCCGACTGTCCGATGGGGACTACACCCTGGCGCTGCGCCTCACCGGCGCCGCCGGCGCTCCCCAGATATTCGAGCGGTCCCTCACGGTCTCCGAGGGCGGACCCATCGTCGTTCCGCTGGGCGAGACCGGAGGGCCTCATTGACAACGGAGTCGGGGGCGCCATATCACCTGGCTCCCGGGGGAGGGTCCATGGCGATCGAGCGCATCGCGGTCATCGGCGCGGGGCAGATGGGCACCGGCATCGCCCAGGTGGCGGCGCAGTCCGGCCGGAAGGTCACCCTCGTCGACGCGGTGCCAGAGCTCGCCCGCCGAGCCCACCAGAAGCTCGGGGCCGCCCTGCAGAAGCTCGTCGAGAAGGGCAAGCTCTCGGCCGAGGCGCGCCAGGCCACCCTCGACCGCATCCGCCCCGCGGAGTCGGTCGACGACACTGCGGGGGCGGACCTCGCCATCGAGGCGATCGTGGAAAGGGAGGAGCCGAAGCTCGAGCTCTTTCGCAAGCTCGACGAGCTCCTGCCCAAGCACGCCATCCTCGCTTCCAACACGAGCTCCATCTCCATCACCAAGCTCGCCGCCGCCACCAAGCGCCCCGAGCAGTTCATCGGGATGCACTTCATGAACCCGCCGCCGGTGATGCAGCTCATCGAGATCATCCGGGGGCTACAGACGAGCGATGCCACCTGGAAGGCCGTGGCCGAGCTCGCCACCGGCACCTTCGGCAAGACGGTGGTCACCTCCAAGGACGTGCCCGGCTTCATCGTGAACCGAGTACTCATCCCGCTCATCAACGAGGCCTGCTTCGCGCTGCAGGAGGGCCTCGCCACCCCCGAGGACATCGACACGGCGGTGAAGCTGGGGCTGAACCACCCCATGGGCCCGCTCACGCTCGCGGACTTCGTGGGCCTCGACACCTGCCTCTACATCGCCGAGGTGCTCCAGCGGGAGCTCGGCGAGGACAAGTACCGGCCGGCGGCGCTCCTGCGCCAGTACGTGGCGGCGGGGTGGCTGGGCCGGAAGAGCGGTCGAGGGTTCTACCGGTACGAATAGCCGCCCCGAAGCGGAGGCGGCGGGAGGCGACCATGCAGCTCGAGAACATCCTCTGGTCGACCGAGAGCGGCATCGGGGTCGCGACGCTGAACCGCCCCAAGGCGCTCAACGCGCTCAACGCCCAGACCGTGAGGGAGCTCGGCGAGCTCCTCGGCGAGGTGGAGCGCGACTCGGCTCTAAACGCCCTCGTCCTCACCGGCGGCGGGGAGAAGGCCTTCGTCGCCGGCGCGGACATCGCCGAGATGGCGGCGCTCTCCCCCCTCGAGGCCCGCCGCTTCGCCGAGGCAGGCCAGCGCACGCTGGAGAGGCTCGAGGCGCTCTCCATCCCCACCATCGCAGCGGTGAACGGGTTCGCGCTCGGCGGGGGCTGCGAGCTCGCCATGGCCTGCGACCTCATCTACGCGAGCGAGAAGGCCAAGTTCGGCCAGCCCGAGGTGAACCTGGGCATCATCCCCGCCTTCGGCGGCACCCAGCGGCTGCAGCGCCGGGTGGGGTCGGTCCGCGCCATGGAGATGATCCTCACCGGGGACATGGTCGACGCCGCCACCGCGAAGGCCTGGGGCCTGGTCCTGGAGGTGGTGGCGCCGGACAAGCTCCTCGAGCACGCCCGGGGCCAGGCGCGGAAGATCGCCTCGCGCGGGCCGGCGGCCGTGGCCGCCGCGAAGAGGATCCTGCGGGCCACCGCGGCTCCGCGGCTCGGGCCCGGCCAGGAGATGGAGGCAGACGCCTTCGGGATGCTCTTCGGCACCGAGGACGGGCGCGAGGGGTTGCGCGCCTTCGTGGAGAAGCGCCCGGCCCGCTTCCGGGGAGCCTAGGAGGGAGCATGCAGGTCGAGCTGAGCGAGGAGCAGTGCCAGGTGCGGGACCTCTGCCGGCAGTTCGCCGACGAGGAGCTCAAGCCGAACGCGCGCAAGTGGGACGCCGAGCACCACTTTCCGGCCGAGCAGGTCAAGAAGCTCGGGGAGATGGGGCTCATGGGCGTGTCGGTCCCGACCGAGTGGGGCGGGGCCGGCATGGACAACGTCTCCTACGCCGTCGCCATGGAGGAGATCTCCCGCGGGTGCGCCGGCACCGGGGTGATCATGAGTGTCAACAACTCGCTCTACTGCGACCCGGTGCTCAAGTTCGGGACCGACGAGCAGCGCAAGGAGTTCCTCGCTCCCTTCGCGCGCGGCGAGAAGCTCGGCGCCTACGCGCTCACCGAGCCCATGAGCGGCTCGGACGCTGCGGAGATGCGCACCACCGCCACCAAGCGGGGCGCGGAGTACGTCCTCTCCGGCACCAAGAACTTCATCACCAACGGGCCCCAGGCGGACGTCATCCTGCTCTTCGCAATGACCGACCGGACGAAGGGGCACAAGGGCATCAGCGCCTTCCTCGTCCCCACCGACACCAAGGGATTCGTGCGCGGCAAGCCGGACGAGAAGGTGGGCATCCGCGCCTCGGGGACGTGCTCGCTCTTCTTCGAGGAGGCGGCCGTCCCCGACCGCTACCGGCTGGGCGCCGAGGGGGAGGGCTTCAAGATCGCCATGCAGACGCTCGACGGCGGGCGCATCGGCATCGCCTCCCAGGCGCTCGGCATCGCGCGCGCCGCCTACGAGGAGGCGGTCGGCTACGCGCGCGAGCGCAAGGCGTTCGGCCAGCCGATCACCCAGTTCCAGGCCATCCAGTTCATGCTGGCGGACATGGCCACCGAGCTCGACGCCGCGCGGCTGCTGGTGTGGCGGGCCGCCACCCTCAAGGACCAGGGGGTCCGCCACAGCGCCGAGAGCGCGATGGCGAAGCTCTACGCCTCGGAGATGTGCGAGCGGGTGACGAGCAAGGCCCTCCAGGTCCACGGCGGCTACGGCTACGTGAAGGAGTACGACGTCGAGCGCCACTGGCGCGACAGCCGCATCACCGAGATCTACGAGGGCACGAGCGAGATCCAGCGGCTCGTCATCGCCGCGTCGGTGCTGAAGGGATGATCGGCCGGGCGAGAGCCATCCCCCTCGCCGCGGTCCTCTTCGCCCCCTGGCCCTCGGCGCCGGCAGAGCCTCCCCCGCCGCCGGCCGAGGCGCGCGCCGCTGCGCCGGACGCCGGTCCGCCCGAACCCGCCGGCCTGCCCTTCGGTGCCGACTCGGTGCAGACCGTCGCCGAGTCCCACCAGCCCGAGGTGACCTCATGCTACGAGGAGAGGCTCTCCCAAGGGAAGGACGTGCGCGGGGAGGTGGTGGTGGGGTTCGTCATCGGCAAGGACGGCCGGGCCACGCAGGTCCGGGTGAAGAAAAGCACGCTCGGGGACCGGGAGGTGGAGGCCTGCGTCGTGCGCGCCGTGGGCGGCTGGACCTTCCCGAGACCCCCGACCCCGCAGCCGGTGACGATCCCCTTCCGCTTTGACGAGATCGGCCATCGCGCCGCCGCAGCGCCGGAGCCCGCCGGGCGATAGGTCTTCCCGAATCCGCGATGGACTTCACCCCCACAGAGACCCAGCAGGCCGTGGCGGAGCTGGCGCGATCGTTCGCCGAGAAGCGCGCGGCCCCGGCAGCGGCGGAGAACGACCGCCTGGCGCGCTTCCCGGCGGACCTGGTGCGCGAGCTCGGCGCCCTCGGGCTCCTCGCCGTGAACGTGCCTACGGCCTACGGCGGGTCGGAGGCGGGCGCGGTGGCCTACGCGCTCGCTCTCATGGAAATCGCCCGGGCCGACTGCTCGCTGGCGGTGACGATGGCGGTCACCAACATGGTCGGGGAGACCATCGCCCGCTACGGCACCGAGGAGCAGAAGCTCCGCTGCCTGCCGCGCCTCGCCTCGGCGGAGTGGCTCGCCGGCGCCTTCGCGCTCTCCGAGCCCCATTCCGGCAGCGACGCGGGCGCGCTCCGCACCCGCGCCGAGCGTCGCGGGGGCGGGTGGGTGCTGAACGGCGAGAAGCAGTGGATCTCGAGCGGAGACCGGGCCGGGGTGCTCATCGTCTGGGCGCGCACCTCGCCGGAGGAGGGCAGCCGCGGCCTGAGCACCTTCCTGGTCGAGGGCGGCGCTCCCGGCCTCGTCGTCGGCCGCAAGGAAGACAAGATGGGCCTGCGGGCGTCGACGACCGTAGCGCTGTCTCTCGAGGACTGCGAGCTCCCGCCGGACGCGCTCCTGGGGGCGGAGGGGCAGGGGTTCGGAATCGCCCTCTCGGCGCTCGAGGGCGGTCGCATCGGCATCGCCTCCCAGGCGACCGGAGTCATCCGGGCAGCCCTCGAGAGCTCGGTCGGCTACGCCAAGGAGCGCCGCGCCTTCGGCAAGCCCATCGCCGACTTCGAAGCCATCTCCTTCGCCCTCGCCGACATGCGCACCGCCCACGACGCGGCCCGCCTGCTCGCGCTCCGGGCCGCCTCGCTCAAGGAGGCCGGCCGGCCCTTCGGAAGGGAAGCCTCCATGGCAAAGCTCTTCGCGAGCGAGGCCGCCCAGTCGGTGGTCTCGAAAGCGGTGCAGATCCACGGTGGGTACGGCTACGTCGACGCCTTCCCCGTGGAGCGGTACTTCCGGGACGCCCGGGTGCAGACCATTTACGAGGGAACGAGCGAGGTCCAGCGCCTGGTCATCGCCAGGAGCATCCTCGGGGGCGACCGACGCTAGCCTCCCCTCGGGGCCCCGGCGCGCCGCTGCCCGCCGGGCAGGCAGCCGCCCCTCGCCCGAGGTGCAGCGCTCACATCACCCGACGTGAAAGCATCCCTGCGAGCCGCTCCCACCCGCTCGCAGGGTGAACCCCGGAATCCGAGGACAGCACCGCTCCCCACTGTCAACCCTCACGCAGAGCGGAGGGGGCAGGCTCCCCGTTATCCTTGTACCTATAACCTGGGTTGCGAGACGGCGCAGGGCCAATTAGCAAATTCGCTGCATGGAATTGGCGGATCTCACGAGCGGAGACCTCGCCCGCGCAACGGGTCAGACCGTAAGGACCATCCGATTCTACGAGGAGCAGGGGCTGTTGCGCCCGGCCTCGGTGAGCGACGGCGGCCACCGTCGCTACGGCGGAGAGGCCCTCGAGCGGCTCCGGCTCATCCTCGACCTCCGGGAGCTCGGGCTCTCGCTCCAGGACATCGGGGCTCTGCTCGCCTTGCGGGCAGGGTGCCGGAGCGGGGCAGAGTTCGCGAGCCGGCTGCGCGAGGTCATCCCGAGCCACATCGCCCAGGCGCGCCGCCGCATCGACCAGCTGCGGCGGCTCGAGGGGGAGCTGCGCCGGGCCTTGAAGACCCTCGACGTGGTGCCGCAGGAGCCTCCCATGGCGTGCGCCTGCGCGGTCGCGAGCCAGGGAGGGGCACCGCGCATCGTGCGCGTGCTGGCGAAGGACGGGGTCTGTCCTCACGAGCCCGCTGGCGAGGCCGCCATCGTCCGCGGCAAGGACGAGGGCGACTCGGAGCTCGTGTACCGAGGCGCGTGAGTGCCCGGTTTCGAAGTTAACATAATCCATCTTATCGGACGCACGAACACCCGCGCACCCCCCGTTTCCGCGCCGGTCGCTGGGGTGCGGCTTCGATCCCGAGGCCGTCCGCGAGCCCTCCTCGTCGCCCTCTCGACCCTCGCCGCTTCGTGCACGCTCCCGGGTGGAGCTCCGGCGGGCCCGGCCGCGCCCGACGCAGGGCGCGACGGCGGAGCCGCCGAGGGCTCCTCCTTCGACGCCGGCCCGCCTCCGGAGGGCCTCGCGAGCACCGCCACCTCGGCGGTGGCCGCCGCGCCGCTCGCGCTTCCGCCCACGTCGCTCCTCGCCATCGGCCCCTCCGGCGGCTCGCCCCTCGCCTTGGCCGAGGTCTCCTCCGTAGACCCGGAGGCCACCTTCCTCGTCCGTATCCGGGCTCGCCTGCCGGAGGCGCGGCTCGTGCTCCTCGACTCCCAGGACGTGATCGTGGCCTCGCGGGGCGATACCGAGGTGGGCGCGGAGACCGTCTTCCGGCTCGCGCCGACCGAGCCCCTCCGCCCCGGGTCGACCTATCGGCTGCTCCTCGAGGGCCTGGCCGCGCGAGAGCTGCGGGACGCGGACGGAAAGAGCTACGCGCCGCTCGCACTGCGGCTGCGCGCGGCGGGCGAGCCCGCTCCCGCGCCGGCCCGGGGCAAGTCTCACCGCCGGCGGGCGCCGCCAGCGAAGTGAGCCCTTTCCTCGGGGCGGCGCGAGGAGGTCCGCGCGCGAGTGAATCTCCCTTCTGGCTCAGGCGTCTAAGGATAGACTCGGGCCTTCGGGGCCCGCTCCGGCGCAACCGAACGAGGTCTCCCATGAAAACCTTCGCCTTCGCCCTCCTCGTCGCCGCCGCCGGGGCGGGTCTCGCACAGGCGCCCCCGCCCGCCGCGCCGCCGCCTGCGGAAGGCCAGGACGGCTTCCAGACTAGTTGGCCGCGCAGCATCGACCTGGAGAAGGGATCGCTCGAGATCTACCAGCCGCAGATCGAGCGGTACCAGGGAGTGGCCCTCTCCGCCCGCTCCGCCGTCGCCTGGACCCCGAAGGGCCAGGAGCCGATCTTCGGCGTGGTCTGGCTCGACGCCCGGGTCCTCGTCGACAAGGATGCGCGGGACGTCGCCGTCGAGCAGGTCACCGTGAAGAAGGTGCGCTTCCCGAACATCACCCCGGAGAACGAGCAGAAGGCGAAGGCGGTCCTCGAGAGGGAGATCCCGAAGTGGGATCTCCACATCCCGCTTTCCGACATCCAGGCGAGCCTGGCGGAGACCCAGCGGGAGCAGAGGTCTTCCCAGGGTCTCAAGGCCACCCCTCCCAAGATGCTCTTCTCTCAGGAGCCCGCCGTCCTCCTCCTCTACGACGGCGCCCCGATCGAGCGGCCCCTCGACAAGAGCAACCTGAAGCGGGTCGTCAACACGCCCATGTTCGTGGTCCTCGATCCCTCCACCGGGCGCTACTACCTCTCCGGCGGGAAGTTCTGGTACGAGGCCCCGGCCGCCACCGGCCCCTTCGCGGCGGTCCCGGCCCCGTCGCCGGCGGTGAAGGCGTACGTCGACCAGAACCCTCCTCCTGCGCCGCCTGCGGAGGGCGACGCGGCCCAGCAGGCAGCGGAGAAGTCGGTGGAAGATCCGAAGTCGCCCCCCAAGGTGATCGTCGCCACCTCGCCGTCGGAACTCTTCATCTTCGACGGGCCTCCCAGGTACCAACCGGTGGGCACGAGCGCCGATCTGCTCTACGTCGAGAACACCCAGAGCAACGTCCTCGTCTACGTGCCGAAGAGCGAGACCTACGTGCTGGCGGCGGGCCGCTGGTTCCGGGCGAAGTCGCTCGCCGGCCCCTGGAGCGCGGTGCGCCCAGACCAGCTGCCGCCCGGCTTCCAGAACGTCCCTCCCGACTCCCCGGTCGGAGACGTCCGCACCTTCGTCTCCGGCACCGACGAGGCTCAGGACGCGCTCGCCGACAGCCAGATCCCGCAGACCACCGCGGTGAAGCGCGACCAGCAATTCCAGGTGAGCTACGACGGCGAGCCGCGCTTCAAGCCCATCGAGGGCACCAACATGGCCTTCGCCGTCAACACCCCCGCCTCGGTGATCCAGGACGCCGGCCAGTACTGGGCGTGTGACCAGGCGGTCTGGTACGTCGCCCCGACGCCGAACGGGCCCTGGGCGGTGAGCGATCGGCGGCCGCCCGACATCGATCAGGTGCCCCCGAGCGCGCCCGTCTACAACACCAAGTACGTCTACGTCTACCAGTCGACGCCCCAGGTGGTGTACGTCGGATACACTCCTGGTTACGTGGGGATGTACCCCTACTACGGGACCGTGGTCTACGGGACCGGCTTCTACTACCCGCCCTACGTGGGCCCGGCGGTCTACTACCCGCGCCCCTGCACCTACGGGTTCCGCGTCACCTACAATCCCTGGACCGGCTTCGGCTTCACGGTGGGCTACGCGACGCCCTTCTACTCGGTGGGGATCCACTTCGGCGGCTACGGCCCCTACTACCGGCCGGGATGGTACGGGCCGGTCGGCTACCGTCCCTACCCGCCTCCCTACCCCGGCGGCTGGTACCGGCCGCCCCCGGGCTATCGCCCGCCATACCCCGGCTACCGGCCCCCGCCCCCCGGTTACGGCGGCGGGTACCGCCCCGGCTACCCGGGCTACCCTGGCTACGGGGGAGGCCGCCCACCGCCCGCCACCATGCCGGCCCCGCCCCGGAACAACCTCTACGCTCGTCCCGAGAACCTGGCGCGCAACGCGGAGCGCCCGCAGGCCGGCGGCCAGCCCCGGCCGGCGCCCCGGCCCGTCAACCGGCCCAACAACGTCTATGGGGACAAGGCCGGGAACGTCTACCGCCAGAACGACAAGGGAAACTGGGAGAGGAACACGAAGCAGGGGTGGCAGCCGCAGGGAGGGACCCGCGAGGCCTCGTCCCGGCCGGCCCCATCGCCCGCGGGGCGCCCCGCGGGCGGCAGCCCGGCCCCGGCGCAGCGCCCGTCCCAGCCGTCCTACGGCTCCTCCCACCCGTCCCAGCCCGCGGGCCGGCCCGCGCCCCAGGGAGGCGGGTACAACCGCGCGCCCGCGGGCCTCGGCCACGACGCGGCGGCGCGCCAGCGAAGCGCTCCCCCGCCGTCTCGCGGAGGCGGAGGAGGCGGAGGAGGCGGAGGCCGCGGGGGGAAGCCGCGCTAACCCGGGTCTGCGCCTCCCCCGGGCCAGGCCTCCTCGGGGGCCCGGGACAGGGTCGCGAGGACGGGCCGGTCGGCTTCGCAGAAGTCGTATTCGGCGAGGCGGGAGGTGTCTGCCCACTCGAGCGCCTCGGCGTCGATGGGGCGCGGCTGCGCCCCCGGGCGGAGGGCGCAGGAGTAGAAGGCGAGCTCGACCTCCAGGTCGGGGTAGCGGTGGCTCGTGCGGGCGAGGAGGGCTCCGACCGCGACCTCGCAGCCGAGCTCCTCCCAGATCTCGCGCTCGAGCGCGACCGGCTCGGTCTCGCCGCTCTCGACCTTCCCGCCCGGGAACTCCCACTGACCGCCGCGCTCGGCGTGGCCGTGCCGTCGGCTGATGAGGACCCGGCCGCCGCGCCGCACGACGGCTGCGACCACGCGGGCACGTCTCACTTGAGGTCGACCGCCACGAGCTCGCCGGCGTTGGAGAGCCCGTAGAGGCGGTTGCCGAGCAGCGCCGGCGCCGAGGACGCGCCCGACCCGCGCGTGAACAGCCGGAGACGCTTTCCGGTCTTCCGGTCAAGGGCGAGGAGCCCCCTCCCGTTCGCCACCAGGACCATCCCCCTCACCGAGATGGGGTCGGCGAAGGGGACTCCCTCGAGCGGGACGCTCCAGATCTGCCGGCCGCTCTTGGCGTCGAGCAGGACCACGCTCGTGTTGCTCACCACGATGAGCGCGTCGCCGTCGAGCTGGCTCTTGTAGGCGAGCGGGACCTTCGCCTCCCAGATCACGTTCCCGTTCGCTGGGTCGAGCGCGACCACCTGACCGGCATAGCTCGCGGCGTAGAGCCGGTCCTTCCCCAGCTGCACGCTGGCGTTCACGTCGGGGTAGTCCCCGCGCCCGACGCGCCGGTCCCACTTCACCGCTCCGGTCTTGGCGTCGAGCGCCACCACCGACCCGTCGGCGAAGCCTTGGTAGAGCACGCCGCCGGCGACGACCGGGCGGCCGATGCCCAAAATGGTGAAGCGGGCGGTGGGCTCCCGCCGGAAGTGCCACTTCCAGGTCCCGCTCTTCTCGTCGATGGCCAGCACCGTGCCCTCGAGCGTCGCGACGTACACGGTGCCGGAGTCGACGACGGGCTGGCTGCCCATCTCCTCCCGGTAGAAGTACTGCCAGCGCCCGCGGCCGGTGGCGAGGTCGAATGCCACCAGCTGCCCGTCGATCCCGCCCACGAACGCCATGCCGTCGCCGACCCCGGGCGCGGCGATGTAGGGCCCCTTCCCCTCGTAGTACCAGAGCTGGTTCCCCTCGGGGCTGAAGGCCCGGACCATCCCGTCGCGGGTGGCGACCAGCACCGTGCCGGTCGAGGGGTCCACCTGGGGCCCGGCCGGCTCGTTGGGCTTGTACTCGAGGAGCTCCATCACCACCAGCGGCCGGCGCCAGGCCACCGCGAAAAGGTTGTCCAGGGCCGGGGCGGCGGGAGCGGCGCTGCCGAGCGCCAGCGCGGTTGCGAGCGAGAGGAGGGGCATCGGCTACTTGGCAGCGCCCAGCCGGGCGAGCTGCTGCTCGGCCTCGCTCTTCGCCTGGGAGTCCTTGAAGTCCTGGTTGAAGGACTGGAGGATCTTCTTCGCCTCGTCGGCCTTTCCCTGCCGGGCGAGGAGGCGCGCCCTCTCCAGGGCAGCGCGGTCGGCGTAGGCGGGGTTGAGAGAGGGAATCTGCTCGAAGGCGGCGAGCGCCCCGGCGAGGTCGCCCTTCGCCTCCTTCGCCCGCGCCACCCCCTCGCTGGCGAGGAAGGCGAGGGAGTCGCCCGCCTTCGCGGAGGCGAGGTAGGACTCGAAGTCGGCGAGGGCCGCGTCGTAGGCGGAGAGCTTGAGGTGGGCCTCGGCCGCCGCCAGGGTCGCCGTGCGGGCCGCCTCCGAGGAGGGGTAGGCGCGCTGGACCTCGGTCGCCTTCTCGACGATCGCCTTCTGCTGCGCCTCAGCAGTGGGAAAGATGGGAGCGGTCACGCCCGGGAGCGGCACGCTCGACACCTGCCCGTCGGCGTCGTTCAGGACGCCGAAGAGCCCCGCGCCAGCCGCCTTCTCGGAGGACTCGCGCCAGCTCATCCCCGCGAGGGCGAGGGCTAGCAGCGCGACGGCGCCCACCACGGCCGCCACGATGTGCTTCTGGTGGCCTGCCACCCAGCCGGCCGCCTTGCCGGCGACGACCTGGAAGGCGTCGGGCGCCTTCATGTCCTTTCGGGTCAGCTCCACGGCGTTCTTCGTCATGGTTCCTCTCGAATCCCAGCGAAAAGTCGGCACAATCTAGGCGGGGGCGGCGGGGGCGTCAAGCGTGGCCGCGGCCCTTCCTGGCCGCCGGAGGAGGGCGCTCGCGGCGCTTCCTCTCCCGGAACACGAAGCGCAGCGGCACCCGCAGCCGGAAGGCCTCGCGAAAGCGGTTCTCGACGAAGCGGCGGTAGGAGTCAGTGATGGCCTCGGGGCGGCTGCACTGCAGCACGAAGGTCGGCGGCGCCGTCGAGACCTGGGCCACGTAGTAGAGCTTCACTGGCCGGCCGCGCGCGAGCGGGGCCGGGTGCCCCTCCTGGATGGCCTCGAGGAGCTCGTTCAGGGCCGGAGTGGGGAGCCGAACCCGGTACTGCTTCCAGAGCCGGCTCGCCTGGGCGAGAATCCGCTCCACGCCGGTGCCGTCCCGCGCCGAGGCGAAGAGGATCGGCACCCAGGGGACGAAAGGGAGCCGCTTCCTCAGCTCCTTCGTGTACCACGACTGGGTCGCCCCCTCCCGGGCCGCCAGGTCCCACTTGTTCACCACCAAGACGAGCGCCCGCGCCTTCTCCTCCACCAGGCCGACGAGCCGGGCGTCCTGCTCGGAGCCCGCCTCGAGGGCGTCGAGGATCACCGCCACCACGTCGGCGTCGTCGATGGCTCGCATGGCGCGGACGACGGAGAATCGCTCCACCTGCTGGGCGATGGAGCGCTTGCGCCGGATGCCAGCGGTGTCGGTGATGACGAAGCGCTGCCCGCCGCGCTCGAGCACGGAGTCGATGCTGTCGCGCGTCGTCCCCGGGACCTCCGACACCACGAACCGGTCCTCCCGCAGGAGTCGGTTCACGAGCGTGCTCTTGCCGACGTTGGGGCGCCCGACGATGGCGAGGCGCAGCTCGCCCCGGTCCGGTGCCTCGGCCGCCTCCTCCTCTCCCTCCGCCGTCGCCCGGGGAGCCGGCCTCAGCCCGAGCGCCTCGATCACCGCCTCCGCCAGCTCCGCCACTCCGCGCGCGTGCTCCGCCGAGACCGGGTGCACCTCGCCGAAGCCGAGGTCGTAGAAGTCCGAGAGCGGCAACTCCCCCTTGGCCTGCTCGGAGTCCACCTTGTTGGCGGCGACGAAGAGCGGCTTGCCGGAGCGGCGCAGCATCTCGGCCAGAGCGCGATCCACCGCGGTGATCCCCTCACGGCCGTCCACCACCAGCACCACGGCGCTCGCCTCGTCGACGGCGAGCTGGGCCTGTTCCTGCACCTGGTGCATGAGCGTCCGCTCGCCCCGGGCGCCGCCCTTCCGGTCCGGCTCGGGCTCGAACCCACCGGTATCGACCGCAGAGAGCTCGAATCCGTCCCAGCTGAAGTCCCCGTAGTTCCGGTCGCGGGTGACGCCGGGCACGTCCTCGACGATGGCGGCCCGCCGGCCGACGAGCCGATTGAAGAGGGTCGACTTCCCCACGTTGGGGCGCCCCACCAGCGCCACGAGCGGCCGCGGGCCCGTCATCGCCCGATCCCCAGGCGCCGGAGCGCCTCGAGCCGCTCGCTCCAGCGCTCCTCCACCTTCACCGTCAGCTGCAGGTACACCTTGGCGCCCAGGAGGCGCTCGAGCCGCTCGCGGGCGCGGGTGCCGATCCGTTTCAGCATCGACCCGCCCTTTCCGATGACGATGGCCTTCTGCGACTCGCGCTCCACCCACACCACCGCGCCGATGTGGACGAGCCCCCCGTCGTCCCGCCGCTCGGCCTCGTCGAATTCTTCCACCTCTACCGCCACCGCGTAGGGGATCTCGTCGCGGGTGAGTTCCATGGCCTGCTCGCGCACATACTCGGCGGCGAGCACGCGCTCCGCCTGGTCGGTGAGGAGGTCGGGGGGGAAGAGGGGCTCCTCGGCCTCGGGGAGGAGGCCCCCCACCGCCTCCTGGAGCCGATCGACGTTCTCCCCGGTGAGCGCCGAGAAGGGCACGACGGCGGCCCAGTCGAGCAGGCCGCGGTAGGCCTCGATGACCGGCAGGAGCGTCTCCCTCGGGACGCGGTCCATCTTGTTGATCCCGAGGACCGCCCTCTTCCCCGAGCGCCGGACCTCCTCGGCGATCCAGCGCACCGTCTCGCCGAGCTCCACCCGCAACTCGGGCCCGGTTCCGGCCTCGACGAGCATCAGGACCACGTCCACCTCGCCGAGCGCGCCGAGCGCCGTGTCCACCATCCTCTGGTTGAGCGGCCCCTTGGCGCGGTGCAGGCCGGGGGTGTCGAAGAGCGCCATCTGCAGCCCGGGCCCGTTCACCACCCCGAGGATGCGGGTGCGCGTGGTCTGCGGGCGCGCGGTGACGATGGCCACGTGCTCGCCCAGCAGGCGGTTGAGCAGGGTGGACTTCCCCACGTTGGGCCGCCCCACGATGGCCACGAAGCCGGCGCGGAACCCACCCTCTTTCCGGTTCACGAGCGCACACCCGTCGCGCCCGCCTGGGCTCTCGACCTTCCCAGCCCCGGCGCGCGCCCGATCCGCAATGGCTACCCGCGGGTGATGGTCACCTTCTCCAGCTTCACCTTGCTGTTGCCGGCGCGCGTGACCTTGGGGATGAGCTCGCCGCCCTTCACCACCTCCCCGAAAATGGTGTGGCCCTTGTCGAGCCAGGGAGTGGGCACCTCGGTGATGAAGAACTGCGAGCCGTTGGTGTTCGGGCCGGCGTTCGCCATGGCGAGCAGCCCGGGCCGGTCGAAGTGGTTGTCCGGGCCGATCTCGTCGGGGAAGCGGTAGCCGGGGCCGCCGGTCCCGGTGCCGAGCGGATCGCCCCCCTGGATCATGAAGTCGGGGATGACCCGGTGGAAGACGGTCCCGTCGTAGAGGCCCCGCTTCACCTTCTGGCCGGACTTGGGATCGGTCCACTCCTTCGTCCCCTCGGCGAGGCCGAGGAAGTTCTCGACGGTCTTGGGTGCCTTCTCGGGCATCAGGCGCACGACGATGTCGCCGAGCGACGTCTGGAAGGTGGCGTGAATCGTTTCGGCCATGGCAGTTCTCCTACTTGCAGGACGGCGGCTGGTTCGAGATCACCACCTTTTCCAGGCTCACTTGGGAGTTGCCCGCCTTCGCGATCTGGGCGACGAGGGCGCACCCGCACACCCCCTCCCCGAAGCGCGTGTAGCCGCAGACTCCGCTCTTCGCCTCGACGCATTCGCGCGGCTCGAGCTGGGGGACGAGCCGTCCGTAGCCCTCGGTGATGAAGAACTGGGAGCCGTTGGTGTCCGGACCCGAGTTCGCCATCGCCAGCTGGCACGGCGTCGCGAACGGCTGGGCAGGGGGCTTCGGCAGTTCGTCCTCGAACTTGTAACCCGGGCCGCCGGTCCCGAAGGGCCGGCCCTGCGCCGTCTTGGTCGACCCCTGCGGCGCCCCCTGGCTCAGAGGGTCGCCGCCCTGGATCATGAAGCCCGGGATGACGCGGTGGAAGAGCGTCCCGTCGTAGAGCGGCTTCTTCACCTTGGCGCCCGTCTTGGGATCGGTCCAATCCTTCTTGCCTTGGGCAAGCTGCACGAAGTTCTTCACGGTGTTCGGCGCCTCGCCGGGAAGGAGCTTCACCCCGATCTTCCCGGCAGAGGTGACGAATGTCGCATAGACGTCCTCGGCGGCCGCGCTTCGCGCGGCGAGGACCAGGATGGTGGCCAGGGCGAGATTTCTCATGCGCGGCATGCTAGCGGCCTCTCCCTCCCTCCGCAACGAAAGGCTCACGAAGGGCTCTCTCTCCGGCCCGGGCGGGCCTCCCGAGGAGGCGAGCCGGGCTCACCCGCCGTCACCGCGGCTTCTTCCGCGCCGCCGGGGCTCGGCGTGCCGCGCGGGCCTTTCTCGCTTTCTCGGGCCTTGCCGGCCGGGGCCGCGTCGGGCGCTTCGTGCCCTTCCCGGACGCCCTCGCCTGGGCCCGCTTCCTCGCACGGGGCGCGGCCGGGACCGCGGGGGGCTCCTCCCGCGCGGCGGCGGGGCGAGGTGCAGGCTCCGCGGGCGCCGCCCTCGGAGGGAGCGCCTCCGGAGGGGGTGGGGCCTCCGGGATGTCTGGCGGCGCCGGGCGCGAGAGGAGCGCCTCGAGCGCGTGGCGCGCCGCCATCTGCTCTGCGTCCTTCTTGGATCGGCCCGTGCCCCGGCCCAAGGGCTCGCCCTTCACCTCCACCTCCACCTCGAAGGTCTTGAGGTGGTCGGGCCCGAGCTCGGCGGTCACGCGGTAGCGGGGCGAGAGCCGGAAGCGGCTCTGGCAGAGCTCCTGCATCTGGGTCTTGTAGTCGCGATCGAGAGTGCCGGCCGAGGCCCGGGCGTAGGTGTCCTCCAGGAACCGGTCGACCAAGGCCTGGGCGGCGGCGAGCCCTCCCTCGAGGAAGACGGCGGCGATGACGGCCTCCATGGCATCCGCGAGGAGCGAGGACTTCTCTCGGCCGGCGGTGAGCTCCTCGCCCCGTCCGAGGCGGAGCAGGCCCCCGAGCTCGAGGGCGCGGGCCATGGCGGCGAGGCCGGTCTCGTCCACCACCGCGGCGCGCATCTTGGAGAGCTCCCCCTCGCGGGCCTTGGGGAAGCGCTCCATGAGACGGTGCGAAACGAGCAGGTCCACCACCGCGTCGCCGAGGAACTCGAGACGCTCGTTGTCCTCGACGGCCTCCTCGCGGTGCTCGTTCACGTAGGACTTGTGGGTGAGGGCGGAGAGGGCCTTCGACCGGTCCCGGAAGGGAATGCCGAGGCTCCGCTCGAGTCGTTCCACCGGGTCCGGTTCGGGCGGCGCCGACGTTGCCCCGACCACTCCCTCGTCCTTGCCCTCGGCCGTCACGTGGAGAGCCTCGATGCGAGTTCGTCCGCGAGCGCGTAGGGGTCGGCCTCCCGGGCGGCGATGCGCGCCGCCAGCGCGTCGAGGTGCCCCTCCTCGTCGGCGATTCGCGCCAGCGCCTCCTGCATGAGGCGATCTCGGAGCACCGAGACGAAGGCCGCCCGGGCCCGGGCGATGTCGCGGCGCGCCCGCTCTCCGGTCCGGGACAGGTGCTCCCGGTGCTCTTCCACTGCGCGGAGCAGGTCGGAGACGCCCTCGTCCGCCGTGGCCACGGTCTTCAGGACCGGCGGCTCCCACCAGCCCGGGTCGTGGGGGTCCTCCGCGGTGGTGCGCCGCAGCTGGTGCAGGGCGTCGTGATCGAGCCCCGCCCGGGTGGCCGAGCTGCGCCGCAGCTCCAGCATCCCCTGCAGGTCCCGGACCGCGCGATCGGCTCCCTCGCGGTCGGCCTTGTTGACGGCGAAGACGTCCGCGATCTCCAGGACGCCCGCCTTGATCGCCTGGACGTCGTCGCCCATCCCGGGAACGGCCACCACGATCACCGTGTGGGCGAGCTCGGCCACCTCCACCTCGTCCTGCCCGACGCCCACCGTCTCGACCAGGATCACGTCCTTCCCCATGGCGTCGAGCACCTGCACCACGTCGGCGGTGGCGCGCGAGAGGCCTCCCAGGTGCCCGCGGGTGGCGAGCGAGCGGATGAAGACCCCGGGGTCGAGCGCGTGCTCCTGCATGCGGACGCGATCCCCGAGGATGGCGCCGCCGGTGAAGGGGCTCGTGGGATCGACGGCCACCACCCCCACGGTCCTCCCGGAGCGGCGCAGGTGGCCGATGAGGCGGTCGGTGAGCGACGACTTGCCGGCCCCAGGGGGGCCGGTGAGCCCCACCACGTAGGCCCTCCCGGTGTGGTCGAAGAGCCGGCGGAGAGCCTCTCTCGAGGACGGCAGGCCGTCCTCCAGGTTGCGCATGAGCCGCGCCGCGGCTCGGACGTCGCCGGCGCGCACCCGCCCCTCGAGGGAAGAGGCGTCGCCGCTCATGCCTGGCGGAGGAGGGAGCGCGCGATGACCATGCGTTGCACCTCGCTCGTCCCCTCCCCGATCTCGCAGAGCTTGGCGTCCCGGAAGTAGCGCTCCACCGGGAAGTCCCGGGTGTAGCCGTATCCCCCGTGGATCTGGATCGCCTTGCTGGTGGCGCGCATGGCCGCCTCGCTGGCAAACACCTTGGCCATCGACGCCTCGCGGGTGAAGGGCGCGCCCCGGTCAGCGAGCGACGCCGCGCGCCAGACCAAGAGTCGAGCGGCGTCGATCTCGGTCGCCATGTCGGCGAAGGAGAAGGCGATGGCCTGGAACTCGGCGATGGGCTTGCCGAATGCCCTTCGCTCCCTGGCATAGACGCGCGACTCCTCGATGGCGCCCCTCCCCAGGCCGACCGCGAGCGCTCCGATGCTCACCCTGCCCCGGTCCAGGATCGCGAGGGTGTCGAGGAACCCGTGGTCCACCTCCCCGATGCGGTGGTCGTCGGAGACCTCCACGTCCTCCAGGGTGAGCTCGCCGGTGTCGGAGCTGCGCATCCCGAGCTTGCCGTGGATGGCGCGCTGGGCGAAGCCCTTCATCCCCTTCTCGAGGACGAACGCGGTGATCCCCTTCTGGAGCTTCTCCGGGGAGGTGCGGGCGAGGACGACAAATACGTCGCCCACCGTGGCCTGAGTGATAAACATCTTCGAGCCGTTCAGGACCCAGCGATCGCCGCGGCGCACCGCGGTGGTGCGGAGCGCGGCGGCGTCCGAGCCGCTCCCCGCCTCGGTGAGCCCCCAGGCCGCGAGCTTCTCGCCGCGCGCCAGCGGGGCGAGCCACCTCTCCCGCTGCGCGTCGTTGCCGAAGAAGCGGATCTGGCCGGAGCCGAGGCCGTTGTGGCTCGCCACCGTGAGCGCCAGCGAGCCGTCGAAACGCGCCACCTCCTCCACCACCACCGCGAGGGCGAGCATGTCGAGCCCGGCCCCCCCGAGCTCCTCCGGCACGGTGACGCCGAGGAGTCCGAGATCCCCGAGCTGGCGCACGGTCGACATGGGGAACTCGCCGCTCTCATCCCAGCGGCGGGCGTGGGGCTTCACCTCCGCCTCGCAGAAGTCCCGCACCATCTGTCGAACCTGGAGGTGGGCCTCGTCGAGCTGGAAGTCCATAGGGCCTCTCACACCGGCAGGACGGCCCGCTTGCGCTGGACCGGCGGCTCGTACCCGAGCGAATGGTAGCGGATTCGGCGCGCCAGCTCGTGGCGGAGGTCCTTGCCGGGGACCACCGCGTCCACCACCAGCTCGCTCGCCAGCTTCTCGATGTCGATGTCCTCCTTGTACTCCTCCCGCAAGGCGGCCACGTAGGCGGCCCGCTCCCCCTCGGGTCGCTCCTGGATCTTGTTGAAGTAGACGGCGTTCACCGCCGCCTCAGGGCCCATCACCGCGATCATCGCCTGCGGCAGGGCCAGGGTGGCCGAGGGTGCAAAGCCGGGGCCGTCCATGGCGTAGAGGCCGGCGCCGTAGGCCTTGCGGACGACCACGCACACCCGGGGCACCGTGGCCTCGGAGACGGCGCTGATCATCTTCGCCCCCGACCGGATGATGCCGGCGCGCTCCACCTTGGTCCCGATCATGAAGCCAGGCACGTCGGCGAGGTAGAGGAGCGGGATGTTGAAGGCGTCGCACAGCCAGATGAAACGGGCCGCCTTGTCGGCGGAGTCGACGAACAGGACGCCCCCCTTCACCTTGGGCTGGTTCGCCACGACCCCCACCGTGCGCCCCTCGATGCGGGCGAGCCCGGTGACGAGCTCGCCGGCGAAGAGTCGCTTCACCTCGAAGAAGGATCCCTCGTCGACGAGCGCGTCGACGAGCTGCATGACGTCGAAGGGGCGGTTCTGGTCGAGGGGAACGATCTCGGGGATGCGGGCCGGGTCGACGCGCGGCGGGCGCGCCGGCGTCTCCGGGGGCAGCTCGCGGAAGCTCCGCGGGAGGTAGGAGAAGTAGCGCCGCGCCTGCCGGATGGCCTCCTCCTCGTTGGCACAAAGGACGTCGCCGCATCCCGAGACTGAGCAGTGCATGCGAGCGCCACCCATCTCCTCGAGGGTGACCTTCTCGCCGATGACCATCTCGGCCATGCGGGGCGATCCCAGGTACATCGAGGCGTTGCCCTCCACCATGAAGACGATGTCGCAGAAGGCCGGGATGTAGGCGCCGCCGGCCGCCGACGGCCCGAAGAGCAGGCAGACCTGGGGGACGACCCCGGAGAGATGTACCTCGTTGTGGAAGATGCGCCCCGCTCCGCGCCGCCCCGGGAACATCTCCACCTGGTCGGTGATGCGGGCTCCTGCCGAGTCCACGAGGTAGAAGAGCGGCACCCGCTCCCTCGCCGCCACCTCCTGGATGCGGATGATCTTCTCCACCGTCCGCGCCCCCCAGCTGCCCGCCTTGACGGTGGAGTCGTTCGCCATTACCGCCACCGCCCGGCCCTCGATGGTCCCGAGCCCGGTCACCACCCCGTCGGCCGGCAGCTCCGCGTCGCGGGCGTTGGCGAGCGCCCCGTCCTCGACGAGCGATCCCTCGTCGAGGAGCAGGCGCAGTCGCTCTCGAGCGAAGAGCTTGCCCTGCTCGGCGTTCTTCTGATGGTACTTCTCCGCCCCGCCACGGCGCACCCGGGCGAGCTCCCGCTCGATGCGCTCTTCCGGCTTCTGGGGGGATCCGTCGTCCGCCATTCGCCCCTCACTCTCCCGTGAAGTTCGGCTTCCGCTTCTCCGCGAAGGCGCGGAGCGCCTCGACGCGATCGCGCGTCTGCAGGCAATCCTGGTACATCCGGTTCTCGAACTGGAGCGCCTCCTCGAGCGGCAGGTGGAAGGCGCCGTCGACCGCGCGCTTCGCCTGCCGGATCGAGACCGGGGCGTTCTTCGCCACCTGCTCCGCCAGGGCGAGCGCCTCCTCGCGCAGGCGTCCGACCGGCGCCACCCGCGACACGAGCCCCAAGGCGAGCGCCTCTGCCGCCCCCACCCGCCGTCCGGTCAGGATCAGGTCCTTGGCGCGTCCCACTCCGATGGCGCGCGGCAGGCGCACCGTCCCCCCGGCTCCGGGGATGATCCCGAGGCCCACCTCCGGCAACCCCACCTCGGCCGTCTCCACCGCCACGCGCAGGTCGCAGGCGAGCGCAAGTTCCAGCCCGCCCCCGAGAGCGGCCCCGTTCAGCGCGGCCACGAAGGCCTGCGGCGCGGTCTCGATGGCCCGGAAGGCCCCGCGCAGCGCCTGGTGGAAGTCGTGGACCTCCGCCTCCGACATCCCGGCGCGCTCCTTCAGGTCCGCCCCCGCGCAGAAGGCGCGGTCGCCCCGTCCGGTCAGCACGACGCAGCGCAGCGATCGCCGCTCGCGAATGCGCGCCAGGTTCTCTTCGAGCCCCCGGATCATCGCCCGGGAGAGGCTGTTGCGCCGGGCCTCCCCCTCGATGGTCCACAGCTCCACCGACCCCAGGTCCTCCACCGTCCAGTCGGCCGCGCCCATGATCATCCTCCGCCGCGGCTCGCGAGCTCGGCCTGCAGCGCCTTTCCCGGCAGGCGATGGCCCACGAGCCGCTGCGCCAGCGCCCCGGCGGCGACGAGCTTCGCGAGGTCCACCCCCGTCTCGTACCCCATCCCCCGGAGCATGTAGACGAGGTCCTCGGTGGCAAGGTTGCCGGAGGCGCCCGGCGCGTACGGGCAGCCGCCCAGGCCGCCCACCGAGGAATCGAAGGTCGTCACCCCGACCTCGAGCCCCGCCAGCACGTTGGCGAGTGCGGTGCCCCGGGTGTCGTGCATGTGCATGGCGATCGCTCCTGGCCGGGCTCTGTGCAGGAGGAGCCCCAGGATCTCGCGCGTCTGGTTGGGAGTGCCGACCCCGATGGTGTCGCCGAGGGAGACCTGGTAGCAGCCGAGCCCGAGCAGGCGCAGGGCGATGTCCGCGGCCTTCTTCGGGGCGACCGCCCCCTCGTAGGGGCAGCCCCAGACGGTGGAGACGTACCCCCGCACCCGCAGTCCGGAGGCTAGGGCGGGGCCGATGACCTCCTCGAAGGCCCGGAAGGTCTCCTCGATGGTCTTGTTCACGTTCTTCTGGTTGTGGGTCTCCGACGCCGACAGGAAGACGGCTGCCTCGAGCACGGCCGGGGCGCTCGCGCGGCTGCGCGCCTCGAGGAGCCGCTCGAGCCCCTTGCCGTTCGGGACGAGAGCGACGTAGGTGATGCCGGCCCGGGCCGGGAGCTGCTCCACCAGCTCGACGGCGTCGCCCAGGGCCGGGATCCACTTCGGCGAGACGAAGCTCGTCGCCTCGATCCGAGAGAGCCCGGCGTCGGCGAGCGCGGTCACGAGCGCGAGCTTGTCCGCGGTGGAGACGACGGTGGACTCGTTCTGGAGGCCGTCGCGCGGCCCGACCTCGTAGACGGTGACGTGCCGGGCCATCTCGATTCTCTCTAACGGCAGCCGATCGGTGCCGCCCGGGTCCGCCGCCCTACGCCGCCTCGGCGCGGGGATGAATGTTCGCCCGGATCCACTCCACGATGGACTGGGTGGTCGTCCCGGGGAGGAAGACTTGGGAGACTCCACCGCTCTTCAGGGTGGGGATGTCGTCCTGGGGGATGATCCCGCCCCCGAAGACCGCCACGTCGCTCGCCCCCTGCGCCCGGAGCGCTTCGATGACTGCCGGGAAGAGGGTCAGGTGCGCCCCCGACATGATCGAAAGCCCCACCGCGTCCACGTCCTCCTGGACGGCAGCGGCGGCGATCATCTCTGGGGTCTGGTGTAGGCCGGTGTAGATCACCTCGAAGCCGGCGTCGCGGAGCGCGCGGGCGACGATCTTTGCACCGCGGTCGTGGCCGTCGAGGCCAGGCTTCGCCACCAGGATCCGAAGGGTCCGATCTTTCTTCTGGCTCATGCGGTCCTTCTCCCGAGCGCGATGAGATCCGGAGCGTCGTCGTCGAGGCGGCTGCCGCCGCCTCCTTGCCAGGTGCTCGTGATGCGAAGGAGTTCCAGGCCGGCGCGCGGAGCGAGCGCCTCCCACTCCTTGGGGGTGTAGTACCTCAACTCGGCACTCCCAGCCAACACCGTACCGTCGGGACGGATGACGCGGCGCGTGCACACGTCCCGACCGGTGACCGGGTCGAAGCGGGAGTCCTCCACCACCCGCCCCCCCCTGGCCAAGTCCCATTCCTCGTGGGCGGTCAGGTGGCGAGCCAGGCGCGCGGGGTTGTCGTGGTGGACGAGGACCCTCCCCCCGGGCTTGAGGAGAGCCACCACCCCCGCGAGGCAGCGAAGGTTGTCCTCGTCGCCGTACATGAAGAGCGACGAGTACCAGGAGTAGATGGCGTCGAAGCTGCCGGGCCGCAACGGAAGCTCCCGGAGGTCCCCTCGCACCAGCGCCGCGCCGGAGCGCCGGGCCCGCGCCAGGTAGGCCCGGTTGCGATCGATCCCCACGAGCAGGCCCACTTCCGGCGCGAGGAACCTCGCGTGCCGGCCGTGTCCGCAGGCGAGATCGAGGCACCGGTCCCCCGGGTCGAGTTCAAGAGTCTTGCGGATGAGCTCCGACTCGAAGCTGGAGAGGCGGGCGGTGAGCAGGTCGGCGACCGACTCGTAGTAGAGGTCGCCGTAGTAATCGTCGCTCCAGTGGCGCTCCACGCTCCGGCAGTCTACCGCGCGAATGCCCCGGCGCGATCTCGCGGCCGCTCGGCAGGGACGCCCCGAGCGGGAGGCGCTGCGGCGGCGCTGCCGGGCACCGATTAGTCTAGAGCCCGAAGGAGGCGCACATGCGCGTTTTCCTGACAGGTGGCACGGGGTACATCGGCAGCGCGGTCGCGAAGGGCCTCCGGGCGGCTGGGCATGAGGTGGCGACCCTCTCGCGCTCCGGCGAGAAGGACGAGGTGGCGAGATCGCTCGGCGCCGACCCAGTTCGCGGCGACCTTGCCGACATGGGTGCGCTCGCGAAGGCCCTCGAGGCCTACGATGCGCTCGTACACCTGGCGCAGGACTACCGGCTCGGGCCCTCCGCCGACCGGCGGGCCATCGAGACCCTGCTCGGCGCCGCGCGCCGCGCCGGCGGCAAGCGTGCGGTCATCTACACCTCGGGGATCTGGGTGCTCGGGAACGTGGCGCAGCCGACCGACGAGAGCGGAGCCACCACCCATCCCTTCGCCGCCGTCGCCTGGCGCCCCCAGCACGAGCGGGACGTCCTCGCGGCCGGGAGCCACGAGCTCGCGGTCTCTGTCATCCGGCCCGGCATCGTCTGGGGCGAGAAGCGCGGCCTGTTCGCCCCCATGCTCCAGTCCGCCCAGGCGGAGGGAGCCGCGGCCTACGTGGGCCCGGGAGAGGGACGCTGGTCCCCCATCCACCGGGCCGATCTCGCGGAGCTGTACCGGCGCGTCCTGGAGTCGCACGCGAGCGGCATCTTCCACGGCGTCGACGGCACCTCGGCTCCGCTCGTTCAGATCGCTCGCGCCCTTTCCGAGGCGGCCGGGAAGAAGGGAGCGGTCCGGTCCGTCCCCATCGAGGAGGTGCGCAAGAGGTTTGGCGCGGCCGCCGACGCCCTCGCCGGGGACCAGGTGGTGGTGTCGAGGCGAGGAGCCGAGGTGGGATGGGTACCGCGCCGGCCGCGCTTCCCCGAGGCGGCGGCCGCGGCCTGGGCCGAGTGGAAGGCCTAGACGGCTAGAAGCGACCGTCCTCGCGGTACTGGCCCCATACCTTGCGGAAGACGTCGCACACCTCGCCGAGGGTGGCGTAGGCCTTCACCGCCTCGATCACGGGGGGCATCACGTTCGACCCCTCCCGGCAGGCGCGCTCCACGCCCGCCAGGGTCTCGCGCACCGCGTCCGGGCTGCGCGCACTCCGCACCGCCTCGAGTCGTTCCTTCTGGGCCCGGGCCACGCTCTCGTCGATCTTGAGGATGTGGATGGGCTCCTCCTCCTCGGCGGTGAACTCGTTCACGCCCACGATGATCCGCTCGCCCTTCTCGATCTCCCTCTGATAGCGGTAGGCGCTTTCCGCGATCTCCTTCTGTGGGAAGCCCTCCTCCACCGCCCGGAGCATCCCGCCCATCTCGTCGATGCGGTGGATGTACTCGAGCGCTCGCCGCTCCATCTCATCGGTGAGGTACTCGACGTAGTAGCTGCCCGCGAGCGGATCCACCACCCGGTCGGCCCCCGACTCGAAGGCCAGGATCTGCTGGGTCCGCAGGGCGATGGTGACCGCCTCCTCTGTGGGGAGGGCATAGGTCTCGTCGAGCGAGTTCGTGTGGAGGGACTGGGTTCCCCCCAGCACCGCCGCCAGGGCCTGCAGGGCCGTGCGCACCACGTTGTTGTAGGGCTGCTGGGCGGTGAGCGAGACCCCCGCCGTCTGGGCGTGCGTGCGCAGGAGCCAGGACTCCCGCTTCTTCGCCCCGAAGCGCTCCTTCAGGGTGCGGGCCCAGATGCGGCGGGCGGCCCGGAACTTGGCGATCTCCTCGAAGAAGTCGTTGTGGACGTCCCAGAAGAAGGAGAGGCGCGGCGAGAAGGAGTCGACGTCCAGCCCGCGGTCGATGCACTCCTGCACGTACTCGATCCCGTCGGCCAGGGTGAAGGCCATCTCCTGGACCGCCGTCGCTCCCGCCTCGCGGATGTGGTAGCCGCTGATGGAGATCGGGTTCCAGCGCGGGAGCTCCCTCGCCGAGAACTCGATCATGTCGACGACCATCTTCACCGCTGGGCGCGGGGGGACGATCCACTCCTTCTGGGCGATGTACTCCTTCAGCATGTCGGCCTGGACGGTACCGCCCAGCCTGGCGCGCGGCACTCCCTGCTTCTCCCCGACCGCCACGTACATGGCGAGCGCCACCACCGCACTCGCGTTGATGGTCATCGAGGTGGTCACGTCGCCGAGGGGAATGCCCTCGAACAGGACCTCGAAGTCCCGCAAGGTGGAGACGGCCACCCCCTCCTTGCCTACCTCCCCGCGCGCCATGGGGTGGTCGGCGTCGTAGCCCATGAGCGCCGGCATGTCGAAGGCGGTGGAGAGCCCCGTTACCCCGTGGGCGAGCAGGTACTTGAAGCGCCGGTTCGTGTCCTCAGGGGATCCGAACCCAGCGAACTGGCGCATCGTCCACAGCCGCCCCCGGAACATGGTGGCCTGCGGGCCGCGGGTGAACGGGTAGCGCCCCGGGTAGCCGATGTCGCGCCGGAAGTCCTCCGAGCGGCGGCTCGCCGGATCGAGCACGTCCGGTACCGGGATCCCGGAGTCGGTCTCGAACCGCTCCTTCCGCCGGGGGGCGCGCGCCAGCGTCTCGGCGAGTTCCTTCGCCGTCCACGACTCCCGCTCCGCCAGGATGTCGGCGAGCTCCTCGCGGCTGTAGACCGGGTGCACCGGCTTGTCGGGCGCGGAGGGGGTCTTCGCGCGGGGCTTCTCCGGAACCTCGGGCCTGCTCTGGGCTGCGGGCTTGCCGGCCATGTCACCTCCGCGGGCGGATGGTCGGATTGTAACGGCTCGTCCGTGGAAACGCGAAGGCGGCGGGCGCCGGCGTTCCACGACCGAGGGTCCCGCCACGTCGGTAGCCGGCCGCCCGGTCCCGCAGGGGGGGGCGTAGCCCGCCGGGTCGGGGCTCGTTCGAGAGCTCCCTTCGCCAGGCGTCGATCGCCGCTCCCCCGGGGTCGGCGCGGGCGCGACCGGCCTCAGCGGGCGGGCGGGTTCTGCTGGAACTCCTTCATGGCGTTGCGCGCCTGTGCGGCTTGCGGGCTCGAAGGATCGGCGGCGATGACTCGGTTGAAGGCGTCGACGGCCTTTGCCGAGTTGTGGAGGTCGAAGCCGTATACGACGCCGGCGTTGTAGAGGCTCTGCAGGTGACGCGGATTGAGCTTCGCGGCCTTCTCGAAGTTCGCGATGGCGCGGTCGTAGTTCTTGAGCTCGCGGTACATGACGCCCTGGTCGGTGAGGACGTCGGGGTCATTGGGCTGAATCTCGAGAGCCTTCGCGTAGGCGTCGACCGAGAGCTGCGCCTGGTGCGTGTCGAAGTAGTCGTTCCCGAGCTCGACCCAGAGCTTCGCGTTCTTCGGCTCCTTGAGGAGCGCCTGCTGCGTGGCGGTGATCCGCTGGGCCACCTCCGACGGCTGCGGCTGCGCCATCATCGGGGGCGGGATCCCCTGGGGCAGGCCCTGCGGCATCGAGGGCGGGGCGAGCGGCGCCGCCTGGACCGGCTCGTCCTTCCTGCAGGCGCCGAGGGCGAGGATCGCCACCGCGGCGGCGACCACGCCGAGAAGGGAGGGCGTTCTCGAGTTCATGCCGCGATCTCCTAGCGGGCCTGTTCCTTCGCCCGGACGGGTGCTTCCGACGCTTGGCGGCGAGACGGGGAGGAAGCACTGCCCGCACCCACGGTTCCTGCCCTCCCCGCGGCGGGCGCGGGCCGTCGGTTCGGCCGGGCATCATCTACATCGGTCGCGATGGCGTCAAGGTCGCCGGACGAACTCGCCCGGAACGGCGCCCCTCGCTATTTCGGCGCCCCGCCGAGGGGCTTCGGATCGACGCACGTCGAGTTCTCGCAGATCCGGCTGCCCTTGCAGTCTGTGTCCTTGGTGCACCCGCGCGCCTGCGGGGAGCCCGGTGACGGAGCCGCCGGCTCCACCACCTCGCACAGGTACATGTGCGCCGAGACGTACTCCACCCGGTTTCCGTCCTGGCCCCGGTAGGTCCACGGCGGATCGTAGACGACGTGCGTCGCCCCCTTCGCCGCCGCCGTGTCGAGCGCCTCGATGCGGGCGTACTTCACGTAGGACTCCGACACTCCGGGGTACTCCCAGTCGCCCTTCTCGATGTAGTACCGGCCGCCCGTGGTCGAGCCCAGGCTCCTGCAGCCCGCAGGCGCGGCGTCGGCCACCACCACCGTGTTCGCCCCCGGAATGAGCTCCGGTGTGGGGATGCGCCTGTCGGTCCTCGGCGGGGAGGCGCATCCGAGGCACGCCGCCAGGGTGGCTGCGAGGAGTTTCGTCGGGAGCGGGAGGGACGGCCGCAGGAGGGGTCTCACGCTCGGCAGTACACCCGAGCCTCCCTGTCGAGGCAAGCACATCGGTGCCGTTCCCGGACGAGGCCGGGCGCTCTGGTGCGCGCCCGCCGCGAGTGGCATAGGATGCCTCCGCACCCGGAATCGCGCTCAGGAACGGGCCGAGACTGCGAGGATCGAATTGAGAAATTCAGTGCTGGCAGCGTGCATCGCGCTCTCTGCCGCGAGCTGCGTCACCGGCCACAGCAACCGTCCCGCCCAGGAGGTGAAGGCGGCATCGCAGAACCTCAAGGAGGGCATGAGCTCGGCCGAGGTGATCGAGCTCCTGGGATCTCCCGACGACGCGAAGGCGGACATCTGCCCGTGGTCCGCCTCGCGGACGTGCACGGCGTGGCGCTACTCCACCGAGAACTATTTTTCGGAGCTCATCGTCTACTTCGAGGCGACGAGCGGGCCCGAGGCATTCCGGGTCGTGCACTGGGACTACCACTGACCGGCCCGAAGGCCGCCGTCTAGTGGCCGTCCGCCGGGTCGAGCGCCTGCAACGCCGGCGCGAGATTGGCGTGACCCGACACCGTCAGGTCCTCGGCGCTGTAGGTCCTCACCCAGGCCGAGCGCTCCGGGAGGCCCTGGGCGTCGACTCGCTGAGGTACGCGCGAGCCCGTCACGATTTCCGTCCTCTCCGGGGTCGGCTTCGCAGCCGCCACCTCGCCGGACTGGTGCGCGCACCCGAGCGCGCCGAGGACGAGACCAACAAGGATGAACGGGCGACCGGGGTTCATGGCGACCTCGCCTCTCCCCTCCATGGAGATGATAACACCCATCCCCGGGTCGCGCCGCCACGCCCGCACCGCCGGCGAGAAGACCCGCTTGGGACTCGCCAGGAGATCGAGCGCCGTCTCGCGAACACGAGGCCAGAAGGGGGACCGCCCCGAGGGCGAGAGCAAGCCGGACCGCTGCCCTCCGCGTCGGATCAGGAGAGCCGCTTCTCCTGAAGCGCCCGCGCATTGGCGGCGCCGGTGCAGGTCAGGGCGAAGGTCCGCGCGACGCCGCTCAGGGCGGCGAAGCGGTCCTCCACCCCTTCGGCCAGACGCCGCAGGGAACCGAGGTTTCCCGCCTTCCCGGCCTCCTCGAGCGCCGCCGCCGCCGCCCGGAGCGACTCCGCGCCGACGTTGGCGGCCGCCCCCTTGATGCTGTGGGCCCGGCTCGCAACCCCGGGAGCATCCGCGGCCTCGGCGAATTTCCGCAGGGCCTCGAGGTGCCCTGGCATGTCGCCGAGGAAGCCTTCCATGATCACGCGCGCGAGATCGCGCTTCCCCATCATGCGTCGGAGGAAGCCGCTCTCGTCGAAAACCATTGGCTCGACCGCGCTGACCTCCGCAGCCGCCAGCGCGGGCTGCGGCGCGGGCGCCTCCTCAGCGGGCGGCGCGGCCGGCGGCAGCCACTTCGCGAGCGTCCTCGCCAGCACGGCGGGATCGATGGGCTTGGAGACGTAGTCGTCCATCCCCGCCTCCAGGCACTTCTCCCGATCGCCGCGCATGGCGTTCGCGGTCATGGCCACGATGGGGACGCGGCGATTTCGGACGCGAGAGCTTGGATCCCGGATGGCCCGTGTCGCCTGGTACCCGTTCACCTCCGGCATCTGCACGTCCATGAGGACGAGGTCGTACGGGGACCACTCGAGCGCCATCACCGCCTCCGCCCCGTTGGCCACCGCCTCGGCGTGAAGCCCCATCGCCTTCAGGATTCCCAGGGCCACCTCCTGGTTCGTGACGTTGTCCTCGGCGAGCAGGATCCGGACGCCTTCGCGCCGGAAGGCGGGAACGGCCAGGGTCGCCCGGGCGGGCCGGTCCCCCCCACGGTCTCGCGCGCCTCCGAGCGCCTCGATGAGACTCGCGAGAAGATCTGCGTGGCGCACCGGCTTCGTCAGGTAGACCGAGAAGCCGAGTTGGCGCATTCGCGCGGCGTCTCCGGGCTGTCCTCCGGAGCTCATCATGATGAGGCGGGTATCCTTCAGGTCTTCGCGCTCGCGGATGGCCCTCCCCGTCGCCTCGCCGTCCAATCCCGGCATATGCATGTCCAGGATGGCGAGCTGGTAGGGGGCCCCCTCGCCCAATGCCCGAGCCAGCTCGGCGAGCGCCAGCGGTCCGCTCTCGGCCTCGCTCACCTTCGCGCCCCAAGCGCGCAGCTGGGAGACGAGCACCTCTCGGTTGGTGGCGCTGTCGTCCACTACCAGGATCCGGCATTCGCCGGCGTCCACCACGCCTCCCCAGGCCGCGGCCTCGGCGGAGGCAGAGGGTTGTTTCGTGATCCGTGCCGTGAACCAGAACTCCGACCCCTTGCCCTCCTCGCTCACCACGCCCATGCTGCCGCCCATCAGCTCCGCGAGTTGCTTGGAGATGGCGAGGCCAAGCCCCGTCCCGCCATAGCGCCGGCTGGTCGAGGCGTCGGCCTGGGTGAAGCTCTGGAAGATCATCTCCTGCTTGTCCTTGGGGATGCCGATACCGCTGTCGCGCACCGAGAACCGCAGGACCGCCTCTCCCTCTGTCTCGGCGTCCGCGGTCGCCCGCACCTCCACCTCTCCACGGCTGGTGAACTTGATGGCGTTCCCGGCCAGGTTGGTGAGCACCTGCCGCAGCCTCCCCGGGTCGCCCCTGAGCCTCGCCGGCACGCCGGGAGCGGCGGAGCACACGAACTCCAGCCCCTTCTCGTGCGCGCGAACGGCCAGCATGCCGGCGAACTCGTCGAGGAGCGCGCGCAGGTCGAAGTCGACCTCCTCCAGGTCGAGCTTCTTCGCTTCGATCTTCGAGAAGTCGAGGATGTCGTTGATGAGCGCCAGGAGCGAGTTCCCGCTCGACTTCACCGTCTCGGCGAAGCGCCGCTGCTCGCTCGTGAGCTCGGTCCCGAGCAAGAGGCCGGTCATCCCCAGGACGGCATTCATGGGCGTCCGGATCTCGTGGCTCATGTTGGCAAGAAATTCGCTCTTGGCGCGGTTCGCCCGCTCCGCCTCCTCGGCCATCCGCTTCGCCTGGGCACCGGCCCGCTCCAGGTCCTCGTTCATCTGCCGGAGATCGGCCTCCGCCCGCTTGCGCTCGGTGACGTCCGCGGCGCTCCCCACCAGGCGCAGCGGCCGCTCCTCGGCGTCCCATTCCACGGCTCTTCCGCGGTCCTCCACCCAGATCACGCGGCCACCGCTCTTCCGCACGCGATGCTCGCTCTGGTACTGCCCCTCGCCTCGCATGCACGCCTGGAGGCGCTCGAGAACCCGGTCGCGGTCCTGCTCGTGCAGCATGGCGATGAAGTCCTGGGCCGAGTGCTCGGAGCGCCCGTCCTCGATTCCCAGGATGCGGCACCACTGGGCGCCATGCTGGATCACGCCGGTGCGCGTGTCCCACTCCCACACCCCCTCGCCGGTGGCCTCCAGCGCGTGGGCCAGCCGCTGCTCGGTCGCCCGCTGCGCCTCCTCGGCCTCCTTGCGCTGGGTGATGTCCAGCAGCGTCCAGATGACCCCCTTCGCCAGGTTCGTCGGGTCGAGCGGTGCCCCGGAGACGTCGAACCAGTGGACGCTCCCGTCCTTGCGCCGGAGCTCGTGCTCCAAGGTCGTGAGGCCCACGACCGACAGCGTCCGGTAGTGCGCGCGGAAGGCATCGAAGCTCTCTTGGCTCACATGGATCTTGCTGAAGCTCTGGCCGACGAGCTCCTCGGGGGTGTAACCGAGCAGGTCGCAGGCGCGCTTGTTCGCCTGGAGGATGACGCGCTCGGGCGACGCCAGGAACAAACCCACCGCGCTGTTGTCGAGCAGTGCGCGCCGGAGCTCGGTCGCGTGCTCCATCTCGGCCTGCGCCTCGCGTTGGGAGGTGACGTCGAGGATGTAGCCGTAGATGGCGGTGACCCGGCCCTCCCCGTCTCGGACGAACGTGCTGTAGTCGTCCACCGTCCTCCACGAGCCATCGGCGTGCCGCAGGCGGTATCGCTGGCGGTCGGACGAGCAGGCGGGATCGGCCATGCGCTTCGCCAGCTCGGCCGCTACCGCGGGGGCGTCGTCGGGGTGGATGAGTTCGGCGAACGGCCGCCGGGAATCGGTGAAGGTGGCCGGGGAGTGTCCCAGGCACTCGAGGAGGTTCGGCGAGGCGTACACCACCGGCCTCCCCTCCCGCGGCAACCACCGGAGCACGACGACTGGGCCCGACACGAAGAGCTTCCTCTCCTCGAGGAGCTGCGCCTCGGCCCGCTTGCGCTCGGTGACGTCGCCGAGCGTGCCGGCCATGCGCAGGGGACGGCCCACCCCGTCGCGCGCGGTCACTCGCCCGCTGTGGTGGACCCAGATCCAGTCCCCGCTCCGATGCCGCATCCGGTACTCGTGCGCGAAGAACTCGATTTCGCCGCTGAAGTGCCGCCGCAGCTCGTTGCGCGCCCGCTCCATGTCCTCGGGATGGCAGAGCTTGAACCAGGTCTCGATGCTGGATCCGGGCATGTCTCGGAGCGTGTAGCCGGCGATCTGCGCCAGCCGCTCGTTCACCACGACCTCGCCACTCTGCACGTTCCAGTCCCACAGGCCGAGGCGCGCGCCCTCCAGCGCCAGGTTCAGGCGCTCCTGGACCGAGAGGAGCTCGCTCGTCCGCTCCCGCACCAACCGCAACGCTCGCAGGCGCGCGCCCAGCACCCGGTCGGCGAGGAGCGCGGTGATCGCCGTGAGCAGCAGGCCAAAGGGGAGCACCCAGCGATAACCGGTGTGCAGGTTCCGCTCGACGAAGGCCTTCTGCATGCCCGCCTGGACCCGCCATTCCCGGCCGGCGAAGCTCAGCACCTCCAGGTAGGACGGCAACCCGCCGGCCGTCGGGCCCGAACCGCCCTTGTCCCCGCCGTACAGCGAACCGCGGCCGGGAGCCGCCTCCATGTCGTCGACCGAGAAGGTCAGCCCCTCGCCGCGCGGATCGCTCAGGACGCTCTCGAACAGATCTCCCGCCCGAAAGGCGCCGAGGACGAAGCCCTTCAGGCGCTCGCGCCGCTCCGCCACGCCCCGGGGCGCGTCGCCGCTGCCATACAGCGGCACGAAGACCAAGAAGCCCTTCTGGTCTCCCCGCTCCTGAACGAGCCGGACCGGCTCGGTGGCCACCGGCCGTCCCCCGTCGCGTGCGAGCGCGAGAGCCGCTTTCCGGGCCGCGTTCGAGGCGAGGTCGAACCCGCTCGCGGCCTCGTTCCCCTTCAACGGCTCGACATAGTAGACGGGGAAGTAGTCGTCGCGATCGCCCGCTGGGACGAGGGCGTTGCTCGCGTCCCTCTCGGTGAACCGAAAGCCGGGCAAGCCCTGCGCGCGGGCGCGCGCCTCGTACTGCGCCCGCTCGGCGCGGCGCACCCGCGGGATCCACTCCACCGCCTTTACCGGCTGGTGTTCCTCGATCATGGGGGCGCTGTATTGCCGGAACCCGGACCGGTCCACCGCGGCGGCACTCTCGAAGAGCCGGGCGAGGCCGGCGAGCTCGGTGACCTGTCGGCCGACGGCGTCGCGCAGCGCTCCCACCCCCGAGGCGGCGCGGTGGCGGAACTGGACGGCGAAGGTCGCCTGTGCGCTTCGACGGGCGTCGACGAAGGCCACCGCGCTGAGCGCGGTCCCGACGAGCAGCAGGAGAGAGGGGGCGCCCCACCGGATCAGGCGCTCGTGCCCCGCGTCGTACCTCCACGGGCGCGCGACACGCGGGAACCGGCGGACGATCGTCCAGCAGGCGCCAGCCAGGACGACGAGCACGGCGGCGAGCGCCATGCCCTTGGTGCGCTCGCCTGCCACCGCGGACTCGTAGCCCTCCGGGCGCCAGTCGACCCCCAAGATTGCTCTGCCCATGCCGGGTGCGCCGAGGGGGACATAGACCGAGAGCGTTCGGCGGCTCGCCTCGGGGGCGGCGCCCAAGACCCGCACCCGCCCGCTCGCGAGAGCCGCGGCCGCCTCCTCCCCGGCACGGCGATCGGCGCCCTCCCCCGGCTCCCGCGCGCCACTCTCGGCCGCCTCGACCTCGAACCAGGGGCGAAGTCCGCCGCGCGCCTCTCCGAGCACGTACGCCGCGGTCGCGGCCGGTGCCCCTCGCAGGGCCGCCGCCAGGAACCTTCGCGCCCGCCGGCTGGCTTCCGGGTCCTGGCCGGCAGGAACGGCCACGGCGAGCGCAGCGAGGTCCTCCCGATCGATGGAGCGCGCGATCGCCTGCGATGCGTCCTCGAGCGCCGCCCGCTGGCGATCGCCCTCGCGGCGGCCGAGCCAGTCGGCTGCCCCGTAGCTCGCGGCGGCCAGGACCGCCAGGGCGAAGGCCAGCGAGAAGCAGCGCGTTCGCCAGGAACCTTGGTCGAACCGCGCTGAGCTTCGCTCGCTCACGGTTGCCTCACGGTCGCCGGGACGGGCGGCCGCACCGGGCCTCCCGGGCCCGCTAGGGCTTGAATCCCAGCTTTCCGAGGGTCGCGACCAGCCGCTCGTACTCGATGGGCTTGATGAGGTACGCGTCGCACTCGGAGCGGAAGGCGCCCATAATGTTCTGTCGGTCGTCGGAGGCCGTCGTCATGATGACCTTGGCGCGATCGAGCCCACCCACCCCGGCTTCCTTCTCGAGCGCTCGGATCTGCTTCAGTACTTCGTGCCCGTCCATGTCGGGCATCCCGATGTCGAGGCACAGGAGGTCGTAGTGCGCCCCTTTCTTCAGGGCGGCGGCAAAGGCGTCGACGGCTTCCTTCCCGTCGGTGGCGACATCGCACGGCCCGAAGGGGCCGAGCATCGCATTGAGGATGCTCCGGCTCGTGAACTCGTCCTCAACGATCATCGTTCGAAGCATTGTGCCCCCCCAACGGACGCCCCGCCTCAGTGACGCGGTGAGTGTTCCGGCCCACCGCGACGCTCCTTCTATGAAACCCGCATGCCGGCCCTTGGGGGTCGGCTGCCCCTTGATTTGCCGAATGGTGTCGCACTATTGCGCCTCAGGCGCTGCGGAGGGGTGGGCTACCCGTTCCGGGGCACGGACACCCATGGGTCGGTTCGACCCGGCTTCCGCCCCGGCGCCGTGCCAGTCCGGCACGGTCCGTGATGCCCCATCGAGCCGGTCCGGGGAGTGCTTCTTCTGGAATTCTCGGACGGAGCATGGAAGACGCCGGCGCCGCCGCGGCCGACGAACTCGTGGCGCGTTCGCACGGAGCGTTCCCGCTGGGCGCGGAGCCGCGCGGTGGTGAAGAAGCGCGATCTCCAGGGCGCCACGCGGCCCGCGCACCTCTCCTCCAACCCCACGGGCGCGTTCGAGTTACGCGGCGCCCCTCCAGGGGAGAAAGCGCGCACAGACCGGATGTCGACGTACCGTGTTTCTCCATGACGGCAGCGCGTCCACTGCGACGGCGCACGCCTGGCGCTACAAGGTCGTGATCCTCGCTACCGAACCACGGGGCGCTCCCCGGCATGGGCGATCCCATGCTACCCGGGCGGAGCAGGCGCCTGAAGGGCTTCCGCTTGCGCGCTCAACGCGGGGAGTGATGGGGGTACTTGGTGGTGAGGGGGAGAATCGAACTCCCGACCTAGGGATTATGAGACCCTCGCTCTAGCCGACTGAGCTACCTCACCGGTGGGCCGCCGCTAGTTGCCGGCGGACCGCGCTTATAGGGCCAACGCTACAGCCTGTCAACGCGGCCCGGCTCCGGCTTTGCCGCCTCCCTCGTGTCGGCGACGTACTCCTCCTCCTCCTCCTCAAGCCCCTCCCCGACCTCCTCAGGGGCGGCCACGATGTTCGCGATCCGGATGTGGCGCGAGAAGAGGAAGAAGAGCCCGAGCGCGGTCTGCTGTGCGAGCTGCGCCGCCCAGAGCACGTTCGCGTACGCGGCTCCGCGGGTGTCGACGGCGGCCCGCGACAGGAACAGGGACAGCCCGAGGATCGTCGCCGCCTGGAACGTCCCCACCATGCCGGGACCGGCCGGGATCATCACCCCGACCACCAGGACGCCCAGCACGGTGAACGAGGCCACGAGCGACAGGTGGATGTCGAACCCGTGCGCCAGCACCTGCATTCCCCACCCGTTCAATGCCCAGTAGGCCGCGGTGAGGAGGAAGAAGAGGGCGACCTTTCTCCGCGAAGGCACGAGGCGGAGGCCGTGGATGAAGGCATCCATCATCCCCGACACGCGTTCGGCCAGCCTGGGCGAGACGGGGTCGACGAGCCGATGCGTGATGCGCACCGCCAGCGCCCGGTTCTTGTTGGCGAGGACGAGGAACACCAGGATGGCGGTGAAGACGAGGAAGACCGCCACGCCGCCGGCTCTGAGGAAGTGCAGCCCCGGCGTCCCGTCCGGCACGGCGAGCAGCGTCACCACCAGAAGCCCAGCGGTGAACATGCCGTCGGCCACCCGCTCCACCACCACGCTCGACAGCGCCGCCGAGACCCGCAGGCGCGGACGCTCGGCGATGAGGTACGGCCGGGCGAACTCCCCGAGCCGGAAGGGCAGCACCATGAGCGCCATGAATCCCACCGCCGAGACCGCGTTGAGCTTGGCGAATGGAACCTTCGCCACCGGCTCGAGCAGGATGCCCCAGCGATAGGTCCGGGTGAGGTGGATGAGGGTGAGGATGGCGAGGTAGGGGATAAGCCAGAAGTAGTCGGCGGACCGGATGGCGAGCCAGATGGCGCCCAGGTCCTTCCCGCGCAGGGTGAGCCAGAGGGCGCCGGCGGACACGGCGAAGCCCAGGGTCGCCTGCAGAACTCGCTTCACTGGATCTCCTCCCCGGCGAGCACGCGCCCCGGATTCTCCCGGCAGAGGCGCTCGACCTCGGCCGCTCCCGCCCGCTTCTCCAGCGCCGCGAGCGCCTCGGTGATCCACCGCTGCGCGTCCACCGGACCGTGCAGATCGGTGGAGGCGACCGCGTAGAGCCCCTCCCCCAGGAGCCGCTCGGCGAGCTTCTTCGCGGTGCGCCCGTAGCGCCCGATGAGCGCGCCCATGTCGAGCTGGAGCGCCGAGCCGAGCCGGACCGACTCCTGCGCGCGCCCGGGCTTCTCGAACTCGGCGCAGCGCTCCGGATGCGCGACCACCGGGACGAGCCCCTTCAGCCGGATGCGGAAGAGGAGGTCCGGGAGCTGTGGCACGGCTCCCGCGAAGGGGAGCTCCACGAGCACGTAGCGGCCCGCCGGGCCGAGTGCCCTCGGCTCTCCCCGCGCGACGCGCGCGAGGAAGCCCTCGTCGAGGAAATTCTCCGCTCCCCGGTGGACGACCAGGGAGACCCCCTCCCGCTCCAGCAATGCCTGGAGCGCCCGGAACCGCTCCTCGCACAGCGAAGCGTCCTGGCTCGCGAAGTCCGGGCGGGCGTGCGGGGTCTGGGCGGCCTCCCGGTAGCCGGCGTCACAAAGCGCCCTCGCGGCCGTCAAGGAGTCCTCGGAGTTCCGGCAGCCATCGTCGATGCCCCACAGCAGGTGACAGTGCAGGTCGACGAAACCGCTCCCTTTTCCCGCTCCGGTCGCCATCTCCCGCGGCCTTATATCACTCGCGGCTCTCGGTCACCGCGAAAGGCGGCGGTCAGGGCACGGCGTGAATGGGCGGCAGGCCGGCGGCGGCCCGCTCCACCTCGTCCCACACCATGCGCGCCATCGCCGTCCGCGTCTCGACGGTGCCCGAGCCCACGTGAGGGGTGAGCACGGCCTTCTCCAGCTTGCGCAGGCGATCGGGCACGTCGGGCTCGTCGCGGAACACATCCAGGCCGGCGGCGAAGAGGTGCCCCCGCTCGAGCGCTTCCGCGAGTGCCATCTCGTCCACCACCGGTCCGCGCGAGGTGTTGACGAGTACCGCGCCCTTCTTCATGCGCTGGATCCGCTCGCGCGAGAGGAGGTCGCGGGTCTCGGGTGTGAGCGGACAGTGGAGCGAGACGAAGTCGCTCTCCGAAAGGAGCTCCTCCAGGCCCACCCGGCGCGCGCCCGCGATGGGAACCTCCCTCGGGCTCGTGTAGAGCACCCGCATCTCGAAGCCGGCGGCGCGCCGCGCCACCGCCTGCCCGATGCGGCCGAACCCCACCACCCCGAGCACCTTCCCGGTGACCTCGGTCCCGAGGAAGAAGTCCGGGGTCGCCTCGCCCCACCCGCCCGATCGAATGAGGCGGTCCCCTTCCGCCACCCGGCGGGCCGCCGCGAGGAGGAGCGCCATCGCCAGGTCGGCGGTGGCGTTCGTCACTACGTCCGGGGTGTTGCTCACCAGCACCCCGCGGCGCCGGCAGGCTGGCAGGTCGAGGTGGTTCACGCCCACCCCATACGAGCACACCCTCCGGACCGAGGGCAGCCCCGCCAGGAGTTCCTCGTCGACCTTGTCGAGGTAGGTGACGGCGAGCACCTCGGCCCCGCGCGCCTGCTCCAGAAGGACCGGGCGGGGACGTGGCCTCCGCTCCCCACCGCGCAACTCGAGCCGCTCCGCGAGCCGCTCCGGGACGCCGCCGGGCAGAGCCCGCACCAGGTACACCACCGGTCTCATGCCGCCCCGTCCTCCCCTCCCGCCGTCCTCACGTCCGCGTCCCCGGCCCGCTCGGCCGGGACGCGGTACTCCTCGCCGAGCCACTTGCCGAGATCGACGAGGAGGCAGCGCTCCGAGCAGAACGGCCAGGCGCGATTCTCGGGGCGCGACGACACCGGCCGGGCGCACAAAGGGCAGCGCGGGCTCCCGGCCATGCTAGCTCCCGTCACACTGCGGCGGCAGGTAAGGAGCCATGGCCTCGGTCAGCCGCCGCTGCGAGAGGGCTCCGGTGAACACCCTCTGGATGCGTCCCTCCGCGTCGAGGATGTAGGTCTTGGGGTAGCCGTTGACGCCGAAGCTGCGGGCCACCTCTCCCCTGGAGTCGACCACCACCGGGTACGGGATGTCGAACCGCCTCACTGCGGTGGCGATGTCCTCACGCGGGGACTCTTCGGTGACGCCCACGATCTCCTGGCAGCGCCCTTGACCCTCGCGCCAGGCGCGCGCCAGCGCCGGGATCTCCGCGCTGCAGGGGCCGCACCAGGTGGCCCAGAAGTTCACTGCTACCACCTTGCCGCGGAGCGCTGCGAGGTCGAGGGTCCTCCCCTCCAGGTCGGGGAGCTCGAGCGCCGGCGCGAGCCTCCCCTCCGCCTCGGACCCGCTGTGTCGCGTCGCGGACACTCGCAGCACGGCGAGACCGAGGAGCACCAGAGCGGCGAGCTTGAGCCAGTTCCTCATGCGCCTCCGAGTATATCGGGACTACGCGCCTCGCTCTCGCCGTTCCCTTCACGCTTCTTCATCGATTTTTCCACATCCCTCATCAGTCCCCGCCTAAGATGCGCCCGCGTCCATTGCATGCCCCCTCATTTCTCGCTTTTCTTCTCGCCGGATACCCCACCTGGCGCCTTCGCCCGCCGGGATCCTCGTCCGAGCGCGTCATGAAAAAAAGCCGCCTCCTCGTCCTCCTCGCCATCGCCTTGGTGACCGGGGCCGCCGTCGGCGTCTGGCGCTGGCGCGCCGGCGCGTCGAAGTCGTCCCTCCAGTTCGACACCGCCAAGGTGGAGCGGGGCAGGATCGTCGCCAAGGTGACCGCCACCGGGACCCTCTCGGCCATCGTCACCGTCCAGGTGGGCACGCAGGTCTCGGGGCGCATCGCTGCCCTCCACGCCGACTTCAACTCCGCGGTGAAGAAGGGGCAGGTCATCGCCAAGGTCGATCCCCTCCTCTTCCAGGCGGCGGTCGACCAGGCCAAGGCGAACCTGCTCGCCGCGGAGGGCAACCTTCTCAAGGCGCGGGTGCAGGCCGTCGACACCCGGCGCCAGTATGCGCGCCAGAAGGAGCTCTTCGCGCGCAAGCTGAACGCCCAGCAGGACCTCGACACCGCCCAGGCCAACGCCGACGAGAACGACGCCCAGGTGACGGCCCTCGAGGGCGCGCTGGCCCAGGCCAAGGCCGCGCTGCGCCAGGCCGAGGTGAACCTCGCCTACACCGACATCATCTCGCCCACGAACGGCACCGTGATCTCCCGCAACGTCGACGTGGGCCAGACGGTGGCCGCCTCGCTGCAGGCGCCCATCATCTTCGTCATCGCCGAGGACCTGTCGAAGATGCAGGTCGACACGAGCGTGGCGGAGTCCGACGTCGGCCGCTTGAGGGCGGGCATGTCGGCGACCTTCACGGTCGACGCCTACCCGTCCGAGGTCTTCCGCGGGGTGGTGCGGCAGATTCGCCAGGCCCCGCAGACCGTGCAGAACGTGGTCACCTACGACGCGGTCATCGACGTCGCCAACCCCGAGCTGAAGCTCATGCCCGGCATGACCGCCAACGCCACCTTCGTCTACGCGGAGAAGGACGACGTCACGAAGATTCCCAACGCGGCCCTTCGCTTCCGCCCGGTGCCCGGGATGCTCGCCGCGGCCGGGGGACGGGCGGCCGGGGGGCAGGGCCGGAGCGGCGCCGGCCCCGCCCAGGGCCAGGCGCGCCCCGCGGGAGGCGCGCCTACCGCCGGGCGGACGGGTGCCGAGCCGCCCGACCGCCGCACCGTGTGGATCTTGAACGGCGAGCAGGCGGCGCCACAGCACATCCGCACCGGCATCTCCGACGGCACCTTCACCGAGGTGACCGAAGGGGAGGTCAAGGCCGGCGACCTCGTCGTCACCGACGCCCTCGGCGGTCCCCCGAGCGGGATCGCCGCCGGGCTGCGGCGCGGGCTGTAGGCGGCGCGGACCGGAGGTCCCGATGTCCGGAAAGCCCCTCGTCCTCCTCGAGAACGTCGTGAAGACGTACGTCATGGGCGACGTCGAGGTCCACGCCATGCGCGGGGTCTCGCTCTCGGTCGAACAGGGGGAATTCACCGCCATCATGGGTGCGTCGGGGTCGGGAAAGTCGACGCTCATGAACATCGTCGGCTGCCTGGACCGGCCGACGGCCGGGAGCTACTTCCTCGACGGCGAGGAGGTGTCACGCCTCTCCACCGAGAAGCTCGCCGAGGTCCGCAACCGCACCATCGGCTTCGTCTTCCAGAGCTTCAACCTGCTCGCGCGCACCGACGCCCTCGAGAACGTGGAACTGCCCCTCCTCTACTCCGGGGTGGGGACGGCGGAGCGGCACCGCCGGGCAGCGGAGTCGCTCGCCAAGGTGGGGCTCGCCGACCGCGCCCACCACCACCCCAACCAGATGTCGGGCGGCCAGCAGCAGCGGGTCGCCATCGCCCGCGCCCTCGTCACCCACCCGCGCATGATCCTCGCCGACGAGCCCACCGGCAACCTCGACTCCCGCACCAGCGTCGAGGTGATGGCGCTGTTCCAGGATCTCGGCCGGGCCGGCATCACGGTGGTGCTCGTCACCCACGAGCCCGACATCGCCCAGTACGCCTCGCGCGTGGTCGTCATGCGCGACGGCAAGGTGCTCTCCGACATGTCCCAGGTCCCCCGGGCGGCGCAGGTGCCTCCCCCGGAGCCCGGGGCCGAGGGGCAAACCGCATGAGCTGGCTACAGACCCTCCGCGTCGCGGTCCGGGCGCTCACCCGCAACAAGCTGCGCTCCTTCCTCACCACCCTCGGGATGGTCATCGGCGTCTCGGCGGTCATCGCCATGGTGGCCATCGGCGACGGGGCCAAGGCCCGCGTCGAGGCGGCCTTCGCTGCCATGGGCTCGAACATGCTCATCGTGTTGCCCGGGACCACCACCTCGGGCGGCGCCATGGGAGGCTTCGGGTCTATGCCGACCCTCACCTGGGACGACCTGAAGGCCATCCAGACCGAGATCCCCACCGTGCGCGCCGCCGCCGCCCAGCTGCGCGTCACGGCGCAGGTGATGTCCGAGGACCAGAACTGGACCACCGCCGTCTTCGGGACCACCCCCGAGTACTTCCAGATCCGCACCTGGCCCGCCGAGCACGGGGAGCTGTTCACTCAGGCCGACGTGGATGGAGGCACGAAGGTCGCCGCCATCGGGAAGACGGTCGCCGACAAGCTCTTCGGAGCGAACGCCAACCCGGTGGGCCAGCTCATCCGGGTGAAGAACATCCCCTTCGTGGTGACGAGCGTTCTCTCGAAGAAGGGTCAGTCCCAGTGGGGCCAGGACTACGACGACATCCTCATCGTGCCCGTCTCCACCTTCCAGCAGAAGATCCAGGGCGGCCTCAAGAACGTCATCGCTGGCAGCATCGCGGTGAGCGCCACCGGGCCGGAGACCACCGCTCGCGCCGAGACGCAGATCCGGGGCCTCCTGCGGGACCGCCACCGGCTGGCGCAGGGCACCGACGACGACTTCTCCATCCGAAACCTGAGCGAGATCGCGAGCGCGCAGCAGGAGGGCACCCGAACCCTCACCACCCTCCTCGCCGCCATCGCCGCCGTCTCCCTCCTCGTGGGGGGAATCGGCATCATGAACATCATGCTCGTTTCGGTCACCGAGCGGACCCGTGAGATCGGGCTGCGCATGGCGGTGGGCGCGAAGCCGAGCGACATCCTCCTGCAGTTCCTGGTGGAGGCCCTCACGCTGGCGGTCATGGGGGGGCTCATCGGGGTGGCGCTCGGCCTCGCCGGCGCCTGGCGCCTCGCCACCAGCTTCGGCTGGGAGGTGCTCTACCGGCCCGACGTGATCGTCGTGGCCGTCGTCTTCAGCGGGCTCGTGGGAGTCATCTTCGGCCTCTACCCGGCTCACAAAGCCTCTCGGCTCGACCCCATCCAGGCCCTCCGGTTCGAATGACGGAGGGCGGGCCACGCGCCGTCGGGGCCCCTGCCGCGGCGCCTTTTCGCGTGTGGAAGAGATAGGAAGGACCATGGCTACTTCGACGCGGTCAGGATCTCCGGCTCGGCGCCGCCTTTCGCTGTCTGTCTGGTCCTCGGAGGGCCTCGCACCCCACCCCGGGTCCCGCCCGGGCCAGGACCGGCGCGCCCGCGCGGCAAAGGCGCTCTTCGCCCTCGCCCTGGCGTCGCTCGTCGCCCCCGGATCCGGCCGTGCCGCCGAGCCGGCGCCTCTTCCGAAGCTCGAGGGCGGGATGCTCTCGCTCGCAGAGGCCACCCGCGTCACCTGGCAGAACCAGCCCCAGATCGCGCAGGCCCGGGCGAACACGCTGGCGGCCGAGGCCCGCGTCGACGAGGCTCGGGCGCCGCTCCTGCCCCAGGTGACCGGGGTGAGCTACGCCTACGAGCGCACCACCGCCAACTACGCCCCGCGGCCCGGCTACGCTCCGAGCCTGCTGCCGCCCACCACCTACAGCTGGCAGACCTACAACTACTACCTCTTCAGCGGGACGATCTCCCAGCTGGTCTGGGACTTCGGCCTGACGCTCGACGCGTACCGTTCCGCCAAGGTGAAGGCCGCGAGCCAGCGGGACACCGAGCGGTACACCGAGCTCCAGGTGCTCCTCACGGTACGCACCGCCTACTTCACCGCCCGCGCCACCAAGGACCTCGTCACCGTGGCCCGCGAGACCCTCGTCAACCAGGAGGCGCACCTGCGCCAGACGGCGGGCTTCGTGGCGGTGGGGACCCAGCCGGAGATCGCCCTGGCGCAGTCCCGCTACAACGTGGCCAACGCCCGGGTCCAGCTCATCACGGCAGAGAACAACTACGAGACCGCCAAGGCGCAGCTGAACCAGGCCATGGGCGTCGAGGCGCCGACCGACTACGACGTGGTCAGCGAGTCCTTTCCCCGGGTGCAAGGAGAGGACGACACCACCCAGGTCCTGCTCGTGGAGGCGCTGAAGCGCCGGCCCGACTACAAGTCCGACGAGGAGCAGGTGGAGGCCCAGCACCTCACCATCAGCTCCGTCAAGGGCGGCTACTGGCCCAGCCTGGGCGTCTCGGTCAACTGGTCCAACGCCGGCATCGACCCCTTCCATACCGCCTGGAACTGGAACGTCGAGGGGACCCTCACCTGGAACCTCTTCCAGGGCGGGTTGACGGCGGCGCAGGCGCAAGAGCAGGAGGCGAACCTCAGCGCGCTCGTGGCCCAGTCCGACGTGCTCCGCCAGCAGGTCCGCCTCGACGTCGAGCAGGCCCGGCTGGCGGTAGTCGCCGCCAAGGCCACCCTGGGAGCGGCGGAGGACGCGCTCACGAACGCCAAGGAGCTCCTGCGGCTCGCAGAGGGGCGCTACCAGGTGGGCATCGGCAACATCATCGAGCTGAGCGACGCGCAGGTGGCGGAGACCTCGGCGGCCGCCCAGAGAGTTCAGGCCGACTACAACCTGGCCTCGGCGCGCGCCCAGCTCCTGCGCGCTCTCGGGGACCTCGGCCCCTTCGCGAGCCTGGACGCCGCCCGGTAGCCGGCCCCCGTCACTTCGTCGCCGCCGACGCTGCGGCGGCCCCGGCGGCGCTGCCCGCCCCTACGAAGAGGGCCTTCAGGTCGTCGTCGGTGAACGACACGCCCGCTCCCACGAACACGTCGCGCCCGACGCTGAAGTTCGGCCCGAAGGGATAGCGCCCCGCCTTCCAGGAGTTGAGGAAGTCGTAGGTCCCGGCGGTGAGGTAGACGGCCGGCAGGATGTTCCAGTCGATCCACAGCTTGCTGTTGGGGAAGGTGGCGGCGGTGGGGCGGGTGAACTGGTAGAAGTCGAGCGAGAGCTTGAGGGAGTCCCCGAGCAGGAGCAGGTCCGCCCCGGCGCCGCCGGAGCTCTCGATGATGCCGACGCGCGCCACGACGGGCCCGTAGCGCTTCCCGAACTCGGCGGTGATGGCGAGCTGCTCGGTGTTGGTGGAGGTCGAGGTGACGGTGGTGACCGTCGTCCCGGTGGTCTGGTTCTGGGTGGTGCTGGTCTGGTTGCTCACGGTGTTGTAGCCGCGAGGGTCGCTGACCAGCTGGAAAATGAAGTACTTGTCGGGCCTGGGGATGAGGGTCACGCCGAAGTAGGCCTTCGAGCCGCTCTGGTTGAAGAGCCACTCCGACCGCAGGTTCACCTTGATCTGCATGGCCGCCACCCGGTCCACGTAGTCGCTCACCGAGTCGACGGCCTTCCCCATCTTCTCGCCGAGCTGCTCGTCCATGAGCAGCTTGCCGGCGACGCCCTTCCCCTCCGCCAGGTTCTCCGTCACCTTCTCGATGTTGTCGATGGTCTTGTTGAGCTTCTCGAGCGCCTGCCGCGCCCCCTGCACCGCCTGTTTCGACCCCTGGTCGGCGGGCCCCAGGATGCTCTCCACCGAGGCGAGCACCCGGTTCAGCCGCTCGCTCGCCTCCTCCACGTTCTTGGCGATGGCGTGGTAGTGCTCCTTGTCCTGCTCGGTGATGGCGCGGATGTCGCCGGTGAGAGCCTCGGCGTTCTCGAGGACGGCGCCGATCCGCTTGGCATTCTGGTCGAGGAGCGCGTCGAGTGAGCGGGTGATGCGCGTCACGTTCTCCACGATCTCCTTGATGCTTCCGTTCGGCCCGCCCACCGACTCGGCCAGGTTGTGCGAGAGGACCTGGATGTCCCCGGCGATCTTGGAGAACGACTCCATGAGCTTCGCCACGCTCGCGGCATCCCTCACGCAGGTGATCTGGCGTTGGTCCTCGGGCAGGTCCCGGAGCAGCGGCGCCGGGGCGGATCCCAGGGTGGCCTCGAGCAGAGCGTCCGGGAGCAGCGCCGACGGGTAGCGCTTCGCCAGGCAGGCGTTCGAGTGGATGGGGATCTCGTTCTTCACCCGCATCGTCACCTTCGCCCGGTCGCCGGCGAGTTCGATGTCGGTCACCTCGCCCACCACGATGCCGGCCACCTGCACCCGGCTCTTCCAGGCGAGCCCGGTGACGTCGTCGAAGACCGCAGTCACGACGTAGCTGTCACGGACCGAGAGCCCGCCCTTGCGGAAGAAGGTGAAGGCGACGAGGAAGAGGGTGCCGGACACGGCCACCAGGAGCCCCACCGCCAGGGCCCGGTTCGCCATCACCTTGTTCCAGATCGGGCTGGGCATGCGACGCGGCGGGACCTCACTGCTTCTCGAACCACAGCGCCAGGAAGCGCTGCACGTAGGGATCCTCGCTGCGCCGGACCTCCTCCGGCGTCCCCTGGGCGGCGATGCGGCCATCGTAGAGCACCGCGAGGCGATCGGCCACTCGGAAGGCGCTGGCGATGTCGTGGGAGATGACCATGCTCGTCACCCCCCGTCGCTCCTTGGCGCGGTTGATCATCTGGTCGACGGAGTCGCTGGTGATGGGGTCGAGGCCGGTGGTGGGCTCGTCGTAGAGGACCACCTTCGGCTCGGCCACCAGGGCGCGCGCCAGCGCCACCCGCTTGCGCATGCCCCCGGAAAGCTGCGCCGGCCAGAGGTCGAGGACGTCGTCCCCGAGGTCGACGACGCGCAGACTCTCCACTACCCGCTCCTCGAGCTCCGGGAACGGCAGGCGTCGCTGCTTCTCCCGGAGCGGAAAGGCGACGTTGTCGAAGACCGTCATGGAGTCGAAGAGCGCCGCCCCCTGGAAGACCATCCCGAAGACCCGGCGAGCCTCGGTGAGGGCGAGGCCGCGGAGCCCGGACATCTCGACGCCGTCCACCGCGACGGTTCCCCGGTCCGGCTGGAGGAGGCCGATGACGTGCTTCAGGAGGACGGTCTTTCCCGAGCCCGAGGCACCGAGCACGACGAACGTCCTCCCCCTCTCTACTTCGAGGTCGACGCCCCGCAGCACCTCCTTCTCACCGAAGGCCTTCCACAGATCGCGGACCTCGATCATCGCCATCGCCGTCATCCGATCGCGAAGAAGGTGATGACGTAGTCGAGGATCAGGATGCCGACCGAGCTCCACACCACCGCCCGGGTCGTGGCCTCGCCGACCCCGCGGGCCCCCCCGCTCGCGGAGTACCCGCGGTGGGTGGCGATGAGCGAGACCACCGCCCCAAACACCACCGCCTTGAGGAGCCCGTGCAGGACGTCGCTCACCTCCAGCATCCGCCGGGTGTGATCGATGAACGGCCCCGGCGGGATGAAGGAGACGTAGGTGCCGATGAGGTACCCGCCGAGATAGCCCGTTCCGCTGAACACCATCGCCAGGACCGGCATCATCAGGGTGGCGGCCAGGACCCGCGGCACCACCAGGTAGTGGATGGGGTTCACCGCCATGCTCTCCATCGCGTCGATCTGCTCGGTGACGCGCATGGTGCCGAGTTCGGTGGTGATGGCGCTCCCCGAGCGGCCGGTGACCATGAGGCCGGTGAAGACCGGACCGAGCTCGCGCACCAGGCTGATGGCCACGAAGCCGCCCACGTACCCCTCGGCGCCGAACTGGCGCATGGCGTAGTTTCCCTGGAGCGCGAGGACCATGCCGGCGAACAGGCCCGTCACCGCCACGATGAAGGTCGACCCCACGCCGATGGCCGCCATCTGCAGGAGGAGCAGCTCCGGGCGAAGCGGGGGGCGTAGCGCCCAGGCGAATGACTCCCCTGCAAACAGGAGGAGGTCGCCGAAGTCCTCGAACGCGGCCCGCACCCTCCGCACGCCCTAGTCCCGTTCGTAGCGGCGCGGCACCCGCGCGCCGATCCCGCAGAGGATCTCGTAGGAGATGGTCCCGGCGCGCTCGGCCATCTCGTCGGCGTCGATGCGCTCCCGCCCCTGGGCCCCGAGGAGGACGACCTCGTCCCCCAGTTCCACGCCCGGGACGTCGGTCACGTCCACCATCGTCATGTCCATGCAGACGGTGCCGGCCACCGGAGCCCGCTTGCCGCGCACCAGCACCTCCGCGTTTCCGAAACCAGGACGCCCCGAGAGGTGCCGGGGGTAGCCGTCGGCGTAGCCCACCGGCAGGGTGGCGATCCGGGACGGCCGCCGCGCCACCCATCTCCCGCCGTAGGAGACCGGGGTCCCCTCCGGGACCTCCTTCAGCTGGATTACCGCCGTTCGCCAGCTGAGGACGTGGCGAAGACGCCCCCCCACCGCGGCGGCCTGCGGGGGGTAGGCGGCCTTCGGGTGAAAGGGCATGTAGCCGTAGAGCATGATGCCGGGACGCGTCAGATCCTGGCGCGCGGCCGGATACTCCACCGTGCCGGCGGAGTTGGCGAGGTGGCGGTAGCGGAGCGGGAGGCCGGCCCGGGCCAGGGAGGAGGCGGCCTCGTCGAAGGCGGCCACTTGCCGCTCGGTGAGATCCCGGTCCTCGAGGTCCGCGCTCGCGAAGTGGGTGCACACGCCCTCCACCGCGACCTCGGGAGTGCGAAGCGCCGCCGCGACGAAGGCGGGAAGGTCGCCCGGCCGAAGCCCGATGCGCCCCATGCCGGTGTCGACCTTGAGGTGTGCCGCGCCCCGCACACCGAGCGCGCGCGCCGCCCGGGCGAGCCCCTCCAGGTGATCCTCCCGGAATATCAGGGGCACGAGCCGGTGCTCGACGAGGAGGTCGTAGCGACGATCGTAGGCGGCGCCGAGCACCAGGATGGGAACGGCGATCCCCGCCTCCCGGAGCTCGATCCCCTCCTCCACCAGGGCCACCCCCAGCATCGCCGTCCCGAGCCCGGCGAGTTCGCGCGCCACCGCGACTGCGCCGTGCCCGTAGGCGTTGGCCTTCACGATGGAGATGACGGGGCGCCCACCCACCTCCAGAGCCGTCCGGTAGTTCTCGGCGAGGGCGGATAGGTCGATCACCGCCTCGGTGGGCCGAACCGGCATGTGCGCACAGTAGCATCGAAAGCGACCGCGCGCCGCATCGCGCGAGGGACTATACTGTCGGGCCAATGGCCAAGGTCGGAGGAGAGGTCGACGCCTTCTGCTCGCGCTGCCAGCTCTTGTTGGGGCACACCGTGATCGCCATGGTGGGAGCGATCCCGGTGAAGGTCGAGTGCAACACCTGCCGTACCGTCCACAAGTACCGCAGCGCCGTGGCAAAGCCGGCGCGACCGGCGCTCCCGCGCGGTGCCGGCCGGGCGGCGATCTCCTTCGACCAGATGCTGGCGAGCCAGGCAGGTCCGCCGCGCCGCTATGTGGTGAGCGACTCCTTCGCCACCGGGGACGTGGTGGACCACCCCTCCTTCGGGCGCGGGTTCGTCTCCGCCCAGAAGGACCCCGGCAAGGTGGAAGTCACCTTCCGCACCGGCGTGAAGACCCTCGTGCACGGCAAGCGCTAGCCCCGTCGGGGCGAGAGCCAGGAAGGGACCCATGACCCGCCACACCGCCCTGGGCGCGGTTCTCCTGGTCGCCGCGGCCGCGTGTTCCCGGGACTCGCACCCCTCGGCGACTCCGCCGCCCCCAGCGGGCGCTTCGGCGCACGCCGCCGGGGAGAGCTACGTGAGCGCGACCGCCGGGCTGCGGCGCGAACCCACCGACCAGGCGCGCGTGAAGGTCGAGGGCTCGAAGTCGCCCGTCCAGAACCAGCTGGCGCTGCTCGAGCGCGGGGAGCGGGTCACCCCCCTCGACCACCGTGCCGATTACACGCGCGTCCGCGCCTCGGACGGGACCGAGGGCTGGATCAGGTCGTCGGTGCTCCTCGCCGCCGACGGCGTCACCGAGGGGACGGTGCTCTCGCAGGCATGGGCCTTCGACCGGCCGGACCTGCTCGCGGTGAACGTGAAGCGGAAGGTGGACCCTGGAACGCTCGTCCTCGTCGTGAAGACGAAGGAGCTCTTCAGCGAGGTCGACCTCGGCGAGGGGAAGGACGCTTGGATCCTCTCCGACCGGATCTCCACGCAGCCCGCGGACGTCATGGCGGCGAAACTCGTGGAGAAGGCGCGCAGCCTCTCTCGCAACGGGCGCACCGAGGAGGCGAAGGAGGTGCTCGGCATCCTTCGCACCCGCCTGCCCGACTCCCCGTTCATCCCTGTGCTGGCCTCCGACCTGGGCGAGGCTCGGGTGCCGGACGGCGGAGCCGCGGACGGCGGGCCATCGACGACCTCCGAGGGTCCGCCGCGGTAGCCGCCCCGGGGCAGCGAACCTTGCGCGCTCGGCTCCTCTGGCTGGCCTTCGCCCTCGCCCTCGCCCTCCCGGCCGCCGCCGCGGAGCCTCGCGGGGGGGGCATCGCCTTCTCGCCCTGCCAGCTCTCCCACCCGGTGCTGCCAATCCGGGTGCCGGCCCGGTGTGGGACTCTCTCGGTCGCGGAGGATCCGGCCTCGCCGGGGGGACGGAGGATCGCTCTCCGGGTAGCGCTTTTGTCCGCCGATGCGCCGAGAGCGCAGCCCGACGCCGTCTTCGTGCTCGCCGGCGGCCCGGGGCAATCCATCACCGAGACGTACCCGACCCTAGCGGGGGCGTTCGAGCGCCTCAACAGGGATCGCGACATCGTCCTCGTGGACCAGCGCGGCACCGGAGGGTCGGGCCCGCTCGCCTGCCCGCCCGAGGCGGCGGGCCATCACCTCGACGTCCTCCCGACCGACGACCGGGGACGCGCCGCCGACTGCGCCCGGTCGGTGGCGGCCGATCTCACGAAGTACGGGACCGCAGCCGCCGTCCGAGACCTCGAGGCGGTCCGAGCCGCCCTTGGCTACGAGCGCGTCAACCTCGTCGGCTTCAGCTACGGGACCCGCCTCGCTCTCGCCTACGCCCACGAGCACCCCGACCGGACCCGCACGCTCGTCCTCGACGGGGTCACCCCCTTCGAGATGCGGGTGGGCGCCGAGTTCGACCGCGACGCGGAGCGGGCGCTCATGGCCCTCTTCGCCCGCTGCCTTTCGGAGCCCCCGTGCCGAGCGCGCTTCCCGGCGCTCGAGCACGACTTCCGAGACCTCCTCCTCCGGCTGGATCGCAGGCCGGAACGGGTTCGCACCGCCGATCCCTGGACCGGGGAACCGCTCGAGCTGGCGGTCGACGGGAGCGCTCTCCGCCAGGTGGTGCTCGGATTCCTCTACCAGGGGGAGACTGCGGCGCTGTTGCCGGTCCTCATCGAGGAGGCGGCGGGCGGGAACCTGGCGCCGCTCGCCGCGCAGGGGCTCCTCGTCGCCGCCGACCTCCAGGCCGGCCTGTCGAAGCCAGTCCACCTCTCGGTGCTGTGCGCGGAGGACGTGCCCTTCTATCAACCACCGGAGCCCGCCGCCCGGGGATCGTTCCTCGGGTCGAGCGCCCGCGACGCGCTGCAGGCCCTCTGCTCCGTCTGGCCCCGAGGCGAGCCTCTCGGGCCCCTCGCCGCGCCCCGGGAGCTCCCGGTCCCGGCGCTGCTCATCTCCGGCGGGGCGGATCCGGTTACTCCCCCCTCCTGGGCCGAGCTGGCGGCGAAGTCGCTCCCCCGCTCCCGCCTCCTCACGCTGCCGGGGCAGGGGCACGGGAACTTCGGCCGCGGCTGCATGCCGCGCATCGCGGCGGACTTCGTCCGCCAGGGGTCGGCCGACGGGCTCGACGCCTCCTGCCTCGCCAGGGTGCGGCCCCCTCCGGTCTTCATCGACCTCCTGGGAGCGGCACCGTGATCGACCTCCAGGGAGTGAGGAAGGCCTTCGGGAAGGTCGACGCTCTCCGCGGGGTGACCTTCTCCGTCCCGGACGGCCACATCACCGGCCTGCTCGGCCCGAACGGCGCGGGCAAGACGACCGCCCTCCGCATCGTCTACGGCGTGCTCCGGCCGGACGCTGGGCGCGCGGCAGTGGACGGCATCGACCTGGCGACGAGCCGCCTGGAGGCGCAGCGGCGGCTGGGAGTCCTGCCGCACGCCCAGGGGCTCTACGCCCGCCTCACCGCGCGCGAGCACATCCTCTATTTTGGGGAGATGCACGGCCTGGCCGGCGCCGCGCTGCGGCGGCGCGCCGCCGAACTCGTCGACCTGCTCGGGATGGCGGATTTCGCCGACCGGCGCACCGAGGGGTTCTCGCAAGGGCAGAAGGTCAAGGTAGCGCTCGCGAGGGCACTGGTGCACGCCCCGCGCAACGTGGTGCTCGACGAGCCCACGAACGGTCTCGACGTGGCCGCAACCCGGCAGGTGCGCGCCCTGCTGTTGCAGCTGAGGACGGCGGGACACTGCATCCTCTTCTCCTCCCACGTGATGCAGGAGGTGTCGGCCCTTTGCGACCGCGTGGTGGTCATCGCCCGCGGGCAGGTGGTGGCCGAGGGCACCCCCGACGACCTCCGCCGCCAGACAGGCCGAGAGGGACTGGAGGACGCCTTCGTCGCCGCCATCGGCTCCGAGGAGGGGCTCGCTTGAGCTGGGCTCGGTCCTTCTGGGTCGTGTTCGCGAAGGAGGTACGAGAGGGCGTCCGCGACCGGCGCTCCCTCGTCGCCGCCCTCTTCTTCCCCTTCCTCGGCCCCGCCCTGCTCGCGGTCATGCTCTACCTCGTTTCGCAGTCGTCGCGCCGGGCCGACGAGCTCGGGGTCGACATCCCGGTCGCCGGGCGCGAGTTCGCGCCCAACCTGGTAGCGTTCCTGGAGCAGGGAGCGCGGGTGGTGGCTGCGCCGCCCGACCCCGAGGAGGCGGTGCGCCGGGGCGACCTCGAGGTGGTGGTGGTCATCCCCCCCGAATTCGGGGAGGCTTTCCGCACCGGGCGCCCCGCCCCGGTGAGGATCATCACCGACGAATCGCGCCAGCAGGCGCGTCCCTCGGCCGCCGCGGCCGAGCGGCTGCTCGCCGCCTGGTCCCGCCAGACCGGCGCCCAGCGGCTGGTGCTCCGGGGCGTCCACCCGGCGGTGTTCGAGCCGCTCGCGCTCGAACGAGTCGACGTGTCGACGCCGGCGAGCCGTGCCGCGGCGCTCCTCGCCACCATTCCCTTCTTTCTCGTGATGGCGCTGTTCACCGGCGGGATGCCGGTGGCCATCGACGTCACCGCCGGGGAGCGCGAGCGCCAGTCCCTGGAGCCGCTCTTTGCGGCTCCGCTGCGCCGTTCGGCGCTCGTCCTCTCCAAGATCGCGGGAGCGGCGGTGTTCTCTTCGCTCGCCCTGGTCGAGACCGCGATCGGGTTCGGGCTCGTGCCGCTGGCCTTGCCCGCCACCCGCATCGGCTTCTCCATGCACCTCGACCCGCGAATGCTGGCCCGCATCCTCGCTCTCTGCGTCCCCATGGTCCTGCTCGCGAGCGCCCTCATGGTCATGCTGGCGGCGAAGGCCCGGAACTTCCGCGCCGCGCAGACGACGCTGTCGCTCCTCATGCTGGTCCCGGCCCTTCCCGGCATGGCGCTCGGCTTGCTCGCCGCCCGCCCACCGGCCTCCCTCTTCGCCGTCCCCTTCCTTGGCGAGCAGATGGTCATCACGCACCTGCTGCGCGCCGAGGAGGTCACCTTCCTCCAGGTGGGGCTGTGCAGCGCGGCGACGCTGCTCGCCGCGGCCTTGGTGGTTGCCTTCACCGTTCGCGCCTTCGAGCGCGGTCAACCGCTCTTCGACGCCTGAGCAGCTTCCCCCCGCGCAGCGGCGATGGCCTGCGCCATGTCGAAGGGCATGGGCGCCTCGATCCGCAGCGCTTGTCCCCGAACGGGGTGGAGGAGCTCGAGCGAGGCGGCGTGGAGCGGGGTCCGCGACAGGACCGGGCATCCGCTTGGAAGCGCGAGGAGCTCGCGATCGCCGTAGTCGGGATCGACCGCGAGCGGGTGACCCAGGTGGGCGAGGTGAACGCGGACCTGGTGCGTCCTGCCCGACTCGGGGAAGGCCTCGACGAGGGTCAGCTCCGGGAGGCCCTTAGCGGGGAAGGTCGCGAGCGGCCGGACGAAGGTGGCGGCGGGCTTCCCCTCCTTTCCCGCAGAGATCCGCATCCGGCCGCGGCGCCCGCGGGCGATGGGGGCCTCCACCCGTTCCTCCTTGGCGAGGAGGCCGCGGACGAGCGCCAGGTACCGCTTCGTCACGCGGTGGTGCTCGAAGGCGGAACAGAGCGCGCGATGGGCCGGGGCGGTGCGCGCGAAGAGGAGGACCCCGCTCGTGCCGCGATCGAGGCGGTGCACCACCCAGAGCTTGCCGAGGAGCGCCTCCGCCTCCTCTCGAACGGTCGGCTCCGGCGCTCCGCGCCCGGGGATGACGAGGCGTCCCGCGGGCTTGTCCACCGCGACCAGGTCCTCGTCCTGGTGGAGGATGGCGAGGGCCGGCATCAGAGGACGCTGTGCGCGGAGACCACGCTCACCGGGCCGAACCGCTCGAGCTGGGGGGCAAGCCCCTTCGCCGGACCCACCGCCAGCACCACGCCCCGGTCGACCGGAAGGTGGCGGCGGGCGACAGATGTCACCTCCTCCGCGGTCACGGCGCGCACCCTTTCCCGGTACTCGAGCACCTGCTCGAGCCCGTAGCCCAGGATTCGCACGTCGCAGAGCCTCTCCGCCCACTGCTCATGGGTCTCGAGAGAGAGCGGGAAGAGCCCGCCGAGGTAGCTCGCGGCGCGGTTCACTTCCTCGGCGGTAGGACCCATTTCGCAGAAGCGCCTCATCTCGTCGAGCGCCACCTCCACCAGGTCACCCGCGGTCTCGTTCTTGGTGAAGCTCGAGAAGGTGAAGAGCCCGCCCGCGCGGCTCATGCCGAAGCGGCTGCGCACCCCGTAGGAGAGCCCCCGGTTCACCCGGATGGCCTCGACCAGCCTCGAGGTGAATCCCCCACCCAGGACGGCGTTCGCCACCACCGCCGGGAAGTAGTCCGGGCTCGAGCGCGGGATGGCCACGTCGGCGATGCGGACCTGGGTCTGGGTGGCGTCGGGCTTGTTCACGACCACGACCCGCCGCGCGCTGGGAGCTGGCGCCGGCACCTCGGCGGGCGATTCGGAGAGGGCGTTCCGCCACCGCTCCAGGCGGGGGCGCGCGTCCTCCATCGCCACCTCCGGGTCCATCGGCCCGACCACGACGAGCGTCGCTCGCTCCGGGCCGTACCACCGGCGGTGGAAGGCGAGCGCGTCCGGTCGGCGCATCCGAGACAGGTCGCGAGCCCGACCCTCGACTGCATGGCCGTAGGGATGGTCGCCGTAGGCGCTGGAGACGATGGCGCGGTCGGCGAGGGTCCCCGGCTCGTCCGAGTCATGAGCCAGGCTCGCGAGCTCGCGTCGCCGGAGCCGCTCGAACTCCGCGTGGGGGAACGCCGGCGATGCCACCACGTCGACGAGAACGCCGAGCAAGCGCGAGAGGACGTCCACCGGGGCAGACAGCCCGAAGACGGTGGCGTCCTCCTCGGCGTCTCCCCCCAGGTCCGCCCCGAGCGACTCGACCAGGGCGTCGATGCTCTCCCCGCTCCTCCGCCCCGCCCCCCTCCGCGCCACCGCGGACACGAGGTGCGCGAGGCCGAGTCGCCCCCTGGGATCGAGCGCCGATCCCGCCCGAACGAAGAGGCGCGCGGCTGCGAGCGGAACTCCAGGGCGGCGCGCCACCACCACCGTGGCACCATTGGGAAGCCGCGCCTCGTGCAGGTCGGGGAGCGCGAGGCTCAAGGCGAGCTCTCCGGCTCGAGCCAGACAACGTTCCGGCTCCGGGGCGCTAGGTACGCTTCCGCTACCCGCCTCACGTCGGGGGGACCGACCTCGCGGTACTGCTCGAGCGCCTTCGTGGCGTGGCGCCAGTCCCCGAGGAGGAGCTCGGCCTGGCCGAGCGCGTGGGCCACACCGCTGCGCGTGGCGAGCTCGTGCAGGACGGAGCTGCGCAACAGGCGCCGCGCCCGCTCCACCTCGCCCTTTTGCACCCCGCGGGTCGCCACCCGGTCGAGCTCCCTGAAGAGTGCCTCCTCCGCGCGCTTCCGGCTCGCGCCGGGCGCGAGCTCGAGAAAGAGCATGAAGACCCCGGGATCGATGCGCCAGGCCCAGCCGATGCTCGCCGAGACCGCCACCTCTTGCTGCACGAGCCTGCGCCTGAGCCGCGAGCCCTCTCCCACTGCCAGGCACGCCTGCAGGACGTCCAGGGCGGCGGCGTCGGGGTGACAGGCGGGCGGACCCCGGAAACCGACCACCACCGCCGCCGCCTGCGCTGGATATCGGACCTCGGCCCGGCGCTCGCCCCGCTGCTCGGGCTCTCCGGCCGGCACCGGAGGCACCGCCGGCCCCTGGGGGATGTCCCCGTAGGCCTCCTCGATCTGCCGCATCGCGACCTCGGGGTCGATATCGCCGGCGACGTAGAGGGCGGCGTTCGAGGGCGCATAGTAGGTTCGAAAGTAGGAGAGGCAATCCTCGCGTGCGATCCGGTCGATGTCGTCCATCCAGCCGATGACGGGCCACCGGTACGGGTGCGCCTGGTAGACGAGCCCCTCGAGCTGCTCCTCCATGAGACCGAAGGTGGAGTTGTCGGTTCTCAGCCGCCTCTCCTCCTTCACCACCGCCCTCTCCTGCTCCAGCGTCTCCTCGTCGAGCCGAAGCGACCGCACCCTATCCGACTCCAGGTCGATGACGGTCGGCAGGGCCTCGGCGGCAAAGTCGTCGTAGTAGACGGTGACGTCGTTCGATGTGTAGGCGTTCGACGTACCACCGTTGGCCTCCAGGATCCGGTCGAACTCCTTCGGGCCGTATCGTTGCGATCCGTTGAACATCATGTGCTCGAAAAGGTGGCTGATCCCGGTAAGGCCTGGTCGCTCGTTCCGGGAGCCGACCCGAAAGAATGTGTAGTAGCTGACAGTCGGGACTAGGGAGTCGGGGTACAGCCGAACGCGCAAACCGTTCGGGAGCGTCCTCGCAACTACCCTTTCCAAATCGAGAATCTTCGGCTCGACAGCGATAGGCACCTGATACCCCCTTTGCGCTCTTTAATGCGTCCAAGGGGGCCAGGCGAGACTAGCGGGGGCAGGCTTCCCATCGCTAACCCGTTGGCAGGCGTCCAGAAACTCTGGTGAAGTACGTTGACAATTTAGTATATCTTGTATTATATATGGTATGTGGATACTCAGTATGATTTAGTATCCAGGTTACTATTTCCATCAAGGGCCAGGCGCGGCCTCCTAGTTGCCCTATTTCGAGATGGCGTTGCAGGGGTCTCGGTGAGTGAGCTCGCCCGGCGCGCCCGGCTCACGCCCCGAGCTGTGGCCGTCGAGGTCCAGCGATGGGACAAGGCCGGGCTCCTCTCCGTCGAAGCAGTGGGCTCGGCCCATCTGGTCCGCCTACGCCGCGAGCACCCTGCTGTCGCGCCACTCCTGGCCCTTCTCGCTACCCCTCCCTCCCAGGCAGCCGGCCCCGAGGACGCCGATTCGGTGAGGCCTTCTCTCGCGGCCCTCGGGGCACCTCTCCTCTCGACCGCAGCGGAGAGCCCCTTGCCCGCCACCGATGCCCTGCTCGAGGGGCTTCGACTCGCGCGGACCGACGCCACCGTGCTCCTCGCCCTCCCTGTCGTCCTGGCGCGGCGCGCCGGAGAAATCGACTGGGACCTCCTGAAGGAGAAGGCCCGGCGGCTCAAGCTCAAGGCGGAGCTCGGCTTCCTTCTCGAGGTCACCGCCGACATCGCGGGGATGCCGGCTCTCCGGGCGCACGCCCCCGACCTTGCCGACGGCCGGCGCCACGTGGCGCGCGATTGGCCAGCCGCCGGGGGGCCGCGCGAACGGGAGCTCGGGGAGCGGCGGCGGCCACCGGCCGCCGCCCGGTGGAGCTTCCGCATGAACATCACCGAGGAGGCGTTCCGCGCCGCATTCGCCGACGGCGAGGCCCTGGGCCTGGCCGATCTCCTCGGCTTCCTCCGCGCCGTCGATCGGGAGCTTCCGAGCCCGGCCGAGATCGTCGTCGCCGGAAGCGCGGCGGTGGCCCTCCAGTATTCGACCGCGCACGCCACCTCAGGCGTCGACCTCGCAGAGGTCGTAGGCGCTGACTTCTGGGATGCGGTGGGACGCGCCGGCCCCGCCCCCGGAATCCGAATGTGCGCGGTTCCGAGCCCCCCCGCCGCCTGGCGCTCCCGCCTCGTCTCGGTCCGCCTTCCGGAGCTCGAGCGCCTCAGCGTCCTCGCTCCCGAGCGGCACGACCTGGCCCTCATGAGGGTGGCGAGCGGGCTCACCCACGACCTCCAGGCGATCGAGGACGTCCACCGTGCCGCCCCGCTGCGGCTGGGCGTACTGCTGGCGCGCTACTTCGAGGTGGACGAACGGCTCATCGCCTCCCCCGACACCTTCCGGCTCTCCTTCCTCTCGCTCGTGGAAAGGCTGTTCGGCCCGGGGGCGGCAGCCCGCACCGACGCGGGCCTCGCCGAAGCCCCGCCCTCGCCCAGGGATGCCTAGGGTGCTCGCAGCGGCCGAGAGCAGCGGCCTCTCCGCGGGCGCCTTAGAGCGGGCGCCCGCACCAGGTACAGCGCCCGTTGCGCATCCGCCGTGGCAGGCCGCACCCGGGGCAGCGCCTCGCCGCCTTCGCCCGCGCTCCCGCCGTCCGGCCGTCCCCCGGCGGCGGCTTCCCAGCCTCCAGTCGCCCGAGGCGCCGCTCGAGCGCGTCCAGGCGTGCGGCGAGTTCTGCCAGCCGAGGGCCTCCCGCCGCGGCGCGCGGACCCGGTTTGGCGCTGCGCGAAGTGGGCGACACGCTGTCGGCGAGCGTGCCACAGGGCCGCTCGCTCGCAAACTTTCCGCCCCATTGAGACGGACGCGGGCGCGTGCTATCTCCCGCCACCGATGAGTGCCCGCAACGACCACCCGGGCGACCTGCCAGGGACACAGGGGGCCTCCTACGGGGACGCGACCCTTCTCGGGCTCCTCGAAGGGCCGCGGTCGGCAGGGCGCGAGGTCCCCCTCTCGCGCCAAGTCTTCGTCAACCGCAACCTGCGGATGGACAAGATCGAGCTCGTCGGCTTCGACATGGACTACACCCTCGCCATCTACCAGCTCGTCCGGCTCGAGGAGTTGGCCTTCGACCTGACGGTCGATCGGATGGTGAAATCGCGCGGGTGGCCCGAGCGCCTCCGGCGCCTCCGATACGATTCGGCGTTCGTGATCCGCGGGCTCGTCATCGACAAGACCGCCGGCAACATCTTCAAGATGGACCGGCACAACCACGTCGGTCGCGCCTATCACGGACTCACTCCGCTGCCCAAGGAGGAGCGGTACCGGCTCTATCGCGACGAGAAGGTGGCCCTCGCCTCCCCGCGCTTCGCTTGGATCGACACCCTGTTCGCGCTGCCGGAGGCAGCGCTCTTCGCGCAGGTGATCGAGGCCGAGGAAGCCGGGGGCGCGACCCTCGACTACGAGCGCCTCTTTCTCCACATCCGCGAATCCATCGACGAGGTCCACCGCGACGGGACCCTGAAGGAGATCGTGAAAGCCGACCTTCCCCGGTACGTCCTCAAGGACCCGGAGCTGGGCCCGGCCCTCCACAAGCTCCGCTCCGGAGGGAAGAAGCTCTTCCTCCTCACCAACTCGCACTGGGACTACACCGACGCCGTGATGAGGCACCTGCTCGATCGGATGCTCCCCGAGTACCCGAGCTGGCGGAACTACTTCGACGTGGTCGTCACCGCATCCGCCAAGCCTGCCTTCTTCACCGGGGAGTCTCCCTTCGCAGAGCTCAACCCCGCCGGCGACCCCCTCCCCGGCGAGGTGCGGTCCTTCGAGCGCGGCAAGACCTACGCCGGCGGGAATCGCGGCGACTTCGAGCGCATCATGGGTCGCGGCGGGGACCGCATCCTCTACGTCGGAGACCACATCTACGGGGACATCCTGCGCTCCAAAAAGAGCTCGCTGTGGCGAACGTGCCTGGTGGTGGAGGAGCTCGAACGCGAGATCTCCTGGTTGGAGCGCCATCGCTCCGAGATGGAGGAGCTCACGCGCTTAGAGGAGCTTCGCCTCCGCATTGACGACGAGGCCACTGCTCACAAGGCGGGCCTGAACATCGTCGACCGGCGCGTGGAGCGGACGCCGGAAGGGCGACCCGAGAGGCCGGCCCTGGACGTCGAGCGAATGCGGATGAAGCGGGAGCTCGAGATACTCCGCGCCGGGCTTCGCGACGCCGACTCTCGCATCACCTTCCTGCAGCGCGCCATCGAGGACGGCTACAACCGCTATTGGGGGCTCACCTTCAAGGAAGGGAACGAGAACTCTCGCTTCGCGGAGCAGATCGAGGACTACGCCTGCCTCTACACCAGCCGCGCCTCGAACTTCGTCTTCTACTCCCCGGTGCAGTACTTCCGCTCCCAGCGCCAGGCCATGCCGCACGAGCGCTTCGCACTCCAGCTCGCCCCCTACGGAGATGTGGACGAGGCTCCGGCGGCCGCCGACCGTCCTTCCAAGGTCCCCACATAGTCACGAAACACCGAGGCACCCCGCCGGTCGCGTGGGGCCTCTTCCGTCACTCGACGGGAGCTCTCGCCATCCCCTCGAGCGCGCGGGACTGCGCGCCCCGCAACCCCCGCGCGACATGCGTAGCGGCGCTCAGGACGGGGCCTCCCGCTAACCAGTCCTCGAGGGCAGCCGGACCGCGCTCCAGGACGGCGAGCAGGCCCGTCGAAAGGTCCACGAACCCGCCAGGTCCCGCGCCCTCCTGGTCGAAACCAGGGCCGCCGTGCCGCATGAGCGCCGCGGCCGTGGCGAGCGGAACCGCTCGGGCCGCAAACAAGCGGACCGGGTCCACTCTGCACTTTGAAGAGTCGTCGCCCTTCGCGTAAGCCTCGCACGCGGAGGCGTCGGCCGCGTTCCATCCCACGCAAGAGGCGGGGCGCGCCGGGTAGGCGCCACAGCGCGCCCCGTCGAGGAGCGGGCAAGGGACGCGCTCCCGCGCATTCCCCTCGCGCGCGCCCCGGCGCGCCGCCTCCCGGAGGCGCCCCCTCAAGGCCTCGATCTCGTCCGGAGTCCGATGCGCGCGAAGCCAAGCGGCGAGCGCGAATAGCTCGAGCGGCCAGGCGCTCACTGGGAACCGCGCCGGCACGGAGCAGCACCACCCACAGCCCTCTCGGCACGCGACCGGCGAAAGGCCCCATTCGGCACCGAGGGCAGCTACCTTCCCGGTCAGCCAGGCCCGGGCGCCCTCCGCCACCTCCGCGACGACCGAAGCCGACGGCCCTCCGCCGTGCCGCGCGAGCGCGTCGTTCGCCGCCGTGAAGGCGTCGCCGAACACGGCCGCGGCCCGGTCCACGGCCGCGGGCGCCGGCTGCGGCGCGGGATGGGCGCGCGGCGCCCTGTGGCTCTTCCTCTTCTTCACCGGCCTCACCCGGGGGCGGAGGCGCCGCCCGATCGTCGACCTCCAAAGTCTCCCCGAGAGTTGCACGCGCGCCCGCTCGGGCGCAACCGCTTCCGGCTGCGTGCGGCGGATGTCGAGAGGTTGCGGGGGAGGGGGAGCCACTCCGCGTCGCGTGGCCCCGGCGCTTGCCATCGCAGGCCGAGGGACCGACCATCCGCCTGCGTGCGACGCCGGCTGTCCCTGCTCCTGCTGCTCCCCGCTCTCGCGTCCGCGCCGAGTCACGCTCCGACGGCGGTGGCTCCGGCGGAGAGCCCGGTTCCCTTCCCCCCGCCTTGCGCCCACCGCGTCGCGAAGAGGGACTCCCGCGCCAGGAAGGCGTTCATGCGAGCGAACCCGTGCCCCGGCGGGCGCGACAGGGGATCGACCGAACGATGTAACGGCTACGTCGTCGACCACATCTGCCCGCTCGTCTGTTGTGGCCTCGACGCCCCACAGAACATGCAGTGGCAGACGCGCGCCGAGGCGAAGGCGAAGGATAGCTGGGAGCAGAGCTGTTCCACCTGCGGCCGTTGACCGGCGAGCGGCACTGCATGAGCGGACACCCCGCCTCCAGGTGGGGACTGCGCCTGGCAGGCTGCTCGCTCTCCGTCGTTGAGCGCAACCGCGCGAGCGCGAAACCGGTGGATTCCCGCGAGCGGGTGGTCTATTGCTCTCGCCCTGCAAGCATCGAGCATTGCCGTGCCGCGAGCCGCTGTCGTTCGAAAAGCCAGATGCCAACCCGGGCGAGCGGGCGAGATCGCACCGATGGGTCACCTGGGAGGTGAAGCAGGAGATGGCCGAAAAACGGACGCGCTGGCGCACCCTGAACAAGTACCTGGTGACCGGACTCCTCATCTGGGTCCCGGTCGCGGTCACGTTCCTTGTCGTCCGCCTCTTGGTCGACGTCGTCGATCAGACCCTCGTCCTTCTCCCGAGACCGCTCCGGCCCGAAAGCCTCCTGGGCATCCGCATCCCCGGACTGGGCCTCGTCGTGACAGCAGCGGTGCTGCTCTTGACCGGCATGCTCTTCAGGAACCTCGTGGGCCGCCAGCTCGTCGCCTTCTCCGAAAGGCAGCTCGGTCGCATCCCGTTCGTCGGCTCCATCTATCGCGGGTCGAAGCAGGTGGCGGAGACCCTGCTCTCCCCAAACAGCACGTCCTTCCGCAAGGTCGTGCTCGTCCCTTGGCCACACTCCGACGCGCGTATGCTCGGGTTCGTGACCGGAAGCTCGCCAGGCGAGGCCCGCGAAAAGACCGGAGCCGACCTGGTCTCCGTCTTCGTTCCGACGACCCCGAACCCGACGTCCGGCTTTCTGCTCATGATCCCGCACCAGAGCGCCGTGGAGCTCGAGATGAGCGTCGACGAGGCCTTCCGGTTGATCGTGTCGCTTGGCGTCGTCCTCCCCGCCTGGCCTAAGGCTGACGCCGAGGCCAGTGCGGGTGCGGGCTCCGCGAACTCGGGGCCGTGAAAGGGTAGAGCCTCCTCGCTGCCGCGCCACCCCCTGCCGCGGGATCGCGCAGTTTTGGGGGAAGATCCACTCTCGGCCCGACCGGGACGCGGCAACGAGCTCCTCCGTCTGCGCGCCAGCCGGCGCGCGCGGCGATGAGCCGTGGTTCGAGGCCGGGTGGCGAAGGCGACGGGCGTCATTAACATAGCGCCGCCATGACCGACCCCGTCCTGTGGCACCGTCTTCAGTTCGCGTTCACGATCACCTACCACTACCTGTTTCCGCAGCTCACGATGGGGCTCGCGCTCCTCATCATGTACTTTAAGTGGAAGGCGCTGCGGAGCGACGAGCCGAGCTGGGATGCCGCCGCGCGCTTCTGGGTGCGCATCTTCGGCATCAACTTCGCCGTGGGGGTTGTGACCGGCATCCCCATGGAGTTTCAGTTCGGAACCAACTGGTCGCGCTTCTCCGAGTATGCGGGGGGTGTCGTCGGCACCACCCTCGCCCTGGAAGGAGTGTTCGCCTTCTTTCTCGAGTCGACCTTCCTGGGAGTCCTCCTCTACGGCCAGAGCCGCGTGTCCAGGTGGACGCACTTCGGGTCCGCCGTTGCCCTCTTCGTCGGCTCCTGGCTGAGCGGCTACTTCATCACCGCCACCAACGCATTCATGCAGCATCCGGTCGGATACGCCGTCGGGGCCGGGGGCCGCCTCGAGCTCGCGGACTTCCGGGCATTCGTCCTGAACCCTTGGGCACTATGGGAGTACTCGCACGTGATGAGCGCGGCGGTCGTCACCGGGTCGTTCGCCGTGGCCGGTGTCTCGGCCTTCTGGCTGCTCCTGGGCCGCCACCGCGACGTGGCGGCCCATTGCCTGCGCACGGGCGTCGTGGCCGCCGCCGTCGCCACCATCCTGCAGATCTTTCCCACCGGCGACCGCAACGGGAAGCTCGTGGCGGACCACCAGCCCGCCGCGCTCGCCGCCATGGAGGGTCTCTTCAACAGTGGCCCCTACGCCAAGCTCGCGATCATCGGCCAGCCGGACATGGTGCACCGCCGCCTCGAGAATCCCATCGAGGTGCCCGGGATGCTGAGCTTCCTCGCGTACGGGTCGTTTGGCTCGACGGTGGTCGGCCTGAACGACATCGCCGACGACAACTGGCCCGACAACGTCCCGCTCGTTTACTACTCGTACCACGTGATGGTCGGTCTCGGGACCGCCTTCATCGCGCTGGCCCTCTTCTCGCTCCTCCAGATGTGGCGGGGTGCGCTCCTCCGCTCCCGCTGGCTGCTCTGGTCCTGGATGCTGGCGGCTCCTTTCCCCTACATCGCCACGACGGCGGGGTGGACGACGGCGGAGATGGGACGCCAGCCGTGGATCGTCCACGGCCTCATGCGCACCTCGCAGGGAACGAGCCCCCAAGTCGGCGCCGGCGACACGCTCTTCACCTTGATCGGGTTCTGCGGCCTGTACCTCATGGTGGGGATTCTCTTCCTCTTCATGGTCGGCCGCGAGGTTGCTAACGGGCCGCCGTCCTTCGAGGGCCGGGTCGTCCCGGGGAGGCCGTGATGGAAGCCATCTGGTACGGGCTCATATCCCTGATGCTCTCGCTGTACGTCGCCCTCGACGGATACGATCTGGGCGCGGGAGCCCTCCACCTCTTCGTGGCCCGCGACGACGGCGAGCGGCGCCAGGTGCTCGGCGCCATCGGCCCCTTCTGGGACGGAAACGAGGTATGGCTCGTGGCCGCCGGCGGCGCGCTGGTTCTCGCCTTCCCTGTCGCCTACGCGGTGGGTTTCTCGGGCTTCTACCTTCCGCTCATCCTGGTGCTCTGGCTCATGCTCCTGCGAGGCCTGTCCATCGAGTTCCGAAACCACGTTGACAATCCCCTCTGGCGATCGTTCTGGGACGTGGTCTTCGCGCTCGGGAGTTCTCTCCTCGCCGTCGTGCTGGGCGCGGCGCTGGGAAACGTCATTCGCGGGGTCCCCATCGACGCGACGAGGACCTTCTCACTGCCGCTTTTCGCGAGCGCCCTGCCCGGACCCGGTTCCGGCGTCCTCGACGCCTACACGGTCCTGGTGGGTGCGTTCGCCCTGGTCTCGCTCGCCGCTCACGGGGGATCGTTCCTGGCCTGGCGCGCTGAGGGAGGGCCGGTCCGCGAGCGCAGCCTGCGGTCGGCTAGGCTCCTCTACCTGGTAGAGGCCGCGCTCTTCCCTCTCGTCACGTGGGCGACGCTCAAGGTCCAGCCGCGGCTCGTCGAGGCGGCCCTCGGGCGTCCCCTGGTGTGGCTCACGGCTGCAATCGCCGCCGGCGCCACGGCTCTGCTTGTCCGGGCCGTCGTGCGCGCGCAAGCGGTGGTCGCCTTCGCCTCGTCTACAGCGTTGCTTCTCGCTCTCCTGGGATCAGCTGCCGCCGCGAGCTGGCCATTTCTCCTTCGGTCGACCCTCAACCCGCGGTTCGACGTTACCGCCCACTCGGCCGCTGCTCAGGGTTACGCGCTTCGTGTCGGTCTCGTCTGGATCTCGATCGGCCTTCCGCTGGCGTGTGCCTATCTCGTGCACGTGGCCCGCACCTTCCGGGCGCCGCCGCCCCACGGGCCGGCCAGCGAGACTTAGCGCCTTCGCAAACGCGAGGGCCCCTCCTCCGGCGACTGGCGTCGGGGAGGACGGCTCCGCGGGCACGGAAGACCCACGGGCTCGCCGACACAGGGATGCGACGCGCGAGCTTCGAGCGTGCGACGACGAGAGGTCGATACGGGGCAGGGCGGTCCGATGACCCTCCCTTCAGGCTCCCGAGATCATCCAGAAGGTCGAGGAGGCGTTGCCCATCGACCAGATCTTTCCCGCTCGAGCCCTGCTGCTCGGTGCGGGCGTGCTCATCGGGATCGTGCTTGTCCACGCATTCTTCATGCGAGGGGTCCTCTCCCATGTCGCGGCTCGGGAGTCACGACTCCGGCGCACTCCGACGGAGTGGAAGGTGGACCTCGTCATGATTACGGTCGTGTTCGCGCTAGCGGCCGCGCTATCCGAGATCGTTCTCTGGACCGCGTCGCTCAAGTACGCGGGGCTCTTCTCCACGTGGGCGAGCGCCGCTGGTTACGCCGCAACCACCTACACCACGCTCGGAGAGGGCCGAGTCCGAGACCTCGCGCGGGCGTCGCCGCCGGTGGCCGTGCGCAGAGTCTTTCAGGTCTCCTCGACCACGCGAAAAGGTGCAGCCCTCCAAACGCTGCCGTCGACAGCAAAAGAGAACTCCCCCTCGACTAGGAGCGTGTCGGCGTAAAGGTCCGGCCCCATTTACTTTGGGGTGGCGGCGTGATC
>Ga0335077_10000183_pt1 | contig 65162 bp, 57 predicted proteins | sample Lox_Sample_31_FD_207151 | JGI IMG/M metagenome (GOLD analysis project Ga0335077, IMG submission 207151) | Soil microbial communities from Loxahatchee National Wildlife Refuge, Florida, United States - Lox_Sample_3.1 | ecosystem: Environmental > Terrestrial > Soil > Wetlands | place: USA... | reverse complement strand
CTGCCGCCCGACGACGAGAATCGGATCGTGGCCGAGCGGCGCGCGAAGCTCGACGCGCTTCGCGCCGGCGGGCAGGCGTACCCGAACGACTTCCGGCGCGACGCGCTCGCGGCCGATCTGCACGCCGTGCACGACGCGGCGGCGACCGAGGCGCTCGAAGCGCAGCGGATCGAGGTCGCGGTTGCCGGACGGATGGTGCTCAAGCGCGTCATGGGCAAGGCGAGCTTCGCGACGCTGCAGGACATGAGCGGGCGGATCCAGCTCTACATCGCCAACGACACGGTCGGCGCCGACGCTCACGATGCCTTCAAGCGCTGGGACCTGGGCGACATCGTCGGGGCGCGAGGCAGCCTGTTCAGGACGCGAACGGGCGAGCTCTCCGTGCGCGTAACCGAGCTCAGGCTCCTCGCCAAGGCGCTCAGGCCGCTCCCGGAGAAGTTCCACGGGCTCACCGACCAGGAGCAGAAGTACCGGCAGCGCTACGTCGATCTCATCACGAGCGCGGAATCGCGGCGCGTGTTCGTCGCTCGCTCGCAGATCGTCCAGGCGATCCGCGAGTTCTTCGTCGCGAGAGGTTATCTCGAGGTCGAGACGCCGATGATGCACCCCATCCCGGGCGGCGCGACGGCCCGGCCCTTCGTGACCCATCACAACGCGCTCGACACCGAGCTGTACCTGCGCATCGCGCCGGAGCTCTACCTGAAGCGCCTGGTGGTGGGCGGGCTCGAGAAGGTGTTCGAGATCAACCGCAACTTCCGCAACGAGGGCATCTCCACGCGACACAATCCCGAGTTCACGATGCTCGAGTTCTACGAGGCGTACCGGGACTATCGCTACTTGATGGACCTCACCGAGGAGCTCCTGCGCAGCGTGGCGCAGAGAGTCTGCGGCACGACGGTCGTCCCCTACCAGGGCCAGCGCATCGACCTCGGCGGAAAATTCGATCGCCTGACCATGGCCGAGGCGATCGCGAAGCACAACCCGCAGCACACGGCGTCGCAGCTTGCGGCGCGGGACTACCTGACCACGGCGCTGAAAGCACTCGCCGTCGAGGTCCTACCCACCGACGGCCTGGGCGTGCTGCAGCTCAAGCTCTTCGAGGCCACGACCGAGCACAAGCTCGTGCAGCCCACCTTCATCGTCGCTTATCCCGCGGACGTCTCGCCGCTCGCCCGGGCCAGCGAGGCCGATCCGTCGGTGACCGATCGCTTCGAGCTGTTCGTCACCGGACGCGAGATCGCCAACGGCTTCTCCGAGCTCAACGACCCCGAGGACCAGGCGGCCCGCTTCATGGCGCAGGCGAAGGCCAAGGACGCCGGCGACGCCGAGGCGATGCACTATGACGCCGACTACGTGCGCGCGCTCGAATACGGAATGCCGCCCGCGGCAGGCGAGGGGATCGGCATCGACCGCCTGGTTATGCTGCTCACCGACAGCCCGTCGATTCGCGACGTGATCCTCTTCCCGCAACTCAAGCCCGAGGCCTAGAAACAAAACCCCGGGGCGAGGCGAGGGGCCCCCGGGACCGCGGCGAGCCCAGGCAGCCATGACCGAGCGCTACCGGACATTCCGCGAGTTCTACCCGTTCTACCTCTCGGAGCATCGCAATCCGGTGTGCCGGCGGCTGCATTTCGCGGGATCGCTGCTCGCGCTCGCCGCGATCGCCGCTGCGATCGTCACCCGCAACGCGTGGTGGCTCGCTGCGGCGCCGCTCGCCGGGTACGGCTTCGCCTGGGCCGGTCACTTCTTCTTCGAGAAGAACCGCCCCGCCACCTTCACCCATCCGCTCTATAGCCTGCTGGGCGACTGGGTCATGTTCGGCCAGCTCCTGACCGGGAGGCTGCGCCTCTGACGGCGGCGGCCGGCACTGGAGCGCCTAGTGCATGAGAATCCGCTCGACCCACTGCGCGTAGGCCTCGATGAACTTCTTGAGGAAGTCGCGTCCGGCGTCGTCGATGAGCGCGCCGCCCTCGTCGAACAGCTTGGCCGCGTTGCCGACGTAGGCTTCCGGCTGCTGGAGCACCGGGATGTTGAGGAAGACGAGCGACTGGCGCAGGTGCTGATTGGCGCCGAAAGCGCCCTGCGCCCCCGGCGACACGCTGACCACGCCTCCGGGCTTCGCGTTCCACGAGCTCTGGCCGTAGGGCCGCGAGCCGACATCGATGGCGTTCTTCATGCAGCCCGGGACGGAGCGGTTATATTCGGGCGTCACGAACAGCACCGCGTCGGCCCTGCGCAACCGGGTCCTGAATGCGAGCCAGGGAGCCGGCGCATTGGCTTCGTCGTCCTGGTTGTACATGGGCAGCGCTCCGATCTCGACGATCTCCAGCGTGAGCGTCGGGGGCGCGAGCGCGCTCAGTGCTCTTGCGGTCTTGCGACTGAACGATTCCTTGCGGAGACTGCCGACGATGACGGCGACGTCGCGGGGATTGCTCATGAGGCTCCTCTCGATGTTCGTGAAGCGCCTGGGCTCGCTTCGGCGCTGCGGGCATTATAGGGACAGCCGGCGGGGTGCCTCCGGTTTGCCCGGTGCGCCGGCGCGGTGGCATAATCGCCCCTCTCGGGGTGTAGCGCAGCCCGGTAGCGCGCTTGCTTTGGGAGCAAGATGTCGGGAGTTCAAATCTCTCCACCCCGACCAGAACGAATCGGCTCGAAGGTCGCGGCTTGTCGCTGTTACGGGCGCCCGTAGCTCATTGGGATAGAGCACCGGCCTTCTAAGCCGGCGGTAACAGGTTCGAGTCCTGTCGGGCGCGCCAAGGGCCCGGCGGATGTCGATGGTGGCGGTAGCTCAGCTGGTAGAGTCCCGGATTGTGATTCCGGTCGTCGTGGGTTCGAATCCCATCCGCCACCCCATTTTCCAGCGGCAATGGTTGTCGAGATCGCCGGTCCCAGCGCGCGCCGGGCCGCGGCGTGCGCCAAGCGAACAGTGGTTGCCCATCCCGCACCGGCGACGACCGTTGCCTCTCGTCCGGTTGACGAACCTGACAAACGCCACATAGACTCGCACGCGAGGAGCGAGGCCGCGTTGCGTTGCCGGTGCTTCCGGCAACCGGCGGCCTTCGCCAATCGTGACGCGAGCCATTCGGGCTCGCCTGCGCAAGCATCGAGAAGGGGGTATCGATGGCTCGGTCCGTCGCGTGCGTGATCCTGCTCGTTTTCGCCACCGCTGCCTGGGGCGGGAGGAACCTGATCATCAACGGGAACTTCGCGAGCGGAAGCGTCGCCAACACCTGCAACGTCTACGACCTGCTACCCGGCAGCAACATCCTTACGGGCTGGACCGTATCGGTGGGGTCGATCGACTGGGAAGGTCCTCCCCCCTGCGGCTGGGTCGGGCCCCCGGGACAGCAGTATTCCGTCGATCTCGTCGGGCAGCTCTGCATCGGCGGCATCGAGCAGACGATCGATACGAATCCCGGTAGTTTGTACGTGCTCTCCTTCGAGCTGGCGGGCAATCCTGGCGGAAACCCGCCGGCCATCAAGCCGCTCACGGTCACGGTCGATGGCAAACCGCACCCCTTGATGTTCGACACGGGCGGAAAGGATGCATCCAACATGGGTTGGCGCCCGGTGCAGGCCGCCTTCCGGGCTTCGGGGAGCAGGACCACCATCAGCTTCGTGAGCGACGTCTCGGGCTTTGGCGGACCCTGCAACGCCGGCGCGGCGATCGCCAACGTTCGCGTGGAGCGCCTCTGAACCCGGCGCTTCTCGGCGCTATCCGAGCCTGCGGCGTACCCGAACGCCGCCGCTAGGCCTTCGCCGGATAGCCTCGGGCGACGGCCCCGGCCCGCGCAATGCCTTCCACGATCGCCGCGTTTCACCGCCTGCATCAATCAGGCTGCTTCGTCATCCCCAATCCCTGGGATCGCGGCAGCGCCATCTACCTGCAGAGCCTGGGGTTCCGTGCGCTTGCCACGACGAGCGCGGGGTTTGCGTGGTCGGTGGGTCGCCCCGACAACGGCGTGACCGTCGACCAGGTGCTGGCGCACTTGAAAGAGATCTCCAGCGCGGTTTCTGTGCCGGTCAACGCCGATTTCGAAGGCGGCTTTGCGCGCGAGCCGGACGGCGTCCGGGCGAACGTCGCGCGCGCGGTCGCCACCGGGATCGCGGGACTGTCGATCGAAGACTCGACCGGTGACGAGCGCGCGCCCCTGTTCGACGTGGCGTTGGCCCGCGAGCGGATCGAGGCCGCCCGCGCGGCGATCGACGCATCGGGGACCGGCGTTTTGCTAACCGGCCGCTCGGAGGGCTTCTTCGTCGGCCGACCCGACATCAAGGAGACCATCGGGCGGCTCGAAGCCTACGCCGCGGCGGGCGCCGACTGCCTCTATGCGCCCGGCATTCGCACCGACGCAGATATCGCAGCGGTCGTGCGCGCCGTCGCGCCGAAGCCGGTGAATCTGCTGGTCGCCGGCGACTGGATCGCGTTCGCCCGCGCGGCGGAGCTGGGAGTCCGGCGCATCAGCGTGGGCGGTGCACTGGCGCGCGCGGCTTGGAAAGGATGGACGCATGCCGCGCGGCAGATCGCCGAGCAAGGTTCGTTCGCTGGCCTCGCGTCGGGTGGATTGCCGGCGATCGACCTCAATCGCCTGTTCCGCTGATCGACGCGTCGGCGGGCTCACTCCACTTCGGGCCCCGTCTCGCGGGCACGCGAGCCGCGATCGGCCGCAGCAGCAGCCTTCGCCGCCCCGGCCTGACGCCGCGCCGTCCAGTAGGCGTTGTAGAAATAGTTGATGAGCGTTGCGGGGACGATGCTCGCGAGCTGCGCCAGCGCGGCAGGAAGCCGCGGCCAGAGGAAGCACACCGTGGCGAACACTCCGTAGCTCGCGAGCAGCGCCCCGAGCGACGCGAGCCCCAGCCGGCTGACGCTGATCACCCCGGCCCCGGCCGCGCGGCGTGGCCGGAACGTCCACAAGCGGTGCAGCGCGAAATTCGAGAGCATGGACAGGAGCGTCGACAACGGCGACGCGGCGTACCTGTCGATACCCGCCGCGGTCAGCAGGAGGAACGCTCCGAGGTTCACCGCGACGCCGGACATCCCGACCAGGAGGAACCGCGCGAACGTCGCCAGGCTGCGGAAGCGCAGCCACAGGGCGTTGACGATGAACTCGCGGATGTCGCGCAGGCCGAGCTTCGACGCGCCGCGCTCGCGGTCGGAGAAGACGATGGGGATTTCGGCTATCCTCGCGCCGTGCAGCTTCGCTTCGTACAGGAACGCCACCAGGAACGCGTAGCCCTGCACCCGGATGCGATCGAGCGACATGCCTTCGAGGAGCGAGCTGCGGATGGCGCGAAAGCCCGACGTGCAGTCGCGGATGGGGTGAAGCCCGACGAGGTAGCGCGCGACGCGGTTGCCCCAGCGCGAGTTGGCTCGCCGCAGCGCGCTCCAGTCGGGCGGAATCCGGCCGCCGGGGACGTAGCGGCTGCCGATCACGAGATCGGCGTCCTGCTCGAGCGCCGCGAGGAGGCGCGGAACGTCGGCCGGGTCGTGCGAGAAGTCGGCGTCCATCTGCAGGACCGCGTCGGCGCCGAGCTCGTCCATCGCGCAGCGCATACCGCGCAGGTAGGCCGCGCCGAGCCCGAGCCTGCGGCCGGGACTCAGGTGGATCCGGGGATGGTCCCGCCGCGCCGCGAGAACGAGCTCCGCCGTCCCGTCTGGAGAGGCGTCGTCGCACACGAGGACGTGCAGGTCGTGCGGCGAGCGCGCCGCCTGGGCGAGCAGCGCCTCGAGCAGCGGCCCGATGTTGCCGCGCTCGTTGTAGGTCGGGACGACGATGACGACCTTCATCGGCTAGGCATTCTAAGAGCTGGAGGGCAATGACGCCCGCCGCGAGCGCACCGGTACCCTCGCCCGTCGGCGAGGCTCGATGGCGGGGGCTCGGCGAGCCGCTCGCTTCGCGGGCCCTGGTGCTGGCCCTCCTCGCGTTCGCCACCGCCTGGAATCTCACCAAGGCCTACCACATCGACGACACGGCGTACATCGAGATTGCCCAGTGGATCGCCGGCCACCCGCTGCATCCCATGCGCGGCAGGGTGTTCTGGGGCGACGAGGGATTCACCACCATCGACAGCGTCAATCAGCCGCACCTCTACCTCTACGCGATGGCCGCCTGGGGACGCCTCTTCGGCTGGAGCGAGGTCTCGATGCATGGCCTGCTGGCGCTGTTCGCGCTCGCGGCCATCGCGATGATGCACCGGCTGTCGCGCATCGTGCTGCCCGGTCGGCCGGCGCTCGCGACGACCCTGGTCGTGGCCAGCCCGGCGTTCGTGGTCGGACAGAACACGATGGTCGACGTGCCGGCGCTCGCGCTCTGGCTCTGGTTCTTCACGCTGCTGCTCGGCGAGGCGGGCGGCGAGCGCGCGACGCGGCGCTACGTCGCCGCGGGCGCGGTCTGCGGCGCGGCGATCCTCGTGAAGTACACAGGCCTCGTGCTGATTCCGGCGCTCGTGCTCGACGGGCTGCTCAGGCGCCGCCGCGCGGCTTGGTACGGCGTCGCCGTGGCCATGGGCATCGTGCTCCTCTGGTGCGGCTTCAACTACTGGGACTACGGCGGCGTTCACATGCTCACGCGGATGGATGCGCGGGGATTCCGCAACGTGCTCGACCCGCTGAAATGGCTGCTGTGCCTCGGCGCGGCCGCGCCGTTCGCCTTCGCGCTGGCCGGCGCGTGGCTCGAGCGGCAGTCGCGCCCGCTCGCCCGCGGTGCCGGCGTCGCGCTGGTCGTCCTCGTCGCCGCCATGCTGCCGGCCGTCGCGGCCAGCCTCGGCGGAATGATCGATACCGCCGCCTCGGACGTCGTTTTCGCCACGTTCTTTCTGCTGAGCGGGGCGCTGGCGATCGCCGTCGCGCTGGGCGCGTTGCCGCGGTTTCGTGACCCGTTGCAACCGACGGTCGTCGCGCGGTGGATGCTCGCCTACTGGGCCGCGGCCGCTGCTGCGTTCATCGTGCTCCTCGCTCCCTTCGTCGCGATGCGCCACGTCCTCGTGGCCCTGCCTCCGCTCGTGCTGCTCGCGCTGGCCGCCGTCCCCGGAGGCGCGGCCGCAGGCTGGCGCGCCGCGGCGGTCGTCACGGTGTTCGCGGTGACCTGCGTGGTGGCATCCGCCGACCGATGGTACGCCGGCATCTATCGCGAGCAGGCCGCACGCCTGCGCGCGTCGCTTCCCGCCTCGGCGCGCGTATGGACGGCGGGGCACTGGGGCTGGCAATGGTACGCCGCGGAGAATGGCATGGTGCAGATCGTCCCGGGCGAAAGCCGGGTCGCGGTCGGCGACTTCATCGTCTACCCCGAGCACGTGCATCGGCAGCCTCTCCCGGAGGACATCACGACCGAAATCCTGCGCGAGGTGCCGATCCGCCCGACGAACTGGGTGCGGGCGTTTGCGGCGCCGTACGCCGGCTTCTACGCGACCAGTGCCTTCAGCCAGCTTCCCTGGGCGGTCCACCTCGGCCCGATCGAGACCTTCCGCGTGCTGCGAGTCGTCGCGGTGCGGAATCCGTAGCGCGCCGTCCCTCGAGCGGGCGTTCTCGCATACACTTGTGCGGCACACCGCCGAACGCCCGCGGGCGAGAGTCTTCGCGGGCGGCGGAGAACGTGATGACGGACTCGACGGAACCCGCTTCACCGGAGCTCGCCGCGCTGGTCGCCGAGCTCGAGCAAGCCGAAGCCTACGAGCAGCGGCTGCGGCAGATCATCGCGGAGGCGCGCGACCAGCTCGCCGCGGGCCACGCCTCGGTCGCGCTGTCGATGCTCAACGAAGCGCTTTCCGACATCGACGCCGCGGCCGACGTCGTGGCGCCGACGGATCCCGCGCGCGGCGCTAGATGACTCCGCCGATGATGTTGATGCTCATCGCCAGGATCGCGATGTTGTAGACGAACGACAGCACGCCGTGCACCAGCGTCAGGCGGCGCATCGGGCGCGACAGCACGGCGACGTCCGACACCTGCGACGTCATGCCGACGACGAACGCGTAGTAGGCGAAATCCAGATAGTCCGGCTCGTCGTCATCGGGAAACCTGAGCCCCTGGTGGTGCCGCTTGCTTCCCGCCGGCAGATAGTAGTACAGCCGCGCGTAGTGGAACGCGAACAGCGTGTGGATCATCAGCCAGGATAGAAGCAGCGCGGCGATCGAGAGCGTGAGTCGCTCGGCGCGGGCCCAGAAGGACAGCTCCTTGATGTCGCCGACCAGGAAGCCGATGGCCACGAAGCTCGCGCTCGCGGCGATGACGATCAGCAGGAAGATCAGGTACCCGCCGGGATCGTAGCGCTGCGCGCGCAGCCGGGTCTGGACGGCGTCGGTGCGCGCGATCAGCACCCAGCCCATCACCAGGTAGGAAAGCGCGAAGGCGTCCCAGCCTGCGAGCAGCGAGACGCCGATCGGGAATGCCAGCCGCGCCGCGAGCGCGACCAGCGCCGCGACGCCCATCTCGATCGCGAGCCGGGGCAGGGTGGCCAGGCCGACGAGCCCCCGGAGCTGCGTTTCGGCGGGCTTGGGTGCGGTCACGGCGAAGACGGGGAGGCCCGCGCGCGGCTCACGCGTCGCGCCGCCGGCGCCGCTCGAGCCAGGTATCCAGCGCGATCCGGCCGGGCCCGCAGATCGTGAGCACCAGCAGCATCGTGCCCCAGAGGACGTGGTCCTTGATGCCGCCGGTCTGCGCGAGCGTCTCGTAGTACGACATGACGGCCACGATGTTGAAGACGAACAGCACGCCCGAGGCGAACCGCGACGCGAGGCCGAGCACGAGCAGGATGGGCATCGACAGCTCGGTCGCCGCGCCGAAGGCCGCGGCCACGGGCGGCGAGAGCAGCGGCACGTGGTACTCGTCGGTAAACAGCGCGACCGTCGCGCTCCAGTCGTGCGTCTTGGTGAGCCCCGACAGGAGAAATACCCGCGCGACGTACAGGCGGAAGCCCAGGAGCATCAGCGGCTCGAGCTTCGCCAGCCAGGCCGAGACGGTGCAGTACGCGGCTGCGAGCGCCGCGCCGCGCGAGGACGATGGTGCGTTGTTCAAGCGGTTCGCTCCCAGGTGGAAGAAGCGGGTGGAGCGCTGAACGCGACGATGCTGCGCAGCGCGACGTGGGCTCGGAGCGCTTCGCCCAGCTCGAAAGACGCGTCCTCGGCCAGGGCCAGTTCCAGCGCGTCGTTCAGCGCCCGGTCGCGGCCGAGCGCGCGCAGGAAGGCATCCGCGCCGGGCGCGAGGCGGTGGATCGCGACGCCGTCCTCTGCGCGCAGCACGAGCAGCGCTTCACCGCCTTCTCCCAAGTCGACGCGCTCGTCTTCGTGGCCGGGCTGGTTGGCCTGCCAGATGCGCAGCAGCGGGAACGCCGACGACACGAATTGCACGGAGGGATGGAGGCGCAAGCGCAGCGAGCCGAGCCGCTCCGGCGGCACGGCGGCGAGCGAGGCCAAGTCGAGGGGGCCCGCGTCGGCCGCGATGCCCGCCTGGTCGACCGCCCACTCGAGCCTGGCCACATCAGGCAGGTAGGGCAGGTCGCGTGCGGGCGGATAGCCGGCGAGAAACTGCGGGAGCTCGCTACCGTAACGGTTCACGTCGCCACGCGTCGATGGCCGCGCGCGCACGAACGCGTCGACGGCCGCCCCGAAAAACGCCGGCCCGACGAGCGCGCGCACGACCGGAAACGTCGCGGCGAGCGCCTTGCGATAGTTGGCCAGCACATTGTTGCGATAGATGGCGATCCTCGCGTCCGCGTCCAGGCGGCCGCCGACCACGCCCAGCCTCGAGAGCGCCGGGCGATCGCCGAGCAGGACCGCGGCGGCGAATCCGCGCTGCAGCTCAGACAGCGACGCCATCGGCCCGCTCCAGGATCGACTGCGCCGTCGACGCCTCGTCCAGCAGGACCTCGAGCGAGGGCAGATCGGTATCCCACTCGACCAGAGTCGGCTTCGCGCCGAAGCGCTCGATCGCGGCCCGGTAGAGGTCCCAGACCGCGGGCGCAACGCGGGCGCCGTGCGTGTCGATCAGGCAGGCGCCGATATCCTCGAAGCCCGCGAGATGGATCTCGCCCACGGCGTCGCCGGGGATCGCCTCGAGATAGTCGAGCGGATCGAAGCCGTGGTTGACCGCGTTGACGTAGACGTTGTTGAGGTCGAGCAGGATCCGGCAGCCCGCGCGCCGTGCGACTCCGGCGACGAACTCCCACTCGGCCATCGCGTCGGAGGCGAAGCGCAGGTACGCCGACACGTTCTCGACCAGGAGCGCGCGCCCGAGCGCGGTCTGCGCTGCGTCGACGCGATCCGCGACGAGCTCGAGCGCTTCTTCGGTGAGAGGCAGCGGGAGGAGATCGTTGAGATGCCGCCCGTCGATGCGCCCCCAGCAGAGGTGCTCCGAAACGGCCGCGGGCTCGATCCGGTCCGCGAGGCGCTTGAGCCGCTCCAGGTGCGCGGCATCGAGCGCGTCGGCCGAGCCCAGCGACAGCCCCACGCCGTGCAGCGCGACGGGGTAGTCGACGCGGATCGCCTCGAGGGCTTCGAGAGCAGGTCCGCCGTCGACGAAATAGTTTTCGCTGTGGGCCTCGAGCCAGCCGATCGCCGGACGTTCCGCACGGATGCGGGCAACGTGCGGCGAGCGCAGGCCGACGCCGGCGGTCGGCGGGAGCTGCGAGGCCGCGGGCATCGGCTGCGGTTCCATCAGGGCCCGCGGCGTGGACGCGCCGGGAACGGCCCGTTCGGCGTCAGGACTTCGGAGCCGTCAGCTTGCCGCCCATCTTCTCGCAGCTGCCCTTGGCGACGTACTTCCAGTCCAGAGGGTCGTTGTCGACCTTGCCTTGGCCGGCGCAGGCGTGCTTTGCGGTCGCGCAGTCGGCCTGCCCGGCCTTGGCGATGCCGTAGCACTTGTCCTTGCTCGCTCCCGGCGAATCCATGCCCGCAGCCGTCGCCGACGCGGCCAGACCGAGAGCGAACAGTCCGGCGACGGCGGCCTGGATCGTGGCTTGATGCTTCATGAACGTCTCCTACGAAGGTTGAAGAGGCGAAGGGAGGGAATCCCCCTCCGGCGTCTTGGTCGGAAGCCGCAGCGCCACCTTACATTGGGTATCGCGGCGCGGGCAAGTCGCGACCCGGCCTGGGTCGATGGCTGCCCGGCGGGCAATACCGCTAAGATTGGGCGACCGGTCAATGCCCGCTCCCGCGACATGCGCTTCACCATCGCGACGTACAACATCCACAAGGGGTTCTCCCACCTTACCCGCAAGGTCGTCATCCACGAGCTCAAGGAGCGGCTTCACGGGCTCTCGGCCGACGTGCTGTTCCTCCAGGAGGTCCAGGGCGTCAATCGCCGCCACGCGCGGAGGTACCGCAACTGGCCCGGCAAGCCGCAGCACGAGTTCATCGCCGACGCCGTATGGCACGAGGTGGCGTACGGCCGCAACGCGGTCTACCAGCACGGCCACCACGGCAACGCCGTGCTCTCGCACTACCCGATCATCGCGCAGGCGAACCTCGACATCTCCGCGCACGCCTTCGAAAGCCGCGGCCTGCTGCACTGCGTGCTCCAGCTCAAGCGCGGCCTGCCGCCTCTGCACTGCATCAACGTCCATCTCGGGCTGTTCGAGCGCGGCAGGCGCTGGCAGGTGCACGCCCTGTGCGAGCGCATCCGGGAAGCCGTGCCGAGAGGCGCGCCGCTGATCGTCGCCGGCGACTTCAACGACTGGCGCCGGCGCGCCGATCGCATGCTGCAGGAGGAGCTCGCGCTGACGGAAGTCTTCGAGGTTGCGCGCGGCCGTCCCGCGCGCACCTTCCCGGCGGTGCTCCCCGTTTTCCGGCTCGACCGCATCTACTCGCGAGGCCTCGCGATCGTCGGCACCGCGGTCCACTACGCGTACCCGCTGCATCGCATGTCCGATCACGCGGCGCTGGCCGCGACCTTCGACCTCGAGCGGCACGGGCGAGCGGCGGGGCGTTAGCGCGAAGGCCACGCCGTGGACCGCTTCGTCGCCGGCAACCGCATCGTCCTTCTGCGCAGCGGCGCGGAGTACTTCCCGGCGCTCGAGCGAGCGATTGATTCCGCGACGATCGAGATCTGGCTGGAGACCTACATCTTCGCCGACGACGCGACCGGCCGGCAGCTCGCCGACGCACTCTCCCGCGCCGCGCTTCGGGGCGTCAAGGTCCGCGTGATGGTCGACGGCTGGGGCGCGAAGTTCTATCTCACGACCGCGCTCGAGCGCGCGATGCGCAAGTCCGGCATCGAGCTGCTCAAGTACCGCCCCGAGGTGTCCGCCTGGCAGTTCCGCTCGCACCGTCTGCGGCGGCTGCACCGCAAGCTCTGTCACGTCGACCACCGGATCGCGTTCGTCGGCGGCATCAACGTGATCGACGACTTCAACACGCCGGGACACACACCCCCGCGGCTCGACTTCGCGGTCAGCGTCGAGGGGCCGCTGGTTCCGGCGGTGGCGCAGACGATGCAGCGCGTGTGGGCGCTCGTGCAGCTCGTGCAGTTCGGGACCAGCCAGCTGACGCTGTTCCCGGAACGGCGCCGCGCCGAGCACGTCGGGACGCAGACGGCGAAGTTCATCATCCGCGACAACCTGCGCCATCGCCGCGACATCGAGCAGGCCTATCTGGCGGCGATCCGTGCCGCCAGGCGCGAGATCGTCGTCGCGAACTCGTATTTCTTCCCGGGCATCACGTTCCGCCGAGAGCTGGCCGACGCGGCGGGCCGCGGAGTGGCGGTGACGCTGATCCTGCAGGCGAAGGTCGAGTACGTACTGCTGCACTTCGCGAGCCGCGCGATGTACGGACAGCTCCTGCAGGCCGGTGTCGTGATCCAGGAGTACCACAAGAGCATGCTGCACGCGAAGGTCGCGGTCATCGACGACCGCTGGGCGACCGTCGGCTCCTCGAACATCGACCCGTACAGCCTGCTCGTTGCGCGCGAAGCGAACGTCGTCGTTCGCGACCGCGGCTTCGCGGCCGAGCTCAAGCAGGAGTTCGACGTTATGATCGCGACCGGCTCCCGGCGCGTCGTGCACCAGGACTGGCAGAACCGATCGCGGCTGTACAAAGCGATGATCTGGATCTGCTACGGGATCGTCCGCGTCGGGATGGGCCTGCTGGGCTACGGGGGCGAGGAATGGTTTCCCAAGCGCTCGCGCGCGCGCCGCAACCCGGGGTGAGCGCGGGCGCGTAGCCCCTGCGGCGGATTGCCGCGCCCCCGCGGTCTACAATTGCGATCGATGCGTCGCGCCTCCTCCGCCCCGTTGCCCGCGCCACCCGACCGCCTGCACCGCGGCGATTGGCGCGCCATCGGCACGCTGCTGCCGTACCTCTTCGCCTATCGAGGGCGGGTCGTTCTCGCGCTCTGCTGCCTCGTCGCCGCCAAGCTCGCCAACGTCGGCGTGCCGCTCGTCCTCAAGGAGATCGTCGACCGACTGACCGCTCCGGCGACCGTGGTCCTGCCGCTCGGGCTGCTCGCCGCCTACGGCGCGATGCGCCTGTCGACCACCGCCTTCACCGAGTTGCGCGAGTTCCTCTTCGCCAAGGTCACCCAGCGCGCGGTGCGCACGATCACGCTCAAGGTGTTCCGGCACCTGCACGCGCTTTCGCTGCGCTTTCATCTCGCGCGCCAGACGGGCGGGCTTACGCGCGACGTCGAGCGCGGGACCCGCGGGATCTCGACGCTCGTGAGCTACGCGCTGTTCTCGATCCTGCCGACGCTCGTTGAAATCGGCCTGGTCTCGGCGATCCTGATCGTCCGCTACGACCCGTGGTTCATCGGCATCACGCTCGGCGCGCTGGCCGTGTACATCGTCTACACGGTGAGCGTCACCGAGTGGCGCACCGGCTTCCGCAGGACGATGAACGAGCTCGACTCGAAGGCCAACACCAGGGCGATCGACAGCCTGCTCAACTACGAGACCGTCAAGTACTTCAACAACGAGGAATACGAGGCCCAGCGCTACGACGAGAGCATGCAGCGCTGGGAAGCCGCCGCGGTCAAGAGCCAGACGTCGCTGTCGCTGCTCAACATCGGTCAGAGCGCGATCATCGCCGTCACCGTGACGCTGATCGTCTGGCGGGCGACTCTCGGCGTCGTGAATCACACGATGACGATCGGCGACCTGGTGCTGGTCAACGCCTTCATGATCCAGCTCTATGTCCCGCTCAACTTCCTCGGGGTCATCTACCGGGAGATCAAGCAGGCGCTGGCCGACATGGAGCGCATGTTCGGCTTGATCGAGCAGCATGCGGAAATCCGCGATGCGCCCGGCGCCCGGCCGCTCGAGGTCACCGCCGCGGAAGTGCGCTTCGAGCATGTCGACTTCTCCTACGAGCCGAACCGGCAGATCCTCTTCGACGTGTCGTTCACGATTCCCGCCGGCCGGACGGTCGCCGTGGTGGGCCCGAGCGGCTCGGGCAAGTCCACGCTCGCACGCCTGCTGTACCGCTTCTACGACGTCTCGGCGGGGCGCATCCTGATCGACGGCCAGGACCTGCGCGCCGTGCAGCAGTCGACCCTGCGGCGCGCGATCGGCATCGTCCCGCAGGACACGGTGCTGTTCAACGACTCGATCGAGTACAACATCGCCTACGGGCGCCCCGGCGCGACGCACGAGCAGGTGGTCGCCGCGGCGCGGCTCGCGCAGATCCACGATTTCGTCGCGAGCCTGCCGGAGGGGTATCGCACGCCGGTCGGCGAGCGGGGGCTGAAGCTCTCCGGTGGCGAGAAGCAGCGGGTCGCGATAGCGCGCGCGATCCTGAAGGCGCCGCGGCTGCTGATCTTCGACGAGGCGACCTCCGCGCTCGATTCCAAGTCGGAGAAGCTGATCCAGGAGGAGCTCGAGCAGATCTCGATCGATCGGACGACGCTCACGATCGCCCATCGACTGTCGACGATCGTCGGCGCGGACCAGATCCTGGTGCTCGAGCACGGGCGCATCGTCGAGCGCGGGACTCACGCGGAGCTGCTGGCGCGCGGTGGCGCCTATGCGCGCATGTGGGCGCTTCAGCAGCATGAGCGGGCCGAGCTGCAGGGCGAGCTGACCGCCTGATCGCCTTCACGCGCCGTTCGTCGGCGCGGGGTTGGCATCTAAGCCTTTGATCCGTTGAGGTGTTTGGCAAGAGGGGCGGAGCCGTGGTATAAATTCCGGCCTTCTTGAGCATACGGTTGATGAATATCCGCCTAGGCATTGTTTTCGCTTGCTTAATGGTCGGCTCCGCGAGCTGGGCCAGCGAGCTCGCGACCCCGCCGCGAGCGCCGCTCGACGCGAGCAAGCTCAAGCTCGCGTCGGCGAACGTGCTGATCTACGACGCCAAGGCCGGCGAGCTGATCTATTCCAAGAGCGCCGACACCGTCACGCCGATCGCATCGGTGACCAAGCTCATGACGGCGATGGTCGTGCTCGACGCGGGCCAGCCGCTCGACGAGCGACTCACCGTCAGCATCGGCGACCTCGACCTCCTCAAGGGCAGCCACTCGCGCCTCAATCTCGGCAGCGAGCTCTCGCGCGGCGAGATGCTCAAGGTCGCCCTCATGGCCTCGGAGAATCGCGCCGCCTCGAGTCTTGCGCGGCACTACCCCGGCGGGATGGAGGCCGCCGTCGAGGCGATGAATCGCAAGGCGCGCAGGCTGGGCATGACCCACACGCACTTTTCCGATCCCACGGGGCTCTCCAGCGAGAACGTGTCGACGGCCGACGATCTTTCGCGGATGGTCCGCGCGGCGGCGACGTATCCGCTGATCAGGGAGGCGACGACGACCGCGAGCAGCTACGTGGAGGTCCAGCCGACCGGCCGCATCCTCGGCTACAACAACACCAACTCGCTGGTGCGCGGCGGCCAGTGGGACATCGTGCTCAGCAAGACCGGCTTCATCCGCGAGGCCGGCAAGTGTCTCGTCATGCTCGCCAACATCGCGAGCCGCGAGGTCGTGATCGTCCTGCTCGATTCCTACGGCCGCCTCACTCGCATCGGCGACGCGAATCGGGTGAAGCACTGGCTGGAGACCGGCCAGTCGCTCCCGGCCGCGCGTCCGGCCAGGGCCACCCGCGTGAAGGGGACGCTGCCCCCGGCTTCGTCGGTGCGCTCCACGAGCAAGTCCCGCAGCCGCGCCTGACCCGATTCCCGCCGGTCGGCGACTTCCCTACCCGGGACGCGCCCCCGGCCGCTGCTGCTGCGCGAGGAGCTCGCGAGCGTGCGCCCGAGTCTTCGAGGTGATCTCGTGTCCGCCAAGCATTCGCGCCAGCTCTTCCACCTTCGCGGCGAGATCGAGACGGACGAGCGAGGTCGCGACGCTGTCGGCCCGCCCGCGCTTGACGACCCGGTAGTGCCCGTCGGCGCATGCCGCCACCTGCGGCAGGTGCGTGACGCACAACACCTGACGCCTTCCGCCGATCTGCCGCAGGAGCCGCCCGACGGTCGCGGCGACGGCGCCGCCGATCCCAACGTCGACTTCGTCGAAGACCAGCGTCGGCACCGCTCCCACGTCGGCCAGGACCACCTGCACCGCCAGCGCAAGCCGCGAGAGCTCGCCTCCGGAGGCCACGCTCGCGAGCGCGCCGAGCGGCTGCCGGGGATGCGTGGCGACCTGGAATTCGACCGTTTCCGCGCCGAAGCTCGCCGGCTCGGTCAGCGCAGCGAGCGCGACTTCGAACCGCCCGCCGGTCATCGCGAGCTCCCTCATGGCCGCGGTCACCCGATGGGAGAGCTCCAGCGCCGCGAGGCGGCGCTTGGCGCCGAGCTGTCCAGCGAGCGTCCGGTACGCGGCGAGCGCCTTCGCTTCGCTCCTCGCCAGCGCGTCGGGGTCGCCGCTTTCGGCGAGCAACGCGAGACGCGCCGCGGTCTCTTCGGCCAGCGCAGCCAGCGCTTCGGGCGCGACGCGATGCCTGCGCGCCACGGCATGGATCGCGGCCAGGCGCTCGTCGATGCGCTCGAGCTCGGCCGGATCGAGATCGAGGCGCTCGCGATAGGCGCGCAGCGCGCGGCCTGCCTCGTCGATGCGGATCAGCGCTTCGTCCAGCAGCGCGACGATGCCGGCGAGCGAGGCGTCGTGCACGAGCGATTGCTTCAGGCGCTGGACGAGTGCGGCCAGCCGCGAATCCAGCGCGTCCTCGCCCTCGGTGAGCTCCGCTTCGCCGCTCGCCGCGGACTCGACGAGCCGCTCGGCGTGCGCGAGCCGGGACTGCGCGGTGTTGAGTTCGCGCCATTCGCTTTCCGTCGCACCCAGCGCGGCGAGATCGGCCTGGCAGGCGAGAAGCGCGTCCCGCTCGGCGCGAAGGCTCGTCGCGTCGCGCTCGCTCGCGAGGTGCCGCTCGACGGCATCGCGCCACTCGCGCCACGACGAAGCGACTTCGCGTGCGAGCGCCGTGAACCCGCCGAAGGCGTCGACCAGGGCGCGCTGCGTCTCGGGGCGCGCGAGCGATTCGTGGTCGTGCTGTCCGTGCAGGTCGACCAGCAGCGCGCCCGCCGCCGCGAGCTGCGCGAGCGTCGCCGGGCGCCCGTTGATCCAGGCGCGACTCCTGCCCTGGGCATCGAGCGTGCGGCGCAGGAGCAGCGGACCGCTGTCCGCCAGGTCCTGGTCGAGCAGCCACGCCCGCGCGCCGTCGGCGTCGGAGAGATCGAATTCCGCGGCGAGCTCGGCGCGCTCCGCGCCGGGGCGCAGCTGCCGCGCTTCGAACCGGCTGCCGAGAAGCAGCGACAGCGCATCGAGGAGAATCGACTTTCCCGCCCCGGTCTCGCCGGTCAATACCGTGAAGCCCGCCTCGAATTCGACGTCCAGAGCCTCGACGACCGCGAAGTTGCGGATCGACAGCAAGCGCAGCATGGAAACCCTAGGGCTGCAGGGAGCCGGAATTGTCGCGCATGGCGACCCGCGCTGGAAATCAGACCGAAGCGCTAGCGGCCGTCGGGCGGCCGCAGGCGCTCGGGCGTCTCGCTCCAGTGGAGCTTCTGGCGCAGCATCGCGAAGTGATCGTGGTCCTTCGGGTGCAGCAGCCGAACCCGGTGGCCCGAGCGCCGGATCACCACCCGGTCGCCTTCGCCCAGCGAGAAGTCGGCCTGGGCGTCGCAGTGCAGGCCCGCATCCTTGCCGCGCAGCAGCTGGATCTCGATCACGACCGAGTCGCGCACCGCGATCGGACGGTTGGTGAACGCATGCGGGGCGACGGGCACCAGCAGAATCGCCGCGACCTGCGGATCGACGATCGGTCCCTGCGCGGAGAGCGCGTAGGCGGTCGAGCCCGTGGGCGTCGCGACGATCAGGCCGTCGCCGCGCATCGCGTAGACGAAGCGTCCGTCGATCGCGACCGCGCAGTCGATCATGCTGCCGTGCGAGCCGCGGTTGACCACGACGTCGTTGAACGCGAGCGCATGCTCGCTGCCGCCGTCGACGCGTGCGAGCTCCGCTTCCAGCAGCGTGCGGGTCTCCTCGACGTAGGCTCCCGAGAGCATCGCCGAGAGCGCGCTCTCCATCTCGGCGAGCGCGATGTCGGTGAGAAAGCCCAGGCGCCCCTGGTTGACGCCGATGAGCGGCACGCCGTACGGCGCGAGCCGGCGCGCAATCGAGAGCATCGTGCCGTCGCCGCCGATCACGATCGCGAGGTCGGCCTCGCGCCCGAGCTGGGAGAGCGGCGCTCCGGGATAGCCCGGGAGCGGTGTCGACTGCGCGGTCTCCGCGTCGAGCAGGACCTTGTGCCCGCGGCGGCCGAGAAAAGCGGCCAGGGCGCGCAGCGGCTCGGCGATTCCCGGACTCTCGTAGCGGCCGACGAGAGCGATCGTCGAGAAGCGGTCGGCGGCAGCGCTCATGGGGCGATTAAAGCATAAAATATGCGCCATGCTTGACCCGCGCGCGCAACGCCTGCTCAAGACGCTGATCGAGCGCTACATCGTGGAAGGTCAGCCCGTCGGCTCGCGCATTCTCTCGCGCCAGTCCGGCCTCGAGCTCTCTCCGGCGACGATCCGCAACGTCATGGCCGATCTCGAGGAGATGGGTTTCATCGCGAGCCCGCACACTTCCGCGGGGCGCGTTCCGACGCCGAAGGGCTATCGCTTCTTCGTCGACACGCTGCTCACGGTCAAGCCCCTCGAGGAAGCCGAGATCAGCGAGCTGCAGGGGCAGCTCCAGGCGGACCGGCCGCAGCTGCTGATGAGCGCGGCCGCGCAGATGCTCTCCCAGCTCACGCACTTCGCCGGTGTGGTCAGCACGTCGCGGCGGCGCGATGCCTCGTTTCGGCACGTGGAGTTCATGCGCCTTTCGGATCGCCGCGTGCTGCTCATCATCGTCACGCCGGAAGGCGACGTGCAGAATTGCATCCTGCATACCGACCGGCCGTACTCGCCGCAGCAGCTGCTGGAGGCCTCCAACTTCCTGAACGAGCACTACGCCGGCCAGCCGCTGCAGACCGTGCGCACGCTCCTCGCCGACGAGCTCCGTCAGCTGCGCGAGGACGTCGTGGCGCTGATGACCGCTGCGGTCGACGCGGGCAACGAAGCGCTGTCCGATCCCGGCGAGACGCTGGTCGTGTCGGGCGGGACGAATCTCCTCCACGCCGAGGATCTCGCCTCGAACATGGACCGGCTGCGCCGGCTGTTCGCGGTCTTCGAGCAGAAGACTTCGCTGCTGCATCTCCTCGACGTGACGCACCGGGCGCAAGGGGTGCACCTGTTCATCGGCGGAGAATCGGGACTCGCGCCGCTCGACGAGTGCAGCGTCATCACTGCTTCGTACGAGGTCGATGGGCGAGTGATCGGCACGCTCGGCGTCATCGGGCCGACGCGCATGGCGTACGAGCGCGTGATCCCGATCGTCGACGTGACGGCGAAGCTGCTCTCCAACGCGCTTACGCAGCAGCTCAACGAGGCTTGAGCCCCGCATGCGCCAGCGCGGCGGCGGAGCGCGGGACGGCCGACCCGTGAGGCCCGCGGAGCGCGGAACCCGCCTCGCTCGGGCCGCCTAGGCCATGGCGGACGACCGGGCCGAGGCTCAGTTCGCACACGATCGCCCGGCGCGCATCGGGGTTCTTCTCGTCAATCTGGGAACGCCCGAGGCGCCGACGGCCGACGCGGTGCGACGGTACCTGGCGGAGTTTCTGGCCGATCCGCGGGTTGTCGAGATCCCGCCGCTCCTGTGGCGCCCGCTGCTGCACGGCGTCGTGCTCCGCACCCGGCCAGCGCGATCCGCCGAGCGCTACGGGCGCATCTGGACCCGCGACGGCTCTCCGCTGCTCGTGCACAGCCAGCGGCAGAAGACGCTGCTCGCGGGCTATCTGGGCGCACGTCTAAAGACGCTCGGGCTTCCCGCCGACCACTGCCTGGTCGAGCTGGGCATGCGCTACGGCGAGCCGGCGATCGCCGGCGCCCTGGATCGGCTGCGGCAGGGCAACTGCGAGCGCATCCTCGTGATCCCGCTCTATCCCCAGTACGCGGCCAGCACGACGGGCTCCGCGCTGGACGCGGTCTTCGCCGCCGCAACCCGGGCGCGGCGAGTGCCCGCTCTGCGCGTAATCGACGCCTACCACGACGATCCCGGCTACATCGGCGCGCTGGTGCAGAACATCAACGACTACTGGACCCGCAACGGCCGCCCCAACAAGCTCGTGCTCTCCTTTCACGGCGTCCCGCGCCGCACGCTTGCCCTGGGCGACCCCTATCACTGTCACTGCCTCAAGACCGCTCGGCTGGTGACCACGGAGCTGGGCCTGCGCCCCGAGCAGTGCGTGGTCGCCTTTCAATCGCGCTTCGGGCGCGGCAAGTGGCTCGAACCCGACACCGCGTCGACGCTCGTCGCGCTGGCGCGCGAAGGGATCAGGCGGGTCGACGTCGTGGGTCCGGGATTCGTCAGCGACTGCCTGGAAACGCTCGAGGAAATCGGCCTGGAGGGCCAGGCGGCGTTTCTCAAGGCCGGCGGGGCCGAATTTCATGCGATCCCCTGCCTGAACGAGCACCCGGCCTGGATCTCGGCGCTCGCGTCGCTGGCGCTCAAGCACCTCGGCGGCTGGCTCGATGCCCCGCCCGACGCCGCGGCGCGAGAAGCGACGCGGGCCCGGGCCAAGGCGCGCGGCGCGCCTGGCTGACCGCCGCCCGGCGAGCGATCCCGCGGCTGCAAAGCCGGCGTTTCTCGGTTGAAAACCTGTGCAGGCGACCCCATTGTGAGCTTGATTCGTGGAAAGAGGCGTGGAAGGAGCGGGAATGGGGAACAATTCCGATCAAAACACTCAGGTTTCGGTGCCTCCGGAGACCGAGCATCCTGCGACCGCGGAGGCTCGCGGCGCCGGCGAGCCGGCGGCGCATCTCGCGACGCTGCTCAAGGAAGCCGAGGACGAGGCCGCGCAGCTCAAGGACGCATGGCTACGCGCCCGGGCCGAGACCGACAACGTCCGCAAGCAGGCGCAGAACGACGTCGCCAAGGCCCACAAGTACGCGATCGAGAAGTTTGCGCAGGAGCTGCTCAACGTTCGCGACGCGCTCGAGCTGACGCTTGCGACCCCCAACGCCACGACCGAGGCGCTGAAGGACGGCGTGGAGCTTACGCTCAAGAACCTGAGCGCGGCCTTCGAGCGCGAACGCATCGTCGAAATCAATCCCCTGGGCGAGAAATACGACGCGCATCGCCACCAGGCGATGACGATGATCGAATCCGAGCAGCCGGCCGGGACGGTCGTGCAGGTGTTCCAGAAGGGCTATCTGCTCCACGACCGGGTGCTGCGTCCGGCGCTGGTCGCCGTGGCCAAGGCGCCGGAGACGCCTTCCGCGGCGCGCGACGGCAGGTTGCAGTAGCTCTCTCAAGCGCTTGAAGAGGATCGCGAAAAACCCCAACTACGGCGTAGTGAATCCAGGCAAAACGGAAAGGTAAGGAACATGGCCAAAATCATCGGCATCGATCTCGGGACGACCAACAGCTGCGTGGCCATCATGGAAGCCGGCCAGCCGAAGGTCATCGAGAACTCGGAGGGCGCCCGCACGACGCCGTCGATCGTCGCCTACCAGGAAGACGGCGAGATCCTCGTTGGCGCGCCGGCGAAGCGGCAGGCGGTCACGAACGCCAAGAACACGCTCTTCGCGGTCAAGCGGCTGATCGGCCGCCGCTTCGACGAGAAGGAAGTGCAGAAGGACATCGGGCTCATGCCCTACAGGATCGTGCGCGCCGACAACGGCGACGCCTGGGTGGAGATCCGCGGCAAGAAGATCGCGCCGCCCCAGGTCTCGGCCGAAGTCCTGCGCAAGATGAAGAAGACGGCCGAGGATTATCTCGGCGAGGAAGTCACCGAAGCGGTGATCACCGTGCCGGCGTACTTCAACGACTCACAGCGCCAGGCGACCAAGGACGCGGGCCGGATCGCCGGCCTCGAAGTCAAGCGGATCATCAACGAACCGACCGCGGCGGCGCTCGCGTTCGGGCTCGACAAGAAGGAAGGCGACCGCAAGATCGCGGTCTACGACCTCGGCGGCGGTACGTTCGACATCTCGATCATCGAGATCGCCGCGGTCGAAGGCGAGCACCAGTTCGAGGTGCTCTCGACCAACGGCGACACGTTCCTCGGCGGCGAGGACTTCGACCAGCGCGTCATCGACTACATCGTCACCGAGTTCAAGAAGGACCAGGGCGTCGACCTCAAGAACGACGTGCTCGCACTGCAGCGGCTGAAGGAAGCCGCCGAGAAGGCGAAGATCGAGCTCTCGAGCTCGCAGCAGACCGAGATCAACCTGCCCTACATCACGGCCGACCAGAGCGGGCCGAAGCACCTGTCGATGAAGATCACGCGGGCGAAGTTCGAGTCGCTGGTCGAGGACCTGATCGAGAAGACGGTCGAGCCTTGCCGCATCGCGATCAAGGACGCGGGAGTGAAGCTCTCCGACATCAACGACGTGATCCTCGTCGGCGGCATGACGCGCATGCCCAAGGTGCAGGAGACGGTGAAGGAATTCTTCGGCAAGGAGCCGCGCAAGGACGTCAATCCGGACGAGGCGGTCGCGGTCGGCGCGGCCATTCAGGGCGGCGTGCTCAAGGGCGACGTCAAGGACGTGCTGCTGCTCGACGTGACGCCGCTCTCGCTCGGCATCGAGACGCTCGGCGGCGTGATGACGAAGCTCATCCAGAAGAACACGACCATTCCGACCAAGGCGCAGCAGGTGTTCTCGACCGCGGACGACAACCAGGGCGCGGTGACGATCCACGTGCTGCAGGGCGAGCGTGACATGGCGGCGGGCAACAAGAGCCTCGGCCAGTTCAACCTCGAAGGCATTCCGCCCGCGCCGCGGGGCATGCCGCAGATCGAGGTCACGTTCGACATCGACGCGAACGGCATCCTGCACGTGAACGCCAAGGACAAGGCGACCGGCAAGGAGAACAAGATCACGATCAAGGCGAGCTCGGGTCTGTCCGAGTCCGAGATCGAGTGCATGGTCAAGGACGCCGAATCGCACGCCGAAGAGGACAAGAAGCTGCTCGAGGTCGTGCAGGCGCGCAACCACCTGGACGCGCTCGTGCACACCGTGAGGAAGTCCCTCGGCGAGTACGGCGACAAGGTCGGCGCCGACGAGAAGGGCAGGATCGAGTCCGCGCTGAAAGAGGCCGACGAGCTGCTCAAGCAGAAGGATGCCTCCAAGGACGCGCTGGAAGCGAAGGCACAGGCGTTGATGACGGCGTCGCAGAAGCTCGGCGAGGCGATGTACGCCAAGACGCAGGGCTCGGAAGGGGCGGCTCAGCCGGGAGCTTCGAGCGAGCCAGCGGGCAGGGAGAACGACGAGAAGGTCGTGGACGCGGAGTTCACGGAAGTCAAGGACAAGAAGTGATATTCCGTCAGCGGCGGCGTAGCATCGCGCCGCTGGCAAGCCGGTGATTGCCGCCGACGGAATATCTGGCCGAATTGGAGCGGCGCCGAAAACACGCCGCTCGATTCGGCCGTTCGTCGTTGTGCGGACGTGCGAACTGAAGTTGAACGGCTTGAGATAGGCTCGACGGCGACGAATGGCGAAGCGCGACTACTACACGGTGCTGGGCGTCAATCGCGATGCCTCCGAGGAGGACATCAAGAAGGCGTATCGCAAGCTCGCGATGAAGCATCACCCGGACCGCAATCCGAACGACAAGGGCGCCGAGGAGAAATTCAAGGAAGCCAAGGAGGCCTACGAGATCCTGACCGAGCCCAAGAAGCGAGCGGCCTACGATCAGTTCGGGCACGCCGGTGTCGATCCGGCGGCGGGATTCGGCGCGGCCGGCGCGCGCGGCTTCGGCGCCGGCGGCCCGGAGGGCTTCGGCGGCTTCGCCGACGCGTTCGGCGACATCTTCGGAGAGATCTTCGGCGGCGGGCCCGGCGGTGGCCGCGCCCGCGGCAACGGCGTCTATCGCGGCGCGGACCTGCGCTACAACCTCGAGCTTTCGCTGGAGGAGGCGGCCCGCGGCACCGAGGCCAAGATCCGCATCCCGGCGCTCGAGCAATGCGCGACCTGCCACGGCAGCGGTGCCAAGCCGGGCACGCAGCCCAAGACCTGTCCGGCCTGCCACGGTCAGGGCCAGGTGCGCGTGTCGCAGGGCTTCTTCTCGATCCAGCAGACGTGCCCGCAATGCCACGGGACGGGGAAGATCATTCCCGAGGCCTGTGCGGCCTGCGATGGCGCGGGTCGCATCAAGCGCCACAAGACGCTCTCGGTGAAGATTCCCGCCGGCGTCGATCAGGACGATCGCATTCGCCTGGCGGGCGAGGGTGAGGCGGGCATGAACGGGGGGCCCGCGGGCGACCTCTACGTCGTGGTTGCTCTCAAGCCGCATCCGGTGTTCCAGCGGGAAAACAGCGACCTGCATTGCGAGATGCCGGTCTCGTTCGCGGTCGCCGCGCTGGGCGGGGAGATCGAGATCCCGACCCTCGACGGTCAGGCCAAGCTCAAGATTCCCGCCGAGACGCAGACCGGGCAAATCTTCCGCCTGCGCAACAAGGGCATCAAGGGCGTGCGCAGCAGCGTCCACGGCGACCTCTACTGCCACATCTCGATCGAGACTCCGGTGAAGCTCACGCCGCGCCAGAAGGAGATCCTGCGCGAGTTCGAGACGATCAGCGCGGCCAACCCCGGTGCGCACAATCCCCGCGCCAAGAACTGGTACGACCGCGTGCGCGAGTTCTTCGCGCCGTAGCGCGGGGCAACGCGGGCGCACGGGACCCGGGCAGCGCGCTCCGCGCTCGCCCCGGGCTACGGAAACGCCGGGATGTGCGGCTCGAGGCCGCGGCTCGACGCTTCCGGGTGGCGCTCCCCGAGGAGCGACTTGATCTCCTCGGTCCGGTGTTCGGGGACGTCGACCATCATCAGGATGTTCCCGTCGTCGATCACCGGCTGGAATCGCGCGAGCCGGGAGTTGGGGATCGACGAGCCGACCATGCTCGACACCCACACCCCGAACAGCGCGCCGACGATCGAGGCGCCTAGGACGGTCACCGTCTGCCAGATGCCGGCGACGGGGAAGTACCACACGACCGCCCCGCCGACGATGCAGCCGAGCAGTGCGCCGATCAGCAGCCCGATCTGGGCGCCGTGGACGAGGTCCGTCGTCTGCAGCACGTTCGCTTCGTGCAGCCCCTCCATCGGCGTCCCGCGTCGAGCGAGGCAGTGGATGTGCCGCGCTTCGATGCGCGCGAGCAGAAGGTCGTCCATGAGCCTGCGCGCGCTCGGAAGATCGGGTGCCACGTAGTACATTCGCCGTCGCATAAGCGCCTTCCATCCGATCGCCGGTGCGACACGAGGCGTGCGCCGAATCGATCGGCTGCAACCCTTCTCGCTGCCAGCGCCGGCCGTGCGGCTACTCTATGCCGCCGCCCGAGTCCCCGCAAGCCGGCCGCGCCGAGGAGTATCGCCCGCCGGGCGGCTTGTAGCCGCAGGGGCTTCGGCTTAGCATGCGCGTCTTTCGTCGGCGAACGGCTTCGCGGGAGAGCATCGTGCTGAAGCGCATGGCTATGGTCGGTATCGCGTGCGCGCTGCAATGCACGGCGGCGTCGGCGCAGGTCAAGGTGGGACTCATGGTGTCGGCGACCGGCCCGACCTCGGCGATCGGCATTCCGCAGAAGAACACGGCGGCGCTGCTCCCCACGCGCGTCGGCGACGCGTCGGTCGAGTACATCCAGCTCGAGGATGGCGGCGACACGACCCGCGCGGTCCAGAACGCGAAGAAGCTCATCGGCGAGGACAACGTCGATGCGCTCATCGGTCCGTCGACGACTCCGAACGCCTTCGCGATTCTCGACCTCATCGCCGAGGCAAAGGTGCCGCTGCTCGCGACGGTGGGGACGCAGTCGGTGGCGGAGCCGGTGGACGCGAAGAAGCGCTGGGTATTCAAGACGACGCAGAACGACGACCTGATCGCGGCGGCGCTGATCGGGCACATGACGAAAAGCGGCGTGCGGACCGTGGGCTTCATCGGTTTCAACGATCCCTACGGCGAGAACTGGTACAAGGTCTTCGGCGCGCTTGCCGAGAAGGCGGGCATCCGCATCGTGGCGAGCGAGCGCTACGCGCGAGCCGACCAGAGCGTCACCGGCCAGACGCTCAAGCTGATCGCCGCGCGGCCGGACGCGATCCTGATCGCCGCGGTCGGGGGACCGGCCGTGCTGCCCCAGGCGACGCTTTACGATCAGGGCTACAAGGGGCGCATCTACCAGACGCACGCGGTGGCGACCGAAGAGTTCATCCGGCTCGGAAGGGAGAAGGTCGAGGGGACCGTCCTCGCCGCGGGGTCGATGCTCGTCCTCGACGACGTTGCCGGGAGCGACCCGATCAAGCAGGTCGCGCAGGGCTACATCGCCGCCTACGAGAAACGCTTCGGCCAGAAGCCCGCGACATTCGGCGCGAACACCTACGACGCAGGGCTCATCCTGCAGCGCGCGATTCCGGCGGCGCTCAAGCGGGCCAAGCCGGGAACCGAGGCGTTCCGCAGCGCGCTGCGCGACGCGATCGAGCAGGAGCGGGACGTCGTCGGCTGCCAGGGTGTCTTCAACATGAGGCCCACCAATCACAACGGCATGGACGAGCGCGCGCGGGTTCTCGTGACCGTGAAGGACGGCAGGTTCCGACTGTTGCCCGAATGAGCGCGAAGCGCTGCGCTCCGATCGTCGGCGTGCTCCTCGCCGCCGGCAGCGCGACCCGGTTCGGCGGCGAGAAGCTTCTCGCGGCGCTGCCCGGCGGGACGCCGGTCGGCGTCGCCGCCTTGCGTCATCTCGCGCCCGCCGTCGAGGCGGTCGTCGCGGTCGTGCGTCCCGGAGACGAGCGGCTCGCCGCCGCGCTCGGCGCAGAAGGCGCTCGAGTCACCGCGTGCCCGCGCGCCGGCGACGGGATGGGCGCGAGTCTCGCGTGGGGCGTGCGGGCGGCGCCGCTCGCCGCGGCGTGGGTCGTCGTGCTGGCGGACATGCCGTGGATCCGGCCTGAGAGCATCGCGCGCGTGGTCGAGGCCGCGCGGGGCGGCGCGCCGATCGCGGCGCCGAAGTGGCGCGACGCGCGCGGTCATCCGGTCGCGTTCGCCGCCGCGTTCTACTCCCAGCTGGCGGCGCTCACCGGCGACGAAGGCGCCCGAGCGATCCTCGCGCGCGAGATCGTGGCGCTCGTCGACGCCGGTGACCCCGGCGTCGTGTGCGATGTCGACAAGCCCGAGGATCTCGCGAGATAGCGCCGCCCGGGCGCAGGCCGGGGCCCAATTTTCGTCGTCGATCCGACGCGAAAAACTTGAATCCCGGCCTTCTCCGGGATGACGGTCATTTGGCCTGGGCGCGCCACATGTCGGGCTGGCGGCCGACGATGCGGTTTTCCTCTTCCTGCATCTTCCACCACGAGCGCAGCTCCGGCTCCTCGAGCGGCCGCGAGATCAGGTAACCCTGCGCCTCTTCGCAGCGGTGGTTCTTGAGGAATTCGAACTGGGCGATCGTCTCCACGCCTTCGGCGATGCAGCGCAGGCCCATGCTGTCGGAGAGCGCGATGATCGCCTGCGCGATCGCCTCGTCGCTCCGGTTCTGCTCGAGGCCGTGCACGAAGCGCTGGTCGATCTTCACGCCCTGGATCGGCAGCCGCGTGAGGTACGACAGGCTGGAGTAGCCCGTCCCGAAGTCGTCGATGGTGATCGACACGCCCATCTGCTTGAGCTTGACCAGCGTCGCGACCGCCCGCTCAGGGTGGGTGATGATGACGCTCTCGGTGATCTCGAGGTCGAGGTAGTGCGCTGGCAGCCCGCTCGCCCGCAGCGCTTCGTCGACGACGGAGAGCCAGTTGTCGTGCTCCAGCTGCTGCACGGAGAGATTGACCGACAGGCGCATGAACATGTTCTGCCGCTGCCACAGCATGAGCTGCCGGCAGGCGTCGCGCAGCACGCGCGCGCCGAGCGCCTGGATCATCCCCGACTCCTCGGCGATGGGGATGAACTCGGCCGGGCCGATCACGCCGCGCTCCGGATCGCGCCAGCGCAGCAGCGCCTCGACGCCGATCGCGCGGCCGCTCGCGATGTCGACCTGGGGCTGATAGACGAGGAAGAATTCGTCGTCCATCAGGCCGCGGCGCATGTCGGTCTCGAGCTGCAGTCGGGCCTGCACCCGCGCGTTCATGTCCGCGGTGTAGAAGCGATAGGCGTTGCGCCCGGCTTCCTTGGCCGCATACATCGCCGTGTCGGCCTGCTTGATGAGACCGTTCGGATCGGTCGCGTCGACCGGGTAGACGGATACGCCGATCGAGCAGGTCAGCGTGGGCGTCTGGTCGACCAGCCGGAACGGCGCGAGGAACGACTCGCGTACCCGCGTGAGCACGCTCATCACCTCGAAGGCCGAATTGGACGGATCGAGCCCCGGCAGGATCAGCACGAACTCGTCGCCGCCGAGGCGCGCGACCGTGTCCGTTTCGCGCACCGCGCTCGTGAGCCGCTGCGCGACCGCCTGCAGGAGCTGATCGCCCGCGTCGTGGCCGAGCGTGTCGTTGATGCGCTTGAAGTGGTCGAAGTCGAGGAAGAGGCAGGCGACCTGGTTGCCGTCGCGGGATGCCTGGGCGACGATCTGCTTCAAGCGCTGGTTGAGCAGCGATCGGTTGGGCAGCCCGGTGAGAATGTCGTGCTGCGCGAGCTTGTAGGCCTGCGCGGTGGCGACCTCGAGCTCCTTGGTCCGCTGCGCGACCTTCTCCTCGAGCGTGCGCTGGTAGGTCGCGACCTCGCCCTGCGACTCCGCGAGCCGCTGGGTCATGTGGTTGAAGGTGTGCGTGAGCAGCCCCAGCTCGTCGCTCGACTTCGCGGGGATGTACACGTCGAGCTTTCCCGCTCCAACCGCGCGCGCCGCGCGCATGAGCTGGCGGATCGGCGCGACCAGCCGGCGCGTCAGGACCAGCGTCACGACGATGGCGACGATCACGACCAGCGCGACGACGCTGAAGGCGCCGATCAGGTTGAGCCGCAGGCGCGCCCAGGCGCGGTCGAGGCTCATGCCCAGTCGCACGTAGCCGATGATCTCGCGGCTCTCTGCGCTCTGGCGGGCGTCGGTGCGCGGCGGGCTGTACACCGGGACGACCACGTCGACATAGCGTCCTTCAGCGGTGTCGCGCTCGATGGCGCTCACCTTGCCGGCGGCCGGCAGCTCCATCGGCGTCGAGGGCTGCGACGCGCCCGCGTAGCCGCGCGCGATCAGCGGGCGCTGCCCGGCGTCGGCGACGCCCGCGTAGGCGATGTCGCGGTCGGAGGTGAGCCCGTCGAGGACGGGGACCACGTTGCCCATGTCATCGGAGACGATCGCGTCGCCGGCGACCTCCGCCAGCATCGCCGCGACGGCGAGCCCCTGGGTCCGCAGCCTGCCCTGCTCGTCGCGAAGCTGCTGGACGACCAGGAACGCCGCGACGGCGACCGCCGTGATGACGATGAGCAGGATGACCAGCAGGTTGATCTTGGCGAGCAGGCCCACGCGGACCGCCGGCGCATTCAGCGGCGAAACGGTATCGGCGCCGAGCGGCGTCTGACGTTTGGGCATCGTTGTTGCCGGGGCGCTAGACCGTCGCGACCGGGATCTTCCCGATCCGCTGCTGCCACTGCCGGGGACCGCTCTGGTGCACCGACGAGCCGCGGGCGTCGACCGCGACGGTGACTGGCATGTCCTTCACGTCGAACTCGTAGATCGCCTCCATGCCCAGGTCGCCGAAGGCGACGAGCTTCGCGCCGCGGATCGCCTTGGCCACCAGATAGGCTGCGCCGCCGACCGCCATCAGGTAGGCAGCCTGGTGCCTGCGGATCGCCTCGATTGCCGCGGGCCCGCGCTCGGCCTTGCCGATCATCGCGATCAGCCCGGTGCGGGCGAGCATCATCTCGGTGAACTTGTCCATGCGGGTCGCCGTAGTCGGGCCAGCAGGGCCGACGACCTCGTCGCGCACCGGGTCGACCGGGCCGACGTAGTAGATGACTCGATTCGCGAACGAGACCGGCAGGCTCTCGCCCTTCGCGAGCATGTCCTGGATGCGCTTGTGCGCGGCGTCGCGTCCTGTGAGCAGCCGCCCGTTGAGCAGCAGCCGCTCGCCCGCCTGCCACGAGGCCACTTCCGCCGGAGTGAGCGTGTTCAACTCGACGCGACGAGCCTCTGGCGACGGGGCCCACCGGACATCCGGCCATTTCGAGAGGTCGGGCGGCTCGAGCTTCGCTGCGCCGGAGCCGTCGAGCGTGAAGTGCGCGTGCCGCGTCGCGGCGCAGTTCGGGATGATCGCCACCGGCAGGCTCGCGGCGTGCGTCGGATAGTCGAGGATTTTGACGTCGAGCACCGTCGCGAGGCCGCCCAGGCCCTGCGCGCCGATGCCGAGCGCGTTCACCTTGTCGTAGAGCTCGAGGCGCAGCTCCTCGATGCGCGAGAGCTTCGCGCCGGCCGCCGCGCGCGCGGCGAGATCGTGCATGTCGATCGGCGCCATCAGCGCTTCCTTGGCGAGCACCATGGCCTTTTCCGCGCTGCCGCCGATGCCGATGCCGAGCATCCCAGGCGGGCACCAGCCCGCGCCCATCGTCGGCACCGTCTGCACGACCCAGTCGACGATGGAGTCGGAGGGATTGAGCATCGTGAACTTCGCCTTGTTCTCCGAGCCGCCGCCCTTGGCGGCGATCCTGACCTCGACCATGTCGCCCGGAACGAGATCGTAGTGCACGACCGCCGGCGTGTTGTCGCGCGTGTTGGTCCGCTTGCCGGCCGGATCGGCGAGGATCGACGCCCGCAGCTTGTTCTCCGGATCGAGATAGGCGCGCCGCACGCCTTCGTTGACCATGTCGGTGACGCTCATCGTCGCGTCGGTCCAGCGTACGTTCATCCCGATCTTCACGAATGCAACGACGATGCCGGTGTCCTGGCACATCGGGCGATGCCCTTCGGCGCACAGCCGCGAGTTCGTGAGAATCTGCGCCATCGCGTCCTTCGCGGCGGGCGACTCCTCGGCCGCGTAGGCCCGCGCGAGCGCCGCGATGTAGTCGGACGGGTGGTAGTAGGAGATGTACTGCAGCGCGTCGGCAACGCTCTGGACGAAGTCTTCCTGGCTGATCGCGGTCATGATGGATTCCCGTGCGGCCCGCGACCGGCGCCGGCCCTGGCGAGCCTGTAACGGCGGGCGAAGCGAAGCGCTGAATTCTACCACCAGGGCGACGGCGACCGACGCCGCCCGGCCCACCCCCGGCGGTTCGAAAGAGCGGCGCGGGCCGTGTTGCGTCGGTCGCGGGAGAGTCGTTAGACTGGTAAAACCAACGGCGGTCCATCACGCCGGTCCGAGTGTCCCTCCAGGAGGCAGCTTCCATGCCAAGCATCGAATCCGTTGCCCACGAAAGCCGCGTCTTCTCGCCGTCGCCGGCGTTCGTCTCGAAGGCCAACGTCGGCAAGGCCGAGTTCGATCGGCTCAATGCCGCGGCCGCGGCCGACTATCCCGCCTTCTGGGCCCGGCTCGCCCGGGAGGAGCTGCTCTGGCACAAGCCCTTCAGGCGCACGCTGGACGAGTCCAAGGCTCCCTTCTACAAGTGGTTCGAGGACGGAGAGCTCAACGCCTCGTACAACTGCCTCGATCGCAACCTCGAGAACGGCAACGCGGAGAAGACGGCGATCCTGTTCGAGGCCGACGACGGCAAGATCACGCGGGTCACCTACCGCGAGCTCTACACCCGGGTGTGCAAGCTCGCCAACGGACTGAAGTCGCGAGGCATCAAGAAAGGCGACCGGGTCGTCATCTACATCCCCATGTCGATCGAGGGCGTCGTCGCGATGCAGGCCTGCGCCCGCATCGGCGCGACGCATTCGGTCGTGTTCGGAGGCTTCTCCGCCAAGTCGCTGCACGAGCGCATCATCGACGCGGGCGCGGTCGCCGTCATCACCGCCGACGAGCAGATGCGCGGCGGGAAGCCGCTGCCGATCAAGGCGATCGTCGACGAGGCGATGGGGATGGGCGGCTGCGACGCGGTCAAGACGATCGTCGTCTACCAGCGCACCGGCAACCCGGTCCAGATGCAGTCGGGACGCGACATCTGGCTGCACGAGCTCGTCGCCAGGCAGCCCGAAACCTGCGAGCCGGTGTGGGTCGGCGCCGAGCATCCGCTGTTCATCCTCTACACCTCCGGCTCGACCGGCAAGCCGAAGGGCGTGCAGCACTCGACCGCCGGATACCTGCTGTGGGCGATCCTGACGATGCGCTGGGTGTTCGACATCAAGCCCGAGGATCTCTTCTGGTGCACCGCCGACATCGGCTGGGTGACGGGCCACACCTACATCGCCTACGGGCCGCTCGCGGTGGGCGCGACCGAAGTCGTGTTCGAGGGTGTGCCGACCTATCCGCACGGCGGCAGGTTCTGGGAGATGATCCAGAAGCACAAGGTGAGCGTCTTCTACACCGCGCCCACGGCGATCCGGGCGCTCATCAAGGTGTCGGAAGGCGACCCGAAAGCGCATCCGCGCAGCTTCGACCTCTCGAGCCTGCGGCTTCTGGGGTCGGTCGGGGAGCCGATCAACCCGGAAGCCTGGATGTGGTACCACACCAACGTTGGCGGAGAACGCTGCCCGATCGTCGACACCTGGTGGCAGACGGAGACGGGCGGCCACATGATCACCCCGATCCCCGGAGTCACGGCGCTGGTGCCGGGCTCCTGCACCGCGGCGCTGCCGGGGATCATGGCGGCGATCGTCGACGAGACCGGTCGCGACGTCGAGAACGGGCACGGCGGCATTCTCGTGATCAAGCGCCCCTGGCCGTCGATGATCCGCACCATCTGGAACGATCCCGAGCGCTACAAGAAGTCCTACTACCCGGAGGAGCTGGGCGGCACGCTCTACCTCGCGGGCGACGGCTCGGTGCGCGACAAGCAGACCGGCTACTTCACGATCATGGGCCGGATCGACGACGTGCTCAACGTCTCCGGACACCGTCTCGGGACGATGGAAGTCGAATCGGCGCTGGTGGCGAACCCGCTGGTCGCTGAAGCCGCGGTCGTCGGGCGCCCTGACGATCTCACCGGCGAGGCGATCTGCGCCTTCGTCGTGCTCAAGCAGGCGCGGCCGAGCGGCGCCGACGCGGAGAAGGTGGCGAAGCAGCTGCGCGACTGGGTCGGCAAGGAAATCGGCCCGATCGCCAAGCCCAAGGACATCCGCTTCGGCGACAACCTGCCGAAGACGCGCTCGGGCAAGATCATGCGCAGGCTCCTGCGCTCGATCGCGAAAGGCGAGGCGATCACCCAGGACGTCTCGACGCTCGAAAATCCAGCGATACTCGAGCAGCTCAAGCAGGCGCTGTAGACGCCGGGGGCGCTGCCGAAGCAGCCCGACGGCGAGCGCGAACCTCGGGCGCGCGCTGCGACCAGCGCGACCGGGGCGTTCGCTGCGCTCGCCGGGCGGGCGGTCGCGGCGATCGCGGTCGCGCGCCGCGAATCGCGCGCGCCTCGTGTGCTAAAATGGGCCTCGCTTCGCGCGAATCATGCCCAACGCCGCCGCGCTCTCCGCGCTCACAGCGCTAAGCCCGCTGGACGGACGCTACCGCGAGAAGGTCGCCGCTCTCGCCGAGCACTTCAGCGAATACGGACTCATCCGCAACCGGGTCAAGGTCGAGCTCGCCTGGCTGCGTGCGCTCGCCGACGAGACGGGAATCGCCGAGGTGCCGCCGTTCTCGGCGCCGACGCGCGCGCTGCTGCAAGCGGCCGCCGACGACTTCGGCGCGGCCGACGCCGAGCGCGTCAAGACGATCGAGCGCACGACCAACCACGACGTCAAGGCGGTCGAGTACTGGCTCAAGCAGCGCTTCGCCTCCGAGCCCGAGGTGGCTCGCGCCGCCGAGTTCATCCACTTCGCGTGCACCTCGGAGGACATCAACAACCTCGCCTACGGGCTGATGCTCTCGGAGGCGAGGAACGCGGTGCTGCTGCCGCAGATACGCGGCCTGGCGGCGGACCTGCGCGCGCTCGCCCATGCCCACGCCGGACTCCCGATGCTCGCGCGCACCCACGGCCAGCCGGCGACGCCGACCACGCTTGGCAAGGAGATGGCCAACGTGGTCGCGCGGCTCGAGCGCGCGCTGCCGGCGTTCGCCGACGCGCGGCTCCCCGGCAAGATGAACGGCGCGGTCGGCAACTACAACGCGCATCGGGCCGCCTATCCCGAGGTCGACTGGCAGTCGCTCGCGCGCCGCGTGGTGACGGCGCTCGGCCTCGAGTTCAACGCCTACACCACCCAGATCGAGCCGCACGACGATCTCGCGGCGCTGTTCGACGCGCTCGCCCGCCTGAATACGATCGTGATCGACCTCGACCGCGACGTCTGGGGCTACGTCTCGCTCGGCTACTTCCGGCAGAGCGCCAGGGAGGGCGAGATCGGCTCGAGCACGATGCCGCACAAGGTCAACCCGATCGACTTCGAGAACTCCGAAGGCAACCTGGGCCTCGCCAACGCGCTCCTGCGCCATCTCGCCGACAAGCTCCCGGTATCGCGGTGGCAGCGCGACCTGACCGACTCCACCGTGCTGCGCAACGTCGGCGTCGCGCTCGGCCACTCGCTGCTCGGCTACCTCTCGTGCCGGCAGGGGCTCGCGAAGCTCGCCGCCGATCCCGCGCGGCTCGCCGCCGATCTCGACGGGAATTGGGAAGTCCTCGCCGAAGCCGTCCAGACCGTTCTGCGGCGCCACGGCGTGCCCGAGCCCTACGAGCAGTTGAAGGCCTTGACGCGCGGCAAGCACGGTATCACTCGCGAGTCGCTGCACGCGTTCATCGACGGTCTCGCGATTCCCGACGACGCGCGCAAGCGACTCAAGGCCCTCACCCCCGCGACTTACACCGGCGATGCCGCGGAGCTCGCGAAGCGGGTCTGACGCCTAGCGCGGAGGATCGGCGGGAGGAGTTGCGCCGCGCGCGCGCCGCTCGCGCACGAACTGGATCGCCATCGGTACCAGCGTGACGGCGACGATGCCGAGGACGATCCACGTCAGGTTCTCCTTCACCCAGGGGATGTTCCCGAACAGATAGCCGGCGTAGGTGAGCGACGAGACCCAGGCCGCGGCGCCGATGATGTTGTAGACGAGGAACTGGCGGTAGGTCATCGCGCCGACGCCGGCGAAGAACGGCGCGAACGTCCGCACGACGGGCACGAACCGTCCGATGATGATCGTGAAGCCGCCGTATTTTTCGTAGAAGCGGTGGGTGCGCTCGAGGTACTCCGGCTTGAGGAAGCGCCCGAGGATCGTGTCCTGCGGGCGCTGGAACGCCATCGGCCCGATGCAGTGGCCCACGGCGTAGTTCACCGAGTCGCCGAGAACCGCGGCGGCGAACAGCGTCAGGACGAGCAGGTGGATGTCGAGCCCCGCCGCGGCGACGACGGTGCCCGAGAGAAAGAGCAGTGAATCGCCGGGCAGCAGCGGAAACACCACCAGGCCGGTCTCGGCGAAGACGACGAGGAAGAGCGCGACGAAGAGGATGACGCCGTGCTCGGCCGCCAGGCTGGACAGGGTCTGGTCCAGCGCCAGGAGCGAGTAGAGCAGCGTCGTGACCATGGCCGACGCTCGGGGTCGACGGTCGGTCGGAGAGGTGGGCAGCGCCGGCGGCGGTGCGGCGCCGATCGCCTGGGTCCGCTAGGGCAGGATCTTCTCGGCGCCGCCGGGGCCGGTCTTCCTCTCCGGTTTGACCAGGTCCGCGCGCGACACGCCCAGCCACATGACGAGTGACGCCATGACCAGCGCCGAAGAGTAGATCCCGAAGCAGATGCCGATCGCGAGCGCGAGCGCGAAGTAGTGCAGCGTCTCGCCGCCGAAGAACAGGATCGACAGCACCATCATCAGCGTGCAGCCATGGGTGATGATGGTCCGCGACAGCGTGCTGGTGATCGCGTTGTTGATGATCTCGGGTACGGTCCCCTTGCGCATCTTGCGGAAGTTCTCGCGGATCCGGTCGGCGATGACCACCGACTCGTTGACCGAATAGCCGAGCACCGCCAGCACGGCGGCCAGCACCGGCAGCGAGAACTCCCACTGGAACAGCGCGAAGAAGCCCAGGATGATGACGACGTCGTGCAGGTTGGCGATGATCGCCGAGACGGCGAAGCGCCATTCGAAGCGCAGCGCCAGATAGGCGACGATGCCGATGGAGACGAGCAGCAGCGCGAGCGCGCCGTTCTCGTAGAGCTCCTTGCCGACCTGCGGGCCCACGAACTCGACGCGCTGCTGGGTCACGCCGGGATCGTCCGCCTTGAGCGCGGTCATCACGCGGTCGGAAAGCTGGGCGGTCGACACGCCCTCCTTGAGCGGCAGCCGGATGAGCGCGCTGTTGGCGCTGCCGAAGCTCTGGACTGCGAACTCGCCCAGGTTCATCTTGTCGACGACGTCGCGCACCTTGGAGAGGTCGGCGGCGTGGGGGTAGGCGATCTCGACCAGCGTGCCGCCCTTGAAGTCGATGCCGAGGTTGAGGCCGCGCGTGGCGAGAAAGAACACCGCGAGGACGAACGTCACCGCCGAGATCACGTTGAACACCAGCGCGTGCCGCATGAACGGGATGTCGCGCTTGATGCGGAAGAATTCCATAAAGGCTTTCGCTCGCTCGTCACTCCCGCGGAAGCGGGAATCCAGTGTCGTCAATCGCTGTCGTCAAGTTTCAAGGCCGCTTCGTTCCCGTCCGCGGGGACGACGCCGACGCTACGCGGCCGGCGTGGGTTTCCATACCTGTCCGATCGATATCTTGTCGAGCTTCTTGCGTCCTCCGTAGACGATCGCCACCAGGCCGCGCGATACGAATACCGCGGAGAACATCGACGTGAGAATGCCGAGGCAGTGCACGACCGCGAAGCCGCGCACCGGCCCGGTGCCGAAGATGAGCAGCGCGATCCCGGCAATGAGAGTCGTGACGTTCGAGTCGAGAATCGTGTTCCAGGCGCGCTCGTAGCCGGCCTGGATCGCCGCGTGCGGCGTGTCGCCCCAGCGCAGCTCTTCGCGGATGCGCTCGTTGATCAGGACGTTCGCGTCGATCGCCATGCCCAGCGTCAGCGCGACCGCGGCGATGCCGGGCAACGTGAGCGTGGCCTGCAGCATCGACAGGATCGCGATCAGCAGCAGCAGGTTCACCGCCAGCGAGATGGTCGAGATTACGCCCATCAGCAGGTAGTACGCGCAGATGAACACGGCGAGGACGATGAAGCCGTACTTGACCGAGTCGAAGCCCTTGTCGATGTTCTCCTTGCCGAGCGACGGGCCGACGGTGCGCTCCTCGATGATCTCCATCGGGGCCGCAAGAGCCCCGGCCCGCATCAGGAGCGCGATGTCGTTGGCTTCGCGGGGGTTCATCCGCCCGCTGATCTGCACCCGGCCTCCGCCGATCTCCTCCCGGATCACCGGCGCGGTGATGACCTCCTTCTTGCCCTTCTCGACCAGCACGATCGCCATGCGCTTGCCGACGTTGTCGCGCGTGACCTCCTTGAAGATGCGCGCACCGCTCGGATCGAGGTTCACGTGCACGGCGGGCTCGTTGTTGCGGTTGTCGAAGCCCGACTGGGCGTCGTTGATGCGATCGCCGGTCAGAACGACTTCGCGCTTGACCAGCACCGGAGCGCCGGAGCGCTCGCGCAACAGCTCGTCGCCGAGCGGCACCACGCCTCCCGCGGCCTGCTGCTGCGCAGTCGGGTCCTCGTCGACCATGCGGATCTCGAGCGTCGCCTGGCGGCCGATGATGTCCTTGGCGCGCGCGGTGTCCTGCACGCCCGGCAGCTCGACGACGACGCGGTCGGCTCCCTGCTGCTGGATGATCGGCTCCGCGACGCCCAGCTCGTTGACGCGGTTGCGCAGGATCGTGATGTTCTGCTGCACCGCGCCTTCCTGGATGCGCTTTTGCGCCTCCGCCTTGAGGCCGAGGAGCAGCCGCGACTCGCCCGAGCTCTCGAGCACCTTGATGTCGAGATCGGGGAAGGAGTTGGCGATCTCCTGGTAGGCGCGGGCGCGCTCCGCGGGATCGCGGAAGCGCACCACGACGGTCGCGCCGTCCCGGGAGATGCCGGAGTAGATGATCCTCTTCTCGCGCAGCAGCGAGCGCGTGTCGGCGAGGTAGCGGTCGGCTGCCTTGTCCAGCGCCGCCTTCATGTCCACCTGCTCGAGGAAGTGCACGCCGCCGCGCAGGTCGAGCCCGAGGAACATCGGCAGCGCGCCGATCCTGGCGAGCAGCCGCGGCGAGGTCGACTCCAGGTTCAGCGCGACGATGTAGCTAGGATTGCCGGCGTCGGGATCGAGCTTCGCCTGCAGCGCGTCGCGCGCCTTGAGCTGGGTATCGGGGTCGGCGAAACGCACCTTGACGCCGGTCGCGTCGACCGTCGCGCCGGTGTAGGGGATGTTGGCGGCCTTCAGCGTGTCCTCCACCGTCTGCAGCGTCGAGGTGTCGATCTTGACGTCCGACTTGCTGGTCGAGACCTGCACCGCCGGCGCTTCCGGGAAGAAGTTCGGAAGCGTGTAGACGACGCCGATCACGAGCGCGACGGCGATGACGATGTACTTCCAGAGCGAATAGCGGTTCATGCGGTGCGGTTGGGGCGAAAGCGGACGGCGCGAGCGCGGCGCTTCAGGCGCGCCGGGCGCCTCGCGTCACAGAGTCTTGATCGTACCCTTGGGAAGGAGCAGCGAGATCGCGCTGCGCTGGACGGTGATCGCCACGTTGGGCGCCACCTCGATGTCGGCGTAGGACTCCGACAGCTTCGCGATCTTGCCGACGACGCCGCCCGCCGTCACGACCTCGTCGCCCTTCTGCAGCGCCGATAGCATGGCCTTGCTCTCCTTGGCCCGCTTCTGCTGCGGGCGGATCAAGAGAAAGTAGAACACGACGATGATTGCGACCATGGGCAGGAACGCCATGATGTCGCTGCCTGGCGAGCCGCCGGCGGCCTGGGCGTAGGCGGGGCTGATAAGCACGGCGGTCTCCTCCTGAAGGACGCTTGCGCAACCTATGATTCTACCATGCGAGCCCGGTCCGCCTTGAACGCGGCGATGCGGACCGCCAGCGTTCCCCCCTCGATGGCCTCGCGCAGCTCCGCCATCAGGGCCAAGTAGTAGTACAGGTTGTGGATGGTGGCGAGCCGGGCACCGAGGATCTCGTTGGCGCGCTGCAGGTGGTGCAGGTAGGCGCGGCTGAAATGGCGGCAGGTATAGCACGGGCAATCCGAATCCAGCGGAGCCGTGTCGGTCCGATGGCGCGCATTGCGGATCTTGAGGTCGCCGTAGCGCGTGAAGAGGAAGCCGTTACGGGCGTTGCGCGTCGGGAGCACGCAATCGAACATGTCGACGCCGTTCGCGACCGCCTCGACGATGTCTTCGGGCGTGCCCACGCCCATGAGGTAGCGGGGCCGGTCGTCGGGCAGCCGCGCTGCGATGAACGCCTCGACGCGCCGCATCTCCTCCTTCGGTTCACCCACGGAGAGCCCGCCGACCGCGTAGCCGTGGAAGCCCAGCGAGACCAGGCCGGCGAGCGAGGCTTCGCGCAGGTCCTCGAACATCCCGCCCTGCACGATGCCGAAGAGCGCGTTCGCGCTCCCCTCGTGCGCGCGCTTGCACCTCGCCGCCCAGCGCAGCGACAGCTCCATGGATCGCGCCGCCACTTCTCGCGAGGCGGGATACGGCGTGCACTCGTCGAAGACCATCGCCACGTCGGAATCGAAGGCGCGCTGGATCTCGATCGAGAGCTCCGGGGTGAGGAACAGCCGGTCGCCGTCGACGGGCGAGGCGAAGGCGACGCCGTCCTCGCGCACCTTGCGCAACGGCCCCAGGCTGAACACCTGGAAGCCGCCGGAATCGGTGAGGATCGGGCGCGGCCAGCCCATGAAGCGGTGCAGGCCGCCGTGCGCCGCGACGACTTCGATGCCGGGGCGCAGCCACAGGTGAAAGGTGTTGCCGAGCACGATCCGGGCGCCGAGCGCGTCGAGCTCGTTCGGCGCCATCGCCTTGACGGTGCCGTAGGTGCCCACGGGCATGAACACCGGCGTCTCGACGCTGCCGTGCGCGAGCGTGAGCCGGCCGCGGCGCGCGGCTCCCGAGCGCGCCAGCACCTCGAAGTGCATCGGCATTTCTCCTTTGACCGGAGTTCCGGCTCCCGTAGTCCGGGCTCGCGCGGAGCGATGCCCGGCTCGCCGGATTCTAGCAGCGCACTCGCGTCTCCTTCGGCCGCGCAGCCCGGAGCCGGGTCACGATCCGGCGGCCGCGGGATCGCGCTCGAGCAGCATCGCGTCGCCGTAGCTGAAGAAGCGGTAGCGCTCCTGGATCGCGTGGGCGTAGGCCCGGCGAATGTGGGCGAAGCCCGCGAATGCGGACACGAGCATGAGCAGCGTCGAGCGAGGCAGGTGGAAATTGGTGAGCAACCGATCGACGACGCTGAAGCGGTAGCCTGGCGTGACGAACAGCGTCGTTTCCGCGTCGCCCGGGCAGAGGCCGTCGCCGCTCGCGGCCGACTCGAGCGCGCGCAGCGTGGTGGTTCCCACCGCGACGACCGACCTCCCCGACGCGCGCGCGCGATGGATCGCGGCCACCGTGGCCGGCGGAATCGAGAAGCGCTCGCTGTGCATGCGATGCTGCGAGAGGTCCTCGCTGTCGACCGGCTGAAACGTTCCGGCGCCGACGTGCAGCGTGACGAACGCGAAGACGACGCCGCCCGAGCGCAGCCGCTCGAGGAGCGTCTCGTCGAAATGCAGGCCCGCGGTCGGCGCGGCGACCGCGCCGCAGTGGCGCGCGTAGACGGTCTGGTAGCGCTCGCTGTCCGCATCCGTCGCGTCGCGGGTGATGTACGGCGGCAGCGGCACTTCGCCGAAGCGCTCCAGGTAGCCCTCGAGCGAGCCTTCGATGCCGAAACGAAGGCGCACGAAGCGACCGTCGCGCTCGAGCACGACCGCGGTGGCGTCGCCCGGCAGCCCGAGGCGTCCTCCGGCCTTGGGCGGGTGGCTCGCCGAGAGCTGCATCCACGCCTCGTCGGCTGCGACGATGCGCTCGAGCAGGAGCTCCACCTTGCCGCCCGTCTCCCGCCGGCCGTGCAGGCGCGAGCGGATCACGCGCGTGTCGTTGAAGACGATCACGTCGCCGGGCGCCAGCAGCTCCGGCAGGCCGGTGAACCGTCCATCGTCGATCCTCGGGCCGGCAACGTGCATCAGGCGGCTTCCCGCGCGATCGGCCGCGGGCTGCTGCGCGATCAGTTCCGCTGGCAGCTCGTAATCGAAATCGGACAGCCGATAGCTCGGTCGATCGGACATGGGAAGAGGCTTGCCGCCGCGCAGCGTGTCCGGTCGCGCCGGATTTACGCGATAATGCCGAGTCCATCTCGCGCGGGCAACGTGAGGATTCGGCGCGGCGCCCGCGCGTCAAAGCCGGGATGGCGGAATTGGTAGACGCGCTGGACTCAAAATCCAGTTCTGGCGACAGAGTGAGGGTTCGATTCCCTCTCCCGGCACCACCTATTCCCTGGAGCGCTTCGATAGAGCCCGCCGGTGCTGTTGTCGTCGTGACCACGCGCTCGCAGCGCGATCCGCGGATCTACGCGGCGCTACCCCGCCGCGTGTGACCCGCAGCGCCGCGATCACCGGCAAGGGGTTGCCGGCGTTGTTCGAGAAGATCCGCGGCTACGACGGCGCGCCGACCACGCGCCTGGCGCTGCGGCTCCTGCTGGTCACCTTCGTGCGCACCGGCGAGCTCCGGGGCCGACCCTGGACGCGGGCCGAGGTCAGCCGCCGCTATCCGGCCTCAAGAATGAGGAAGATGAATAGGGCTTCGGCACTTGCCTTTCTTGTTGAGCCTACAGGATGATGAGAACGTGGCGTTTGCGGCCGGGGGTGAAGAGGCTGAATCGGTTGTAACCTGATAGTAGTTGCACGAACCGTCGGGCGCCACCACGGTACAGATTGATCTGTCAGCGCCAAAACTACCCGGTCCGTCGAATCCGAGGAATAGGAACTCGGTAGGCTGCCCGACGGCGGCACCGGTGCTGGGCATGGTCAAGACGATGAAAAAATCCGTAATGTTGCCCGCCGAATCGGTGCTCACGACAAAGCTGCTCGCAGGGTCATTTGCTCCGTTCCAAAGGGCGGAGTTTGCTTTGGTATAGGTGAATACGCCGTCGTCGAACGACCAGCTTTTGACGTAGCGAAGGCCGCCCGCGCCGCCGGCAATCGGGGCATTGACCAGGTTTCTTGGCAACGGCACCGCGGTGGTGAAGGAGCCGCTGATCCCGGTGGCATTCGTGTACACGCCGAACAGAGAGGCGGGATCATAGGTGGCCCCTGATAGCGCATAGGTAGTTGCTCGCGCGTACGAGACCAGCGCGAGCGCCAGCAGCGTCGCCGAGAAGATCGGCGACAGTCTCCACCTCCAAGCACTCATTTTGTCCCCCCGACCGGCGCGCCCGTCTCCCGCCGGGCGCTCGCGGTTCTTGCCGCGGCCTGGCACCTGTTGCCGCGAGCAAGGCGAAGAACGCTGGCGAACCGAGTGGAGCGCTAGCGTGCCTACCCGCGACCAGCAGGCTTGAATCTCTCGGTCGCACGAAAGCCTGCCCGTCCGACCTGTCTTCAAGCTTGCAACCATTGTAAGGATCATCGCTGACGATATGCTGACGAAATCCGCGAGGCTGAGGGGAGCTCACAGCTTGAGCGTCAGGTGAGCTTTCCGACCTTTGTTGCGCCGACGAGGTCCGGGTTCAAACGGCAGCGCATGTGGGAGCGACGGCAACAGCGCGGAGGCCTGCGCATGAAGCCGGGACCTCCGGTGCGTTGGATATTCGACTCGGCCCGAACGGCGTCCCCTTCCACGGCTCTTGCGTCGAGCGAAGCGCCGCCGGGCTAATCAGGGCCTGGATTCGCTCTGACCGTACCGCCGCCGGATGTAAGCATACAGCGCCCGCAGCCCGGTCGCTTCGCCGCCTTCGGGCCGGCCGGGTCGCGATGAGGGGTTCGAGGCGTACAGATCGAGATGCGCCCATCGCGGGCTCGCGGAGACGAACTCCGCCAGATAGAGCGCCGCGATGATCGATCCGGCGAAGCTGTTCCTGGCGACGTTGTTCAAGTCCGCGCAGCTGCTCTCGATCTCCTTGCGATAAGGGCGCCACAGCGGCATGCGCCACAGCGGATCGCCGGTGTCGGCACCCGCCTCGAGGAGCCCGCCGGCGACCGCATCATCGTCGCAGTAGAGCGCCTGGAGCTGCGGGCCGAGGGCGACGCGCGCCGCGCCGGTGAGCGTGGCGCAGTCGATCAGCAGGTCGGGCCGCTGGCTGTCGGCTTCCGCCAGCGCGTCGCACAGGATGAGGCGTCCTTCGGCGTCGGTGTTGCCGATCTCGACCGTCTTGCCGCTGCGCGTGCGGACGATGTCGCGCGGCCGCAGGGCATTGCCGCTGACCGAATTCTCGACCGCCGGAATCAGCACGCGCAACCGGATCGGCGTGCGCGCCGACATGAGCGCGCCGCCCAGGGCGAGGACGATCGCCGCGCCGCCCATGTCCTTCTTCATCTCCAGCATGTTTTCCCGCGACTTGAGATCGAGCCCGCCGGTGTCGAAGCACACGCCCTTGCCGACAAGCGTCACCTTCGGCGCCTGCTCGTCGCCCCAGCGCAGATCGATCAGGCGGGGCGGACGATCGCTCGCCCGTCCCACGGCGTGGATCGTTGGATAGTTCTGCGCCAGAAGCTCCTCTCCGACGATGACCTCCAGCTTCGCGCCGTGGCTTTGCGCGACGCTTCCGGCGGCTTGGGCGAGCTGCTCGGGGCCCATGTCCTCGGCGGGCGTGTTGATCATGTCGCGCGCGAGGAAGACGGCGCTCGCGAGGCGCTCCACTTCGGCACGGTCCGCGTTCTCGGGCCATGCGAGCGTCGCCGCAGCGCGACGGGGCTTCTTGTAGGTGCTGAACGCGTACGAGCCGAGCGCCCAGCCGAGCGCGGCGTCGGTAGATGAGCCGCCATGCCCCTCGAGCTCGAGCGCGTACTTGCCCTCCGGCAGCGCGGTGGGCAGAGCGGCGAACGCGTAGACCGGCGAGTCCTGGATCGGCGCGGCGATGACGGCAGGCCGCCCATCGTCGCGGGGCAGGAACGCGAAGGTCCCGGGATCGGCGCGGAAGCCGACGCCGGAGACCCATGCCCGCGCTTCGGGATGTCGCTCGAGCCACGCCGGGAGCGTAGCCGCCGTCACCGCAGTGATGGGGATAGCATCGTTTCGATCCGCAGTCAGGGATTGCAGCATGCGAGGCCTTTCAACGCGGTGCGCACAAGGCGCGCCTTGAGGTGAAGCGCGAACGCCGGGCCAGCCGGCGACGATCCGCCTACGGGACGCCGCGGTCCGCGACGCCGGTCAGCCTGCCGGCAGCCATGGCGCGCGAAGGAGCCTGCCTGGCGCAGAACGCGACGACCAGCCCGAAGAGCAGCATGGCGAGCAGGTTTGCCGCGAATTTCGCCGGCGTGAAGCTTGGCCATCGTGCCCACGCCGAGAGCGGCACGACGGCATAGTTCATCACGAAGAAGACGACGACTCCGTAAGCGAGGCCGCCGACGACCCAGTGGCGCCGCAGCACCGCCGTTCGGGTCGACGCGGCCACGTAGACCGCGGCGATGACGAGGGACATCGCCCATTGCAGGACGAGCCCGAGCAACGCCGCCCACGCACCGCCCGACAGCGCGGCGCGCCCGAGGAGACCGCCGGCGATGAACTGCAGTATGAGAACGGGGCTCGCGAAATTGATGAGCGCCGCAGCGCCGATGTCGAGCGTGCCGGCGACGAGCCCCGCGACGAGGACCGCGATCCAATCGGCTCTGCCCATGCGGGCAGGATTCTACGCGGATGCCACGCGCCTGCGGCAACCGTCGAGGTGCATGATGCACCTCGAGGAACTCTTCTCACCCATCACCCGCGGCGGAAGACCCGCCGCGGGCTTGAATGCCTCTAGTTCATCTTTTCCCAGTCGCGGACCTGCCGCTCGGCCTCGTCCTGCTGGACGCCGTAGGCTTCCTGGATCTTGCCCACGAGCTGGTCGCGGTGACCATTGATCTGCGTGATCTGATCGTCGGTGAGCTTGCCCCATTGGGCCTTCACCTTGCCGGTGAATTGCTTCCAGTTACCTTCCACGCGATTCCAGTTCATCGTCTGCTCCTTTGCAATCCTCGAGATCCGAGACACGAACGGTGCCGTCCGGTGCCGGGGTGAACACGCCGCCAACGATTCATCTCTGACGCACGCGAAACGATTTTCTTCGAGGGCAATGGCCCAGACAATCGGAGCTTGTCCGATTCGGTTGTAGGACGGCAGTCGTCGAACGGCTAGCGCATGGGCGAGCGACGTCGCGCTTCACGCAGGCTTGCGGTGCGCGACACCGCGACACCATTGCGCGAGCGCTGCGCCGGCTTCGAAGCCCGCGCGGGCGCGGCCCGCCCCTGCGCTCCCTTGCGGCCCGCGCGCTGAGCTTCCTCGAGGCTGCGCTGCAGCAGCGCGGCGAGATCGATCACCTTCGCGGAGCGGGGAGCGGCTTCGCGCTCCCGTTCGGTGATCTCCTTAGTCTGCCCAGCCTTGATCTTCTCGCGGATGCGCCGCATGAGGTCCTGGTGAAAGCTGTCTTTGAATGCCTCGGGCTTCCAATGCTCGGCCATGTCGCTCACCAGCCGCTTGGCGAGCTCCGCTTCCTTCGCCGTGACGCGGACGCTCTTGAGGTCTTCCGCGGGCAGGTCGAGATCCTTCGCGCTGCGCAGCTGATCGTGGTAGCGCATGGTGTTGAGCATCAGCGCTCGCCCGGCAGGGACGACGGCCACGAGGTGCTGCACGGTGCGAATCACAACCTCTCCGATGGCGACCCGGCGCGAGGCGCGCAGGGTCTCCCGCAGGAGCGCATAGACCTTCTGTCCCGCTCGGCCGGGTACGAGATAGTACGGCGTCTCGAAGTACTCGACCGGAATCTCCTCCGCGGGAACGAAGGCCTGGACCTCGATCGCCTGCGACGCCTTCACGTTCGCGCGGCGGAAATCCTCGTCGGAGAGCACGACATACTCGCCCTTCTCGTACTCGAAGGCCTTGACTATGTCGTCCCACGGGACTTCCTTCCCGGTGCGCTTGCTGTAGCGCTTGTATCCGACCGGCGAGAAGTCGCGCCTGTCGATCATCGCGAGCTTGAACTCGCGCTTCTCCTCGGCGGCGTGCAGCTCGACCGGGATGCCGACCAGCCCGAACGTGATCGCGCCCTTCCACAGCGCGCCTGGCATGGGATCGCCTCTAGCGATGCCGCTTGAAGTACTGCACTTCGCGCTCGTGCCGCTGAGCGGCCTCCAGCGTGTCGAACGTGCCGAGGTTTCGGCGCCGCCCTGTCTTGGCGTCCTTCTTGCGGGAGAACAGACGGTACTGGCCGGACTTGAGCTTTCGGATCATCGATTCCTCCGCGCGGATGTCGAGTAGCGCTCCATCGTCGCAAAGCGAGACGCTTCCCGCTATCGGGTCGGCTCTGTTCCGCGCGTAGGCCGCCGCCGAGCCGGTGTCGGACGGCGTCCTAAGGGCGGAGGTCGCTGGAGGTTATCGCAGCCCGACGAGCACCTCCGCGGCGCCTACAGCAGAAAGGGACGCGCGCCGATAGCGACAGGCGGTCCTTTGCGGGACGATCCGTCGCGTCAGCCCGCGCTCGGCAGTAACCTGCGGGGGTGTCCGGATTGGAGCGGGCGCACCCGAATCGACAACTCACCGCGGGCTGGAAAAGGGGTCGCCGACATGCTGCACTACGCGCTCGTATTCTTCGTCATCGCCCTGATCGCGGCGCTCTTCGGCTTCGGCGGCATCGCCGCTGGCGCCGCCGAGATCGCCAAGGTCCTGTTCTTCATCTTCGTCATCCTGTTCGTGGTCTCGCTGATCGTCGGGCTGTTCCGCCGGGGCGGACCGTAGGCGCACGCGCTCGCGACGCCGGCCTCTGTCGGGCGGACCGTACGATGAGAAGAGCGGCTTCTGCGGTCCGTGACGAGGATCGCGGCCAGGCGAGTCCGGTGCAGGCGACGCCCGGCGCCTGGCAGCCCGCGCGGCAATGGCGCTCGGGGATCCGCACGACGGCGCTGGTGCTCATTGCCGCGGTGGTCGTCTGCTTCGCGATCCACATCGCGGCAGCATTCCTGATTCCGCTGGTAGTCAGCCTCGTGGTCTGCTACGCGCTCTCGCCGATCGTCGATCGCCTGCACCGCTGGCGCATTCCCCGGCCGATCGGCGCGGCCGTCGTCGTGCTCCTGCTGATCGTCGGCGGAGGTGTCGCGGTCAACCAGATGTGGAACGGCGCGGAGGCGCTTCTCGGGCAGCTGCCGGCGGCCGTCGAGAAGCTGCGTCTCGCGATCGCGGTATCGCACAGCGACATCCCTGACACGCTCACGCACGTGCAGCGTACCGCGAACGAGCTGCAGAAGCTCGCCGGTGCCGAGCTGCCGAGCGCTGCGCCGGCTGCCGCGCCACCGCCGACCGTGGCCTTCGACGCGCGCTCGCTGCTGCTCATGGGCACGAGCAGCATCGTCGCCTTCGTCGTCCAGCTCTTTTCGATCATCTTCCTCACGTACTTCCTGCTCGCCGCCGGCAACGTCTTCCGCCGCAAGCTTGTCCGTCTGGTCGGGCCGCCGATCGCGCGGCAGAAGGCGACGCTGGAAGTGCTCGATCACATCCACGATCTGAACCAGCGCTACTTGGCGGTCGTCGCGCTGACCAACGTCGGCGTGGGCGTGGCCACCGCGGCCGGACTCGCGCTGGTCGGTCTGCAGCACGCGGCGATCTGGGGCGTGGCGATCGCCGTGCTGCACTTCATCCCCTACCTCGGCGCGGCGATGATCGCCGCCGCGGTGGCGTTGACCGCGTATCTGCAATTCGGCACCGCGCAGATGGTGCTCGCCGCAGCGGCCGTCCCGCTGCTCGCCTCCGTATTGATCGGAGTCCTGCTCCAGGCTGCGCTGCTGGGGCGCGCCGCCAGCATGAATGCCACGGTCGTGTTCATCGCACTGCTCTTCTGGGGCACGCTGTGGGGACCCTGGGGGCTCCTGCTGGCGATGCCGATCATGGTCGCGCTCAAGTCGATCTGCGACCGCGTCGAGCCTCTCGTCGGCGTCGGCGAGTTCCTCGGGAACCACGACAAGGCCGTCTGGCGCTGACCCGTGCCCCGGGGCGTCCATCCGCCCGCCGCTCGAATCCCGCCTGCGATGCGCGTCCTGCTGATCTACAACCCCACGGCTGGAGACGGCGTCGACGGACAGCGGCGCGCGCTCATCGACCGGATCCATGCCGCGGGACACGAAGTGCGCTGCCGCTCGTCGAAGGATCCGCACATGACCTCGGCGCTGACCGGGTCGGTCGATCTGGTGGTGATCGCCGGAGGCGACGGAACGATCGCCAAGGTCGCGCGGCGCTTGCGCGGCAGGGATCTCGCCATCGCGGCGCTGCCGCTCGGCACCGCCAACAATATCGCGACCGCGCTGGGTCTCGCGGACGCGGAGCTCGAGACGCTGATTCGCGGCTGGTCGCGGGGCAGGACGATCGCGATGGATCTCGGCGTCGTTCGCGGGCCGCGCGGAATGCGGAGCTTTCTCGAATCCGTCGGCGTCGGCCTGCTGCCTCAGCTGATGACCGCACGGAAAGTCGTGCCGGGGCACGCTCCGACGGCGGAAGCCCGCGTTGCGCTCGCGGTCGCGCGGGCGCGCAAGGCCGCGCAAAGGCTGCCTGCGATCGAGGTGAGAGCCTCGCTCGACGGACGCGACCTTTCGGGGCGCTACCTCCTGCTCGAGGCGATGAACATCGGATGGGTGGGACCGAGGCTCAACCTGGCCGATACCGACCCGGCCGACGGCCAGTTCGACGTCGTCTTCGCGCGCGAGGACGATCGCGATGCGCTCGTGGAATGGCTGGCCGCGCGCGAGCGCGGCGCCGACGTCCCGCGAGCGCTGCCCGCGCTCCGCGGGCGCCGCTTTCGGATCGACCATGGGCGGTTCGGCGTCCACGTGGACGACAAGGTCTGGGCGGCGCAGCCTGCGCGGAGCGAGCCGGCGCCGCTCGAAGCGACGCTGGAAAGCTCGATCCGGTTCCGCCTGCCGGCCTCGGAGGCCGCGGAGGAATCCTTCGCGCGCGATGCGCGGTGGCGCGAGGCGCTCGAGCCGCGCGGTCGCAACCCTCGCCGCTTCGAGCTCACGTCGTCTCGGTGGGCTTGGCCTGCAGGAGGACCAGCGCGCTCTCGTCGGTCAGATCGAGGCGGATCGGGGTGAGCGAGACGTACCCGTTCTCGATCGCCCAGCGATCCGTCCCTTCCTCGACGTCTTCGGCCGGCGTGACGGTGAACCAGAAGTGCTCGCGCCCCATCGGATCCTGGCCGGGCACGATCCTGCCGTCGTAGTGGCGCACCGACTGCCGGGTCCAGCGCATGCCTCGCGGCGGCTGCGACGGGAAGTTGACGTTGACGAGCGGGACCTTATCGAGCGGCAGCAGGAACTCGAGCGCCCGCAGCACCGCGGGTCGGAGCGTGGCGAAGTCGGCCTCCTCGCCGCTGGCGGGCGTGCTGAGCGCGATGCCGCGCACGCCCATCAACGCGGCCTGCCGGGCAGCGGCGAGCGTGCCGGAGGGCCAGAGCGAATTGCCGAGGTTGCTGCCCAGATTGAGCCCCGAGAGCACCACCTCGGCGTCCTTCCACTGATGCAGTCCGAGGGCGACGCAGTCCGCCGGAGTGCCGTTGACGCGGTAGGCTTCCCGGCCGTTCAGCGGCGTGCGCTTGCAGGTGAGCGGCCGCGCCGAGGTGATCGAGTGAGCGGCGGCCGACATCTCCACGTGTGGCGCGACGATGCGGATCTCTCCCAGGCTCGCCGCGATCGCCGCCAGCGCCGCGAGCCCGGGGCTGTAGATGCCGTCGTCGTTGGTGATGAGAATCCGCATGGTGGTCGCTGCCGGGGCCATTCGTCGTGGGGCGAACGAGCCGTAACTCATGGATTCGCGCGCTGCCACGAAGGTTCCGGTCGCCCTGGCGCGAACCGCCTGCTCGCCGCCCTACGCGAGAATCGGAACGGCGCCGACATCCACGCTGACCGGGCCGGTTCATAGTGGTGCCTTCCCGATTCACGAGGAAGATCGCCATGCCCGAACGCAAAACCCTGCAGCGCGCCCGCCGCGATCGACGCAGCGGCAAGGCGTCCACGACGCAGGCGGGAGAATTCGTGCGCGAGGAATTCGAGCACATCCGGGAAGGCAAGCACGGTGCCCGCTCGGCGAAGCAGGCGATCGCCATCGGCCTTTCGAAAGCGAGGCGAGCGGGCGTCGACCTGCCGCCGCCGAAGAAAGGAACCACCTCGGAGCAGACGCGACGCAGCGCCGAGCGGGCCTACGAGGCGGGCAAGGAGGGCGAGAAGCCGGTCTCTCGCAGGCGTTCGCGCGCGGTGAGCGGCTAGATGGAGCGGCGGGAAGCTCGGCGCGCCGCGGCTCCTCATCTGCCGCTTACCTGTCCTTTCTTCGTTGCCGCTCGCTTCCCATACAACGCCCGCAGCCGATCCTTCGCAGACTCGAGGATCCGCCGGTGCGCGAGGCTCAGGTTGTTCCCCGCGCGATTGACGTAGAACGTCAGCATCGACAGGGCCGAGCGCAACGAGCCCGATTTGCGCCTGGTGCTGCGATCGGCCGAGCGCTTGAGCGAGCGCGCGATCGCCCCGGGGTCATCTTTACGAAATACGCCGGTGCGAAGATCCAGCGCGTTGCTGTGCTTCGTCACCGCGCTCGACCATCTGCGACTCCGGGCAGAGCGTCGACGCGGTTGCTTCGATGGGGCCATGGAAGGGTCGCCTGTCGTTGTCTCGCGCTCATCCAACCTCGAACCTGCGCCCCGGCGCGCCTCGATGCAATCGGCCGGATTCTGATTTGCCTGTAGGCCCGGCGCGGACGTCGCCTGCACCGCTTCGCCGAGCGAGTGCCTCGGGCTGCGGCAGGGCCGGGACGCCCCCCTGCGGATGTAGGATAATTCCCGTTCAACCGCAGCGCGCGATCGGAAGCGCGCCGCGCCGGCGCAAGCCGTCCGCGCGAGTGCGAATCCGGTACGCGACGTCAATCGAGGAGGGACGATGAGCGCCAATGGCGATGTCGAACGCGCGGGCCGCCTGGACGAAGTGCTGCGGCTCGTGCGCGCGAAGGTCGCTGCCGCGCAGCGCCCGTTGGTCGAGGATTTCGTCGTCCGATATTTCCAGGACGTCGACCCGGAAGATCTGGCCGAACGGCAGCCCGCCGATCTCTACGGCGCGGCGCTCTCCCACTGGAACTTCGCGCGCAAGCGCGAGCCGGGTCAAGCCCGCGTGCGCGTGTTCAACCCGACCCTCGAGGAGCACGGCTGGCAATCGACCCACACGATCGTCGAGATCGTCAACGACGACATGCCGTTCCTGGTCGATTCGGTCACGATGGAGGTGAACCGGCATCGCCGGACGCTCCATCTGATCATCCATCCAATTCTCGCCGTCCGGCGCGAAGCCGACGGTACGCTCGCCGGGCTCGCCGACGAGCGGACCGCGAACGCGCGCCGCGAATCGTTCATCCACGTCGAGATCGATCGCATCAGCGACCGGGCCGAGCTCGCCTCGCTTGCAACAGGCATCGAACGCGTCCTCGACGACGTGCGCGCGGCGGTTGACGACTGGAAGCCGATGCGTGAGCGGCTCCAGGCGGTCCTCGCTGAAATCGAGCGGCGGGCGCCGCCGCTGCCCGCCGAGGAGCTCTCCGAGGGGAAGGACTTCCTGCACTGGCTCGGCGACAACCACTTCACCTTTCTCGGCTACCGCTGCAACGAGCTGATCGTGGTCGATGGCGAGGACGCGCTCAAGGTCGTCCCGGGGTCGAGCCTCGGGATCCTGCGCGAAGCGCCGGGCCAGGGCATCTCCGCGAGCTTCTCCGCGCTGCCGCCGGAGGTTCGCGCCTACGCGCGCCGGCCCGAGCTGCTGATCGTGACCAAGGCGACCGCGCGCTCGACGGTGCATCGTCCCGGCTACCTCGACTACGTCGCGGTCAAGCGCTTCGATCCTTCCGGCCAGGTCGTCGGCGAGCACCGGTTCCTCGGCCTGTTCACGTCAACCGCCTATAGCGCCAATCCCGCCGACATACCGCTCCTGCGCCGCAAGCTCGCCGACGTCGTCGCGCGCGCCGGACTTCCGCCGGGCGGCCACGCCAGCAAGGCGCTGGTCAACATCCTGGAGACCTATCCGCGGGACGAGCTGTTCCAAACCAGCGAGGAGAACCTGCTGCGCACCGCGAAGGCGATCCTGCATCTCGAGGAGCGGCAGCGCCTGCGGCTGTTCGTCCGCCGCGACGCCTTCGAGCGGTTCCTTTCCTGCCTGATCTACGCCCCGCGCGAGAACTACACCACCGAGCTGCGCCGCAAGTGGCAGGCGATCCTCCTGCGGGCCTTCGGCGGCAGCGGCTCGGAATTCAACGTGCATCTGTCCGAATCCGCGTTGGCGCGCGTGATGATCACTGTGCGCACGACGCCGGGGCATATCCCGCCGTACGACGTTCACGCCATCGAGGCGGAGCTCGTCGCGGCGGCCCGGCGCTGGGAAGACGACCTCAGGGACGCGCTCATCGAGGGGCTGGGGGAAGCGCGGGGCAACGAGCGCCTGCGGCAGTTCGGCGCGGCGTTCCCGGCGAGCTATCGCGAGGATTTCGCGGCGCGCACCGCGGTGCCGGACATCGAGATGATGGCCGCGCTGACCGACAGCGAGCCGCTGGGCATGTCGCTGTATCGTCCGTTGGAAGCGCTCCCCGGCACGATGCGCTTCAAGCTCTTCCATCGGGGCGCGCCGGTCACGCTCTCCGACAGCCTGCCGATGCTCGAGAACATGGGGCTCAAGGTGCTGGAGGAGCGCCCGTATCGCATCACGCCGGAGGGCCTGCCGCCGGTCTGGATCCACGACCTGGGCCTGGTGGTGCCCGCGCGGCAGGCCGACGTCGAGGTCGACGCGCTGCACGCGGTGTTCGCCGACGCGTTCGGCCGCGTGTTCCGCGGAGAGGTCGAGAGCGACGACCTCAACCGCCTGGTCGTCGCGGCGCGATTGCCCGCCGAGGAGATCGACGTCCTGCGCGCCTATGCGAAATATCTGCGGCAGATCGGGTTCCCGCTCTCCCAGGCGTTCATCGAGTCGACGCTCGCTGCGCACGCCGACCTGGCGCGATCGCTGGTGGAGCTCTTCGAGCTGCGCTTCGATCCGACCGAGAGAGAGGGAGTCGGGGCGCGGACCGCGGAGCAGTTGCGCGCGATCGAGGCGCGGCTGGAGGCGGTCGAGAATCTCTCCGAGGATCGTGTCCTGCGCCAGTATCTCGCGCTCATCCAGGCGACGACGCGCACGAACTTCTGGCGGCGCGACGCCGCCGGTCGGCGCCGCAGCTTCCTCTCGATCAAGTTCGATCCGTCGAAGGTTCCCGGCCTGCCGGAGCCCAAGCCGATGTTCGAGATCTTCGTCTACTCGACTCGCTTCGAGGGTGTGCACCTGCGCGGAGGACGGGTCGCCCGCGGCGGCCTGCGCTGGTCGGATCGTCCCGAGGATTTCCGCACCGAGGTGCTCGGGCTGGTGAAGGCGCAGATGGTGAAGAACACGGTGATCGTCCCGGTCGGCTCGAAGGGCGGCTTCGTGCTCAAGCGCGCGCCGTCGCCCTCCGACCGGGAGGCTTACCTCAGGGAGGGCGTGGCCTGCTACCAGAACTACCTGCGCGGGCTCCTCGATCTCACGGACAATCGCGTCGGCGACAGGATCGTACCTCCCCCCGACGTCAAGCGGCACGACGCCGACGATCCGTATCTCGTGGTCGCGGCCGACAAGGGCACGGCAACCTTCTCCGACTACGCCAACGCGATCAGCAAGGAGTACGGGTTCTGGCTCGGCGACGCCTTCGCCTCCGGTGGCTCCGCCGGTTACGACCACAAGGCGATGGGCATCACCGCGCGCGGCGCGTGGGAGTCGGTCCAGCGCCACTTCCGCGAGATGGGCGTCGACACGCAGGCGACCGATTTCACCGTCGCGGGGATCGGCGACATGTCCGGCGACGTGTTCGGCAACGGGATGCTGCTCTCGCGGCACATCAAGCTTGTCGCCGCCTTCGATCATCGCCACGTCTTCCTCGACCCCGATCCCGATCCGGGAAAGAGCTTCGCCGAGCGCGAGCGCATGTTCCGCCTCCCGCGCTCGTCGTGGGCCGACTACGACGCTGCGCTGATCTCGAAAGGCGGCGGGATCTATCCGCGCAGCGCCAAGTCGATCGCGATCACCCCGGAGGTGAAGCGCGCGCTCGCGATCGAGGCCGCCGCGATGACTCCGGCGGAGCTGGTCAACGCCATCCTCAAGGCGCCGGTCGACCTTATCTACAACGGCGGCATCGGCACGTATGTCAAGGCGGCGAGCGAGACGCACGCGCAGGTCGGCGACCGTGCCAACGACGGCCTGCGCGTCAACGGCAGGGAGCTGCGCTGCAAGGTCTTCGCCGAGGGCGGCAACCTCGGCTGCACGCAGCTCGGCCGGGTCGAGTTCGCGCTTCGCGGCGGCCGGATCAACACCGACGCCATCGACAACTCCGCCGGCGTCGATACCTCCGACCACGAGGTCAACATCAAGATCCTGCTCGGGCTGCCGATTGCGGAGGGGGAGCTCACCGAGAAGCAGCGCAACGCGCTGCTCGCGGAGATGACCGACGACGTCGCCGCGCTGGTCCTGCGCGACAACACTTTCCAGACCCAGGCACTGTCGGTCACCGGGCACATCGCGTCGCAGATGCTCGATGCGCATCAGCGCTTCATGCAGTTCCTCGAGAAGGGCGGTCGCCTCAATCGCGCGCTCGAATTCCTTCCGTCCGACGAGGAGATAGCCGAGCGCCGCGCCGCGGGCCGCGGGCTCACGAGCCCCGAGCGCGCCGTGCTCCTCGCCTACAGCAAGATCTGGCTCTACGACGAGCTGCTCGCCGCGATCCTCCCCGACGATCCCTGGGTCGCGACGGCGCTCGAGCGCTACTTTCCGAAGGCGCTGCGCGAGCGCGACGCCGCCTACATGCCGCGCCATCCGCTCAAGCGGGAGATCATCGCGACCTACGTCACCAACAGCATGGTGAACCGGGTCGGCAGCAGCTTCGTCCACCGGCTGCTCGAGGCGACGGGCGCGAAGCCGCCCGAGATCGTCCGCGCCTATCTTCTCAATCGCGAGGTCTTCGGCTTCGTCGACCTGTGGATGGCGATCGAGGCGCTGGACAACGTCGTCGAGGACGCTGTGCAATCGGCGATGCTGATCGACACGCGGCGTCTCATCGATCGAGGCTCGACCTGGTTCCTGCGCTCGCGCCGGCTCAACGAGGACATGGCGGCGACGATCGCGCACTTCGCGCCTCAGGTCGCGACGCTGGCCACGCGGCTTCCGGAGCTGCTCGACGCCGGAGACCGCGTGCGCATCGATGCCGCCGTCGCGGCCTACGTCGCCAAGGGCGTTCCGCAGCCGCTCGCGCTGCGGGTGGCGACGCTCGACACGCTGTACGCCGCGCTCGACATCATCGAGGTCGCCGATGGCACGCGGCGCTCGCCCGGCGAGGTGGCGGAACTCTACTGCAAGCTGTCGACCAAGCTCGGCTTGCCGTGGCTGCGCGAGAAGATGGCCGCATTGCCGGCCGACGCGCACTGGCGGATCCTCGCCAAGGGGGCCATGCTCGACGATCTCGCCAGCCTGCAGCGCACGCTGACCGCGGAGGTGCTCGGGGCGGGCGCCGACGGCGCCGATCCGGCGCGCCTGGTCGCCGCCTGGGAGGATCGCAACCGGCGCGGCATCGAGCGCGCGGCGCAGCTGATGGTCGAGCTGCGTGGCGCCGCGGTCGTCGACGCGGCGATGCTTTCGGTCGCGCTGCGGGAACTGCGCAACCTGACCTGACGGAAGCGCTGCCTAGTAGGTTCCGACCGGCGCGCTGCGCCGATCCGGCGGCAGGTGGCGGAAGATGCAATCGAAGGAGCGCTCGTTCGACGAGCCGGCTCCGAAGAAGCCGACGACCGCCTGCCGGTATCCCGCCGCGTCGAGGCGGTTGTAGTAGAGCTTCGAGGTGACGTCCACGAAGTAGGTGTAGTCGTCGTTACCCATCGCATTGAGCCGGATCCACTCGCCGACATCCGCGCTGCCGATCAGGAGCGGCCGGCAGGCCTGACCCACCTCGCGCAGGTAGGCGTTGAAGCCGGCGGCCTGCCCGCTTCGCACCGCGTCGGGCGCGCAGCCCGAAAGCGACATCAATGTACCCGCCAGGGCAAGAAAAGCCGCTGCGCTCGAGCGGCGCGTGCGCCGCCCCCGCATGCGGCGGGAGCCTGCGTCGGTCGTCGCCTCGGTCGCGTTCAATCGTCGTCCTTCGATTTCGGCTTCCGGTCATCACCCGAATCGAGAACCAGCTTCTCGGCCCCGGCGCCCGCCTTGTGACGCTTCTCCAGGTCGGCGAGCAGGCCCTCGTCGCTGAGGTCGAGCGCGCGCGAATGCTTCCAGTCGCGGTCGGCGACTTCCTCGATTCGGCGCACGACGTGCTTGTCGCGCACCTCGATGCCGAGCTCGCGCCGCGCGTCGAAGCTGCCGGGGGCGAGGTTGATCGAGCCGATGACCGCCGCCTTGCCGTCGGCGAGCAGCATCTTGGCGTGCAGCTTGAGGTGCTTCAGCGTGTGCACCTTCACGCCGACGTCGTGCAGGATCCGCAAGCCGCTCACGCCTTCCAGCAGCTTGTCCTTTTTCAGCGTGTGCGGCGCGCGGGCCATCACGTGGACCTTCACGCCGCGCTCCTTCGCGCGAACCAGGCGCTCGATGATCACGGGGTCCTGGTAGCGCTCGTTCTGCACGAACAGCGTGTGCTTCGCCTCGTCGATGAACCGGGCGATCCGCTCGCGGCCGTTGGTGTTGCACCAGATAAGTTTGGCTTCATCGCCCGGGTCGAACGGCTTCCTGGCCCAGTCGGCTTCGAAGCACTCGATGATCTCCGCGACTTCGCCCGTGTCGTCGGTGACGACGGCGTAGTCGCGGGTCTCGGTCAGGTTCCTGGGCTCCCAATTGAGCGACTTCACGAACGCGATCGCATCGTCGACGACCATCGACTTCTCGTGCGTCAGGTCGAAAGCCGGGTTGCCGTCCTCGACCAGCACGTCCGCCTTGAGCAGCTGGTCGCGGGCGGCTTCGTTCTCCGCCTCGCCGCTGCGCCGCGCCGGGTTGAGCATCACCCGCACCTTGAGACCGCGGGCGCGGGCGGCGGCTACCGCGCGCAGCAGCACGGGATCCGAAAAGATGAACATCTTGATCCGCAGCGAGCTCTTCGCCTCCTCGATCGCGTCGAGGATCGGCTTGGCGGAGTCGTCGGGAAGGACGATGAGCGATCGCGGCATGGCCGAAGTCTAATGCAGGCGACTCGCCGCCGGCGCAGCCGCAGCGGGGGCCTGCTCGAACTGGACCCGGTGCAGCTCCGCGTAGACGCCCGCCAGCTTGAGCAGCTCGTCGTGCGTCCCCTGCTCGGCGACGACCCCGTCCTTGAGCACGATGATCTTGTGCGCATCGCGAATCGTCGACAGGCGGTGCGCGATGGTGATCACAGTGCGACCCTTCATGAGTCGCTCGAGGCCCTCGATGACCAGGCGCTCCGACTCGCTGTCGAGCGCGGCGGTAGGCTCGTCGAGGATGAGGATCGGCGAGTTGCGGATGATCGCTCGCGCGATCCCGATGCGCTGACGCTGGCCGCCGGAGAGCGTCAGGCCGCGCTCGCCGACCAGCGTGTCGTAGCGATGCGGCATGGCGGAGATGAACTCGTGCGCGTTGGCGAGCCTTGCGGCAGCGGCGATCTCCGACTCGGTGGCACCCGGGCGCCCGTAGGCGATGTTGTCGCGGATGCTTCCGCGGAACAGCACCGTGTCCTGGAGGACGAAGCCGATCTGGCCGCGCAGCGAGGCCTTGGTCACGTCCTTGACGTCGCTGCCGTCGATCAGGACGCGCCCGCAGTCGGCGTCGTAGAAGCGGGGGATGAGGCTGACCACGGTCGATTTGCCGCCGCCGGTCGTCCCCACGACGCCGACGAGCTGGCCGGGCTCGATGCGGAAGCTCACGTCGCGCAGGACCGGAGCCGCCGGGTCGTAGCCGAAGGCGACATGCTCGAACACGATCTCGCCGCGGACCGAGTCGAGCTGCCGCGCATGCGGCCGGTCGACGATCACCTTGTCGGTGTCGAGGATCCCCTGGATCCGCTCGAGCGCCACCGCGGCCTGGGCGATGGTGTTCGTCATCTTCGCGAGATCCTGCACCGGCTTGAAGAACTTGGTGAGGTAGGCGAGGAAGACGGTCAGGGCGCCGACGGTCATCGCGCCGGCGACGATGAGCGAGGCGCCCCGCCACAGCACGAACGCGGTGCAGCCGGCGACGATCACGGAGACGACCGGCGAGAGCAGCGACTTGATCCGGCGCGCCTTGAGCGCCGCCGCGATCGTCGCCTGGCTCGCCTCGCCAAGGCGCTGCTCCTCGAGGTCCTGCCGCCCGTAGGCCTTGACCACGCGCACCGATTCGAGGCCTTGCTGCACGACCGTGACGATGTCCGCCTGGCGCAGCCGGACCTCGTGCGTCGCTCTCTTAACCGCCTTCTTGAACCGCATGACGAAGAGCAGCAGGAACGGGACCACGCCCACCGCGACCAGCGCGAAGTCCCAGTTGAGCCAGAACATCAGCCACAGGATCCCGACGATGGTCAGCAGGTCGACGAGAATGTCGAGCGTGTCCGACGAGGCGAAGTCCTGCACGGTCCCGACGTCGTTGGTGATCGTCGAGAGCAGCACGCCGCTCTGCTGCCGGTCGTAGTAGGCGAGCGACAGGCGCTGCAGATGGTCGTAGATCCGCACGCGCAGGTCGTGCGCGACCCATTGCCCGACGCTTTCCGTGTAGTAGTTCTCGACGTAGGTAGCGAGCGCGCCGACCGCGGCGATCGCCACCAGCGCGGCCGCGGCGATGACGGCGAGCCCGGCCTTCGACCGGCCGGGCGCGGTGTCCGCGATCCAGCCCAGCCCGTCCGGGAGCGGGTGAGCGCCGAGCACGTTGTCGATCACCACCTTGAGCGGCCACGGCGCGGCGAGGCTCATCGCAGTCTCCACGAGCATCGCGGCCAGCACGAGAGCCAGCCACCGGCGATAGGGACGCACGAGCTCGAGCACCAGGCTCGCCATGGTGCGGCTGGAGACTTCGCGGGAGGTCCAGGCCGAAGCGACTGCAGCTTCGGCGCCGCTGTTGGCGGCGGGCTCCTGGGTGGCGGCGACGGGCAGCGCGGGGTTCGGCAGGTGAGCCCCCGTGGGCGTCGTAGGGGAGCCCACTATAGCGCGCGACTCAGACGTGCGCGAGCGCGAGCAGGCCGACGGCCACCGCGGCCGCGGCCACGCCGTAGGCGGTGTATTGCAGGCCGCGGTTGCGGGTGAGTATGGTGATCGCCGCGAGCGCGATGGCGATCTGGATCAGCGTGGTCGCCTGCGCCCAGCGATGGTGAACGTGCATCGAGGCCTCGCTCTGCTGCTCGGCGGCCTTCGCCGCGTCCTCGAGCTTCTTCGCCTCGGGCATGATCTCGTCCTTCTCCTTCTTGTAGCGCGCGGCCTCCTGCCGGAAGCGCGCTTGCGGCTCGCCCGTGGTGAGCACGGCGCCGAGCTCGGCCAAGTTCTGCTTGCCGCTCTTCGCCTGGTAGAAGTTCCACTGGTCGGACGCCTCGGCCCGGCGGATTGCGGCTTCGTTCTTGTACAGCAGGGCCTCGTTCTGCGTGTGCCCGCCCATGTAGCCGAACATCGCCCCGATCGTGGCGAAGATGGCGGTCATGACCGCGATCCGCCCGGCGAACGGGTCGTGCTCCGCGCGGTGCTCGACCTCGTGATCGTGCGGACCGTGAACGTGGAAATGGTCTTCGGACATGTCGCTCCCCTGATCGGATGCCCGCTGCAGTCGGCGAGTCGCTAGGACGGCGGCTCGAGCCGCTCGTAAGCCGCGAAATGATAGGCAAAGCCTCCGGCATCGTCCAGCGCGCGCTCCGCGGTGCGCGAGAGCTCCCGCCACTCGGAGCGATCGAATGCCGGGAAATGCGCGTCGCCTTCGAAGTCGCTCTCGATCTCGGTGAGGTAGAGAAGCTGCGCGCGCGGCAGCGCATCGCGGTAGAGCGCCTCGCCGCCGATCACGAAGACCGGGTCCGGAAGGCGCGCGAGCTCGAGCGCCTGGTCGAGGGACGCGGCGAACTCGATGCCGGACGCGGATTTCGCCGCGCGCGTGACGACGATGTTCTGCCGGCCGGGCAGCGGCCTGCCGATCGACTCCCAGGTCCGGCGTCCCATGATCACGCTGTGGCCCGTCGTCAGCGCGCGAAAGCGCTGCATGTCCTCGGGCAGGCGCCACGGCAGGCGGTTGTCGGCGCCGATCACGCCGTTGCTGGCGACCGCGGCGATCAGTGCGATGCGCGGGCCGCTTCGGCGCACCGTCGCCGCCCTTGGCGAGCCGGTCGGCGGTGGTGTATCGTGCACGCGTCCTCAGTCGGGCTCGGGCATCGTTCGACCACAACGATTATAGCGGTCGCCCGTCGTCAGCCGTGTACTATCCGCGCTCATTTCTAAAGTTCATCCTTCTCGGTTTCCTTCTGGTCAGCCTGCCGTTGCTGTACGCGCTCGTCGAGCTAATCGTGAGCCTCGATCGCCTCGGCACGCAGGGCCAGCAGGCGGTGCTTCAGGCGGCGCAGGCGGGACGGGCGAGCCGGCAGCTCTACGAACAGGCGACGACGCTCGAGCGCGTCGTGCGGCAGCACCTCATCCTCGACGACCCTCAGCTCGTCGAGGACTATGGCCGGCTGCGCCAGGATTTCCGGCAGACCGTCCAGCAGCTGGAGCAGCTTCCGCTGGACCGCGAGCAGCTCGCGCGGCTCGAGAAGCTCGCCGATAACGAAACCCGCCTCTACGCGGTGCTCAAGGCGCCGCTGCGATCGACCGCAGCGGACGCCGCGCTCACGCAGGGCTACGCCGACCTCTCGCAGAGCGCGCAGGCGATGCTCGCGGCGAGCAGCCAGCTCAGCGAACGCGAGATCGAAAGGCTGCAGCAGACGGCCGCCGAGGGCCGCAGGACCTGGGTCTACCTCGCGCTTGCCGCCGGCGCGATCGCGCTCGCGCTCGCGATCCTGTTCGCGGTGCTAATCGCGCGCCCGATCCGGCAGCTCGATCTCGCCGTCCGGCGCATGGGCACGGCGGACTTCAGCCACGCGATCGAGGTCAACGGTCCGCAGGACCTGCGCTACGTCGGGCAGCGCCTCGAGTGGTTGCGCGCCCGGCTGCACGAGCTGGAAACGCAGCAGACGAGATTCCTGCGCCACGTCTCGCACGAGCTCAAGACGCCGCTCACCGCGGTGCGCGAGGGCGCCGAGCTGCTGAGGGATCGCGTCGGCGGCGAGCTCTCGCCGCAGCAGCAGGAAATCGTGCGGATCGTGCGCGAGAACACGCTGAACCTCCAGAAGCTGATCGAGAACCTCCTCAACTATCACCAGACCCGGAGCATCGAGCCGCAGACGCTGGGGCCCGTGCCGCTTGCCGACGTCGTTCGCCGCGTCGTGCGCGAGCACAAGCTCGCGGCCTATGCGCGCATGATCAGCTTCGAGGTCAAGGCGAGGCCGGCGACCGTGATCGGCGATGCGGACAAGATCCGCGCCATCATCGACAACCTGCTGTCGAACGCCATCAAGTACTCGCCGCGCTCGGGAACGGTGGCGATCGAGCTCTTCGCCGAGGACGGCAATGCGGTCATCGACGTGGCCGACCAGGGGCCCGGCGTCGACGCCGCGGACCGTCCGCACATCTTCGAATCGTTCTATCAGGGCAGGCGGGCGCCCGAGGGGCGCATCAAGGGCTCGGGACTCGGTCTCGCGATCGCCCGCGAGTACGCGGTCGCGCACGGCGGCCGGATCGAGCTGCTCGACCGGGCGGACGCGAAGCGCGGCGCACGATTTCGGCTGTGGCTGCCGCTGGCCGTGACGGACCTGCCCGCCACGGCGGCGACTGCGGCGCGCGCGACGCTGCAGGAGCAGGGGTGAATCCGCCGCGTCGCTCCGCCGCCTGGCTCGCCGCGGCGCTCGCCCTGGTCGGCTGCGCGGCGGCCCCTCCGGCTCCCGCTCCGGTTGCCCCGGCCCCCGCAGCTGCGGGCGCGCCCACGCCCGATCCGCTCCCCGTGACGCCGGTGCCGGTGCCGACCATCGTGATCGTACCGTCGCCGGCGCCGTCGCCCGCGGAGTCGACGCCGGCACCCTCGCCGGCACAGCTCGCCAACGCGCAGCCCGTCACCCCGTCGCCCGTCAACGAGGAGGATCAGCAGGCTCTTGCGCTGCTCGCGGACCTGCAACGCTACGCATCCGACCCGGGGGACGATCTCCGGCGCGATCTCGCCGGCGCGAACGCGGCGCTCACTCGCACGCGCAGCGACGCGAACCGCATCCGGGTGGCGATGCTCCTGACGCTGCCGCAGGCCGGTCCTCCGGACGATGCGCGCGCGCTGTCACTGCTTGAGCCGCTCGTGGGCAAGGCTGCCAACGGCGGCGTCTCGCCGCTCAAGCAGATCGCTTCCGTTCTCTATGCTCAGATCGCGGAGCGCACGCGCAGCCTGCGCGAGGAGCAGAAGCGCACCGCCGCAGCCCAGGAGAAGCTCGATGCGCTGCGGGCGGTCGAACGAAGCCTGCTGCTCGAGCGCAGCCGCAACGCCGGAGGCGGGAGCGCCGGCGGCGGCGGCGGGACGGGACGATGACGCCATGACGACTCACTCGGCCGACATCCTGCTCGTCGACGACGACCCGGATCTGCTCAAGCTCATCAGCCTGCGGCTGACCTCCGCCGGCTATCGGGTCCGCACCGCCGACAGCGGCGAGACCGCGCTCGCCACGCTCGCCGTCGCGCGCCCGGCCGCGGTGATCACCGACATGCGCATGCCGGGCATCGACGGGCTGCAGCTCTTCGACGCGATCCATCGCCAGCATCCCGCGCTGCCGGTCATCATTCTCACCGCCCACGGCACGATCCCCGATGCGGTGACGGCCACGCAGCGCGGAGTCTTCGGCTTCCTCACCAAGCCGTTCGACAGCCAGGAACTGCTGCAGAAGGTGGCCGCCGCGGTTCGGCTTACCGGAGACTCGCCCGAGCCGAAGCAGCAGCAGGGCGGAGAGTGGCGCGCCGGGATCATCACGCGCAGCCCGCGGATGGAGGATCTGCTGCGGCAGGCGCGGCTCGTGGCCGATTCCGATGCGAGCGTGCTCATTTTCGGCGACTCCGGGACCGGCAAGGAGCTGCTCGCGCAGGCGATCCATCGCGCGAGCCGGCGCGCGCCGCGCCCGTTCATCGCCGTCAACTGCGGAGCGATCCCCGAGCCGCTGCTCGAGTCGGAGCTGTTCGGACACGCCCGCGGCGCGTTCAGCGGCGCCGTCCAGGCGCACAAGGGCTTGTTCCTCGCCGCCGACGGCGGCACCATCTTCTTGGATGAGATCGGCGACATGCCGCTCGCATTGCAGGTGAAGCTCTTGCGCGTGCTGCAGGAGGGCGAGGTGCGCCCGGTCGGCGCCACGCAATCCCTGCCGGTGGACGTGCGGGTGATCTCCGCGACCCACCGCGACCTCGACGCCCAGCGCGCGGCCGGGCAGTTCCGCGAAGACCTGTTCTACCGGCTCAACGTGGTCTCCCTCAAGCTACCGCCGCTCTCCGACCGCCGCGAAGACATCCCGCTGCTCGCGACGCATTTCCTGCGCAAGCTCGCCGAGCGATACAAGAAGCCGGTGCCCTCGCTCGCGCCCGACGCGATGGCGGTCCTGATCGCGGCCCCCTGGCCAGGCAACGTGCGCCAGCTCCTCAACCTCCTGGAACAGGCGCTGGCGCTCACGACCACGACGGTGATCCCGGCGACCCTGGTGCAGGGAGCGCTCCGGGAGGACGCCGGGGTGCTGGCGCCGTTCGAAGAGGCGCGCAAGCAGTTCGAGCGCGACTACCTGGTGCGGCTGCTCAAGATCACCGGGGGCAACGTCACCCAGGCGGCAACGCTCGCCAAGCGCAACCGTACCGAGTTCTACAAGCTCCTGCAGCGGCACCGCCTGGAGCCGGCGATGTTCAAGGACGGCAAGGGGTAGCTTCCCCCCGAGCGGTGAGCCCAGCGCGACCGCCGCCCGCGTGGCTCGCCGATGAAGGCGATCGCATGTTGCGTTAGCGTCAGTCCTGTCTCTTTTTGGAGACAGCGATTCTCTTGCGAGATCAATAGCTTGACGTTGTCATCGTGCGCACTGTCGGCGGGATGCGACAGCATGCGCCGGGGGCGGAGGCAATTTATGCCTCGCGGTGGTCTTTGGCGCGTCATCGAATCGCTCTAAGCTCTTGATCGTCATACGCCACACGTCGCTGGCACAGGGGTTGCTTAGCTGTGATCCGACGGGGCAGGGCGGTCAACGAAGCGAGAGAAGGCTTGAAGCATGGAAGCGTTCACACCCGAATTCGCCGCGCTTTGGCTGACGGACTGCGCAACGGCCGCGGATTTGCGCACAGCCGGGTCGGCCCAGGCCACGCAGAGCTTGTCCCCGTCGCAGCAAGTCGCTCTGGAAGAGCTGGCCGAGCGAGTGAGCGCGGCGCGCAGCGTCGTATAGCGCCGGCCGACCGACGAACTTTTCACGGCCGCAGGTGGCCGCGGGATGAAAGGGCCCGCAACGCCTGACCCTTCGGAGCCGGGTCAGCTCCGACCATCGGAATCCCCCTTGCCCGCTTACCTCCTCCCAGCGGGCTTTTTTTT
>Ga0335077_10000182_pt1 | contig 65363 bp, 56 predicted proteins | sample Lox_Sample_31_FD_207151 | JGI IMG/M metagenome (GOLD analysis project Ga0335077, IMG submission 207151) | Soil microbial communities from Loxahatchee National Wildlife Refuge, Florida, United States - Lox_Sample_3.1 | ecosystem: Environmental > Terrestrial > Soil > Wetlands | place: USA... | reverse complement strand
AACGCGATGGCGGCGCGGCCGGGACCAGAGACAACCGCAGGCGGGGCGAAAGTCGGGCGCCCCGTCGTCGGCACGACCAAATTTCCCGACAAGCACTAGACTAGACAGGCATCATGGAAAGGTGGCGGCGAAACTCCAGGACCGAGGACCGAGAGGACCTGATGGGTGAGGGGCGTCTCCCTCTGCCACGAAGTGGCACGGTTGGAATTGCGAGGTCCCAACCGAAAGGAGACGCCCATGGAACGAGGCATCGATTGCATCGTGATGGCGCCATCGCTCGTGCCCATGAAGGCGGGCGACCGGGTGAAGACGGATCGGCGCGATGCGGTGAAGCTCGCTCGATTCCTCAGGGCCGGTGACCTCACCGAGGTCCACGTCTCCGACAAGGCAACCGAGGCGATGCGGGATCTCGAGCCCGCGACGCCCGGGCGCCTCTATTTGCACCCGGTCTATCGAGACCCGGGTTACACTGCACCCGGGTCGACGCGCTCCAATCGGCGAATTCTTTGGCCCCAGTGCCCATTCCAGGGCTGGCTTGGCCGGTGCACGAAGGGGAAGGGATTTCCCTTCGCCGAGGTGTCCAAATGCACGGAAGGTCCCTACTCCCCTTCGCCCTCGCGGCGTGCGCTCTCGCGGCCTGTGGAGGCTCGAGCAGCAGCTCGACGAGCGGCAACGGATCGGCAAACCCGCTGACGCTCATCGCCACGCCGGTGTCCGGGGCGGTACCGACCGTCCTGAACGGCGTGAAGGCGAACGGCTCCAACGTGGTGTCGATCCTGGTGACCGGCGCCACCAAGGCGCCCATCCAGGTCGAGACGCGACACGGCAGCTTCTCCGGCACCCAGGTCGCCCAGTCGACGTCTTCCACCAGCGCCACCTTCGACCTCACGGTCTGTGACTCGCGGACGGACAGCACCTGCACCGGACCAGTGGTGGTGACGGCGGTCGACGGCAACGGCGCTTACGGGACCCTCACCCTGAACTTCATCGGCTTCGAGACGATCTGCAACGACGGCATCGACAACAACAAGGACGGCCGCATCGACTGCGCCGACCCCGATTGCGATCAGAAGGCCTGCGTTTCGAACGGGACGGCCGGCACCTGCCAGAACCTGGTGTGCGTGCTCCCGGTCTGCACCCCGACGAGCAAGACCGAGATCTGCAACAACGGGATCGACGACAACTGCGACGGCCTCATCGACTGCCAAGACCCGACCTGCGCCGGGCAGAACTGCAAGGCGGGCTCGCCCACCTTCCTGTGCCAGTCCGGGATCTGCACCGACGTCTCGTCGGGCATCAGCCTCGCCGTCACCTCGGCCCGCTCCCGCCTCCCCGCCAACGGCACGGCCACCACCGCGGTCACCGCCAAGGTCCTGAGCGGGGGCGCGCCCTCCGCCAACATGAGCGTCACCTTCACCACCACCGCCGGCGCCTTCGTCGTCGGCTCTGGAACGGCCAGCACTGCCGTGGTGGCCACCGGCAGCGACGGCACCGCCACCGCCACCTTCCAGGCGAGCGCCGCCCCGGCAGTCGCCACCATCACCGCGGCCATCACCTCGATCCCGCAAGTCAACCTTCCGGTCACGGTGACCATGCCGGCGCTCGGTTCCATCCAGGTGGGGAACGTCCAGAACCCGGTGATGGGGGTGAAGTACTCGGGGTGGTTCGAGCAGAACCAGATCAGCGTCTCGCTCCTCGACACCGCCCAGCAGCCCTATCCGGACGGCCTCACGGTGACCTTCGAGCACCAGCAGCTCGGCGGGTCCACCATCTCGACCCCGTGGACGGACGACGTCCCTGGGAACTGCCTGCAGTCGTCGGGCTGCCTGCGCTACCTCGGGCAGACGACCTCGCCGGCCGGCTCGCCGGACACCACCGGACTCGCCTACGTGAACCTCTACTCCGGCACGGCCGCGGGCCTGGTGAGCATCGCCGTCACCGCCAGCGCCGGCGGGGTGACGAGGAGCTTCACCATCCAGAACATCGCCATCGTGGGCGCCAAGGCGAGCGGGGCGTACATCTCGGTGCAGTGCTCTCCCTTGAACCTCCCGGCCCTCACCTACCAGGACTGCTTGAAGACCTACTACGGTGGGGACCAGCAGCCGATCACGTGTACCGCCTACTTCGCCGACCGGTTCAACAACGTGCTCGGCAGGTCCCTGCTCGCGACGTTCGCCAGCGAGGCGGGCTCCGCCGGACCCCCGGCCCTGACCGCCCAGTACGATCCGACGAAGGGCGGCGATCAGACGGCCAACCTGGGCTTCGCGAGCGACACCATCGCAGTCACCGGCTACATCTTGCCCCAGGACGTCTACCCCGTCGCCGGCGAGCCCTGGGCCGAGATCACCGACAAGTGCGGAACCCGGTATCACAACCCGCGCGACGGCCTCGTCAGCATCATCGTTCTCGCCAAGGGCGAGGAGGGCTTCGTCGACCTCAACGGGAACGGCGTCTGGGATCCGGGGGAGCCGTTCATCGACCAGGGCGAGCCCTTCGTCGACGCCAACGACAACGGCGTCTACGATCCGGGAGAGTACTTCGTCGACCTGAACGGCAACGGGGTCTACGACGGCCCGAACGGCGTTTGGGACTCGGACACCACCATCTGGGCGGAGACGCGGGTGCTCTACACGGGCTTGGCGTCGTTCGACAACATCGTCGCGCCCGCGGGGACGCTGCCCTTCAGCACGGGCACGCCCTTCGGCGGACCGATCTCGTGGGTCAATCCTTCCAGCATGGTGCTGGCGTCTCCCTCCTCCACCACCAGCTCCGCTCCCCAAACGGAGACCGCCGTCTTCGTCTTCCGCGACCAGAACCTGAACCCGGTCGCCCCCACCGCGACGTACGCCACGGTCTCGGCGCTTCAGGACGTCACCTCGACGTTCGTGCTCCTGCCCACCACCGTCGACAACCTGGCGATGACCTTCACGAAGCAGTTCTGCGACAAGCCGCCCGGACAGACCCCCACCGTCTGCGAGAGCGTCTGCCCGACCGCGCCCTGCTACGTCGTCCCGACCGTGACGAACTTCAACAACGGGGCCTCAGGCAAGGTTTCCGTCACCGCCAGCAAGGCGGGCTCGGACGAGGTGTTCATCGAGCCGACGATCGCGAACATCCAGCAGACCCCTGCCCTGGTGATCGACGTCACCGTGCAGCCGTAGCGATTTTGCCGGGGGGCCCGGGGTTGCGCTGCCATCCCGGGCCCACTCTCCTCCGCTCGCTCCCGTCGCCCGCTCCGGCCGAGTCGCCCCGGCGGCGTCGCTTCGGCAGCGAGCGTGCGGAAGTCCCGGCCGCGATTGCCGGTTGACTCGCGGCCGCTCCCGGGGCTACTCGACCGGGCGTGCGCCAGACCCACCGGCCCCTCACCGTCGTCGCCCTCCTGCTCGGGCTCTTCCTGGCGGCGATGGAGATGACCGTGGTCTCCACCGCCATGCCGACGGCGGTGGGCGACCTCGGCGGGCTGCACCTCTACGCCTGGGCCTTCTCGGCCTACATGCTCACCGCCACGGTGTCGGTGCCCATCTACGGCAAGCTCGCCGATCTCCGCGGTCGCAAACCCGTCATGCTGGTCGGGATCGCCCTCTTCCTCGTCGGGTCGATGGCGTGCGGCAGGGCGCGGAGCATGCAGGCGCTGGTTGCCTTCCGGGCGCTCCAGGGGCTCGGAGCCGGTGCCATCCAGCCCATGGCGCTCACCATCGTCGGCGACCTCTTCGTCGACGTGCGCGAGCGCGGCCGTATGCAGGGCGTCTTCGGCGCCGTCTGGGGGGTGGCGGGCCTGGTCGGGCCCCTTCTCGGGGGCGCCATCGTCCAGTGGCTCTCGTGGCGCTGGGTCTTCTACGTGAACGTGCCGCTCGGGCTGGGTTGCGCCGTGGTCCTTCAGGCCGCCTACCACGAGAAGGTGGAGGCGCACCGGCACCGGCTCGACCTGGCCGGCGCCGCGCTCCTCGCCGGCACGGTGCTGTCGCTGCTCGTCGCCACCCGGTCGCGCTCCGCCGGAGCCTGGGCCCTGCCCGCCGCGCTCCTTCTCGCGCTCCTCTTCGTCCTGACGGAGCGGCGAGCCGCGGAGCCGCTCTTGCCGTTCGACCTCTTCGCCCACCGGGTCATCGGCGTCGCCTCGGCCACCGGGGCGCTGGTGGGGGCCGCCATGATCGCCACCGTCACCTTCGTGCCGCTCTACGTGCAGAGCGTCCTGGGCGGCAGCCCGACCGCCGCCGGCGGCGCCATCGCCCCCATGGTCATCGGCTGGCCCATCGCCTCCGCCCTGAGCGGCCGCGTCCTTCATCGCGTCGGCTACCGGCCGCTCATCCGCGGAGGGCTGGGGATCTCGTTCTTGGCGGCGGTGAGCCTCGCCGTCCTCCTCCGTCCTGGCGCCTCTCCCTGGCTGCCGCGCCTGCTGACGGCGTTCTACGGCGTGGGGCTCGGCCTCGCGAACACTCCCACGGTGATCGCGGTGCAGACGAGCGTCCCCTGGAACCGGCGCGGCGTGGCCACCGCCTCGACGATGTTCTTCCGCACCATCGGCGGCACCCTGTCCGTCGGCGTCCTCGGCGGCCTGCTCGCGGCCTCGCTCTCGCACGGCGTCGCCACGCCCGAACAGGTGGAGCAGCTCCTCGGCCCGGAGCGCGCTCTCCTCGATCCGGCGCTGCTCTCCTCGATCGCGGGCGTGCTCCAAGCGGGCATGGTGCGGCTCTTCTGGGCCTCGGCCGGGATCGCGGGGGCGGCCCTCGCGGTCGGGTTGGCCTTTCCCCCGCTGCCGGTGCGGGGGCCGGGCGATTCGCGCACGCCCTAGCGACCCCGTTCACGACTCGGAGGAGAGGCGCACAGGCGGCGAACGCCCATCACCTCGTCGTCGCGGGGTCGAGCTCGGCCTCGGCGAGAACCCGGTACCACTCGTCGCGTTCCAAGCCGGGCGGGAGTCGCCCGGAGTCCACGCACTTTCGACATCTCCAGAAGGAGCAGCCGGGGTTCTCCTGCTGCCACGCGAAGGCGGACTTTGCGCTCGGCGACCTCTTCCGGTCGTCCGGCGCGATCTCGTCCCCGCAGGCACCGCAAAAGACCTTCTGCCGCCTGACGGTGGTCACGGCGTCACCTCCGTTCAAGAGCGGTTTCGAGTAAATTATCGGCCGTCCCCGCTCTCCCGTCCACGACCCGGGCGGCAGCAGTACCCGAAGGGACGAGGCCCGCGCGGGACACCCTCCGGCGCCGGCGCCGAGGCGTCAGCGAGCGCGATCGGCCTGGGCGACGACGACCGCCGTATCGCGGGCGATCATGAGCTCCTCGTTGGTCGCGATGACGGCGGCCACCGGTCGGCGATCCTCCCGCGTGATCCGCCCTCCGCTTCCCCTCCCGTGAGCTTCGTTCGCGGCGGGCTCGAGCTCGAGGCCGAGGAACGCCAGGTGCTCCAGGATCCTCGCGCGGACCCGCGCCGCGTTCTCGCCGATCCCGCCGGTGAAGATCAGGGCGTCGAGGCGGCCCAGGGAGACGACCAGGCCGGCGGCCGCCTTGGCGGCCGAGTGGCAGAACTTCTCGATGGCCAGGGCCGCGCGCTCGTGGCCCTGGTCCGCGGCTTCCTGGAGCGTGCGCATGTCGTTGCTCAGCCCGGAGATGCCGAGCAGACCCGAGCGCTTGTTGAGCAGGTCCGTGACGTCGTCCGCCGACCGGTGGAGCGATCTCTTCATGTGGGCGACGATGGCCGGGTCGCTCGCCCCGCTGCGCGTGCCCATCACCACGCCGTCGAGGGGCGTGAGGCCCATGGTGGTGTCGATGCTCTTGCCGTCCCGCACCGCCGCGAGCGAGCAGCCGTTGCCGAGGTGCGCGGTCACCAGGGCGTGGTCGTTCGGGTCGAGGCCGAGCTGGCGGATCGCCTCGCTCGACACGTAGCGGTGGCTCGTGCCGTGGAACCCGTAGCGGCGCACGTCGTACTTCTCGAACCACTCGTACGGCACTGCGTACAGGTAGTTCTCGGGAGGCATGGTCTGGTGAAAGGCGGTGTCGAAGACCGCCACCTGCGGGAGAGCCGGAAAGCGCTCCCGGGCGATCTGGATGCCGAGCAGGTTGGGGGGGTTGTGCAGCAGGCCGAGGGAGACGCACTCCTCGATCTGGGTCACCACCTCCGGGGTGATGGGGATCGACCCCGAGAAGCGCGCGCCGCCGTGGACGACCCGGTGGCCCACCCCGGCGAGCTGCGCAGCCAGCCCCGCGCTCTCGAGCAGGTCCATCACGGTGCGCAGCGCCGCCTCGTGATCGGCGCCGGCGAGGTCGCGCCGGCTCTTCGCGCCCGCCCGCCGCCATTCGAGAGTGGCCTCCGGCGTGCCCAGGCACTGGGCGAGGCCGGAGATTTCTTCCCGGCCGGTCGGGGCGTCGAGGACGGCGAATTTTGTCGACGAGCTTCCGCAGTTGAGGACGAGGATGTTCATCGCTTCGAGCTTCGCCATCGCCGAGGGCGGGTGCGCCAGTCTACACCGCATCGCCAAGGCGGCTCTTCCGGCGACCTCGCTCCTCGGCCGGACGCTCGCCCTCACCGGCGGCGGCGAGGCGAGGCTCCCCGACGCGGGCGTGGGGCGGGCGCGGACGGGTCGGCGGGGCCGCGGGAGAGGAGGCCGAGCGACCAGGCCTGGCGGCGGATGGCCTCGACGAGGTCCGCCGCGGCGGGGGAGAGCGGGCCGGAGCGGCGCCTGCGAACGAGGGCGCTGTCTCGATGGATCCGCGGCAGGTCCCGCACCGCGATCTCCGACAGCGCGCCGCGTTCGAGGTCCTCGGCGATGTAGATCCGCGTGAAGAAGCCGACGCCAGCGCCCTCGAGCGCCAGGCGTCGCGCCGCTTCCATGGGGACGTCGACGAGCGCTCCGGCCCGCTCGGCCAGGCGAAGGAGCACGGGATGGTGGTGCTGCCACCAGCGCAGCCGGAGGAAGGGGCGGCCGAGGCGCGCGATCTCCTCCTCGCTCACCGCGCCGCGCACCGACAGTGGGTGCTCCGGGCTCGCCACCAGCGCAACCGGCTCCCGAAAGAGCAGGATCGCCTGCAGGTCGGCGGCCGTCGCCTCGGTGCAGGGCCAGGTGACCACGCCGAGCTCGAGAACCCCGTCGAGCAAGAGCGCCACGATCCGCTCGTGATCCCCGGCACGGATGGCGCAATCCACCTCCGGGTGTGCGCGCACGAAGGCGGCGAGGGCCGGGCCGACGAGCCCTCCGGCCAAAGACGCGAGCGAGCCGAGGCGGACGCGCCCCCGCTGCCCCACCTGCGCCCGGCGGGCGGCCTCCACCCCCTCGCCGAGCACCTCGAGTGCCCGCCGCGCGAACGGGAGGAAGCTCTCTCCCAGCGCGGTGAGCACCACGCGGCGGCCGCGGGTGAAGAGGGCCCCGCCGACTTCGTTCTCGAGAGCCTTCATGCGGGCGCTCACCGCCGGCTGACCGAGACCCATCGCGATGGCCGCCCGGGTGAAGGTTCCCTCGCGGACGACCTGGTCGAAGGCGGCGAGCTGGGCGCGGTCCATGGCCATCCATCAATATCATCGATGGATAGTATGTGTTCCATCGGCTGCGCGCGATGGGGCGAGTTCGCTAGCATCTGCCTCCAGGCCGGCGCGGAGGGAGCGGCGCCGGCGCGAGACGATCGGGAGACGCCATGAGGACCATTCGACTGGCCGAGCCCTCCGACGGACCGCGGATCGCGGAGATCTACGGGCCCGTCGTGGCCAGCACCGCCATTTCCTTCGAGACCGAGGTTCCCGGCGCCGAGGAGATGAGCGGGCGCGTCGAGGCCGCCCTGCGGTTCGCGCCCTGGCTCGCCTGCACCGATGGCGACGGCCTCGCTGGCTACGCCTACGCCTCGAGGCACCGCGACCGCCGCGCCTACCAGTGGTGCGTGGACGTGAGCGTCTATGTGCGCGCCGACAGCCGCCGGAGCGGCGTGGGACACGCGCTCTACGCCTCGCTCTTCGCGCTCCTGCGGCTGCAGGGCTTTCGCGCCGCGCACGCCGGGATCACCCTGCCCAACGCAGCCAGCGTCGGGCTGCACGAGTCGCTGGGCTTCCGCCCAATCGGAGTCTACCCGTCCGTGGGCTTCAAGCTGGGGGCGTGGCACGACGTGGGGTGGTGGCAGCTCGAGCTCGCCGAGCGGCGCGGCGTGCCACAACCGCCGCTCTCCATGGACGCCCTGCGGAGCGGCACAGGTTTCGAGGCCGCTCTCTCCGCGGGCCTTCCCCTCCTCGGCTGACTTGGCCCCCGGGCGGGCGAAGGGCGCCGGCGCGAGGCGGCGCCCGCCAGGGTCCGGGCGGTGGCGGCGGCGAGCGCGCCGCTCAGCCCGGTCGAGCCTGCCCATTCGGTCGCGCCCGCGCCCCGGAGGAGCCGGGCGGGCACGTCCGCTTTCGCGGTCAGGGCTGCCGCCGCCCGGGCCACCTCCGCCGCGAGCGGCGGCCGCTCGGAGGGCGTCGCCCGCACCACCCTGGATCGGCTGGTGGCGCAGGGGCACGCGCGCCGGACCGGGGCCGGCCTGTTTCGCGCCGCCGGGTGAGGCCCGGGCCGGACCGGCCAGCCGGGAAGGCCGAGCCCGGCGGCTCTCCCGGAGCCCGACCCGATCGGGAGTCGACCGCGGCGGTGCCGCCGAGGGCCGGTAGAATCTCGCTCTCGCCCGCTTTCGATCCCAGGAGGTCCCGCGATGAAGTACCGCCCGTTGGCAGACACCGGCGTGTTCGTATCGGAGCTGTGCCTCGGCACCATGACTTTCGGCGGCGGCGCGCAGTTCTGGGCGGCGATCGGCGGGCTTGACCAGTCCGCCGCCACCGCCCTCGTGCATCGCGCGCTCGACGCCGGGATCAACTTCGTCGACACCGCGGACGTCTACGCCGCCGGCGAATCGGAGACCATGGTCGGCGAGGCCCTTAAGGGAAGGCGCCACCAGGTCGTCCTCGCCACCAAGGTGCGAGGCCGCATGGGGCCGGGGCCGAACCAGGTCGGGCTCTCCCGCTCGCACATCCTCGAGTCGGTGGAGGCGAGCCTGCGACGACTCGGCACCGACTACATCGACCTCTACCAGATCCACCGCGTCGACCCGCTCACGAGCCTGGAGGACACGCTGCGGGCGCTCGACGACCTGGTGCGCGCCGGGAAGGTCCGCTACATCGGCTGCTCCAACCTCGAGGCGTGGATCTTGATGAAGGCGCTCGGGATCTCCCGGGCTCAGCACCTGGAGCGCTTCCGCTGCACGCAGTCCTACTACTCGCTCGTCGGGCGCGAGCTCGAGCGGCACACCATCCCGCTGCTCCGCGATCAGGGGCTCGGGCTCCTGGTGTGGAGCCCGCTCGCGGGCGGTTTCCTCTCGGGCAAGTTCACCCGGACCGGCGGTGACGAGGGCGCCCGCCGTACCAAGTTCGACTTCCCGCCGGTGAACAAAGAGAAGGGCTTCGAGATCCTCGACGTCCTCGGGCCCATCGCGGCCCGCCATCGCGCCTCGGTGGCGCAGATCGCCCTCGCCTGGCTCCTGGCCCACGACGTGGTCACGAGCGTGATCATCGGGGCGCGAAGGCTGGCGCAGCTCGAGGACAACCTCGGGGCCGTGGACGTCGCACTGACCGCCGAGGAGATGAAGGCGCTCGACGAGGCGAGCAAGCTGGCGGCGGAGTACCCGGCTTGGATGGAGGTCCTCGGCTCCGACCGGAGGCCGGGAGAGAGCCGTTACTAGGCAGCGACCGGGAGGGTCAGGCGCGGGGAGCCGAGCGGAGGTACTCCGCCATGCGGGTGTCGGCGCCGCGAACGTGGTCGTGCAGCCACGCCTTGAGCCAGCCGGAGAGGCCGAGCAGGTGTGCGACGTGGGGCCCGTTCGCCTCGAAGTCCGTCCTGCGCCGCCGGTACTCGCTCCCGAAGGCCTGGTGAATCCTCTGGTGCTCGTCCAGGCCGGGGTAGCCGGCGGTGCGCATGTACGTCTCCTCGGTCGAGAAGTGGTTGGCGACGTAGCCCTCGAGGAACCTGAGGACGTCCAGGGCCCGCTGCGGGTTGGGGCCGCGGGCGGCCTCCTCCAGCGCGGCGATGTGGGCGAGGAGCTCCCGGTGCTGGGAGTCGATGTCCGGGATCCCGGTCGCCAGTTTCTCGTGCCAGACGGCGTCGAGGACCTTCCTCACCCTCTCCTGCAGGAGCGCGGGCGTGAAGGGCTTGGGCAAGAACTCGATCCCGGAGTCGAGCACGCCCGCCTGGGAGATGACGTCCTGGGTGTAACCGGACATGTAGAGCACCCGCAGGTCGGGACGCGTTCGGCGCACCTCGTCGGCGAGCTCGCGGCCGTTCAGTCCGGGCATGATGACGTCGGTGAGCAGGAGGTCGAGCGGTCCCTTCCGCAGGGCCATCTCGATCGCCTCTCGCCCGTCGCTGGCGACGAGGACGTGGTAGCCCGAGGACCGTAGCGACCGGACAGTGACCTCGCGCACCGAGGGATCGTCCTCCACCACCAGGATCGTCTCCGTCCCACCGCTCGCCGGGACCTGCACCTCCGGCGCCTCGCCCGCCGTCTCGCGCGACCGGGGGAAGTAGAGATCGAAGGTGGTGCCGCGCCCCTCCTCGGTCTCCACCACGACGTACCCCTCGCTCTGCTGCACGATGCCGTAGACCGTGGCCAGGCCGAGCCCGGTGCCCTTGCCCTGCGGCTTGGTGGTGAAGAAGGGCTCGAAGAGGCGCGCCTTCACCTCAGGCTTCATGCCCGATCCCGTGTCGCGGACCGTGAGCCGGACGTACGATCCGGGCCGCATCTCCGGATGGGAGGCGGGCAGCTCGGTCTCGGCGTTCGAGGTCTCGATGGAGAGCGTCCCTCCGCCTGGCATGGCGTCTCGAGCGTTCACCGCCAGGTTCAGGATCACCTGCTCGATCTGCCCCCGGTCGCAGTGGACCGGCCAGAGCCCCGGGCCCAGGCGCGTCACCAGATGGACGTCCTCGCCCAGCGTTCGGCGCAGGAGCTTCTCCGCGCCCCGGACCACCGCGCCGAGGTCGAGTGAGACGGGGGCGATGACCTGTTTGCGGGCGAATGCCAGCATCTGCCGCGTCAGGTCGGCGGCGCGCTGCCCGGCGATGCTGATCTCGTCGATCGCGTCCCGCTGCACCCGCGATTGCTGAGCGCTCTCCTTCTTGAGCGTTTCCACCCCGCTCAGGATGACGGTGAGGAGGTTGTTGAAGTCGTGCGCGATCCCGCCGGCCAGCCGGCCGATGCTCTCCAGCTTCTGCGCCTGCCGGAACCGCTCCTCCAACTCGCGCTGGTCCGTGACGTCGCGGGTGTTCACCACCACTCCCTTCACGGCGGGATCGCGGAGCAGGTTCCGGGCGATCGCCTCCAGCTGTCGCCAGGAGCCGTTCTTGTGGCGGTAGCGGATGAGGCCGCGCGAGATCCCGCCGGGGTTGGCGAGGAGTCGCCGGAAGAGCTGCGCGACGGGCTCCTTCTCTTCGACGTGGACCAGGTCGGCGAGCGGCTTCCCGAGCATTTCCTCCGGCGCCCAGCCGAGCGTCTCGGCGGCGCTCTGGCTCCAGAACTGGAAACGCCCCTCTGCGTCCAGCACCGACATCATGTCGGTCGACTTCTCGATCAGGGCGCGAAACCTCTCCTCGTTCCGCCGCAACACCTCGTCGGCGCGCTTCCGCTCGGTGATGTCCCGATAGAAGCAGACGAAGGCGGGGGGGTCGGTGACGAAGCTCACGCTCGCTTCGATGTCAATGGTCCGGCCGTCCTTGCAACGGTGGCGGGACTCGAAGCGGTCGGCCCCCGCGCGCTTGATCCTCTCGATGTGTGCCGCGGTCTGCTCCGGCGTCTCCACAGCGTCCAGATCGCCGACTCCCATCCGCAGCAGCTCGTCGCGCGTGTACCCCGTCATCCCGCAGTACGCCTCGTTCACCTCCAGGAGGCGCCCGCTCTCGTCCAAGAGCCAGAAGCCATCGAGCGCGGTCTCCAGGATGGAGCGCAGTCGCCGCTCCCGCTCTTGGAGGGCACGCTCGGCGCGCCGCAGGGCCCGGCGCAACCCCACGTGGAGCACGATGGCGGTCACGAAGACGAACCCGAGCCCCTTCGCCAGCGACCAGGCCGCCAGCTCTCTAGCGGACCGCGCTCCGCCCGCGGCGATCATGTCGGAGAACGCGATCCACGCCCCGGCCACGAGCGCATAGAGGGCGGGCACCCAGACGTCGATGGCTCGGGCGGCCGGAAGGCGCCCGGGCCCTCTTCCCATGCGGCCGTCCTGCACCGTGGAGCTCCGCTCGTTGCGCGCGCTGGGCATGATCGGGCTGCTGGCCCGCCAATCTTCCTCCACACCGGGGCCGCGGCGAAATAACAACACGCCGGAGGGCGGCCCCGCGTGTAGGCGTCACAACCACTCCCCCGAGTCCCCGGAGGACGGCGAAGGCGATCTGGGAGGGGCCCTCCCGGCTTCGCGCGGCCGCCCCGGCTAGCAGCCGCCCAGGCGACGCGCCTTTAGCGTGGCCCGCACCACGGCGCCCCCCGTCTCCAGGGTCATCCAGCCGTCGTAGGAGGTCGGGCTCTGGTAGGTGATCTCGCCCTCGCCCCGCCCCGGGAGCGGGCCCTCGCAGACGACCTTCCAGGTGACCTTGTCGCCGGAGCGGCGAACGTCGGTGGCGCGGCAGGCACCCTTGTCGAGCGAGGGGACGGGGTCTGCCTCCACATCCTTCTGGCTCAGGCACTCGGTCTGTGTGGTCGGCGGCGGGGGCTGCGTAACGCCGGGCAACTCGACCTGGACGCTCACCTCCCACAGCCCCGGCTGCGCGCGCTCGCCGGCGGAGGCGGGGGGCGGCAACGTGAGCAAGAGCGCAAAGGCGAGCGCGAGGGTCATGGCGAGCCTCCTGGGGTCTCCCTTCAGACCATGCCATGCCCGCGCGGCCACGACCACGTGGGCGAAGGGAAGCTCACCTGCGTGCGGCGGCGGCCTTCTCCGCCACCTTGCGGACGAAGCGCTCCCGGTCGATGACGAAGCGCTCGTGCGTGCCCTCGCCGATCGGGTCCACGCCGTCGTGGGCGCGCACCGAGAAGGTGAGCCTCCGGCCCTCCACCTTCAAGAGCGACACCTCGACCGTGACGGTCAGCCCGGGGGGCGTCGCGGCACTGTGGGTCACCCAGACGCCCGTTCCCACCGACTGTTCGCCTGGATCGAGGTGCGGGGCGATCGCCTCGATGCACGCCCACTCGAGGAGCCCGACCAGGTAGGCGGTGGCGAACACCGAGGGCATCTCGCGGAAGAGGGGCGATTCCGGATAGACGTGTGGGACGGTCTTGTCGTCGGCCACCGTGTACCGGAACGCGAGGGCGATACCTGGGGCCAAGGTGCTCTTCATGTGTCCATCCTCTCCAGTCTCGCGCCGGGGCGTGCCCGGCCGGCTCCCGCGAGGCGCGCTCTCCGGCTGGCGAGGAGAGCCTAATCGGCGCTCGCCCGCGCGGCGCCGAATTGTCGCGAACCGGCGGGCCTCGGCGACCGGCACCTGCCGCCGCTTCCTGTAGACTCCTCTCTGGTGAGGTTTCGGCGCCCGCACCCGTATCGGATCTTCGCGCTCCACGAGGCCGCGCACGCCTGCATGTACGTGTCTCGCGGCAAGGCGGTCGCCTTCCTGACCATTCGCTCGGACGAGCTCGAGCCCGAGGTCGACGGCTTCTGCAAGTCGACGAGCGACACCGGGACGGCCGACGACCTCATCGACATCTCCCTGGCCGGGCCGATGGCGGAATGGAGGGCGTTCGGCAACGAGGACGATTTCGAGTCCTTTCTCGCGGAGCACGCAGGCCAGCTCGACATCTACAGGGCGGGCGAGCTCGCCCGTCACCGGATGGCCAGGGAGTTTGACGATGGTGCCCGAGCGCCCTCGTCGGCGCTGGCGGAGGAGCGTCAGCGGAACGTCTGGGCCTGGCTCGCCGACCGCTGCGAGACCGTGGCGAAGGAGCTCGACGGGCTCTGGCCCGCGGTCGAGGCCGTCGCCGACGCCCTTCTTCGAGAGCGCCGCCTCTCGGGCGAAGACGTGGAGCGCATCTGTCGAGAGGCCGGGCGACGCTGATTCGCGCCCAGGCCTTGCATCGTCGGGACGCGCGCCTTATACTGATCGCGTGTTCAGCTACGGACAGACCACCCGACGCCGGGGCGGTCCCATCCCCTTTAGGGCACTCTGGCCAGGACTGAGGGAGGAGTTGTTGCGCCAGGCGCGCCGGGGTGCCGGCGAGGCCGACCTTTCGGGAACTCCGCAGAGCGCGAACCCGGGAGGCCCGGAAGCGTTCGCGCCGCTGCCCGAGGCCGCCTGAAGCGCGGGGACTAAAGGCCCCCGAAGAGACGGCCGAACGCGCGCGCGAGCATGAGAGCCATGAGGAGCCCACCCAGGGCCACCGGAAGGACGCTTTTCGCCTTCCGAAACTCGAACGTCCCGACTCGGCAGAGGAGCAGGTAGGCGACGAGCAGGTTGAACGCGCCCCACCACACGTTGACGTTCGCGGACGACAGCCCCTCACCCGGCGGCGTCGCGAAGGGGCTCGGGAACGGCCGCCCCGACACCCCGCTCACGAAATGCGGCACGGCGTTGACGGCGAAGGCACCGCCAAAGAAGTAAGCGACGTAGGCGTACCAGCGCACGAGTCTTCCTCCTTCCGGGACGGCGCGAGGATATCACTGCTGCCCGGGACCCGAGTCGACGAGCGACGTCTCCCTCTGGGTTCTCTTCGGCTACGACTGCAGCAAGGCTTCGGTGCTGCGCGTCTCGACCCCGCGGCTGGGCGCGTCCCGGCGCCCGGCGGCGACATCGGCCCGATGCGCCTGCAGGATCACGTAGTCCTCCACCACGCTTTCGGTGACCGCGGCGGCGTCATACCGAACCCCGCTGGCATGGAGGCTCTTGGCAGCGGACACGACGAGCTCGAACACCTCGTCGCAGTTCGGCAGCCCATGAGCGGCGACGGCCTCCAGGCACCTCGCGATGGTCGCTCTCAGGTGCATCGCCTCGAGCGCCCGGACGTGGTGCGGCTTGGCCGTCCGGCGGACGAGCGCCTTCAGCGAGGCGCGGACCTCCGGTGCCGCCAGGGCCTCGAACCTCCGGAAGGCCTCCCGGCGAGGCACCCGCCTCCAGAACTCAGCCTCGGCGCCGTAGGCGCGGGCTTCGCACTGCTCGCGGGTCATCTGCGACCACTCCCCCGAGACGAAATCGATGACGTGCTGTAGCTCGTGGACGAACGTCTCGGCCAACGTCGCCCCGTCGCAGAGGGTGTCGAGTGGCAGGAAGACGTCTCCGCCGCGGAACCACAGGGCTGAGAGCTCGCGGACGGCGTCGGACGCGGATGCGCTTGCCATGCCGTAGATCTCGCGATCCCGTTCGTTGGCCAAGGAGCCAGCGAGGACCCAGACGTCGAGGGCCCGGCGAGGGTTCTCGAGGTGGCGCAGCCAGTCCATCTCGACGGCGCACCAACGCACGAAGGCGTAGAAGCCCTCGCCGGCCACCATGGGGTGGCAGTTGAGCAGCCTGACTCCCGTCGAGCCTACTTTGGCCGGCTTCATCGTCCTGGGTCGCGCGAGCGCCAGCGCCCGTGAGGCGAACGCGACCTGCCCCTCGTTCCCTCCAGGGAAGACAAGCAACTGCGGTGCCGGCGGGCCGAGCGCGGAGAGGCCCGGCGCGACGCGCCTTCGCCGAGCCGGGCTGACAAAGAAGGTCAGCCCGGGACCGGCCGCTGCCCCCTCTCGTCACCTCGGGTGACCCGGGGAACCACGGATGGGGGCGGGTCGCTCTCGCAGCCGGCCACGGCCGTATGGATCCGATCGGCACAGGATCCGCGCGGCGCCGAGACTGCGAGCGCTTCGCACGGGTCCTGTTGTCAATGCTCACCCGGTGTGCAAACTCTTCCAATCCGGGACTCGGAGTCCGATGCCGGAAGCCCTTCGCAGGGGCGCGCGATTCGAATGACCGCCATCCACTACGAGTCGAAGCTGGACGACGACGCACGAAGACAGCGGCTCTACGCGGGCGATCTCTTCGTCTACGCCCTGGTCCCCGGCTCCCTCGCCCTGGTTGAGTTCGCGCGCGGGCTGATCGGGGAGGCCTTCGGGGGGCACGACCCCGAGACGGCTCAGTACTCGTTTCCGGTGGAGCAGTACGCCGCGCTCCTCGCGGACCTGAAGCCGCGCTTCATCCACCACCCTCGCTCGAAGGAGTGCATCCAAGCCCTCCTGCGGGAGCTCGGATGCGATCCCGAGGTCACTCACTTCGATGTGCCGCGAATGCGCACCTCGACGAGCGATGACTACCTCACCTCCGGCATCGCCTACGCCTTCCACCCGCACCGGGACACCTGGTACTCGGCCCCCATGTGCCAGCTCAACTGGTGGATCCCGATCTACGAGGTGCGCGCGGACAACTGCATGGCGTTTCACCCTCGCTATTTCGATGCCCCCGTGAAGAACGGGTCACGCGACTACAATTACCGAGAGTGGAATCGCACCAGTCGACGGGAGGCGGCGAAGCACATCAAAGCCGATACCCGCAGGCAGCCCCGCCCCGAGGAGCCCATCGACCTCGATCCGCAAATCCGCCTGCTGTCAACGGTGGGAGGCGTGATCGTATTTTCCGGAGCCCAGTTGCGCTCCTCGGTACCCAATCGGTCTGGCCGTACGCGGTTCAGCATCGACCAGCGCACCGTCCACGCCGACGACGTGGGGGCGCGCCGGGGAGCCGCCAACATCGATTCCCAGTGCACCGGGACAACACTTCGCGACTTCTTGCGCGTCACCGATCTCTCGCTGTTGCCGGAGACGACCTGCCTCGAGTACGAGCGCGGAACCTCTCTCGCGACTGCCGCCCGCTGAACGCCGATGCACCGGTCGAGCTCGGCCCGGGGAGTCCTTCGCCGAGAGACGCGGGGACCCTGACTTCCCCATGGAGCGCCGATGCTCGGAGAGGGGGTGCAGGGCACCGACCGGCTCGTTAGGGACTTCGACGCACTGAGGAGGCACCCTTGGCGAAAGCGATCCAGGACTGCATTCCCGATAACCACTGCTTCGGCTGCGGGCCGCTCAACCCGCTCGGCTTGCAGATCAAGAGCTACTGGGATGGCGAGGAGGCCGTGTGCCGCTTCCAGCCGCGCCGGGAGCACATGGCGGGTCCGACGCACGTCCTGAACGGGGGGATCCTCGCTACCGTCATCGACTGTCATGCCGTCTGCACCGCCATCGCGGACTCCTACCGCGTGGCCGGCGAGGAGCTCGGCGCCGTCCCGTTCCGCTGGGCCGTCACCGCGGCGCTCCGCGTCGACTACCTGGCTCCGACGCCCATTCACCAGCCGGTCGAGCTGCGAGCGCGCGTCCGCGAGGTAAGCGGGCGCAAGCGCGTCGTGGACTGCACCGTCCGGTCGGGCGGGCGCGATTGCGCCAAGGCCGAGGTGCTTGCCGTCGAGGTCCCGGAGGGCTGGCGCCAGTCCCCGGGGCGCTGAATCCTGCCGCGCCTGGGGCCGGCCGGGAGGCGGGGAAGTCCCCCCGCCAGCTCCGGGAGGCGAGGCCGCTGCCCGCGCGGAGGGGGAGCACTCGAGCCCGATGGGGGAGCTACGCAACCCGACGGGGTCCGAAGAGATCCGGCTTGGAGGTGGCCCACTCCCTCGGATTATCCAGGCGGTCATGCGCCCTACCTAGCTCGGCATTTACCTCCCGCCTCGCACGTCCCCAAGATCCCTCTGGAAACGAGCGAGGCGGAGCAGGATGCTCGCCGTGCGCGCGAGTGACGGCTGCCGGCGACCTCGTCGACCGGCACCGAGCGGACAGGGAGCGTGACTTTCCGGAGCCCGCGGATGGGGTCGCCTGCGACGACGACGCGGCTTCACACCTGCATGCTGTGCGAGGCGGCCTGCGGTCTCGCCGTCGACCTCGAGGGCGAGCGGGTGGTGCGGGTTCGCGGTGACTCCGACGACCCCTTCAGCCGAGGACACGTCTGCCCCAAGGCAGCGGCCATCCCCGATGTGATGTCGGACCCCGATCGCGTCCGCGAGCCGCTTCGCCGCTCGGAGAGCGGATGGACGCCCGTCTCGTGGAAGGAGGCACTCCGCGAGGCGGGGAGCCGCCTCGCCGAGATCCAGCGCCGGCACGGTCGCCACTCGGTCGCGCTCTACCTGGGCAATCCGACCGTCCATGGCTACGGGGCGACGCTCGGGACGGCGTTTTTCTCCCGTGCACTGGGCAGCCGCTCCCGGTTCTCCGCCACCTCGGTCGACCAACTGCCGCAGATGCTCGCCGCGCTGGAGATGTTCGGCCACGCCCTGCTCGTCCCGGTGCCGGACGTGGACCGGACGGCGTTCTTCCTCGTCCTGGGAGCGAACCCGCTCGTCTCGAACGGCAGCCTGATGACCGCGCCGGGCATCGCCACCCGCCTCGAGCAACTCCGAGCACGGGGCGGTCGGGTCGTGGTCGTCGACCCCCGGCGGTCCGAGACCGCCCGGTTCGCAGACCGCCACGTCCCCATTCGACCGGGCGGGGACGCCCCGCTCCTTCTCGGCATGCTGCACGTGATCTTCTCGGAGGGACTCGCGCGTCCAGGGCGTCTCGCCGACTTCACCGTCGGGCTCGACAGCTTGGAGGCGATCGTTCACCGCTTCCCCCCGGAGCGCGTCGCCGGCCGCGCCGGGGTCCACGCCGACCTCATCCGCGAGCTCGCTCGCGAGTTCGCGGCGGCTCCCTCTGCGGTCTGCTACGGGCGCGTGGGGATCTCGACGCAGGTCTTCGGCGGCCTCGCGTCCTGGCTGGTGCTGGCACTGAACCTCGTCACCGGAAACCTCGACCGGGCGGGCGGGGCCATGTTCACGACCCCGGCCGCGGACCTGGTGGCGCTCCTCGACCGGCTGGGGAGCCGCGGAGGCTTCGACCGCTACCGCACCCGTGTTCGGGGCCTGCCGGAGTTTGGCGGGGAGTTGCCCGCTGCCACCTTGGCAGAGGAGATCGAGACGGAGGGCGAGGGGCGCATTCGCGCACTCGTCACCTTCGCCGGCAACCCGGTCCTCTCGACGCCGAACGGCGGGAGGCTGGAGCGCGCGCTCGCACGGCTTGAATACATGGTCTCCATCGACCTCTACCGAAACGAGACCACCCGCCAGGCGCACCTCCTCCTTCCGGTCGCCTTCGGCTTCGAGCGGGAGCACTACGACCTCGCTCTCTACTCGTTCGCGGTGCGCAACGTCGCGCGCCACGTTCCCGCCCTGGTCGACGCTCCTTCTGGCGTCCGCGGGGACTGGGAGGTTCTCACGGACCTCGCCGCAGAGCTGCGCCGGCGGGGCGGCGGCAACCGGCGAACGAGCGTGGGCGTCGCTCTCGGGGTGGCCCGCGCGCTCGGGCCGAGACGGCTCCTCGACCTCCTGCTCCGGCTCGGCCCCCACCGGCTCTCGCTCGCGGCGCTGGCTCGCCGCCCGCACGGCGTCGACCTGGGCCCGCTCGAGGTGCGTCTGCCCGGCCGACTCTTCACTTCAGGGCGCCTGGTCCGGCTCGTCCCCGATCGCTTCGAGCGCGACCTCGGAAGGCTGGAGCAGGCCCTCGACGAGCCCGCCCCTCCGGTCGGCAGCCTGCTATTGATCGGCCGCCGACAGCTCCGGGGCAACAATTCGTGGATGCACAACAGCGCGCGGTTGGTGAAGGGGGCTGCCGCCTGCACGCTCCTCGTGAACCCCCAGGACGCGGAAGCGCGCGGTCTAGAGCACGGGGACGAGGCCCTGGTCACGTCGCGAGTCGGCGCCGTCCGAGTCCCGATCGCGGTCACGCACGAGATGGCGCGCGGGGTAGTGAGCCTGCCGCACGGCTGGGGGCACGGCCGCCCAGACGCGGCGCTGGGCGTTGCGGGCGCACACGCGGGCGCGAGCGTGAACGACCTTACCGACGATGCCCGGGTGGACGACCTCTGTGGCACTGCCGATTTCGCCGTGGAGGTGACCGTCGACTCGCCGCCTGAGAGCGCCGGCGGTCGACGACGCGGCGGGTGACCGCAGAGCGGGCGCGCAGCCGGCGCCGACGCGGGACCAGGCCCCTAGCCGAACGGGACTCCCCTTCCTCCAGGTCGGCTGGAGGGCGGCTTGCGCTGCCGGCATGACGGCTGCTCCTGGACGCCATTCGGCGGGGTTGGCGAACTCGACTGAGCGTCTCTCGCTGTCCTTGGCCAGCCAGGAAGGGCTCGTGCCACGAGTGGCTCGGGGCGAGACCTCAAGGCGTCTCGGGCACGAGTACCACTTTGCCGATGTTCTTTCTTTCAACGATGCGGCGGTGGGCATCGGCGGCCCGTTGGAACGGGAACGTCGAGTCGACGAGCGGCTTCACCACGCCCTTGCGGTAGAGCTCGAGCAAGTCCCGAATCTCCCGCGTCATCAACGCCTCCTCCCCCCACAGGTGCCCGATGTTGACGCCTGCGACGGCGCGGTTGTCATTCATGAGCGCGAGTGGCGAGAAGCGGGGGATCCGAAGCCCCTGCGAGATTACACGCAGCAAATTGCGTCGCTCGCCGTGGACGATGTTGGCGAAGCCGAACATGACGAGCATCCCGGAAGGCCGCAGCAGCCGGTAGCCCTTCCTCCAGTCAGTCCCGCCGAGGGGGTCGAGCACCAGGTTCACCCCCTTGCCGCCGGTGAGGCGCGACACTTCGGCGGCATAGTCAACGGTCCTGTAGTCGATGGGATGGTGGCATCCTTCGCTGCGGATCACCCCGTGCTTGGCCGCGGAAGCGGTGCCGAAGATCGTGACGCCCGGCACCGAGCGCGCGAGCTGAAGGGCCGCGATGCCGACGCCACCTGCCGCCATGTGGACCAGGACCGACTGCCCCTCGCGGAGGTGTCCGACCTCGAAGAGCATGTGGTAGGCGGTGACGTAGTTTACCGGGAGGGCCGCGGCCTCCTCGAAGGTCATGCCTTCGGGCATGGGCAGCGCCTGCCTGGCGGGGACCACCACCGCCTCGGCGTGCCCGCCGAAGTGGGTGAGGCCCAGGACTCGGGTCCCCAGCGCTGGCGCAACCACCCCGTCGCCGACAGCGTCGACGACTCCAGAGACTTCGTAGCCCATGACGGCGGGGAGCTTGGGCGCGTCCGGGTAGAGCCCCATGCGCGCCATCACCTCCGCGAAGTTCAGGCCAGCCGCCCGCACCCGAACGCGCACCTGGCCTTGGCCGGGGACGGGGTCGGGCGTCTCCCGTACCTCCAGCACCTCCGGCCCTCCGACTCGCGTCGTCCACACTGAGAGCATGGCACCACCTCCCGCGCCCGGTTGTATCTCTTCCGCCTTGCCGCTGCAGGAGACCTCCAGGGGCCGGCGGGAGGCATGGCGATTCGCCCACTGCCGCTAGGCTCGCTGGCAAATGTGCTCGACCGCGACCCACCAGGAGTCGGGGCAGGCGGGCTCGGCGGTGGCCCTGGAAGCTCCGGGTCTTCGGACGACTACCCGTCGAGGACCTCCGGCGGCGGCTCGCTACCGCCCTCGGCGCAAGCTGCGGCACCGGCGCAACAGACCCCGCGGAAAACGATGGCCCCTGCGGATCCATCGGATCGCCGAGTCCAGTGTTTACGCAGAGTTTGGTGCCCGGGGGGCGGAATCGAACCACCGACACGGGGATTTTCAGGGCAATGTCTAATCGCGCAAGACCTCGACTTCACGTCGTGTTTCCCAGAAAGAAGGTCGGAGGGTAGCAGAACGGTAGCAGATGATGCCGGGGGGTACGGCCTGTGTGATCAGGGCTGCGTAGCAGATGCCGGCCCTGCTGGCGGTCCACCCGACGTGGGCGGTGCGGCCGGTCCTGGCCCTGCAGGCGGTGGTTCGTACCCAGATACAGGTGGGCCTCAGCGGCCGCCACGCTTGCGCTCGATTTCTCGAACGGCTCGCGCGGCCTGGTCGTTGTACGCAACGTGGCAGAAGGGCGTCTGGCTCAAGTCCGTGTCGGTTGTGTCTGTAAGGACATCGACGAGGGGCGTCTGCGCTCTCCCTAATCGGATCAGCCCGACGTGGAGGCTCATCGGGGCGGCCACTTCTAAGAATCCAAGGCGGGCTCGCGGTTCAGCCACGGGTCTGGAGTCATCCAAAGGGGAGGCGGCAGAACGTCGTCGGCATCCCCTACCGCTAGGGGCAGGCGTGCGCCTCGGCGGATCATGCGCTCCGAGGCTGGAACCGTTATCGAGCCGCTATGATGCGCGCGAGCCACTGAGGGAGGAGCGTGGGCGGTTTTCAAGAGTTGATCGCCGAGTTGAGGCGCCGCCGTGTCTTCCGCGCGCTCCTGGGCTGGGGCATCGTCTCGTTCGCGGTCCTGCAGGTCGTCGAGCCACTGATGCATGCGCTCGACCTCCCCGACTGGACCTTGAAGCCGGTGGTGGCGGTGCTCGGTCTCGGGTTTCCTGTCACGGCCGTGCTCGCCTGGACCTTCGATCTCACCGCCACGGGGGTCGTTCGCACGCCGCTCGACGAAGCCGAAGCAGATCGTTCCCTCACGGGGCCCCGCCTTGCGATCCTGCTCGTGGGACTCGGCCTCCTCGCCGCGGCCCCGGGCATCGTCTACTTCTTCGTCTGGCCGGCTGCTGCCCGAAACGCCCCGGCAAGCCCGAACAGCGCCGGGGGAAGGCCCTCCATCGCCGTGCTTCCGTTCGCGGATGTCTCGCCGAACCACGACCAGGACTACTTCTCCGACGGCGTCGCGGAGGAGATCCTGACGGCGCTCTCAAAGGTGGAGGGGCTCCGGGTTCCGGGGCGCGCGTCATCCTTCTACTTCAAGGGAAAGAACGGGGATCCGACGGAGATAGCTCAGAAGCTGGGCGTGGCTCACCTGCTGGAGGGGAGCGTCCGACAGTCGGGGAACATGCTGCGGATCACGGCCGAGGTGGTCAGGGTCGTCGACGGAGAACGGCTCTGGAGTCAGACCTTCGATCGAGAGCTCACCGACGTCTTCGCAGTGCAGGAGGAGATCGCGAGGGCGGTCGTCGCGGCGCTGAAGGTGAAGCTCCTCCCCGGCAGAGAAACGGCGTTGGAGCTGCCTGCCACCAACCCCGAGGCGTACGCACAAGTCCTGCTTGCGCGACACCTCGTTGTGCGTGGGTCGCCGGAAGGTTACGGACTGGCCGTGTCGGCCTTTCGCAAGGCCGTCGAGTTGGATCCGAAGTACGCGCCCGCCTGGGCGGGTCTCGCAAAAGCAATCTTCCGGGCCGCGGATTCGGTGGGGTGGTACCACGACGCCCGCCAGAATGACCTAGAGCGCGCTCTCGCAGCCGCGGACAAGGCGATCGCCTTGGGGCCGGACCTGCCCGACGGTTACGCGGCCCGCGGCTTCCTGCGATTCAACAAGACCAACAATTGGACGGGCGCGCGGGAAGACCTTGCCCGGGCTCTCGCGCTCAGTCCCGGCAACGCGGAGCCTATGATCGACCAGGGCGCTCTGTTCGCGGCGCTCGGCCGCCTCCCAGAATCCATCGCGATCTTGCGCAAGGCTTCCGAGCTGGATCCTCTCTCGGAGGCGCGCTGGAGGTTGGCCTTCGTCCATCTCGGCAGCGGGCACCTGGAGGAGGGGCGCGCAACCGCCCAGCACACGCTTGATCTATTTCCCGAGCACGCACACGCGGCGCGTACGCTCGGGTTCGCCTTGTTGCTCGAAAACCGCCTGGACGAAGCTCAGGTAGCTTTCCAACGATCGAGTATTCCAGCCTTTCGCGAAATGGGAACGGCGCTGGTGGAGCACGCCCGCGGTCACCCTCAGGAGTCGCGCCAGGCGCTCGAGCACATTATCGCCACTTGGCCCAACGACATGACCTACCAGATCGCCGAGATCCATGCGTTCTGCGGAAACATGGACCGCGCCTTCGAATGGCTCGGGCGCGCGCTGGGCGTGCACGACGCCGGCCTGCAGTACGTCAAATACGACCCACTGCTGGGTAGGTTGCGCGGCGACGCTCGCTACACCGCCATTCTCAAGAAGATGAACCTGCCACTAGATTAGTGCCGTACGCCAGCCTTGCCCATGGCGCGCCCGGGCCGCGGGTGAGCCGCCGCTAGCGCTCGACCGGCTCCTCCACCACGCCCACGTCCTCAAATGCGGACCGTGCAGTTGGCGTACCCGTCGAACATTGCAACCGGAGGCGCCCGCAGGGAGCGCCCCTGCCTCTGGAGCGCCCTCCTGAGACTGCCGAGCCACAGATGAAATGTGGTGCCTGGGGGCGGAATCGAACCACCGACACGGGGATTTTCAGTCCCCTGCTCTACCGACTGAGCTACCCAGGCGATTGGCCCACTGCCCCTTCAACCGGGGGGGTCGTTTTACGATCCGATGGGCGGGGAAGCAAGCCCGGAGTGGCCAGCCGTCTAGGTTCAGCGACTCTATCCCCTTCAACTGTTCCGCGACTTTGTCCTCTTGGTTGTCTTAGGTCACGACAGCGCTCGCCTTCCGAGGGGTGCCCCCGGAGCGCCGAAGTGTTCGCCGGTCGAGGCCGCCGGGGCGATATTGCAACTCTCCAACTCCCGTCCGGCAACTGCCTTACCTCGACCCTTGCTTGGGCGTAACAGCCCCATCCTTCCCCTCTACAGGGGGAGGACAGAGCCCCTGAACGGTTAGGCGGACGTTATCGCCGACCTACAACAGCCGGAGTGGCCGGTGCCGTGGCCGGCCGCGCCTCAGGACCTGGGGACGGCCCTGAGGACGGCCTTCCCATCCTTGATGACAACCTTGAACTCCACCTCGCGGGCGTTGTAGCGGGCGACGATCTCGGGGATCTGCTTCTTCACGCTCTTCGCCAGCGAGTCGTAGGTGAGCCGGGAGACGTCCTCGTGGCACCGCACCTTCGCCTCCACGTAGGCGTCGAACAGCGCGCGCATCTGCCCCTCTCCCATGCCGCCCGAGGGGGCCTCGAAAGTCGGGGGCGGCTTCGCCTCCTCGCGCGGTGACGGGACCGCGGCCTGCGGCGCCTCCGTGGGGCGCGGAGGAGCAGCCGGCTCGGGAGGTGGCGGGCCAGCTTCGACAGGAGATGGAGTCTCGGCCTCCCCGAAATCGGAGAGGTCGACGTCCTCCGAAGGGGGCAGAGATCGTCCGGCCCCGCCCGGGGGCGAGCCCTTCTCCTGTGACCGGCGCCGGCGCGCCCGGAGGAGGTCGCGGCGGTAGGTCCCCGCCTCCTTCTCCCGCGCCGATCGGAGCCAGAGCCGCTCGTAGGCGAGGTAGCGCGCGTGGAGTGCCTGGATGCGGAAGCGCACCCCGGCGTTTCGGGTGAAGGCGGTCCGGAGCCGGTTGATGTTGCGCTTCAGATCGTCGCGCCGACGGGAAGGCTCCATCCGCTCGACACCGAGGAAGTACATCTCGTACTTGACCTTGACCTCCTCGAGTTCCTCCTCCATCTCTCCGCACAGATCCTCGAGCCGCTCGCTTGCGAGCTTCTCCTTGCCGCTCTCGAACTCGCTGAGCTGCTGCCCGCCAGGCTTCGGAACGCCTGGCTTCTGCGGGATCTGGGCCACGCCGCGAGTCTATCGGCCGGCCCGGTGGCGATCAAACATGGGGCCGCGGTGCCTCTCGCACATGCGCCCCACCGGAGGCGGTAGCGCCTCGGTCGTCAGCCCGCGACCGCTGTCAACGCCGCGCGGGTGCGACGCTGGCCCACAGCCCAGACGGCAACGCCGGCGGCGAAGATGGCGATCGAGGTCCACTGTCCGGCGCCCAGGCCCAGGTACACCCCGCGCTCCAGGTCGCCGCGGAAGGTCTCGGTGGTGGTCCGGAGCAGGGCGTAAAGCATGAGCCAGGCTGCCATCACCTGGCCATGGAACCTCTTGCGCGGTCGCAGGACGAAGACGAGGAACAGGAAGAGGAGGAACTCGCCCGCCGACTCGTAGAGCTGGACCGGGTGGAGGGCCACCGTTCGAAGGTGGTCGGCGGCGAGCCAGCGCCACGGGTCGGGGCGCTGGGCCAGACTCTGGAAGGCGAGCGACTCCGGGGGAAAGCTCGCTCCCCAGGGCAGGTGCGGGTCGGCGGCGCGCCCCCAGCAGCAGCCGGCCCCGAAGCAGCCGATGCGCCCCAGGAATTGCCCGAAGGCAACGGAGGGCAGCAGCGTGTCGGCGTAGGGGAGGAAGGGGATCCGCTTCTTGCGGAGGTACCACCAGGCGGCGAGGACCGCTGCGATGAACCCGCCGTAGAAGACGAGCCCTCCCTCCCAGATGGCCACCAGCCGGGGGATGCGTCCCACGCGGGTCGTCACCCAGGCGCCGGCGCCGAAGTAGTCGCTCCAGTTGACGAGGATGAAGTAGATGCGGCTCCCCACCAGCGAGGCCACCAGGATCCAGAAGGAGATGTCGGCGACGGCCTGCGGGTCCTGCCCGACGCGCACCGCCTCGCGCTGCGCCAGCCAGATGGCGGCGATGAAGGCGAGGGCGAGCATGAGGCCATAGCTGTGGAGCGGGAGCCGCACCTCCTCCGCGAGCAGGCCGGAGCGCCACGCCAGCCCGACCCCGAGGACCAGGGCCAGGATCACCGCCTTGTCGCTCCACAGCGCCTCGCCCCAGCCGACCGGCCGGCCCTCGCGCGCCGAGGTCCGGCGGTAGAACCAGGCGCGGCCCACCGACAGGGCCAGGGCGCCGAGGAGCGCCGCCGGCAGCGTCAGGCCGGCGGGGACAACGATCTGGAAGAGGACGGGCAGCATCTAGGCGGAGACGTCCGGCGCGGTCGCCTTCTTCCCGCCCGCCGCTTCCCGGGGCTTCTCGGCGGGGTGGAGCATGAGCATGGCGACCCCGACCACGATGAGGGAGTCGGCCACGTTGAAGGTCGGCCAGTAGATCTCGGGGCGGTTCCACCAGTGCCACTGGACGAAGTCCACCACGTAGCCGCGCGCCACCCGGTCGACGAAGTTGCCCACGGCGCCGGAGAGGACGAAGGCGAGCGCGAACTGCATCCAGCGCTGGTCTTCGCGCACCTTCCGGTAGTACCAGAGGATGTAGGCGACCGCGGCCAGCGACACCGACACGAAGAAGCCGTTGCGGAAGCTCGCTGGCATGGTGCGGAAGAGCCCCCAGGCGGCGCCCGGATTCTCGGCGTAACTCATGCGCCACATCGGCCGCCAGACCACGTAGGGCTCGCGGGCGAACCCCTCCAGGTGACGCAGCCGGTAGAAGGCGGAGACGCGCGCCGACGGGGTCTCGAGCCCCTGGCGCTGGAACGCGACGGTGAGGCGCTCCACCGCCAGGTACTTGGTGACCTGGTCGGCGACCACCATCGTCAGGAAGACGGCGACGAGGAGCGCCCACTTCGAGGGACCCGGTCTCATGTGAGCGCCGCCGCGCACTTGCCGCAGAGGGTGGGGTGCGCCGCCGCCTGGCCCACGTCCTCGGCGTACACCCAGCAGCGCTCGCACTTCTGACCGCCGCTCCGGGAGACGGCGACCTGGAATGGGCCCTCGGCGAGGTCCACCTTCGACACGATGAAGAGGGTCGCGAGCTCGCCCTGCGCCTCCCGCAGGAGCCGGAGCGTCTCGCCCTCGGCCCGCAGGGCGACGCGCGCTTCCAGGCCCGAGCCGATGAGCTTGTCCCGGCGAGCCACCTCGAGCGCCTTGAGCACGTCCTCGCGCACCGAGAGCAGCTTTCCGTAGCGCTCGAGGAGCTCAACCGCGTCCTTCGGAGGCTTCCGGTGCGGGAACCCGGCGAGGAAGACGCTCTCGGCCGGCCGGCCGGGGAGGTGGGCCCAGGCCTCGTGAGCGGTGAAGGAGAGGATGGGCGAGAGCAGGCGCAGCAGGTCCTGCGCCGCCCAATGAAGCACCGTCTGGCCGCTCCGCCGCGCCTTCCCGTCCCGGCGCGCCGTGTAGAGCCGGTCCTTGATGACGTCGTAGTAGACGGAGGAGAGCGTCACCGAGACGAGTTCCATGGTGGCGTGGAAGGCCACGTGGAACTGGTACTCCGCGTAGGCGCTCTCGACCTTGTCCTGCCACTCCACCAGCTTCGCGTAGGCCCAGCGATCGAAGGGCTCGAGCTCTCCCACTGCCACGGCGTCCTTCGCCGGGTCGAAGTCGTGGAGGTTCCCGAGCGCCCAGCGCACCGTGTTGCGGATCTTGCGGTACCCCTCGGCGAGGCCGTTCAGGATCTCGGCCGAGACGCGCACGTCGTCGCGGTAGTCGGAGGCCGCCACCCAGAGCCGGATGATCTCCGCCCCGTACTTCTTGGTGATCTCGTCGGGCGCCACCACGTTCCCGACGCTCTTCGACATCGCCCGTCCCTGTCCGTCGAGGACGAAGCCGTGGGTGAGCACCGCCTTGTAGGGGGCTCCCCCGCGGATGGCCATGGAGGTGAGGAGCGACGAGTGGAACCAACCGCGGTGCTGGTCGGAGCCCTCGAGGTAGAGGCCCACCGGGACCTCCATGTTGGCCTCCCGCGCCGCCACCGCCGACCAGGAGACGCCCGAGTCCCACCACACGTCGAGGATGTCCTGCTCGCGGCGGAAGGCGGCGCCGCCGCACTTTCCGCAGCGCTCCCCGGCGGTGAACTCGGAGGGCTCGCGGCGGTACCAGGCCTCGATGCCCTCGACCTCGAAGGCGTCGGCGACCCGGTCCATCGCCTTCGGCGACACGAGCGGCTCGCCGCACCCCTCGCAGTAGAACACGGCGATGGGGACGCCCCAGACGCGCTGGCGCGAGAGGCACCAGTCGGGCCGGTGCTCGATCATGTTGAAGATTCGCTCGCGCCCCCAGCGAGGGATCCACTGCACCCGGTCGATCTCGGCGAGGGTCCGCTGCCGGAGCCCCTGGTGCTCGAGGGAGAGAAACCACTGGTCCGTGGCGCGGAACACCACCGGCCGGTGGCAGCGCCAGCAGTGCGGGTAGCTGTGGCGCAGGGTCGCCTTGGGATCGGAGAGCAGGTGCCCCGACGCGTGCAGGTCGGCGACGATCTGCTTGTTCGCCTCCCAGATGCTCTGGCCCGCGTACTTCCCGGCCTCGGCGGTGAAGATCCCGCCGCCGTCCACCGGGTTCAGCACCTCGAGCCCGTACTTGAGCCCCACCTCGTAGTCCTCCTGGCCGTGGCCAGGAGCGGTGTGCACGAGCCCGGTGCCGGCCTCCAGGGTGACGTGGTTCCCGAGGATGACGGGGAGGACGCGGTCGAGGAAGGGATGACGGTAGCGAACGCCCTCGAGCGATCTCCCGTCGAGGTGGGCGAGGACCTTGGCCGGGTCCCTGAGCGCCGCCACCGGCAGCCCGCCGCCTCCGGTGGCCGCCTCGTGCGCCGCCGGGGAGTGCCGCGCCGGCGCCTCGGCCGGGGCGAGCTCGGCCGGCGCCACCTCCGCCAGGAAGGCGGCCAGGAGGTCCTTCGCGACGACCACCACCGAGTCTCCGAGCTGGTAGGCGAGGTAGGCGAAGTCCGGGTGCGCGGTGACCGCCTGGTTCGCCGGCAGCGTCCAGGGGGTGGTGGTCCAGACGACGAGCCGGGCCTTCTTCCCCTTCAGCGCCGGGCTGGGCAGGTCGCCGACCACGTCGAGCGCCACGTGGATGGAGGGCGAGGTGTGCTCCTCGTACTCCACCTCCGCCTCGGCGAGCGCGGTGCGATCGGTGGTGCACCAGTAGACCGGCTTCTTCCCCCGAGTGAGGAACCCCTTCTCGGCGGCGCGCGCCAGCGCCCGCACCGTGTCGGCCTCGTAGCGCCGCTCCATGGTGGCGTAGGGCCGCTCCCAGCGCCCGAAGACTCCCAGTCGCTTGAACTCCTCCCGCTGCCTGTCGATCCACTTTCGGGCGTAGGCGCGAGCGGCCCCGATGACCGCCAGCCGATCCATCTCGCGCTTCTTCGAGCCGAGCTCCTCGTCGACCTTTCGCTCGATGGGAAGGCCGTGGCAGTCCCAGCCCGGCTGGTAGTCCGCCAGCTCGCCCGCCATGTTCCGGTACTTGACGATGATGTCCTTCAGGACCTTGTTGAGCGCGTGGCCGATATGGAGGTGGCCGTTCGCATAGGGCGGGCCGTCGTGGAGGACGAACAGCTTGCCGCCCCGGGCGGCGTTCTGGGCCACCATCCTCTCGAACACCTTGCCCGCCTCCCACTCCTTCAGGATCTCCGGCTCCCGCTGCGGCAGGTTGGCCTTCATCGGGAAGTCGGTCTTGGGAAGGTTGATGGTGTCCTTGTAGTCCACGGCTCCTCAATTCTCGGGGAACGAGGGTTCTACCAGCGGGGGCGCGCCCGATCAACGAACGCGGCGGGGCGCCCTTGCGACCCCCTCGATCGCATCGTACGCTCCGCGCGGGCCATGGCGAGAGGGAGCGTCAAGCGCGCCGCCAGGGCGCACCGGCGCGTGCCGGGGGCGCCGGGAGAGCGGCTGACGATGGCCATTCTCTCCCGCAACCGCAAGCTCTACTCGACGCGCCGGCTGGTGGAGGCGGCCCGGACGCTCGGTCACAAGCCGCTCGTCCTCGACACCCTGCACTGCAACATGGTCCTGTCGCGGGAGCGCCCGGCGGTCTTCTACCGCAGCGAGGAGGTCCCGCACGTCGACGTGGTCATCCCGCGCATCGGGGCCTCCATCACCCACTACGGCCTGGCGGTGGTGAACCAGTTCGACATGATGGGGGTCCCGGTCCTCGCCAACTCCATCCCCATCGCCCGCTCCCGGGACAAGCTGCGCGCGCTGCAGCTCCTCTCCCGCTTCGGCATCGACATCCCGCGAACCGTGATGTGCCGCTACCGCGAGGAGGTCCCGCTGGCGGTGGAGCAGGCCGGGGGCCTGCCCTGCATCATCAAGCTCATCCAGGGCACCCAGGGGGTGGGGGTGATGATCGCCTCCACCATGGAGGAGGTGCGCGGCATGCTCGACACCTTCTGGAACCTGGGCCAGGAGATCCTCCTGCAGGAGTTCGTGGCGGAGTCGAAGGGGCGCGACATCCGCGCGCTGGTGGTGGGCGACCGCGTGGTGGCGGCGATGCGGCGGCAGGCGCGCACCGGGGAGTTCCGGTCCAACATCCACCGCGGAGGAACCGGCCGCGCCGTCGAGCTTACCCGCGAGCAGGCCGAGGCGGCGGTGAAGGCGGCCCGCGTCATCGGCCTGGAGGTGGCCGGGGTCGACATGCTCGAGGCCCGCTCCGGGCCCAAGATCATGGAGGTGAACAGCTCCCCGGGCTTCGAGGGGCTGGAGAAGGTGACCCGCGTCGACATCGCGCGCCTCTACGTCGAGCACGCCGCCGAGTTCTCGCGCGCCCGCCGGGCGAGCGGTGCGGCCGCGCAGCACGTGCGCGTCTAGTCCCCGACAGCTCCCTACACGACGCGGCGGTCAGTGAATGGACCACCCGGATTCGCCGTCGTACAAGAAGATGAATCCCCCCTGCCCAGGTGACCCATGAGACGGTTGGTTCTCTTGCCGCTGCTGGCGTTCGCCGGCGCCTGTACCGTGACGATGTCCTCGGCGCCGCCGCCACCCCCGATGGTGGAGCAGGCTCCCCCGCCGCCGCCAGCGCCGCCCCCGGTGGTGGTCTACTACGGCGGCCAGCACTCCGTCCCCGCGGAGCTCGGCGGCGGCTGGTGCCACGTCGACGGCCCGCACGCGCACCCCTACTTCCCCGACCAGCTCGAAAACTACGTCTTCGCCGACGGCTTCTACTACTGGCGCGGCCCGCTCGTGTTCACCTACGTCGGCCCGCACCCGCTCCCCGGCGGCGGCTGGTGCTACGTCGGCGGCCCGCACCGTCACGACTTCTTCCCGCCGCCGGAGGCGGGCTTCGCCTGGCGTGCGCACGGCTACGTCTACGCGGGAGCGTACACGCCCGAGCGGCCGCCGCCGCCGCACTTGTGGGCGTGGGCACCTCCTCCTCCGCCTCCCCACGGCGCGGTCTACGCGCCTCCGCCGCGGGAGTACCGCCCGCCGCCGCCGGCTCGGCGCGAGGGCATCCCTCCGCCGCACGCGCCGCAGGCCTCGGCGACCCCTCCCCCGGCCTTCCATCCGGGACCGGCGCCCGCTGCGGCCCAGCCTCCAGGAGGCGCCGTGGAGCCGAAGGAGCGCTACGGCCACGGCTTCCAGGAGGAGCACCCGGTGGCGCAGCCGAGCCCGGCCCCGGCCGCCCCCGCGCCGGCTCAGGCGCCGGTCGCTCGGCCCACCCCCCCGAGCCAGCCTCCCCCGAGCCAGGCGAGCGCCGCGCCCGCGAAGGGCGGCGACCACGGCGAGCGGCCTGCCCAGAAGCCGGCGACGTCCGCTCCTCCGGCCAACGGGACCCGCTCCGCCCAGGCGCCGGGGCAGGCGCCGAAGGCCCAGCCGACGCCGAGGGCGAAGGACTCCCCGGCTCCCAAGGAGAAGGACGCGCAGAAGGAAAAGAAGGAGAAGGAGGACCACCGCTAGAGCGCGGGTGTCCTCCCGCCTGCCGGGGGCGGTTCGCCCTCCCCGGCAGGCGAACCCGTTTTCCGGGCGCCCGCCCGGCGGCGATCGGGTAGCCTCGGGATGCCATGAACCCCTGGCTCACCGCCCTGCTCCTCGCCGCCGCCCTCGGCTTCTTCGCCTTCACCATGGTCCGGCGGCTCGCGCCCCTGTGGGCGCTTCGCCGCGAGGACCGGCTCGACCGCGCCGGCGAGCGCCTGTCGGCGCTTCTCCGCTTCGGCTTCGGGCAGGCCCGCCTGCCGGAGCGCGGCGAGGTCCTCCCCGGGCTCCTGCACGTCACCATCTTCGCGGCGTTCCTGGTGCTGGCGCTCCGGACCGTCACGCTCTTCGGGGTGGGCTTCTCCCCCGGCTTCCACCTTCCGCTCCTCGGCGACGACGCCCCGCTCGGGCAGGCCTACGCCTTGGTGAAGGACGTGCTCGTCCTCCTCGCCCTGGCAGCGGCGCTCGGCTTCCTGTGGCGGAGGCTCGTCACCCGGCCGGATCGGGTGACCCATAGCTGGGAAGGCGTCCTCATCCTCCTCTTCATCGCGGGTCTGATGCTGACGGAGATCGGCTACGACGGCGCGCTGCGGGTGGCGGAGCGCGCCCCCTTCGACTGGGGGGCGCCGGCGGGCTCGCTCGGCGCGACCGCCCTCGGCGGGCTCGCGCTCGGAGCCGGGGGGGTGGCCGCGGTGGGGCTCTGCTGCTTCTGGCTCCACCTCGTCATCATCCTCGTCTTCCTCAACTTCCTCCCCTACGGCAAGCACTTCCACATCCTCACCGCGCTGCCGGACGTCTACCTCCGGCGCCTGCCGCCCACCGGGGCCCTGCGCAAGCTCGACCTCGAGAGCGAGAGCGCCGAGTACGGCGCGAAGACCGTGCTCGACCTCTCCTGGAAGGAGGGGCTCGACACCTACTCCTGCACCGAGTGCGGCCGCTGCCAGACGCACTGCCCCACCTACGTGACCGGCAAGCCGCTCAGCCACAAGGAGGTGAACCGGGCCATCCGCCACCACCTGGTGGAGTTCTCCCCCGAGCTCACCGCCGTCGCCCGCTCGGGCGACGGCGCCGCGCGCCAGGCGGCGGCGGAGAAGCTGCCGGCCCTGGTGGGAGGGGTGCTCTCGCCCGCCACCGTCTGGGCCTGCACCACCTGCGGCTGGTGCGAGACCGCCTGCCCGGTCTTCATCGAGAACATCCCCCGCCTCGTCGACATGCGGCGTCACCAGGTCCTCGTCGAGTCGGCCTTCCCGGACGAGGCGGCGCGCGTCTTCAAGAACCTGGAGACGCAGGGCAACCCCTGGGGCATCGGCTCCAACCGCCGCGCCGAGTGGTGCGAGGACCTGGCCATCCCGCGGGCGAGCGACTCCCCGGACTTCGAGTGGCTCTTCTTCGTGGGGTGCGCCGGCGCCTTCGACGACCGGCAGAAGAAGGTGTCCCGCGCCATCGTCAAGGTGCTGCGGGCGGCCGGGGTGAAGTTCGCCATCCTGGGCGAGGAGGAGACCTGCAACGGCGACTCGGCGCGGCGGCTCGGCAACGAGTACCTCTTCCAGATGCAGGCGGCGGCGAACGTGGAGCGGCTCAACGCCTACGGGGTGAAGAAGATCCTGGTGCAGTGCCCCCACTGCCTCAACACCCTGAAGAACGAGTTCCCGCAGTTCGGCGGGAACTACCAGGTGGCTCACCACTCCGAGCTCATCGCCGAGCTGGTCCGGGCCGGCCGCGTCCGGCCGGAGGCGGCCTCCTCCCTGGGCGGGAAGCCGGTCACCTTCCACGACCCCTGCTACCTCGCCCGCTGGAACGGGATCACCGAGGCCCCCCGGGAGGTGCTCGGGTCCGTTCCCGGGCTGTCGCTCCGGGAAATGGCGCGGAACCGCACCCAGGGCTTCTGCTGCGGCGCCGGCGGCGGGCGCATGTGGCTCGAGGAGAAGCTCGGCACGCGCGTCAACCAGAACCGGGTGTCGGAGGCGGCGAGCACCCTCGGCCCGGGAGGCGGGGTGGTCGCCACCGGCTGCCCCTTCTGCCTCACCATGGTGCGGGACGGCGTGAACGAGCTCGGCCGCGAGGAGGAGATGAAGGTGCTCGACCTGGCCGAGATCGTGGCCGAGGGACTCCCGGCCGTACCGGGATCGTAACGGTTCTTCACGATCCCGCAGCGCGCCGTTCAGGACGCGGCTCCATCTCTCCGGCGAACCCGTTGAGAAGGGAGCGACCATGAACGGCATCCTCGTCGGCGTCCTCGCCACGCTCGTCACCCTCGCGGTCCTGAGGCTCTTGCGGATCGCGCTCTTCCGCCGCCCCTGGCGGCGGCGCGGGCGCGGCTTCATGGCCCGCCGCCTCCTGCGCCGCCTCGAGGCCACCCCGGAGCAGGAGCGCATCTTCCTCGCGGAGGTGGAGGCGCTCGGCAACGCCATGCGCGAGGCCCGGGAGGGGCTGTTCGCCTCGCGGGAGGAGCTCGCCCAACTGCTCGACGCCGACGTCCTCGACCAGGGAGCGCTCGGGGGACTCTCCGAGCGGCAGGAGGCCCGCCTGGGAGAGTTGCGGCGCCGCCTCGCCGACGCCATCGCCCGCTTCCACGCCTCGCTCGACAGCCGCCAGCACCACCTCCTCGCCGAGATGGTGCGCGCGCGCCCCTCCCACTGCGCCTCCCGCTAGGGCGACGGGGTGCGCGGCGGCGCAGGCGGCGAGCCGCTGGCGCACCTCGGCCTCGAGGCGGTCGAGGTCGTTTCCCGAGCGGGGATCGGCACCGACGCAGGTGAGGATGGCGTCGTAGGGCGAGCTCGCGCGCCCCACCGCCGGGTAGTCGATGCGGCGCGGCACCGGCTCCCCCTGCGCGTCCGGCCGGAAGGCGCCGAAGAGCCCCTCCGACCCGGGCTCGAGCTCCTCCTTGAGCGACAGGACGCCTCGCAGGGCCTCGCGGAAGCCGGGGAGCGCCAGGTGGCGCAGCTCCACCCGGGCCCCGGCGAGCGCCGCCACCGCCGTGAGCACCGCCCGCACGAAGTCGACGTCGGTCACGACGAGCCCGTAGAGGAGGGCGTCGGCGCAGGCCCGGTCGACGATCTCGGCCTCCTCCTCGGTGAGCCAGGCGTGGCTGGGGCAGAGGAAGCTCCCGCAGGTGAAGGCGTCGTAGGCCCCGCAGTCGCGGAGGTCCACCCCGCCGGTGACGACGGGGTGCGCGAGGCAACCGACGCGGGTCCGCTGCGGATCCACCCATCCGAGGAGCGGGCAGACCCGGACCGAGGGGAAGACGGGCTCGGGCTCCGCGGCGGCGAGGCGGGCTGCCGCGGCCCGAAAGGCCTCCGGGGTCCGCGGCCGGCCGGCGAGCGCGTCGGTCCTCCGGTCGAGCGACCTCCGCAGCGCCGGGGCGGAGTGGTCGACGGCGTTGTAGAGGCCGCAGCAGGCCCCGCAGCTCGAGAGCCGGCGCTGGCAGAGGGATTTCAGGATCGTCCGATGGCAGCCTTGCACTGCCCGCAGAGGCCCGCGCCCTTGCGATCGGCGTCGTTGGCCGAGTGGGAGAGGAACATGGCGCAGCGGAAGTCGTTGCAGTGGGAGAGCCCGAGGAGGTGCCCCATCTCGTGCACCGCCTCGGCGCGCGCGCGGTGGAGGAGCTTCTCGAGCGCCACCGCCCGCCCGTCGATCGTCCCCTTCAGCCGGAACACCGAGAGGAGGGCGGCGCGCGCGTCCCGGTCCGCCTCGCCGAAGACGAAGGGCTGGTCGGGGACGAAGAGGTCGACGTCGACCACCCCCAGCACCGGGGTGGTCCGGTCCCGGCCCCGCACGGTGTCGAGCCGCCGGATCATGGCGGTGGAGTGGTACTGGCTCCGGTCCTTGTTGAAGGCGTAGTCGGGCTTGGCCTGCGGCGGTCCCACCTCGGCGGCGGCCCCGAACACCTGCTGTAGCGCGCCGCCCAGCTCCCCGAGGAGCCCCTTCGGGAGCGGACCGATGGCCATGAGCAGGAAGCGCTCCGGGAGGGGCAGCGGCTTCAGCTCGGCGCGCTGGTTGGGCGCGCGGGCCGGGGGTTTGGCTGAGGCGGAAGGATTCGAACCTTCATACGCGGATCCAAAGTCCGCAGTCCTGCCGTTAGACGACGCCTCAATCTCTTTGGGGGACACGGACCGCCGTCTCCTCGCGCCTACCACCGCACCAGCGCAGCTCCCCAGGTGAACCCGGCTCCGAAGGCGCACAGGGCGACGAGGTCGCCGCGCTCCACCCCGCGGGCCGGGACGGCCTCGGAGAGGGCGAGCGGGATGCTCGCCGCCGTGGTGTTCCCGTAGCTCTGGATGTTGTTGAAGACCTGGTCGTCCCTCAGGCCGAGCGACTTCTGCACCGCCTCGCTGATGCGCAGGTTCGCCTGGTGCGAGACGAGGACCTTGATGTCCGAGGTCGACAGGCCGGTGCGTTCCAGGAGCAGCCGCACCGCCTCCGGCATCCGGACGATGGCGTGCTTGAAGACCTTGTGCCCCTCCATCTTGGGGAAGACGGCACCCGATTCGATCATCTCCTGGGAGTTGCGCGGATGGTAGATGGAGCCGGGCGCGTCGGTCCACAGGTCGGTGGCGAAGCGACCGTCGGCGTGGAGGGTGAGGTCGAGGACCCCCCGGCGTGGATCGTCCGTGCCTTCGAGCAGCGTGGCCGCCGCGCCGTCCCCGAAGATCACCGCCACGTCTCGCCCCCGGGTGGAGACGTCGAGGCCGGTGGAGTGCACCTCGGCGCCGACGAGGAGGATGCGCCGGTAGCTGCCGGTCCGGATCCAGGCGTTGGCCACCGAGAGTCCGTAGAGGAAGCCGGAGCACTGGTTGCGCACGTCGAGGGCCGGCACGCCGGGGACGCCCAGCTTGGCGTTCAGGAAGCACCCGTCGCCGGGGAAGAGGTGGTCGGGCGAGAGGCTCGCGAAGATGATGGCGTCGAGGTCGGACGCCTGCCACCCGGCCTGCGCCAGGGCGCGCTGGGAGGCGCGGTAGGCGAGCTCCGCCGACCCGACCCCGGGCTCGACCCAGCGGCGCTCCTTGATGCCGGTGCGCTGGGTGATCCACTCGTCGCTCGTGTCCATGTACCGCGCCAGTTCGTCGTTGGTGACGACGCGGTCCGGGACGTAGGTGCCGATGGCGACTACGGCGGTGCGGGTCATGGCTTCTCCTCCGCCCTCGAGGCGCGCCCTGCCGCGAGGGGGCGGCGCGGCGGCGCCGGGGGGCTCACGTGCCTCGGACCGGATGCGCCCGGGCACGGCTCACGAATACCACGAGGCGCGCCACCGCCGGCAGCCCCTCCGGGCGGGTGAAGGGCGCGCGGCCGACCTTTCCTGCCGGCGAACTTCGGCTCCACGGCATCGCCGTACTCCCCCGCGCGTCAGATGTCGAGGTTCTGGACGTCGAGGGCGTGCCGTTCGATGAACTCCCGGCGCGGCTCGACCGCGTCCCCCATGAGGACGCTAAAGACGCCGTCCGCCTCGACCGTGTCGTCCACCCGCACCTGCAGGAGGGTCCGGCGGGTGGGATCCATGGTGGTCTCCCACAGCTGCTCCGGGTTCATCTCCCCGAGCCCCTTGTACCGCTGGATGGTCTGGCCCTGGCCCGCCGCCTTCTTGAGCGCCGCCACCGCGGCGAAGACGTCGTCGACCTCCTCCGAGCCCTCGGCGGTCTCGAGTCGGTAGGGCCCGAGCCCGATCTCCGCCACCGCCCCGTAGAGGGCCGACAGCTCGCTCCACTCGGCCCCGGAGAGGTACTCGTGGTCGAGCCGGGTCTCGCGCGGGGCGCCGGCCACGTTCGTCTGGAAGAGCAGGGCGTCGCTCCCGTGCTCCTCGTCGCGGACGATGCGGGCGGAGCGCACCTCGATGTCGGGGTAGAGCTTCTGGGCCTTCGCCGGGATGGCCTCGGCGAGCGCCTTCACGGCGGCGTGGTCCTTGAGCGTCTTCAGGTCCAGGTCGCCCTGCTGGATGGCGGCGTCGATGATGCGCGCGTCGCGGCGGCGCTCGGCCCCGCCGAGCAGCGCCCGGTAGGCGAGGGCCTCCTCGGCCAGGCGCTTCAGGTCGTTGCCGGCGATCTCCTGCTCGCCCGCCGCGAGCCTGGCCTTCTCGGTACCGATGGCGAGGAGGTAGTCGTCGAGCCCGCCCTCGTCCTTCAGGTAGACCTCCTTCTTCCCCTTCTGGACGCGGTAGAGGGGCGGCTGGGCGATGTAGAGGTATCCGCGCTCCACCACCTGCGGCATCTGCCGGAAGAAGAAGGTGAGCAGCAGCGTGCGGATGTGGGAACCGTCCACGTCGGCGTCCGTCATGATGACGATGCGGTGGTAGCGGGTCTTCTCGACGTCGAACTCCTCCGACCCCACGCCGGTCCCGAGGGCGGTGATCATGGTGGCGATCTCCGCCGAGGAGAGCATCTTGTCGAAGCGGGCCTTCTCCACGTTCAGGATCTTGCCGCGCAGCGGGAGGATGGCCTGGATGCGCCGGTCGCGCCCCTGCTTGGCCGAGCCCCCGGCGCTGTCGCCCTCGACGATGAAGAGCTCGCTCTCGGCGGGGTCGCGCGACTGGCAGTCGGCGAGCTTGCCGGGCAGGGAGGCGCCGTCGAGCGCCCCCTTGCGGCGCACCGTCTCGCGCGCCTTGCGCGCGGCGATGCGGGCCCGGGCGGCCTCGGCCACCTTGGCCATGATGCGCTTCGCCAGGGCCGGATTCTCCTCCAGCCAGGAGCCGAGGCGGTCGTTCACCATGGTCTCGACGATCGACTTGGCCTCGGTGTTCGAGAGCTTGGTCTTCGTCTGCCCCTCGAAGCTGGCGCCCGGCAGCCGGATGGAGATGACGGCGGCGAGCCCTTCGCGCATGTCGTCGCCGCTCGGCACCTCCTCCTTCAGGTCCTTGAAGAGGTTGTTCTTCGCCCCGTAGGCGTTGATGGTGCGGGTGAGCGCGGTCTTGAACCCCACCAGGTGGGTGCCGCCCTCGTGGTTGTGGATGTTGTTGGCGAACGCGAAGACCTTCTCGTCGTAGCCGTCGTTCCACTGCAGGGCGATGTCGACCGCGGCCTCGCCGCGCTCGGTCTCCACGTCTTGGTGGAGCGACACGGGGGGCTCGAAGAGCGGCTGGCGGGTCTTGTTCAGGAAGGCGACGAACTCGCGGATGCCGTCCTTGAAGAGGAACTCGTGCTTCTTGCCGGTGCGGTCGTCCTCGACCGTGATCTTGAGCCCCGGGTTCAGGAAGGCGAGCTCGCGCAGGCGCCCGGAGAGGGTCTCGAAGCTGAACTCCTTCGCCTCGAAGAGCGGGAAGTCGGGGCGAAAGGTGACGCGGGTGCCGCGGCGCTGGGTCTCGCCGATGGCGGTGACCCTCCCGGGCGGGTGGCCGCGCTCGTAGCGCTGCGCCCAGACCTTCCCGTCGCGGTAGACCTCGACCTTGAGCCACTCGGAGAGGGCGTTCACGCAGGTGATCCCCACCCCGTGGAGGCCGCCCGACACCTTGTAGGCGTTCGACTCGAACTTGCCGCCGGCGTGGAGCTTCGTCATCACCACGTCGAGGGTGTCCATCCCCTCCACGGTCGGGTGCGGCCCCACTGGGATGCCGGAGCCGTTGTCGACCACCGTCACCGAGTTGTCGGTGTGGATGGTGACGTTGATCTCGTTGGCGCGCCCCGCCATGGCCTCGTCGACGGAGTTGTCCACGACCTCGAAGACGAGGTGGTGCAGGCCCCGCTCGCCCACGTCGCCGATGTACATGTTCGGCCGCTTGCGGACGGCCTCGAGCCCCTCGAGCACCTTGATGGTGTCGATGCCGTATTCGTCCCCGTTCCCGTTGGATGGAGCGGGGGGCGGAGTCTGCGTCTGGTTTTCCAGGGTATTCTCGCGCTTTCGCTTGGGATTCTGAAGGCTTAAGAGCCATTAGGGATATAGCAGAGCGACACCCCCGCGGCAACCCGTAAATCGGGCCGCAAGGTATGGAAATAACGATTGAAAACTAGCTGGAGAAGCTCCCGCCGGCGACCTGGTAGAAGACCGCGCCGGGACCCGCCGCGGGCTCGATGAGCCGGCGGTCGGTCGTGGTGAGAAAGGCCTGCCCGGGCAGGGCGGCGAGGTAGCGCAGGAGGTAGCCGTTCTTCTCCGGGTCGAGCTCGGAGGAGACGTCGTCGAGGAGCAGGAGCGGCGGCCGGCCGTTCTGCTCGCGGAGGTTCTCGATCTCGGCGATCTTGAGCGCGAGGACGAGTGCGCGCTGCTGCCCCTGGCTCGCATAGGGGCGAGCCCCGTGGCCTCCGAGCGCAAGCGTGAGGTCGTCCATGTGCGGGCCGGCGGAGGTGTAGCCCTTCTCGGCGTCGCGCGCGTGGCGGAGCGCCAGGATCTCGGCCAGGCGGTCGCGGATCGCGGCCTCGCCCCCGCCCGAGGGCATGCCGGCGGCGGGGCGGTAGGCGAGCTCGGCCGGAGGTGCTTCGGGGCCGCAAATCTCCCGGAAGGCCCTCTCCACGCGCGGAGCGAGCTCGGCGACGAGCGCGTGGCGGCGGACGAGCAGGCGGGCCGCCGCCCGCACGAGCGGCAGACGGAAGCTCTCCTCCACGCCGGCCGGGGAGCCGCGCAGGGCGGCGTTGCGAGCCCGGAGCGCCCGGAGGTAGTCGCGCGCTTCCGCGAGCACCGCCGGCCAGCGGTTGAAGGCGGCCCGGTCGAGGAAGCGGCGCCGGAGCTCGGGCCCGCCCTTCACGAGCAAGAGGTCGTCGGGGGAAAAGCACACCGCCGCCTTGCCCTCGAAGTAGTCCTCGAGCTCCTCGGAGGAGGAGAGCGGCTTGCCGTCGAGGAAGGCCGAGCGCCCCGCCGGGCCGACCTCCACGGCGACGCGCCGGGCGCCGCCTGGGCCCTCGAACTCGCCCTCCACCCGGGCGCGCGCGGCGCCGAAGCGGACGAGCTCGGCGAGCCGGTTGGCGCGGAGCGGCTTGAGCGTGGACAGGAAGTAGACCGACTCGAGCAGGTTCGTCTTCCCCTGCCCGTTCGGTCCCACGAGGACGGTGGCCCGGGCCGAGGGCTCGAGGTCGGCCGAGGCGACGTTGCGAAAGTCGCGAAGGTGGAGCGAGAGCAGGCGCACCGGAGCGGCGCGGGTACTTCAGATCCGCATCGGCATGATGACGGCGGTGAAGTGCTCCTCCGCCTCGCCCTTGGGGCGCAGCACGCCCGGGGAGAGGTCGTCGGCGAGCTCCAGCCGGACGTCGTCGGTGGGGAGGACGGAGAGTACGTCGGTGAGGTAGCGGGCGTTGAAGCCGATCTTGAGCCCCTCCCCGTCGTACTCCAGCGGGACGTCCTCCTTGGCCTCGCCCAGGTCGGGGTTCTGGGCGGCGATGCGCAGGTTGGCTTTCGTCACCTCGAGCTTCACCGCGTTCGACTTCTCCGAGGAGAGGAGCGACACGCGCCGGAGCGTCTGCAGGAGCCTCTCCCTTCCCACCACCAGGACCTTCTCCCCCGCCTTCGGCACCACCTGCCGGTAGTCGGGGAAGGAGCCTTCGATGAGGCGCATGACGAGGACCACGCCGGGCCTGCGGAAGATGGCGGAGTTCTCGGCGAAGCCGAGTTCGCCCTTGGGCTTCTCCTCCGAGCCCTCCAACACCTCGCCGAGAAGCTTGCGGAGCTCGAAGATGCCCTTCTTCGGGAGGATGACGCCCTTCTTCAGCTTGAAGTCGCCGTCGACCGGAGCGTCGGCCATGGAGAGACGGTGGCCGTCGGTGGCGACCAGACGGATGGCACCTGCCGAGGGCTCGAAGTAGACGCCGTTCAGGTTGTAGCGGGTCTCGTCGCTCGAGACGGCGAAGGCGGTTCGCTCGATGAGCGCGAGGATGACGCCGGGGTCGACGCCCACGAAGGGGACCTTCTCGAACTTGGGGAGGGCGGGGAAGTCCTCGGCCGGTAGCCCGACGATGCGGAAGTCCGCCGGGCCGCTCCTGACCTCGAGGTAGTTGTTCTGGGCCTTCTTCAGGGAGACGGTAGCCTCGGGGAGCGCCTTGACGATGTCGAAGAGGTGCCGGGCCGACACCGCCACCCCTCCCTCGCGGGTCACCTCGGCGGCGTGCACGCCGGAGACGGAGACGTCGAGGTCGGTGGCGGAGACCGCCAGCTCGCCCGACTTCCGGGCTTCGAGGAGGACGTGGGAGAGGATGGGCATCGTGCTCTTCTTCTCGACGATGCCCTGCGAGCGGGCGAGCGCCCGGGAGAGCTCCTGGACGGCGATCTTCAGTTCCATAAGAAGAGATCCTCTCTCTCTCTTCTACTCGTCGTGATCGTAGGGGGACGATGGATGTGGAGAAGTGGGTCGGGAGCTCGAAATAGCTTGGAAAAGCGATCTGGAGAACGATCCGGATCCGGGGCCGGAGACTTTGTGTACGCGTCGGGGCCGCGGGTGTCAACGCGCCATCCACTACCGATCCCCGGCTCGCCCAGGCCGGATCCGCCGCCGATCCACAGGGGGGCGGGGCTAGGGGACAACCCGCTCCCGGAGCGCCTGGATCGCCAGACGGATGGACTCGTCCTCCGTCATGAGCTCCGTCACCCGGTCGATGGCGGAGATGACGGTCGTGTGGTCCTTCTTGTTGAACTTCTCGGCGATGGATTGGAGCGTCTCCTTGGCGAGCTCGCGGCAGAGGTACATCGCGACCTGGCGCGGGAGCGCGATCTTCTGCTCGCGAGAGGTGCTGGTGAGCCGGGCGACGGTGATGCCAAAGTGGGCGGCCACCGCTTCCTGGATGCGCTCGATGGTGGGGCGGTAGCCCGGGGGAGGGATGACGTCGTGGAGGACGTCGCGGGCGAGGAGGACGGAGATGGGCTCGCCCTTGAGGGAGGCGAAGGCGGCGAGGCGCATGAGGGCGCCCTCGAGCTCGCGGACGTTCGACTTGATGTGGGTGGCGAGGAGGGCGGCGACGTCGTCGGGGAGCTCGATGCGCTCCACCTGGGCCTTCTTCTTGAGGATGGCGGCGCGCGTCTCGAACTCGGGGGTGTCGATGTGGACGCGCATGCCCCACTCGAAGCGGGAGCAGAGGCGCTCCTCCAGCCCGCGCAGCTCCTTGGGGCTGCGGTCGCTGGAGAGGACGATCTGGACGTTCTGCTCGTAGAGGGCGTTGAAGGTGTGGAAGAACTCCTCGGCGGTCTTGTCGCGGCCGGCGAAGAACTGGACGTCGTCGACGAGCAGCGCGCCGCACTCCCGGTACTTGCGGCGGAAGTCGTGCATGGAGTTGCGGGAGAGGGCGTCGACGAAGTCGTTGGTGTAGCGCTCCGAGCTGACGATCGCCACCTGGGTCGAGCTGTTGGCGAGCAGGATGGAGTGGGCGATGGCGTGGAGGAGGTGGGTCTTGCCGAGCCCCGAGTCCCCGTGCAGGAAGAGGGGGTTCCAGGCGCGGCCGGGGCTCGTCGCCACCGCCTGGGCGGCGGCGAAGGCGAAGCGGTTCGACTCGCCCACGACGAAGGTGTCGAAGAGGTAGCGCGGGTTGGGGCGGAAGGCCGAGGGCTCGCGCGCGTCGGACGGCCCGGGAGGGACCGGTGGCACCGCGGACTCGGGGCGGGTGCGCCGAGGAGTGTCGTCCACGACGAAGTGCGTCCGCACCGGGGACCCCAACAGGGTGGGGACGAATTCGTCGAACCAGTCCCGGTAGTTGTCGTCGACGAAGTCGCGGTGGAAGGGGTCGGGTGCGGCTACCTGCAGCCGGTCTCCCTCGAGGGCCACCGGGCGCAGGGGGGCGAACCAGCGACGGTAGAGGTCCTCGCGCAGGCGCCCGCGCAGGTACTCGTCGATTCGGCTCCAATGTGCTTCGGCGGGGACTGCCGACTCGGACGCGCTCGCCCCGGTTGCCATCTCCCTCGTCCCTCCGGGAACGAACAGCCCCGGCACTGCCGAGTGCGCGGCAGCGTTCACCATGAGTCGCCTGCAAGTGCTGAGGAGCGTCGAGTGACGATCCCGTGTCGCCGATTCTCATTAGCGAAGGTCGAGGCGTGGGATCAAGTGCGTTGTGAAGGGGCCCGGAAGGAGCCGTCTTTTCGCGGTCCCGCTCGGGCCCGGGTGCCGCGCCGGGGGGGTCGACGCGTCGCGCTAGCCGTCCTTGACAGGGCGCGGCCGATCGGGGAGTTTCGCGCGCCATGAAGAGGACCTATCAACCCAAGAAGGTGAAGCGGAACCGAACGCACGGCTTCCGCAAGCGGATGCAGTCGGCCGGCGGGCGGAACGTGATCAAGCGGCGGCGCGCGAAGGGGCGCAAGCGGCTGGCGCCGCGGGCGCCGTCGAAGTAGGCGAGGCGGAGCCCCGCGTGCGTCTCGGCAAGGCGGCGCGGCTCCGGAGACGCCGGGAGTTCCTGGCGGTGCAGCAGCGGGGGGAGCGCCTCTTCGGGCGGGAGCTCTTGGTGCTGGCGCTCGATCGAGGCGAGGGGCGGGCTCGGCTGGGCATCACCGTGCCGGGAAAGGTGGCGAACGCGGTGACCCGCAATCGGGTGAAGCGTTGGGTCCGGGAGGCGTTCCGGGCGGTGGCGAAGGACCTGCCGCCGGTCGACCTGGTAGTGATCGGAAGAACCGGGTGTGGCGCGGTCGGGCTCGCCGGGGCGCAGGCCGCGCTCCGGGCGGCCCGCGATCGCCTCGCACCGGGAGGGCGGCGGTGAGGATCGTGACCGCCCTCCTCGTCGGCCTGGTGCGGATCTACCAGTGGCTCGTCTCGCCGCTGTTGCCGCGGGCGTGCCGCTTCTACCCGTCGTGCTCGGCCTACGCCGTGGGCGCGCTCCGGCGCCACGGCGCGCTCCGGGGGAGCTGGCTGGCGGCGAGGCGGCTGGCGCGCTGCCACCCCTGGCACCCGGGCGGGCTCGACCCGGTCCCTTGAGTCTTTTACCCTAAGTGAATAAGGCAGGACACCCTTGAACGACAGCAAGCGCATTCTCGTCGCCGCCCTGGCCTCGGTCCTCATCCTCTTCGCCTGGAACGAGCTGGTGATGCCGAAGCACCGTCGGCCGGCGACGCCTCCGGCCGCGGGCGGGGGAGCTCCGGCGGCGGCGACCGCTCCTTCGGCTCCCCCTCCTCCTCCTGCGCCTTCGGCCCCGAAGCCCGTCGAGGTGGTGTCGCCGGCGGCGCCCGAGGCGCTGGCGGTGCTCGAGACGCCGGAGTTCCGCGCCACCTTCACGAGCTGGGGAGGGGCGCTGAAGGAGCTCTCCCTGAAGGAGGAGACCTACCGGAAGCGGGGAGCGGGGGAGAAGCCGGACCTGCCCATCAACCTGGTGCAGGTGAGGGAGGGGGAGGCCCTGCCGCTCGCGGTCGTGCCCTCGCGCGAGCTCGGCGGCACGGGCGAGCTCGGGTCCGATCCGTCCGCGCGGGCCCCCATGCGGATCGCGGCGCGCGACGAGCGCAGCGTGACCTTCGAGGGGCGCGCCGGGGGCGTCGAGGTCCGCAAGACGGTCCGGGTCGGGGAGAAGCCGTATGAGCTCGAGGTCGAGCTCTCGGTCGGCGCGCTCGATCGTCCCGGGTCGGTGGCGCTCCTCTACCCTGCCTTCATGGCCCCGAATGCCCCCAAGCCGGGATTCTTCTCGGGCGGCGAGGTATTCGAGACGGTCACCGCCATCTGCCGCGCCGGGGACAAGACGGTGCGCTTCGACGGCAAGGAGGCGGAGAAGGTGCTGCCCGGCCCGGCGCGCTGGGCCGGGCTCGACCAGCACTACTTCGTCTCGGCGCTCATGCCGAGCGGAGTGGAGGCGGAGTGCCTGTTCGCGAAGCTCGGCACCCCGGGAGAGACCCTGGCTGCGCTCAGGATCCCGGTCGCCCAGCCGGTCCGGGCGAAGTTCCTGCTCTACGCGGGGCCGAAGCAGCTCGACCTGCTGCGCTCCTACGGGAGGGATCTCGATACCGCCATCGACTACGGCCCGGTGACGAACTACCTCGCCTTCTTCGCCCGCGTCCTCCTGTGGGTGATGCAGCGCTTCTACGGGGTGGTCCGCAACTGGGGGGCGGCCATCATCCTCCTCACCGTCCTCGTCAAGCTGCTGCTCTACCCGCTCACGGTGAAGTCGATGCAGTCGATGCAGGAGATGCGCAAGCTGCAGCCGGAGGTGGAGAAGCTCAAGGCGAAATTCGGGGACGACAAGGAGAAGATGAACCAGGCGGTGATGGCGCTCTACCAGCAGCACAAGGTGAACCCGCTCGGCGGGTGCCTGCCGCTGCTGCTGCAGATGCCGATCTGGCTCGCGCTCTACGCCACCCTGCAGACGTCGGTCGAGCTCTACCGGCAGCCGTTCCTGTGGATCAAGGACCTGACGGCGATGGACCCCATCTACGTCCTGCCGCTCGCCATGGGCGTCTCCAGCTTCGCCATGCAGAAGCTCTCGCCGCAGCCGGCGGACAACGCCCAGGCGAAGATGCTCCTCTACTTCATGCCGGTGTTCTTCACCTTCATCATGCTGAAGCTGCCGGCCGGCCTCACCCTCTATATTCTCGTGAACAACCTCCTCAGCATCGCCCAGCAACAGTGGCTGATGCGCAAGGACGTGAAGGCGACGAGGGCGACCACATGAGCGAGCACGAGGGACCGTCGGCCCCGCCGCCGCGCGAGGCCCCGGAGAAGGTGGCGCGGGCGAAGCAGTTCTGCGAGGAGCTCCTCTCCCGCATGGGGGCGACGGTGAAGGTGGAGGTGCGGGAGACCGCGGACGCCATCGGCGTCTCGCTCTCGCCCGGGGAGGGAAACCCGGTCGAGCTCTCGGGCGGGTTCGTGGAGGCGGTGCAGTACCTCGTCAACCGGGTGGTGAACCCGCGCGCCGAGGGGCGCAAGTGGGTGAACCTCGACGTGGGCGGGTTCGCCGAGGAGGTCGACGCCTCGGCGCGCGCGCTCGCCGGAAGGCTCGCCGAGGCGGCGCGGCGCACCGGCAAGGTGCTCGCCATCGCCCCCATCAGCGCCCGGGAGCGGCGGCAGATCCACCTCGCCCTCGTTGGCGCCGAGGGCGTCTCCACCCGCAGCGAGGGGGAGGGGCTCTTCCGGCAGCTGCTCATCGTCCCGGAGAGGAAGGCCGTCCCGCCCGGGACCTGAGGAGCTCCTTGGCGCGGGCGAAGACCCAGGAGGAGAAGCTCTTCGCGGCGGCGGTCCTGCGCCGCTCCTTCGAGCTCTCCGGGGACGAGCACCGCAAGGGCTTCCGCTTCGTCTACGAGGGCGTGCTCCGCGACCTCGGGCTCGAGGACGGCCAGGTGGAGGAGTACCTGAAGGCGAACGGAGCCGAGGTGGAGGCGGCTCTCGGCCGCTTCCGACCCTAGGTGGCCGGGGGGGCCGCCGCGCGGCGAGCCCCCGAGGTGGGGAGAGCGTGGATCCACTCTTCGGCGCGGCGCTTTCGAGGGGGGTGGCGGCGCTCGGGCTGTCGGTGGGCCAGCCCGCGCAGGAGCAGCTCGCCCGCTACGCCGACCGGCTCCTCGCCTGGAACCGCAAGGTGAACCTCACCGCCGTCACCGACCCGGTCGAGCTGGCGGAGAAGCACCTCCTCGACAGCCTGGCGCTGTTGCCGGAGGTCGCGGGGGCGCGCTCCCTCCTCGACGTGGGCTCGGGCGCCGGGCTTCCCGGGGTGCCGCTCGCCATCGCGCTCCCCGACCTGGAGGTCACCTGCTGCGACGGCGCGGCGAAGAAGGTGGCCTTCGTGAAGGCGGTGACGGCGGAGCTCGGGCTGCGGGTGCGGGCTCGGGCGGTGCGGGCGCAGGGGAAGCCGGAGGAGGAAGGGCTGCCGCGCGCCGACCGGGTCGTGAGCCGGGCCCTCGCCGACCCGGAGCGCTGGCTCGGGCTCGGGGGGGCCTACCTGGCCGAGGGGGGCGCGGTGCTCGCCACGCTCGGCCGGGAGGTGGACGAGGGCGCGCTCGTCCGGGCCGGGGAGGCGGCCGGCCTGGCGCTCGTCTCTCTCCGCCGCTTCGCGCTCCCCCTCTCCGGGGCCCAGCGGGCAGTGGCCGCCTTCCGGCGGCGGGGCTGAGGGGCTCCCCCGGGCCGGTCTGTTCCACGTGGAACGCCGCCGGGGAGAGGGAGCGGCGGGAAGCCGTCCCCGCCGGCGGGGGAGGCCCCTCGTTCCACGTGGAACAAACCCTGTCAGATCGCCGGGGCACACTGCGCGCCGTTCGAGGGTCGGAGGCCGGCCTTGCCATCGGCCGGGGCCGGGGGTAGACCCGCCGCACGGGAGAGCCATGGGCCGCATCGTCACCATCGCCAACCAGAAAGGCGGGGTCGGCAAGACCACCACCGCCGTGAACCTCGCCGCCTCGCTGGCCGCCGGCGAGCACCGCACCCTCCTCGTCGACCTCGACCCGCAGGGGAACGCCGGCTCGGCCCTGGGCGTGGCGCGCGACGAGGTGGCCGAGAGCGTCTACGAGGTGCTCCTCGACGGGCGCCCGGCGCGCGAGGTGGCGCGCCGCACCGAGCTCAAGTTCCTCGACCTCGTCCCCTCGAGCCGCCACCTGGTGGGGGCGGAGCTCGAGCTCGCCGGCGTGGAGCGGCGCGAGTACCGGCTCAAGGAGGCGCTCGACCGGGTGGCGAGGGACTACGAGCACGTCATCGTCGACTGCCCGCCCTCGCTCGGGCTCCTCACCCTGAACGGGCTCGTGGCCGCGAGCGGCGTGATCGTGCCGCTGCAGTGCGAGTACTTCGCGCTCGAGGGGCTCGCCGACATCCTGCGCACCGTGGAGCTCGTCCGGGCGGGAGCGAACCCGCGCCTGGAGGTGGACGGGATCCTCCTCACCATGTTCGGCCAGAACAACCTCGCCTCGCAGGTCGCCGAGGACATCCGCAAGCACTTCAGCGGCCGGGTGTTCGAGACCATCATCCCCCGCAACGTGCGGCTCTCCGAGAGCCAGTCCCACGGCAAGCCCATCCTCCTCTACGACGTGGCGAGCAAGGGCTGCCAGAGCTACCTCGCCTTCGCCCGCGAGCTCACCCGGCGGGGCGCGCGCGGGGAGAGGAGGGCGAGATGAGCCTCGCCGATCGTCGTCGCCCCGCCCTCGGGCGCGGCATGGCCGCGCTCCTCCCCAACGCCGCGCCTCCCCCGGCGGCGAGCCGCGCGGTGATGCAGCTCCCCATCGAGGCAGTGGAGCGCTCGAAGGAGCAGCCGCGCAAGCGCTTCGACGAGCGCCAGCTGGAGGAACTCGCCGCCTCCATCCGCGAGCACGGGGTGGTGGAGCCCATCCTGGTGCGCCGCCACGGCGAGCGCTACCGGATCGTGGCCGGGGAGCGCCGCTGGCGGGCGGCGCAGCGCGCCGGGCTGAAGGACATCCCGGCGCTCCTGCGCGAGGCCGGGGACCGGGAGGCCTTCGAGCTCGCCTTGGTCGAGAACCTCCAGCGCACCGACCTCAACGCCATCGAGGAGGCCGAGGCCTACGAGTTCCTCCTGAAGGAGCACGGGCTCACCCAGGAGGAGGTGGCGGGCCGGGTGGGGAAGGAGCGCTCCACCGTGGCGAACGGGCTTCGCCTCCTCAAGCTCCCGGCCGAGGTGCGCGACATGGTCCGGGACGGCCGGCTGGAGATGGGGCACGCCCGGGCGCTCCTCGCCCTGGAGCGCTCGGACTCCATCCGCAAGATGGCGCACGAGGTGGTCCGCGCCGGGCTCTCGGTGCGGGCCACCGAGGCGCTCGTCCGCAAGGCGCTCGCCCCCGAGGGGGCCCGGGGACGGAACGGCGCCGACTCCGAAACGCCCGCCGTCCGCGCGGTGGTGAACCGGCTGCAGCGCCGGCTCGGGGCCCGCTGCCGGCTCGCCCCCCGCACCGCCCAGGCCGGGAAGATCGAGATCGAGTACACCTCGCTCGAGGAACTGGACGGGATCCTGGCCCGCATCGGGGCCTGAGGGGAGGCCCATTCACGGTAGGTGTATGTCGCCGGGTGTGGGCAGGCATCCCACGGAGGGGCAGATCGCCCGACAGGCGGCAGTTGGACGGAGGGGCCGCCCGGTGCTAACCCTTGCCTGGCCGGGACGGCCGTCCCGGGAACGAGGCACATCGCAGGTGGCGCCTCCGCGCCCCCTGCCTCTTCAGGACCGGAGGTGAGTCGGCATGGCCATGTTGAAGCGGGAAGAGACGCAGGGCCCCGCCCTGGTCGGCAGCGACCTGAACGCGCTGCTCGGGCGCGGGTCGGAGTTCGACGGCAAGCTCACCTTCGAGGGCACCGTCCGCATCGACGGCCGCTTCACCGGGACCATCGTCACGAACGACACCCTGGTGGTGGGCGAGGGCGCCAAGGTGAGCGCCGAGGTGAACTGCGGCACGATCGTGGTGCACGGCGAGGTGAACGGGAACATCCGGGCCCAGGTGGGCGTCGAGCTCCACCAGCCCGCCCGCGTCCACGGCAACATCGAGACGCCCGCGCTCATGGTGGCGAAGGGCGTGATCTTCGAGGGGCAGTGCAAGATGGAGAGCGCGGCGGGCGAGCGGGCGAGCCGGACCCCGACGCTCGTGCCCGCGCCCCCGGCCTCGCCGCCGAAGTAGGCGGCTCCCGCCCGCCGGGCGAGAGAAGGGCGGGCCGCCCGGAGGCTGGCCCGCCCCGCTCCCTGCATCTCGTGCCTCGCGAGAGGCCTCGGGGACCCTCTAGGACACCTTCACCTGGATGGCCTTCGGCTTCGCCTCCGCCTTCTTCGGCAGGTGGACGCTCAGCACGCCGTTCTTCGACTCGGCGCGGACCTTCTCCACGTCGACGCTGCTGGGGAGGGCGAAGGTGCGCGTGAACGCCCCGTAGGACATCTCCACGCGGTGGTAGTTCTCCTTCTTCTCCTCCTTCTCCATCTTCCGCGAGCCCTTCAGGGTGAGCACGCCGTTCTCGAAGCGAATGTCGACGTCCTTCGGGTCGACGCCGGCGAGGGCCGAGCGGACGACGACTTCCTCGCCGTCCTCGTAGACGTCACAGGCGGGGGTCCAGCCGAGCGACTCGGCCGGGCCCATGCGAGCGAGCCCGTCGTCGAACAGGCGGGCCACCTCGTCCTGGAAGCGGGCGAGATCCCGGAAGGGGTCGTAACGAGTAAGGATTGCCATTTGATCTCCTCCTTGTCTGAGTTCTTTCGGACAAGGCGAAGGTAAGTACGATGTGCAAATTGTCAAAAGCGGACTCAAGGCCGCGTTCTGAGACCCCATTTCAGCTTGACCATCCGCGTGGGACCGTGCTAGCTAGCGGCCCCCCATGATCGTCGGTTCCATCGCCCGCCGTTACGCCAAGGCGCTGTTCTCCCTGGCGGACGAGAAGGGCCAGATCGAGCAGTGGTCGAAGGGCCTCGAGGTGCTGCGCCACCTCCTCGCCCTTCCCGAGCTCCGCGACGCGCTCTCGAACCCCGCGATGGAGCGCGAGCGGCGGCGGGCCCTGGCGAAGGGGCTCTCGGTCGCGGTCGAGCTCGCGAGCCCCAAGCTCCTCGCGGCGGCCGTGCTGGGCCTGGAGGAGGACGTGAGAAACCTCCTGCTCCTCCTCGCCGACCGCAACCGGCTCGCCTACCTGCCGGCCATCGTCGACGACTACCGGGCGCTCGCCGATCAGCGGCTCGGGCGGGTGCGCGCCAAGGTGACGAGCGCCGTGCCGCTCGCCGCCGACGAGACCCGCCGCATCTCGGACAAGCTCGCACAGGCCACAAAGGCCCAGGTCATCGTGGAGACGGCCGTGGACCCCGCGCTCCTGGGCGGCGTCGTCGCCCAGGTGGGCAGCGTCGTCTACGACGGCTCCGTCCGCTCGCAGCTCGAGGAGCTGCGCCGCGCCATGAAGCAGTAGCCACCCGCTGGAGACAACGGACATGGACATCCGCGCCGACGAGATCAGCCGCATCATCCGCGAGCAGATCAAGGACTACGGGAAGAAGGTCGACGTCTCCGAGACCGGGACCGTGCTCTCCCAGGCCGACGGCGTGGCGCGCGTCTACGGCCTCTCCGGCGCCGCCGCCGGCGAGCTCGTCGAGTTCCAGAACGGGGTACGCGGCCTCGTCCTCAACCTGGAGGAGGACAACATCGGCGTGGCGGTGATGGGTCACGCCGAGGAGATCCGCGAGGGCGACGCCGTGAAGCGCACCGGCCGCATCGCCGAGGTGCCGGTGGGCGAGGAGCTACTCGGCCGCGTGGTGGACGGCCTCGGGAACCCCATCGACGGCCGCGGCGCCATCGTCGCCAAGGCCACCCGCAAGGTGGAGATCAAGGCCCCCGGCATCGTCAAGCGCAAGAGCGTGCACGAGCCCATGCAGACCGGGCTGAAGGCCATCGACGCGCTCGTCCCCATCGGGCGCGGCCAGCGCGAGCTCATCCTCGGCGATCGCCAGACCGGCAAGACCGCGGTGGCCATCGACGCCATCATCAACAACAAGGGGAACAACCTCTACTGCTTCTACGTCGCCATCGGTCAGAAGCAGTCGACGGTGGCCCGGGTGGTGGACACCCTCAAGAAGTACGGCGCCATGGAGTACACCACCGTGGTGGCCGCCAACGCGTCCGATCCCGCGCCCATGCAGTACCTGGCGCCCTACACCGGCGTCACCATGGCCGAGTACTTCCGCGACTCCGGCCGCCACGCCCTCATCATCTACGACGACCTCTCCAAGCAGGCGGTGGCCTACCGCCAGCTCTCCCTCCTGCTGCGGCGCCCGCCGGGGCGAGAGGCCTACCCGGGCGACGTCTTCTACCTCCACAGCCGCTTGCTCGAGCGCGCCGCCAAGCTGTCGGAGAAGGAGGGAGGCGGGTCGCTCACCGCCCTGCCCATCATCGAGACCCAGGCGGGCGACGTCTCGGCGTACATCCCGACGAACGTCATCTCCATCACCGACGGCCAGATCTTCCTGGAGACCGACCTCTTCTACCAGGGCGTTCGCCCGGCCATCAACGTCGGCATCTCCGTGTCGCGCGTGGGCGGATCGGCGCAGATCAAGGCGATGAAGCAGGTGGCCGGCATGCTGAAGCTCGAGCTCGCCCAGTACCGCGAGCTCGCCGCCTTCGCCAAGTTCGGCTCCGACCTCGACAAGGCCACCCAGGAGACGCTCGCCCGCGGCGAGCGACTGGTGGAGGTGCTGAAGCAGGGGCAGTACCTCCCGCTCTCGGTCGACAAGCAGGTCATCCAGATCTACGCCGCCACCCAGAAGGACGCGCAGGGACAGGGCTGGATCCGCGCCATCCCGGTGGAGGAGGTGGGCCGCTACATGAAGGAGCTCCTCGAGTTCCTGGCGGCCCGGCACCCCGAGGTGTCGAAGCAGATCGAGGAGAAGAAGCAGCTCGACGACGGGACCCGCAAGTCGCTCGACGCTGCCCTGGAGGAGTTCCGCGGCGTCTTCCAGATCGAGCAGAAGGCTTAGAGAGCCCGAGGCCCCCCGTGCCTTCCCTTCGCGACATCCGGCGCCGCATCGGCTCCGTGAAGAGCACCCAGCAGATCACCAAGGCCATGAAGATGGTGGCTGCGGCGAAGCTCCGGCGCGCCCAGGAGGCCATCACCCGCGCCCGGCCCTATGCGGTGCTGCTCGAGCAGACCCTGAGCCGGGTCGCCTCGCGCGCCAGGGCCGAGGAGGCCGCCGCCCACCCCCTGCTGTCCCCGCGCCCGGCCCGGGTGGCGGAGCTCGTCGTCATCACCTCCGACCGCGGACTCGCCGGCGGCTTCAACTCCAACGTGGTGCGGCGCGCCCAGCGCTTCCTCGTCGAGAACGCCGGCACCTACGAGCGCGTCTTCGTCTCCACCATCGGCCGCAAGGGGCGCGACAGCCTGAAGGCGCGCCGGGTGGCCATGCGCAAGGACTTCACCGGGGTGCACGCCCGCCTGAGCTACGAGAAGGCGCACGAGATCGCGGCCGAGTACGCCGAGCGCTACCTCGCCGGCGAGGTGGACGCGGTCTTCCTCCTCTTCAACGAGTTCAAGAGCGCCATCTCCCAGACGGTGCGGCTCAAGCAGTTCCTGCCCGTCGAGACCGCGCCGCTCTCGGAGGCAGGCGCCAGCGCCGACTTCCTCTACGAGCCCGCCCGCGCCGAGCTGCTCGCCGACCTGGTCCCGCGCCACCTCGACGTGCAGGTGTGGCGCGCGCTCCTCGACTCGGCGGCCAGCGAACACGGGGCGCGCATGACCGCCATGGAGGCGGCGACCAAGAACGCGGCCGAGATGATCGCCGCCCTGTCCCTCCAGTACAACCGCGCGCGGCAGGCCTACATCACCAAGGAGCTCATGGAGATCGTGAGCGGCGCCGAGGCCCTCAAGTAGCCCTCCAGGGAAAGAACGACATGTCCCAGACCCAGACCCAGAACGGAAGGATCACCCAGGTCATCGGCCCGGTGGTGGACGTCGAGTTCCCGCCCGGCTCGCTCCCCGAGATCTACACCGCGCTGGCGGTGACGAACCCGAGCCTCGACGACCGGAAGGAGAACCTGGTCCTGGAGGTGGCGCAGCACCTGGGCGAGAACACCGCCCGCGCCGTCGCCATGGACTCCACCGACGGCCTCGTCCGCGGCATGACGGTGAAGAACACCGGCGCGCCCATCCAGATGCCGGTGGGCAAGGAAGTGCTGGGCCGCATCCTCAACGTGGTGGGCGAGCCCGTGGACGAGCGCGGGCCGGTGAGCGCCAAGGGCTTCAAGCCCATCCACCGCCCGCCGCCGACCCTCGTCGACCTGAACGTCAAGATCGAGGCCTTCGAGACCGGCATCAAGGTCATCGACCTGCTCGCCCCCTACCTGCGCGGCGGCAAGATCGGCCTCTTCGGCGGCGCCGGCGTGGGCAAGACGGTGCTCCTCATGGAGCTCGTCAACAACGTCGCCAAGGAGCGCGGCGGCTTCTCGGTGTTCGCCGGCGTGGGGGAGCGCACCCGCGAGGGCAACGACCTCTACCACGAGATGATGGACTCGGGCGTCATCAACAAGGACGACCTCTCCAAGAGCCAGTGCGTGCTGGTGTACGGCCAGATGAACGAGCCGCCCGGCGCCCGCGCCCGGGTGGGGCTCTCGGCCCTCGCCATCGCCGAGTACTTCCGCGACGACGAGGGGCGCGACGTGCTCCTCTTCATCGACAACATCTTCCGCTTCACCCAGGCGGGCTCGGAGGTGTCGGCGCTCCTCGGCCGCATCCCCTCCGCCGTGGGCTACCAGCCCACCCTCTCCACCGAGATGGGCGAGCTGCAGGAGCGCATCACCTCCACCAACAAGGGCGCCGTCACCTCGGTGCAGGCCATCTACGTGCCCGCCGACGACCTCACCGACCCGGCCCCGGCCACCGCCTTCGCCCACCTCGACGCCACCACGGTGCTCTCCCGCAAGCTCACCGAGATCGGCATCTACCCGGCCGTGGACCCGCTCGACTCCACCTCCCGCATCCTTGACCCCCTGGTCGTCGGCATGGAGCACTACACCGTCGCCCGGCAGGTGCAGGAGATCCTGCAGACCTACAAGGACCTGCAGGACATCATCGCCATCCTGGGAATGGACGAGCTCTCCGAGGAGGACAAGCTCGTCGTCGCCCGCGCCCGCAAGATCCAGCGCTTCCTCTCCCAGCCGTTCCACGTCGCCGAGCAGTTCACCGGCAACCCTGGCGTCTACGTGAAGCTCCCCGACACCATCCGCGGCTTCAAGGAGATCGTGGAGGGCAAGCACGACGACCTGCCGGAGCAGGCGTTCTACATGGTGGGGACCATCGAGCAGGCGGTGGCGAAGGCGAAGAAGCTCGCCGCGGGCGCCTAGCCCCCGTCGGCGCGGAGAGGCGACATGGCGGCCCTGACCCTCGAGATCGTCACCCCGGAGCGGCGGGTGGCCACCCTGCAGGCCGACGAGGTGCGCGCGCCCGGAGTGCTGGGCGGCTTCGGCGTGCGCCGCGACCACACCCCCTTCATGAGCAAGCTCGAGCCCGGGCGCCTCACCGTGGTCGCCGAGGGGGCCGAGCGCCACTTCGCCATCGGCGGCGGCTTCCTGCAGGTGGCGGACAACAAGGTCATCGTGCTCGCCGACACCGCCGAGGAGCGCGAGGAGATCGACGTCGATCGCGCCGAACGCGCCTTCCGCGAGGCGACCGAGCGCCTGCGCAGCATGACGGAGCAGGACCAGTCCTACCCGGTGGAGTCGGCGCGGGTGCGCCGCGCCGCGGCCCGGCTGGGCGTCGCCGGGAAGGAATAGCGACGGGACGCGCGCCGGGTCCCCGGCCTCCGGCGAAGTTGTCGCCACGTCCGAAAACGGCGAGACGGAGAGCGCGGCCCGGAGTAGAGACCGGGGCGTGAAGCTCGACGCCGACACTTGCCACCGGGCGCTCGCCGCCCGCGACCGCAGATTCGACGGCCTGTTCTACGTGGGCGTGCGCTCGACCGGCATCTACTGCCGGCCGGTGTGCCCGGCGAGGACGCCCCGCAGGGACGGCTGCGTCTTCTTCGCCCGGGCGGCCGAGGCGGAGCGCGAGGGCTTCCGCGCCTGCCTGCGCTGCCGCCCGGAGCTCGCTCCCGGCAGCGGCCCGGCGGACGCATCCCCCCGCCTCGTCGAGCGGGCGCTCGCCCGCATCCAGGCCGGATACCTGAACGAGGCCTCGGTGGACGAGCTCGGGCGGGCCCTCGGCGTCACCGGGCGCCACCTGCGGCGGGCGGTGACCTCCTCCCTGGGAGTGACGCCCGTGGAGCTCGCCCAGTCCCGCCGCATGGCGCTCGCGAAGCAGCTCCTGCAGGACACCGAGCTCGGCATCGCCGAGGTGGCGTTCGCGGCCGGGTTCGCGAGCCTGCGCCGCTTCAACGCCCTCTTCCGAAGCCGCTACGGTCGACCGCCCTCGGCCCTGCGGCGAGAGGCCTCGACCCCCGCCTGCGGCGGGGGGGCCATCGTGCTGCGCCTCGACTACCGGCCGCCGCTCGAGTGGGAGGCGCTGCTCGACTTTCTCGCCGCCCGCTCCACCCGTGGGGTGGAGGAGGTGGAGGCGGGCGGCTACCGGCGCACCGTCGCCATCGGCCCGCACCGGGGCTTCGTCGAGGTGAGGCCCGACCCTCGCCGGCCGGCGCTCGTGGCGCTGGTGTCGCCTTCGCTCTCGGGCGCGCTCATGCCGCTCGCGGCGCGGCTCCGGGCGCTCTTCGACCTCGACGCCCGCCCGGACGCGGTGGCGGCCCACCTCGGGCGCGACCCGCTCCTGCGCCGCTCGGTGGCGCGGCGCCCGGGGCTGCGCGTTCCCGGGGCCTTCGAGGGCTTGGAGGCGGCGGTGCGCGCGGTCCTGGGACAGCAGGTGACGGTGCGGGCCGCCACCACCGTGGCGGGGAGGCTCGCCCGCGAGCTCGGCGAGCCCTTCGCCACTCCCTACCCGGGCCTCGACCGGCTCTCGCCGACCGCCGAAACGCTCGCCGCCGCGGGAGTGTCCCGCCTCGCCCGGCTTGGGATGCCCGGCGCGCGGGCCGCCGCGCTCGGCGCGCTCGCGGCGGCGGTGTCGTCGGGGAGCCTCGAGCTCGACCGCCACGGCGACGCCGACGAGGTGGAGAGGCGCCTGTGCGCCCTGAAGGGCATCGGCCCCTGGACCGCGCAGGTGGTGACGATGCGCGCCCTAGGCCGGCCGGACGCCTTCCCGGCCGGAGACCTCGGCGTGCGTCGGGCGCTCCGGGCGGGCTCGGCTCGGGAGGCCGAGGCCCGGGCAGAGCGCTGGCGCCCGTGGCGCGCCTACGCCGCGATGCACCTGTGGTCGGCACTCGCGAAAGGAGACGAGCCGTGACGCTCTACCAGATCGACGTCGAGACCCCCGTCGGTGCCCTCGCGGTCACCGCCAGCGACGAGGCGGTGGTGGGGCTGCGGCTCCCCGGCGCCTTCGGGCCGCACCTGGACGCCGTCCCCGGGACGGGGAGGCCCCTCCTCGAGGAGGCGCGGCGGGAGCTCGAGGCCTACTTCGAGGGGACGCTCCGCGCCTTCGACCTGCCGCTCGCACCGGCGGGGACCGAGTTCCAGCGGGCGGTGTGGGGGAAGCTCCTCGAGATCCCGTTCGGCGAGACCCGCTCCTACGGGGAGATCGCGAGGAGCCTGGGGCGGGAGCGGGCCTTCCGGGCCGTGGGCGCCGCCAACGGGCGAAATCCCATCGCCGTCCTCATCCCCTGCCACCGGGTCATCGGCTCCGACGGCTCGCTCACCGGCTTCGGGGGCGGCGAGGAGATGAAGCGCTTTCTCCTCGACCACGAGAGGCGCGCAGCGGGCGCCCTCCGATCGCGACAGGCGGAGCTCTTCCGCTAGCCCTCCGGCGGGCGGGAAAGGGGGCCGAAAAAGCCTCGTCGAACCCCCCGGAAACACCCCTGAATTTCCGGGGCGGCACAGGGCAAAAGTCATTGAAATTCCAGGGGGAAACAGCTACATAACCCCCTTGGCCCCGGAGCGCCCGCCAGCGGGACCCGGGAAAGCCAGAGACTCCATGCCCGACGAGATCGTCCCGCCCGCTCCGCCCGAGGCGCCACCTCCGGCACCGCCGCCCGATGGGCCGCGCCTGCAGGTCGCCATCGAGGACGAGATGCGCAAGTCGTATCTCGACTACTCGATGTCGGTCATCATCGGGCGCGCCCTGCCCGACGTGCGCGACGGCCTGAAGCCCGTGCACCGGCGCATCCTCTACGCGATGCACTCGGAGGGGCTCACCCACAACAAGCGCTACTCGAAGTGCGCAGGCGTCGTGGGCGAGGTGCTGAAGAAGTACCACCCGCACGGCGACGCCGCGGTCTACGACGCGCTCGTGCGGCTGGCGCAGGACTGGAACCTGCGCTACCCGCTCATCGACGGCCAGGGGAACTTCGGCTCGGTGGACGGCGACCCCGCGGCCGCCTACCGCTACACCGAGTCGCGGCTCGAGAAGCTCGCCGACTACCTCCTCGCCGACATCGACAAGGAGACCGTCGACTGGGTGCCGAACTTCGACGACTCCACCGTCGAGCCCACCGTCCTGCCGGCGCGCTTCCCAAACCTGCTCGTCAACGGCTCGGCCGGCATCGCGGTGGGGATGGCGACGAACGTCCCGCCCCACAACATGGCCGAGGTGATCGACGCCGCCGTGCACCTGGTCCGGAACCCCAAGGCGAGCGTCGCCGACCTGATGCGCTTCATCCCCGGGCCCGACTTCCCGACCTGCGGCATCATCCTGGGGCGCGACGGGATCAAGCAGGCCTACGAGACCGGTCGCGGCAGCATCACCGTGCGGGCGCGGGCGACCATCGAGGTCCACCCCCGCACCGAGCGGGAGACCATCGTCGTCACCGAGATCCCCTACCAGGTCAACAAGGCGAAGCTCGTCGAGCACATCGCCGAGCTGGTGCGCGAGAAGCGGCTGGAGGGGATCTCCGACCTGCGCGACGAGTCGTCGCGCGAGGGGATGCGCATCGTCATCGAGCTGAAGCGCGATGCCGTCTCCCAGGTGGTGCTGAACAACCTCTACACCCACACCGCCATGCAGACCGGGTTCGGCGTGACGCTGCTCGCCATCGACGGCGGCCAGCCGCGCATCCTGAACCTCCGCCAGCTGCTCGAGCGCTTCGTCGCCCACCGCCGCGACGTGGTGACGCGGCGGACCCGCTACGAGCTGCGGCAGGCGCGGGCGCGCGAGCACATCCTCCTCGGCCTGCAGATCGCCCTCGACCACATCGACGAGATCATCGAGCTCATCAAGAAGGCTCCCAACCGCGACGAGGCGCGCGACGGGCTCATGGCCCGCTTCTCGCTCTCCGAGCTGCAGGCGAAGGCCATCCTGGAGATGCAGCTGCAGCGCCTCACCGGGCTCGAGCGCCAGAAGATCCTGGACGAGCTCGCCGAGGTGCAGAAGCTCATCGCTCGCCTGAAGGAGATCCTGGCCTCGGAGAAGGTGCTTCTCGACGTGATCGTGGCCGAGCTCGAGGAGGTGAAGGAGCTCTTCCGCGACGAGCGGCGCACCGAGATCCAGGGCGAGGCGGACAAGCTCGGCGTCGAGGACCTCATCAAGGAGGAGGAGATGGTGGTCACCATCTCCCACCTCGGGTACGTGAAGCGCAACCCCATCTCCCTCTACCGGGCCCAGCGCCGCGGCGGCAAGGGGAAGACCGGCGCCGCCACCCGCGACGAGGACTTCGTGGGGAGCCTCTTCGTCGCCTCCACTCACAGCTACCTGCTCGTCTTCAGCGACAAGGGCAAGGTCTACTGGCTCAAGGTCCACGAGATCCCGCAGGCGGGTCGCTCCGCCCGGGGCAAGCCCATCGTCAACCTGGTGCAGCTCGCGCAGGGAGAGAAGGTGGCCGCCATCCTCCCGGTGCGCGAGCTCCCCGAGCCGGACGGCGGCGAGGGGGAGGAAGCGAGCGAGGAGAAGGAGGCCGCCGACGGCCTCTACGTCTTCGTGGCGACGCGCCGCGGCCTGGTGAAGAAGACCCGGCTCGGCGCCTACAGCCGGCCCCGACCCTCGGGGATCATCGCGCTCTCCATCGAGGAGGGGGACAGCCTCATCGCCGCCCGGCTCACCGACGGCAAGAGCCACATCCTCCTCTCCACCGCCAGCGGCATGGCCATCCGCTTCGAGGAGTCGGACGTGCGGCCCATGGGCCGGAGCGCCTACGGCGTGAAGGGGATCACCCTCGAGGAGGGCGACGAGGTCGTCTCGGCGGAGGCCCTGCGGCTCGTGGAGGGCGAGCCGGCCGTCACCATCCTCACCGCCACCGCCAACGGCTACGGCAAGCGCTCCGAGCTCGCCGAGTACCGCACCCAGAGCCGCGGCGGCAAGGGCATCATCACCATCAAGGCCACGGAGCGGAACGGCGCCGTGGTCGCGGCCGTCCCGGTCGCCGAGGGCGAGGAGGTGATGATCATCACCAACCGCGGGATGCTCATCCGCCTGCCGGTGCGGCAGATCAGCGTCATCGGCCGCAACACCCAGGGCGTGAGGCTCATCACCGTCGAGTCGCGCGAGGAGCTGGTGGTGGCGGTGGCGCGCATCGCCGAGACCGGCAAGGAGGCCGGCGAGGCGGAGGAGGAGGACGACGCCCCCGAGGAGGCGAACGGCGCCGGGGGCGAGGAGCCGCCCGACAGCGGCGGGGAGGGGCCGGGCGGAGAGGGAGCGCCTTGAGGCGCCCCGGGCGCCCGCTCACCGGCCTGGCGGCGCTCGCCCTGGCCCTCGCCGCCTGCTCGTCGGCGGAGGGGCGCCTGGAGCAGGCGAACGAGCTGCGCCACCAGGGGAGGCCGCGAGAGGCGCTCGACGCCTACCGCGACCTGCTCGGCGACCTCGGCGACGGCACCGTCCCGAAGTGGGAGACCGGCGTGCGGCTCAAGGCCCTCAAGTACGCCGCCGACGTCTCCTACCTGGAGCTCGGGGACTTCCCCGGAGCCATCTCCTACTACCGCCGCATCGTCTCCCTCTACCCGGGGACCGAGGACGCCTGGCGCGCCCGCACCGTCATCGGGGACATCTACGTGTCGCGGCTGGGCGACCGGGTGGCGGGGATCGCGCAGTACTCGGCGGTGGCGCAGAGCGACTGGAGCGAGGCCCCGCGCTGCCAGCTGCTCGTGGCCCAGCAGTACTTCGAGCTCAAGAACTACGAGCAGGCGCGCACCGAGGCGCGCATCCTGAAGGAGCGCTGGCCGCAGAGCGCCGAGGCGGACGAGGCGCAGCTCCTCACCGCCCAGGCGTGGGCCATGGAGAAGCGCCCCGAGGAGGCGCTCGGGGCCTTCCAGGCCGCCTGGGAGCGCCACCCGAGGCCGGAGATCGCCGCCCTGGCGCTCGAGGGAGCGGCGCACCTCCAAGCGCAGGCGGGCCACTTCGACAAGGCCCTCGAGCTCTACACCCAGGCCATGCCGGGCCACCCCAACCCCGACGCGCTCCGCACCAACATCGAGAAGGTGCGGCAGCGCCGGGAGGCGGCGAAGACCGTCACCCCGGGCGACCGCGACGCCGTCTTCGACCACAAGAACCGAGCGCGGACCAAGGAGGTCCAATGAAGACCGAGCTCTCGCAGAAGCTGTTCGAGAAGGCCCAGACCCTCTTTCCCGGCGGAGTGAACAGCCCGGTGCGCGCCTTTCGCGGGGTGGGAGGCACGCCCCTCTTCATCGCCCGCGCCAAGGGAAGCCGGCTTTTCGACGTCGACGGCAACTCCTACGTCGACTACGTGGGGAGCTGGGGTCCGGCCATCCTCGGGCACGCCAACGCCGAGGTGATCCGGGAGGTCGACGACCAGCTCCGCGACGGTTCGAGCTACGGCGCCCCCTCCCCCCGCGAGATCCAGCTCGCGGAGGCGGTGCGCGAGCGGGCCCCCTGGATCGAGAAGATGCGCTTCGTCTCCTCCGGGACCGAGGCCACCACCGCCGCCATCCGCCTGGCGCGCGGCTTCACCGGGCGCGACGACTTCGTGAAGTTCGACGGCTGCTACCACGGCGCCGGCGACTCGCTCCTCGTCAAGGCCGGCTCGGGCGTGGAGACGCTCGGGCTCCCCGACTCGCCCGGCGTGCCGGCGGACCTCGCCAAGCACACCCTCACCCTCCCCTACAACGACCTCGGGGCCGCCGAGGCCCTGCTCGCCGCCCGCGGCAAGACCATCGCCGCCGTCATCCTCGAGCCGGTGGTGGGGAACATGGGGGTCATCGTGCCCCGAGCGGGCTTCCTCGAGGGGCTCCTCGCCGCCTGCCGCAAGCACGGAGCGCTCCTCATCGTCGACGAGGTGATGACCGGCTTCCGCCTCGCCGCCGGCGGAGCCTGCGAGCTCTACGGCCTCCGGCCCGACCTCGTCACCTTCGGCAAGGTGATCGGCGGCGGGCTTCCGGTGGGCGCCTTCGGAGGCCGCCCGGACGTGATGGACCGGATCGCTCCCGCCGGGCCCGTCTACCAGGCGGGAACGCTCTCCGGGAACCCGCTCGCCATGGCGGCCGGAACGGCCACGCTGCGCCAGCTCGGGCCGAGGGAGTACCAGCGCCTGGAGGAGGCCGGTCGCCGGCTGGGCGAGGGGCTCCGGGACGCGGCCCGAGAGGCCGGAGTCGAGGTGCAGGTGAATCGGGTGGGCTCCATGCTGACGGTGTTCTTCTCGGGAGAGCCGGTCACCGACGCCGCCAGCGCCCGCAAGTGCGACGCCAAGAAATTCGGCAGGTTCTTCCATGCGATGCTCGAGGGCGGGGTCTACCTCCCCCCCTCCCAGTTCGAGGCGGCCTTCGTGTCGGTGGCGCACTCGGACGACGACGTCGACCTCACCGTGAAGGCGGCGAGGAGCGCCTTCCGGGCGGCGAAAGGCTAGGGCGATAGGCCATTGACGGGTGAGATCGGGACTGCTATACGGGTCCGCCCTTCTCTCCCAGAATCTCGAGCAAATCCGGGAAGGAAGGGAGGAGGGGCTTGTTGGCTTCCCCCGACGATCGAGAGCAGCCGGGGAAGGGGGGGCAGGGGCTCTCGAACCTGGCCGAGGCGTACCAGAGGGCGGCACCGTATCTCGGCGCCTCGACCTCGCTCGTCACCGCCGTGGGGGGCTTCGCGGCGCTCGGGTGGTGGATCGACGGGAAGGTCCACAACAGGACGCCCTGGTTCCTGATGCTGGGGGCGCTCCTGGGGATGGTGGGGGGCTTCGTCAGCTTCTTCCGCATCGTGATGGGAAGGCCGAAAAAGTGAAGGGACACTTCCTCGCCGCCGCCGCCGTCGCCGCCCTCGCGCTCGGCGCCTCGCTCCTCGCCGGGCCCGCCCGCCCGCCGGCGCTCCTCGGCTCCGCCATCGCCTCCGCCACCGCGCTCGCCTCGCTCTACGCCTTCTCCCGCTTCGGGGCCTCGGCGAGGAAGCCGGTGGAGCGGGCGCTCCTCGTCTTCGTCGCCATGTTCCTCGTGCGCCTGGTGCTCGTCGGGTCGGGGGTGGCGGTCGTGGCCCGCGCCGGCGAGAGCGCCGTCGCCTTCGTGGTCGCCTTCTTCGTGCCCTACTTCGTCTTCACCGCCATCGAGGGGAGCTTCGTTCACGCCCTCGGGCGCGGAATGGGAAAGCCCGCATGACGCTCGCCGCCGCCGCACTCGCCCTGGGGCTCGCCCTGGGACAGCACCCGCCCGAGGCCACCCCTTCCCGCCCCGATGCCGAGGCCGCCGCCCACGCGGGCACCCACGAGGCCCACGAGGCGGCCGCGCACGAGAACGCCGGCGAGGCCGGGCACGGCGAGCACCATTCGCTCCCCGAAGTGATGATGCACCACGTCTCGAACGGCACCGAGCTGGAGTTGCCGGGGATCTGTGGCGGGTCGTTCGAGTGGAACTGCCGGATCGACCTGCGCGAGAAGACCGGCGGCTGGGTGCTGAACCTCGGCGGGGTGAAGATCGACATGACCCCGACGAAGCACCTGGTGATGTTGTGGGTGGCGGCCGCCGTCCTCACCCTCCTCCTCATCTTCGTCTCCTCGCGGCGGGCCATCGTCCCGAGCGGTCTCTACAACTTCTTCGAGATGCTGGTGCAGTTCGTGCGCGACATCGCCGTCGCCAACATCGGCAAGAACGACGCCGACCGCTTCGTCCCCTACCTCGCCTCCGCCTTCTTCTTCATCCTCTTCGCGAACCTGCTCGGGCTCCTGCCCTTCATGGCCACCGCCACCGCCAACATCTCGGTGACGGTGGCGTTCGCGCTCTTCACCTTCTTCGTCACCCAGTACGCCGCCATCAAGGCGCAGGGGGTGGGCGGCTACCTGAAGCACCTCACCGGGGGAGTGCCGCCGTCGCTCGCCTGGCTGTGGCCCATCATGATCCCGGTCGAGTTCATGGGCCTCTTCACGAAGCCCTTCGCCCTCACCGTCCGTCTCTTCGCCAACATGGTGGCGGGCCACTTCGTCATCCTGGCGCTCCTGGGGCTCATCTTCACCATCTCGGTCTTCGTGGCGCCGGTGTCGGTGGCCCTGGCGCTCGCCATCTTCCTGCTCGAGCTCTTCGTCGCCTTCGTGCAGGCCTACATCTTCACCATGCTCTCCGCCCTCTTCATCGGCGCCGGGCTGGTCCACCACGACGAGCACCACGACGAGGAACACGGGCACGCCGCCGAAGGCGATGCCCCCCACGCTTCTCACGTGGCCGGGAAGGCTCCCGGCCACGGGTAGTCGAGCGCTGTAGGCGCCACGGGAAGAAGGCGGCCCGTCAGTCTCCCGCCCCCAAAAGAAAGAAAACGGACAGGAACCGCACATGAACGCTCTTTCCCTCGGGTACCTCGCCGCCGGCCTTGGCGCCGGCATGGCCGTCATCGGAGTCGGTCTCGGCATCGGCCGCCTCGCCGCCGCCGCCATGGAGGGCTCCGCCCGCCAGCCGACCGCCGCCAACGAC
>Ga0335077_10000181_pt1 | contig 65442 bp, 48 predicted proteins | sample Lox_Sample_31_FD_207151 | JGI IMG/M metagenome (GOLD analysis project Ga0335077, IMG submission 207151) | Soil microbial communities from Loxahatchee National Wildlife Refuge, Florida, United States - Lox_Sample_3.1 | ecosystem: Environmental > Terrestrial > Soil > Wetlands | place: USA... | reverse complement strand
CGGAACATTTGCTCGAGGACTTGCGGGTCGAGATCGCGCTGATCGAGCGTGGCTTCGCAACGGCCGACGACGGCGGTGACGATGCCGGGGAAAGTTTTGACGCTGCCCATGGTGCAGACCGCGTCGGGATGCTTGCGGGCGATAGTGCGAATTTCCAGGGCGAGTTTTGCGGCGGCGGCCAGCGCGTCGCGGCGATCCTGCATGGGTGTGGAGCCGGAGTGAGCTTCCTGTCCGTGGAAAGTGAGGGCGTGGCGCTCGACTCCCTTGGTACCGAGCACGGCGGCGAGGGGCAGGTTGAGCCGCTCGAGGACGGGGCCCTGCTCGATGTGTAGTTCTAGATACGCGGCGGCGTTTTTGCGTTCGGTGGCAGCTTCAGGGAAGCGATCGATTTCCACGCCGCAGCGGCGGAGCGCGTCTTCGAGCTTGATGCCGTCGCGATCGGTGCGAACGCGGTCGGCGGCGATAGAGTGCGTGCCGGCGAAAGCGGAAGAGCCGAGGAGACTGCGGCCGAAGCGCGCGCCTTCTTCATCGGCCCAATCGACAACGCGAATGGTGACGGGAGGCTTGCCGTGGAATTCGTCGGCGAAGCGGCGAAGGACTTCGAGGGCGGCGAGGGCGTTGAGGGAGCCGTCAAGCCAGCCGCCGTTGGGAACGGAATCGAGATGGCCACCGAGGAGCAGGGATTTTTCGGAGGCGCCGGGGAGAGTGACCCAGTTGTTACCGGCGGAGTCGTAGTGATGTTCGACGGGGAGGCCGGCGAGTTTGGAAGCGAACCATTCGCGGGCTTGGAGCCACGTGTCGGTCCAGGCGACGCGTTGCGCGCCGTCGTGGTTGGAGGTGAGGGCGCGGAGTTCTTTGAGTTCGGCGATGGTGCGTTGCGGGTTGAGGGGCATGGTGGTGTTTCGTTGGCGCGATACTCTTGTCATTCCGAGCGCAGCGAGGAATCTCTCTTGTAGTTAGTAAAAGACGAAGAGAGATTCCTCACTTCGCGGATTCCGTTCGGAATGACGGGTAACATCATAGGGCAGGCGGTGATGGGAAAGCGAGTGGTTGGGCCCAGGTTCCAAAAGCGGCGATAGGCCGCCGCACTCCAAACGAAAAGCGAACGGCCTCCCCTCGAAACTCAGGGCAAGCAGAAGGCGGTCCCTGCAATCACGCGTAAGTGGGTTGGCGTTTCAGGAACTGGCCGCGGTGGCGGTCGCCCACGAACTGGCCATCTTTCACTTGGACTTTGCCGCGGACGGTTACGGCCGAGGGGCGGCCCTCGATGGGGAGGCCTTCGAAACCGTTGTAGTCGTTATTGGTGTGTTGCGATTTGACGCTGACGGTGCCGCGATAGGCGGGATCGTAGATGACAAGGTCGGCGTCGCTGCCCACGGCGATCGAGCCTTTGCGCGGGAAGAGGCCGAAGAGTTTCGCGGCACGCGTGCTGGCACAATCGACGAAACACTCGAGATCGATGCGGCCGCGCTTGACGCCGTAAGTGTAGAGAAGATTGACGCGATCTTCGATGCCGGGAATGCCGTTGGGAATGGTGGTGAAGTTGTCTTTGCCAAGAAGTTTTTGGGCGAGATCGAAGGGGCAATGGTCGGTGCCCACGGTGTCCACGAAGCGGAGAGAGAGCGCGGTCCAGAGCGCGTCTTGATTGTGTTTAGCGCGGAGGGGAGGGGACATGACGTACTTCATGCCTTCCACGCCGGGGCGTTCGGCCAGGGATTTTTCGAGCAGCAGGTGGGGAAGAACGGATTCGACGCTGAGACGGATGCCGCGGCGGCGAGCGGCGAGTGCGACGCCCAGGGCTTTTTCGCAGGAAAGATGAACGACGTAGCCGGTGGCGCCGGTGTTTTCCAGAAACGTGGCGAAATGGCTGGTGCCTTCGGCTTCGACGGATTCTGGGCGGCTGGGCTCATGCCACTCGGGGCCGGTTTTCCCATCGGCGAGGAGTTGCTGCTGGAGGCGGGCGACCAGTTCGGCGTTTTCGCAGTGCGCGGTGACGATAACGCCGAGGTTCTTCGCGAGAGTGAGGGTCTGGAACATTTCGGCGTCGTCGACACCGAAGAAATTCCTGTAGGCGAGGAAGATTTTGAAGGACGCGGTGCCGTCGGCGACAATTTCGCGGAGTTGCGCTTCGGTTTCGGCGGCGAATTTGGTGACGGACATGTGGAAGGCGAAATCGCAGGCGGAATTGCCGCTGGCTTTGGATTTCCAGAGGTGGTAGCCGGCGAGCGCGTCGTCGTTGCGATTGGGGCAGCACATTTCGATGTAGGTGGTGGTGCCGCCGATAAGCGCGGCAATACTGGCGGTTTGGTGCGTGTCTTTGGCGAAGGTGGCCATGAAGGGGAGATAGATGTGGACGTGGGGATCGATGAAGCCGGGGAAGACGAGCTTGCCAGAGGCGTCGATGACTTCGGTATTGGGAGGCGCGTCCAGATGTTTGCCGATGCGGGTAATGGTTTCGTTTTCGACGTAGATGTCGGCAGTGGTGCGCGAAGCCACGGTGACGATTTCGCCGTTGCGGATAAGGAGAGGCATGGAGATTAAGCTAGCGCAGATGGGGGAGAAGGGGAAGGGTGTAGGGGCGAAAAGGTGCGCAAGAAAGACAGAGACGCGGAACAGTGGAAGAGGGAAACGTTGAAACGGTAAAAGAAAGAGAGATTTCTCGCTTCGCTCGGAATGACGGTGTGAGTGACTGGGTTGCGGACGTGAAGCGGCGATAAATCGCCGGACTCCAGGGGACGAGCGGACCGCCTCCCCTCGAAACTCAGAGCAAGCAGAAGGCCGTCCCTACAGGTCGCGGAATGTGACGTTAGTGGATGCGGATGCCCATTTTGTGGCGGTAGTGCTCCATTTGCTGCCAATCTTCGGTGACGGCGGGCTGCTGCTTGCTGAGCTGATCCCAAGTGATGGAAGGCTTGGCGGGGGGCAACTCAACCATCTGGATACAATTTTCGACAGGGCAGACGTTGTAGCAGAGGCGGCAGCCGACGCAATCGAGTTCGCGGACGACGACGCTGGGGCGCGTGGAGACGGCTGCGGTTTTGCCGTTGCTGCGGTGATCGTAGGCGGTGGGCGGGATGACTTTGCCATCTTTGTCGAGCAGGTCGATGCACTGGTGCGCGGTGTCGTTGCAGGCGACGTAGCAGAGGTCGCAACGGATGCATTTGTTCTGGTCGATGCGCGCGACGGCGCGGAAGGAAAGGTCGAAGTCCTTGAAGTCGGAGACGTGATGGAGGCTGCGCGCGACCACATCGGGGATGGTGGCGAACCCTTTTTCGTCCATCCAGTTCGACAGGCCGTCGCAAAGATCTTCGATGATGCGGAAGCCGTAGTGCATGACGGCGGTGCAGACCTGCAGGCTGCGCGCGCCGAGGAGGAGAAATTCGGCGGCATCGCGCCAAGTGGAAATGCCGCCCATGGCGGAAATGGGCAGGCCGGAATCGCGAATCATGGAATCGCGTCCGAGCGCGGCAAGCATGTTGAGCGCGATGGGTTTGACGGCGGGACCGGCATACCCACCGTGGCCGCCGCGTCCACCAATGTTGGGAGTGATTTCCAGGGTGTCGAGGTCGACGCCGATGATGGAGTTGAGTGTGTTGATGAGCGAGAGGGCGTTGGCTCCGGCAGCGACGGCGGCGCGCGCGGGCATGACGATATCGGAAATGTTGGGCGTGAGTTTGACGATGACGGGAATTTTGGCCACGTCCATCACCCAACGGGTGATCTGTTCGCAATACTCCGGGACCTGGCCGACGGCGGCGCCCATGCCGCGTTCACTCATGCCGTGGGGGCAGCCGTAGTTGAGCTCGATGCCGTCGGCGCCGGAGTCCTGGATGCGCTTGATGATGTCGTGCCAGGCCTGGGGCTTGGATTCGACCATGGCGGAAACGATGACGGCGCGATCGGGCCAGGCGCGCTTCACTTCCTTAATTTCGCGGAGATTGGTTTCGATGGGGCGATCGGAGATGAGCTCTACGTTATTGATGGCCAGCATTTTCTGATTTCCGAAGTGCCAGGCGCCGTAGCGGTTCGAAACGTTGAGCACGGGAGCGCCAATGGTTTTCCAGACCGCTCCCCCCCAGCCGGCTTCGAAGGCGCGATGAATCTGCGCGCCGGAATTGGTGGGCGGCGCGGAGGCCAGCCAGAACGGGTTGGGCGAACGGATGCCGGCAAAATTGATGCTGAGATCAGCCATGATTCACCAACCTTTGATGGATGGCGCGGGCGGCGAGTTTGCCATCCTGAACAGCCATGACGGTGGAAGCGGAGCCACGAGCGCGGATGCAGTCGCCACCGGCAAAAATTCCGGGGGAACTGGTTTCGAAATTATCGTTGACGTTGATAAAGTCTTTTTCGGTTCGCAGGTTCAGGAGCAAGGCGATAGACGGCCTGTGCTGGCCGATGGCTTTGACGATCTGGTCGGCGGGAAGAAGCATGTTGGAATCGGGAACGGGATGGGGCGCAGGCCGCCCGGTCGCGTCGGGGTCGCCAAGTTCGATGCGTACACATTCTAGCGCGGTGACTTTGCCGTTCTTGTGATGAACCTTGATGGGCTGAGCGAGGAACCAGAAAGCCACGCCTTCGCGCTTCACGAAATCGTATTCGTGAGGGTAAGCGGTCATTTCGTTTTCAGTGCGGCGATAGATCATGGTGACGCGCTCGGCGCCCATGCGGCGGGCGATGGTGGCGCAATCGATGGCGGTATTGCCGGCCCCGATGACGATGACGTTGCTGCCGACACGCAGGCGCGAAGGGTGCAGCTTGCTGCCCTCGATGTATTGCAGGCCGTCCAAAATGTATTCTTCGCCGGGAATGCCGAGCTGGGGAGTGTTGCCGAGGCCAACGCTGAGAAAAAGAGAATCGAAATCGTGGGTGAGCTCAGCGACCGTGGGATTCGTGCCGGCGTCTTTGCCGGTTTCCAGGCGCACACCGAGTTTCTGAATCATGGCAACTTCTATCAGGGCAACTTCGACGGGTTCGCGGAGAGAAATAATGCCGTAGGTGGAAAGGCCGCCGGCAAGATCGCGCTTTTCGAAGAGCGTGACGGAATGGCCGAGTTTGGCGAGTTCTCCGGCGCAGGAAAGTCCTGCGGGACCCGCGCCGACGATGGCAATGGTTTTGCCGGTGGAAGGAGCGGACCGGAAGAATTCCAGTTTTCGCGAGTAGGCGTGGTCCATGGCGTGGCGCTGCAGGCGGCCGATGGCGATGGGTTTGTGTTCCGAACCGAGGACGCAGGCGCCTTCACACAATTCCTGGACGGGACAGACGCGGGCGCAGGTGGCGCCGAGGAGATTGGATTCCAGGATGGCACGGGCGGAGCCGCGAAGATTGCCGGTGTGAATCTTCTTGATGAACTTGGGAATGTCGATGTGCGTGGGGCACGCGTGCGTACAGGGCGCATCGTAACACATGAGGCAGCGCGCGGATTCGGTGATGGCTTCGTGCTCAGTGAGGGGAGGGAGGAGTTCACGAAGCCCGGAAGAAAGGTCGTTCAACGAAACCTCCGGAGAGATATTCATATCACAGGACGAAGGTTTTCAGTTTTAGGTTGTACGTTTTCAGTAACGGCATGACTTCGCTGGGCCGTACATTGAGATTAAAGAAAGAGCGGGCGTGAAAGCTAGCGCTACATAAGCAGGAGCGGACGGCCTCAGAAGCCTCAGAAGGCCGTGCCTACAAAGAAGAATCAGAGCGGCGCCTTAGCAGAAGGTAGATGGTGCCGGAGAACAGGAAGCCTACGAACCAGGCGTAGTCGTAGAGCCAGCGGACGGCAGGAAGGATGAGGCCGACGAGGGCGAGGAAGACTCCCGCGGCAAGAGCGATGAGCGCTTTCAAATTGAAGCCGGCGGAATATTCGTACGCGCCGTTGCGGCGGTAGAGGTCGGCGACCTGCAGATGGCGCTTGCGGACGATGTAGTAGTCGAAAATCATGATGCCGGCGATGGGGCCGAGCAGAGCGGAACAGCCCACGAGCCAGCCGAAGATGTAGGAGCTGTAACTGGTCATGAGCTTCCAGGGCATCATGAGGATGCCGACAACGCCGGTGATGAGCCCGCCAGTGCGGAAGGAGATGAGGCTGGGGCGAAGGTTGGAAAAGTCGTTGGAGGGCGAGACGACGTTGGCGGCCACGTTGGTGTTCAGTGTGGCGATGAGCAGCGCGATGAGAGCGATGAAGGCGATGAGCGGCTGATTGAAGCGGCCGAGTAGCGCGACGGGGTCCCAGATGGCGGCGCCGAAAAGCACGACGGAGGCGGAAGTGACGGCGACGCCGATGAAGGAATAGAGGGTCATGGCGGCGGGGAGGCCGAGAGCCTGGCCGACGATTTGCGCGCGCTGAGATTTGGCGTAACGCGTGAAGTCGGGGATATTGAGCGCGACGGTGGCCCAGAAGCCGACCATGCCGGTGAGCGACGGAATGAAGACCCGAAAGAACTCGGCGCTCGAATGAAATTTGCTGGGATTGTGGAGGACCGGGCCCATGCCGCCGGCTTTGCGGGTGACCCAGCCGAGAAGAAGAAGGCCGATGAAAAGCATGAAAGGCGCGCCGATGCCTTCGAGGAACTTGATGGTTTCGATGCCCCGCCAGATGACGAACATATTGATAGCCCAGAAAAAGAAAAAGCTGAGCCATGCGCTGCCGGGAATGCTGGCGGCACCGGGCCAGACGATGACCAGCATGGAATGGATGGCCTGGCCACCGATCCAGGTTTGAATGCCGAACCAGCCGCAGGCGACGAGCGCGCGAAGAATGGCGGGAACGTTGGCGCCGCGAACGCCGAAGGAAGCGCGGACGAATACGGGGAAGGGGATACCGTAGCGGGTGCCGGCGTGGGCGTTGAGCAGCATGGGAACAAGGACGATAAGATTGCCGAGAAGGATTGTGACGATGGCCTGAATCCAGTTCATTCCTTCGGCGATGAGGCCGGACGCAAGCATGTAGGTGGGAATGCAAACGCTCATGGCCACCCAGAGCGAGGCGTAGTTGTAGGTGCCCCAGGATCGTTTTTCCTGAGGAATGGGGGCGAGATCGGGATTGTAGAGAGACGGATGCGTGTCCTGGAGCGTGGTCATAACCTCGCCAAAATGGGATTGATTGGAGAGAGAGGGTAGCGGAAGCGCGAGCATTTTTCCAGAGAGAAGGACGACAGAGAGAAGGACGACTTTCCGCGGTGGGTGAGTCGCGGTAGACTTGCGGGTTGTTTGGAGGAGCGGGCGCATGGCGGATTCGGGTGGATACCGGAAGCAGGCGGCGGGAACGCATCCGCCGTATTTCTATCCGCCATACGTGTCGTCGGTGAAGCGCGCGCCGATGCGGCCGCTGGTCGTGGTGCCGCAGACGTTGTCGGAATTCACCGGGCCGGTGTTTGGACATTCGGACATCGGAGCGACGGATGCGGATTTGACGAAGCAGGGCGCGGCGGCGCCGATGGGCGAGCGCATTATAGTTTCGGGACGAGTGTTGGACGAGGATGCGCGGCCGGTGCGGAATGGGTTGATTGAAGTGTGGCAGGCGAACGCGGCGGGAAGATATCTACACAAAGGAGATCAACACGACGCACCGCTGGACCCGAACTTCACGGGTTGCGGGCGGGCGCTGACGGATGAACGCGGGCGTTACCGGTTCGTGACCATCAAGCCGGGCGCGTATCCATGGAAAAATCATGCGAACGCATGGCGGCCGATGCACATTCATTTTTCGGTGTTTGGAGCGGGGCTGCTGGCGCGGCTGGTGACGCAAATGTATTTTCCGGGCGATCCGCTGTTGGCATTCGATCCCATTTTTCAGAGTATCCCGGATGAGGGGGGGCGAGCGCGGCTGATTTCCGCGTTCGATTGGGAGACGACGATTCCGGAGCAGGCGCTGGGGTACAAGTTCGACATTGTGCTGCGCGGGCGGGAAGCGACGCCGATGGAGAAGTGAGATGACGCTGCCGGTGACCGGTTCGCAAACAGTGGGGCCGTATTTTCGAATCGGCATGGCGCCGCTCTTCCGGGAAGAACTGGCGGGCCCGGAAACGGCGGGCGAACGCGTGACCATTCACGGGCGGGTGCTGGATGGCGATGGAAAAGGCGTGCCGGATGCACAGATCGAGGTCTGGCAGGCGGATGCGCAGGGACAATATATTGAAACCGAATCCGTGAAGGAAACGGGTTTCCGGGGATTTGGCCGCGTGGCGACAAATGACCGCGGCGACTTTCGCATCAGCACGATCAAGCCGGGTAGCGTGGCAGGCCCTGACAATTGGGTGCAGGCGCCGCATCTGGTGGTGCTGGTGTTCATGCGCGGATTGCTGCGCCACCTGGTGACGCGGATTTATTTTGCAGGCGAAGCGGCGAACGAGAGCGATCCAATCTTGAAGGTGGTGCCCGCGGAACGGCGGCACACGTTGATGGCTCAGCCGGAGAAGGCGGAAGCGACTAGGTTCGCGTGGAATGTTCGTCTTCAGGGAGATGACGAGACGGTGTTTTTCGAGGTATGAGCCTGTGTAAGGGAATGGGCCGCAGATGAAAACACAGGTCGGCATTGTGGGGGCGGGCCCGGCGGGACTGGTGCTTTCTCACCTGCTACATCTTTCCGGAATCGAATCGGTGGTACTGGAAGCGCATAGCCGCAGCTACGTGGAAGAGCGGGTGCGTGCCGGGGTGTTGGAGCAGGGAACCGCGGATTTGTTGCGAGAGACCGGCGTCGGCGAACGGATGATGCAGCAGGGGCTGATGCATCACGGAATAGAATTGCAATTTGCGGGTGGGCGGCACCGGATCGATTTCGCAGGATTGACGGGTGGCAAGGGCGTGATGGTGTACGCGCAACACGAAGTTTTGAAGGATCTGATCCAGGCGCGGCTGGAAGCGGGCGGGCAAATTCTGTTTGATGTGCAAGACGTGAGCGTCGACGAATTGCGGGGGCCGAAGCCGAAGATTCGTTTTCGAAAGAACGGCGAGGCGAAGGAGTGGGAGTGCGACTTTATTGGGGGGTGCGACGGCTTTCATGGAATTTGCCGGCCGTCGATTCCGGAAGGCGTTCTGAGCGCGTTCGAAAAGATTTATCCGTTTGCGTGGCTGGGAATCCTGGCGGAGGCGCCGCCTTCGTCGCGCGAGTTGATTTACGCGCATCACGAGCGGGGATTCGCGCTGTTGAGCATGCGGTCGCCGGCAATTTCGCGGCTGTATTTGCAGTGCGCGCCGGAGGAAGACATCGCGAACTGGCCGGACCAGCGGATCTGGCAGGAACTGCGCACGCGATTGGAAGTGGTGAAGGGCTGGAAATTGACGGAAGGGCCGGTGCTGCAAAAGGGAATCACAGGGATGCGAAGCTTCGTGGTGGAGCCGATGCAGTATGGGCGGTTGTTTCTGGCGGGAGATTCTGCGCATATCGTGCCGCCGACCGGCGCGAAGGGATTGAATCTGGCGGTGGCGGATGTTCGCGTGCTGGCTGCGGCGATGGCGGAATATTACCGAACCGGCCGGACAGACCTGCTGGAAGGGTACTCGGAGAAATGTCTGCGGCGCGTATGGAAGGTGCAGCGGTTTTCGTGGTGGATGACGTCGATGCTGCACCGATTTGCGGACGACGATGCGTTTGATGCGCGGCGGCAACTGGCCGAACTTGATTATGTCACCAGTTCACGAGCGGCTTCGCAGGCGCTGGCGGAGAATTATGTGGGTCTGCCGTTAGATTGAACGGCGGGATCAGTGCGGCGTCGACGAAACCACAGGCGTGGCGGTGAACGTCTTGCCGTCAATGCGCGTGAGCGGATCGCCACCAATACTCTTAACAAAAATCTGATCGCCGGCGGCTTCGACCGCAATGGCGTAGGGGCCATTGGGAACAGAAACGCTGGCGGCAACCTTGTTCGTTGAGCCGTCGATGACGGTGACGCTGTTGGCGCGCGTGCTGACCGCAAAAATCATGTGCGTGGATGGATTGACGGCGATAGCTTGCGGGTGCGCGGCGGTTTCGATGGTGGCGAGCACCGCGTTGGTGGAAGCATCGAGAACGGTGACGGAGTTACCGTCGTAGTTGGCGACGTAAATCCGGCCGGCCTTCGAATCGACGGCCATGGCACAAGGGATTTGGCCAACGGTGACCGCACTCGATTTGTGTTGCGCTCCGTCGACGACATTAAGAGTCGAGCCGCCCGTGTTCCCGGCGTAAATCTTGTTGGTGGCGGTATTCACGGCGATGCCCCAAAGATGCGCGGAGGTGGCAATTTGCGACCAGGCATGAGTGGAGCCATCGAGAACACGAATATTGCTTTCCACGCCATTTTCGTAGTTGAGCAGGTAGAGGCGATTCGTGGCGGGATTCACGGCCAGGGCGTCCGCCGAAATTCCGGGCGGAAGATGCGAGGTCGCGTTTGAGGCGCCATCCATGACGGTCATGGTGTTGTTGAAGGTGTGGGCGATGTAGATCTTGTTGGTTGCAGGATTGGCGGCGATGACGGTGGGCAGGGAGCCGACGTCGACGGTGGCGGTGACCTTGTCGGTGGCGCCGTCGATGACGCTGACCGTGCCACTGCCGGAATTGGCGACGTAAATTTTGTTGGTTTGCGGATTGATGGAGATAGCCAGGGGTTCCGTGCCGACGGTGATGGATTTTGCTCTGCCGGAACTGGCGTCGACGACGGTGACAGCATTGGCCAGTGGGTTCACTGCATAGGCTTTGCTGGTTGCTGGATTGACGGCAACGGCGTCGAGGCTGACGCGCAGGCCGGCGGCTGGCGGGGCCGCCATCGTGTCTGCCGCGGTGGTTGCAGGGGTTGGCGCCTGCGCTTTGCCGCCAAGCCAGAGGATCGCGTTTTCGAAGAGCTTATCTTGCGTGGAACTGGTGAAAATTTTGTCCCCGTGGCCCATGTTCATGTAGATCATTTTGTATTTGGTGTTGGACCAGACGACAGGAAGATCGCCAGAGGTGAGAATGTCCTTGAGGCCCAAGGGATAGTTTGCAGGATCGAGAGTGAGAAGGACGCGGACGTCTTTGTTCAGGCGCGGGCTGGGCTGCCAGATGTACCACTCGTTCTGGGGAGCGAGGTAAGCGTCGGGAAGAGAGGCCGTGGCGGGGTGTTGGCGGTCGTCAACGAGGAGGTTGGCGGGGAGGGGCGGCCAACTGTTGGTGTAGAAAACGGCGCCGCCGAGGAAGTTGACGTACCATGGCCAACCAGTGTCCTTGTCGTTGTAACCAGCGGCGTGAAAACCGAGCCACGCACCGCCGGAGTTGATGTATTTCTCGAATGCGCTGCGCTGGGCGGGATCGGTGGGTGAGCCGTTAAGCCAGAGGACGAGTTGATAGTTCTTCAGGTAAGTCTCGTTGAGGTTGCGCCAGTCAGTGGTGGAGTCGAAGATAAAATTGTGTTTTTGCGCGAGCGAGGCGAGGAATTTGAGCGCATCCCGGGCAAAGAGGACGTGGTCACCTTCGGTGTCGGTGGAGTAGAAAGCGACGGCGCGGAATTGCGGAGACGGTGCGCAGGTGAGAGCGGGAATCGCGAGCGCTGCGAACAATAATAAGAAAACAGCGAGCGATTTTTTCATTGGTTGGCAGCCCAGAAAATGGAGTTACGGAAAAGAGTGGTGAAACTGGAATTCTGGAATAGTTCGGCGTGATGGCCCATAAAGATGTAGACGTTGCGCGCTTTGACGTGTTCGTTGGTCCAGATGACCGGGTGATCGCCCATTTTCAGAGGAGAGTCGGGTGTGTAGGTGGATTCATCGACGGCGGCAAGGACGTGGACGTTGGGACGCGGGGATTTGTCCCAGGTGTACCACTCCTCATTTTCGATGACGAAATTTGCGGGAAGGCCGCGCATGACGGAATGCTTGGGGTCTTCGGCGATGACGTGCGCGGTGGCAAATTTCGCGATGTAGTCCTTGAAGCGGATGCCGCCCATGAAGTCAGAGAACCATGGCCACATGGGATAGCCGTCGAATTCGCCGAGGAGCGTGGCGTGATGAAAGCCGATCCAGCCGCCGCGGCCTTCTTCGATGTATTTCCTGAATGCGGCCATCGCGGTGGGCGTCCACATGTAGGGCGGATAGTTCAACTGGATGAAGAGCTGGTAACGAGAGAGAAATTCGTCGTCGATTTTGTCGGTGTTCTGAATGTAGTCGATGGTGAAGTGTTCTTCCTTGGCCAGCTTGTCGAGCCAGACCTGGGCGGAATCGACGAAGGGCTTGTGGATACCGCCGACTTCGGCGATAGCAATGGCCTTGAAGACGGGCTTCTGGGGCTGCGCAACGGTGGGCGGGGCGGAAAAGGCGAGAAAGAACGTGAGGAGGAAGCCATAAAACAAGGCAGTGAAGCGCGAACGAGCGCGTTGGAGTATCGTCATGCGTTACTCCTTTATGCGCCATCGGACAGCGCATGAGGGAACAATCGCATTATATACGGACATAGTAAGGAATCGTTATAATGTTGCCGGGCGCAAGAGCCCAGTCAGAAAGTCCTTGATGCGCAAAGAGCCGATCTTGATTGGAAGGCCGCCGTTGCTGCGGCAGACGAACGCGGAGCTATTGCTGCGGCTGCTGCGCGAGGCGGGGCCGTGTTCGAAAGCGGACCTGGTGCGCGCTTCGGGACTGAGCGCGCCGACGGTGACGAACGTGGTGGAGTACCTGGCGGCGGGCGGACTGGTGGAAGCGATCGGGGAAGGTGAATCGACGGGCGGGCGTCCTCCGGACATTTTGCGATTTCGGTCGGAGCGCGGATGCCTGGTGGCGGCGGAGATTGGACGGGACACGGTAACGTTTCTGGCGGCGGACCTGGAAGGACGGGAATTGGTGCAAACAAAAGTGGGGTTCGCGTGGGAGTCATCGAGCCCGAAGGCAATTTGCGAGTTGATGGGGCGCGAAGTGCGGGCGCTGCTGCGGGAGTTAGAGAAGCCCGCGGATCACTTGTTGCGCGTGGTGGTGAGCGTGCCGGCGATGGTGGACGTGAGCAACGGCACAGTGGTTTCTCTTTCGAAACTGAAGGGCTGGAGAGACGTGCCGCTGCGAGCGATGCTAGGCCGGGAATTAAAGTGCCCGGTGGAAGTGGAGAATGACACGAACCTGGCGGCGCAGGGCGAGTTCGCGCGAGGGGCGGCGCGGGGCGAAAAGAATTTCGTGTTCATTACTATCGGCGAAGGCGTGGGCGCGGGAATTTTCGTCGACGGAAAGGTTTACCGGGGCGCCCGGTGGTCGGCGGGAGAGATCGGCTATCTGCGCGTGCCCAATGTATCGCGAGAGAATCCTACGATTCATGGGCACGGGCGGCTGGAGAAGATGGTAGGGGCTGCGGGCATTCTGAAGAGCTGGCGAGCTTCAGGCCGGGCCACACGAGCGCGGCTGAAGGTGGGGCGCGCGACGGATGTGTTCAACCTGGCGGCCGCCGGAAACGCCGATGCCAAGCGGATTCTGAAGCAAAAAGGGAGGATCCTGGCGGACGTGGTGCTGGATCTCGCCTTGATCCTGAATCCGGGGCTGATTTTGCTGGGCGGGGAAGTGGGGACGCATCCGGTATTGCTGCGGGCAGTAAAAGAGTTCCTGGCAGGCAGCGAATTTGGCGTAATCAGCATCAAGCTTGGAGAGTTGGGAACGACGGCGGCGCTGTGGGGTGCGGTGGCCTCCGGGCTGGATAGAGGGATCGCCGGGCTGTTGCAGCCAGCGAAGGTCGCCGTATAAGGTAGAACGGAACCCGCCCCAATTCCGCCGCGTTGACCAGCTTCGTAAATAAAGTTAAGTTAGTTTCAGATTACCCCGTCATGAAGAAGACACAATCCAAGTTGCGCCGTCCGCCGCGTAAGGTTCTGATTTCCGCCAACGGGACGAGTGCGGCCGTGCCGTTACTGGAGCTCCTGCGCGAGAAGGACTTCAAATCCGTGGCGGAGATTCAGAAGAGCTCCGGACTGCCGCCACGCGAGTTTGCCGCGGCCATCGGTGTGCTCGAAAAGAAGCGGCTGGTTGAGCGCACGAATGGAAGAACATTGACGGGCAGGTTGCGCCCTGAGTGGCTGCAAATCCGAGCGGATTACGGATACGTGGCGGCAGTGGACATCGGCGGGACGAATTTGCGGCTGGTGGTAGCCGATATGGCGGGGGCGATAGTCGGAAAATGGACGGGATCGACGGTGGGTGCGTCGTCGCCAGGGCAAGTAGTTCAATTGATTCGCGAAGGCGTGAAGGAAGTTCAGGCGCAGGCAGGTGTGCAAGCGGATTCGTTGCTGGCGGCTGCCGCCGGCGCGCCGGGAGTCACGGACTCGAAAAACGGCGTGGTGCTGCTGACGTCGTACTTACGCGGATGGAAAGATGTGCCGCTTGGAAAGTTGCTGGAGGACGCGCTGGGCGCTCCGGCAGTGATTGAAAATGACGTGCGGCTGGGGGCGGTAGGCGAGAGATGGAAGGGATCGGCGCGAGGTTTGGACAACTTCGTTTTTCTGGCGATCGGAACGGGAATCGCGGCGGGAATTTACGTGAGCGGCGAATTGCTGCGCGGTCCAGACTTTGCCGCGGGCGAAGTCGGGTATCTGGTTGTGCCGGGAACGCCGGAAGCGGGCGTGCGAGAAGGGGCGCCGGGCCCGCTGGAATCAGTGATTGGAGGAGAGGGGATCAAGGCCCAGTGGCGGCAGTTCACGCAGCAGATGGATGGCGAGGCGTCGAGCGATTTAAGCGCGACGGATATTTTCGACCGCGCGCTGGAGGGCGACGAAGCTGCCCGCCAGGTGCTGGATCGCACGGCAAAAATGCTGGCGCATGCGGTGTATAACATCTCCGTGGTGCTGAATTGCCCGCATTTCATTCTCGGTGGAGGCGTGGGCACGAGTGCAATCTTGCGCGACGCGACCGAGAACGTGTTGGAAAGCTATACGGAGCCGGCGCGGCCGAAGTTGCGCCTGAGCAGCCTGGGGCCGGACGCACAATTGATCGGAGCGGTGCGACTGGCGCTGGATGCGGCGGAGGAGCGAATCGGCATCCGAGGGTAATCCAAGACGAGCGAAAGTCAGGCAGTTTGCCGTGGAACTGTGTGCGCGCTGATGCTTTCGAGGTCGCGGCCGGCGGTCTCCGGAACCGCAAAGCGAATGAAGACCAGCGTGGCGACGCTGAGGATGCCGAAGATGGCGAATGTGGCGGCATCGCCCACCGCATGAATCACGGACAAAAAGGTAAGCGAAACGACGAAGTTGGAAATGCCGGAGCCCAGCGTGGCGGCCGCCACGCCACGACCGCGCACGCGAAGCGGGAAAACTTCCGAGACGAGAATCCAGGCGATCGCGCCCATGCTGAAGGCAAAGCAGGCAATGTAGGTAAGCAAGCTGGAGACGGCGAGGACGCCGAGGGCGGAGCCCAGCGTGGCTTTGTGGTGGAAGCCCCAAGCCAGGGCGAAGAGGGAAAGCGTCATGCCGGTGACGCCTACGTAGAGGAGCGGCTTGCGTCCGACGCGATCGACGAGAAGAATGCCGACGATGGTGGCGGCCACATTCATCAGGGCAATCACGAACGTGGCGAGAATGGCGTCGGCATGCGAGGAAAATCCGGCGAGTTCGAAAATCTGCGGGCCGTAGTAAATGATGGTGTTGATGCCGGTGACTTGCTGAAGAACGGTGAAGCCGCAGGCGATGAAGAGAGAGCCACGGACGGCGGGACTCCAGAGGGCGCTCCAGCGCTGCTCGATGGGAGTTTTAAGACCATCGACGATGTCGTCGAGGAGAACTTTGGCGCCTTGCGGGTTGGTGTAACTGCTCAGGACCGCTTCGGCGTCTTTGCCGCGGCCGTGCGCGAAAAGCCAGCGCGGGCTTTCGGGAACGGTGACGATGACCAGGAGGAATAAAACTGTAGGGACGACGGCGAAACCGAACATCCAGCGCCAGGATTCGTAGGGGGCGAGCCAGTAGCCGACCAGATCGGCGAGGGCGATGCCGATGGTGAGCGCAAGTTGATAGAGGCCGATGAGCATGCCGCGCGATTGCGGCGGCGCAAGCTCGGAGACGTAAACGGGCGCGGTTACGGAAGTGAAGCCGATGCCGGCGCCAATGATGACGCGGGCGATGACCAAGGTGAAGGCATTCGGCGCGAGCGGCGCCAGAAGCGAGCCGGCGATGAAGATGATGCTGGCCCAAACGAGCGTGGCGCGGCGGCCGACGCGGTCTGCGACGGCGCCGCCGATCAGCGCCCCGGCCATGGCGCCGAGGAGCACGACGCTTACCACCAGTTCCTCGATTTCTGTGGAGAGAGAGAAGGAGCGCTTTACGAAAATGACGGCGGCGGCGATGATGCCCATGTCGTAGCCGTAGAGGACGCCGCCGAGAGCCGCGATGGAGGAGATGCGGACGATGAAGCCGCGATTGACGTGAGGCCGCGCGGAGACGTGGGAATCCGGCATGGGTGCACCCTGGCGCCATGATAGCGTAAACTTTCTAAGGAATCATGAGAAACGTTGGAGTTGAGGTGGAAAATGGCGGAAGAGCAGCGTGGCGGAACGCAGTGGATCGGCGGCGTGGAGCCGCCGGCCGAAGTGCGCGCGATGAATATGGTGCAGATTTACGAGAAGGAGTGCCGGGAACAGCCCGCACGGCTGGCGGAATTGCTGAAGGCGTATGGCGAGGATCACGCGATTCGCGAAGAGTTGGGGCGGCTGAAACGCATCGTGAATCTGCCTGGACCCATCCTGTTCGCGGGGATGGGGGCGTCGTACTGCTCGGGCATCAGCGGAACGAGCCTGCTGCAAGTGAACGGGCGGAGTGCGTTTGTGGTGGACGCGGGAGAGTGGCTGCATTACGGATTGGCGGTGCGGGATCAGGTGGCGGGGACGATGCTGCTGACCACTTCGGGAGAGAGCGCGGAACTGGTGGAGTTGTGCAGGAAAAATGCGGGGAATCCGCTGGGGCTCATCTGCAACAACGAACATAGCAAGTGCTGGGCGCTGGCGGATATCAGGCTGCCGATTCTGGCCGGGCCCGAATACGGCAACGCCACGAAAACATATACGAACGCGACGGGGGCGGCCATTGTGGCGGCGGCGGAGATGCTGGGGCGGGAGTGGCAGGTTGACGCGAAGCGAGCGGTGGATATTTTCAGCTTGGCGCTGGACCGTGTGTTCGGCATGAAAGGCGAACTGGAGGAATTTTGCCGGGGCGCGGCGAATATCGAAACGATCGGACGCGGGCCCGCGTACGGTTCGGCATTCATGGGCGCGCTGTGTATTCGCGAAATGACGGGGAAGCGCGTGGCGGCGCACACGGGCGCGGGGTTCCGGCACGGGCCGCTGCTGGATGTGTCGGAAACGCAGGTGGCGATCATTCTGGCGGTGGGGCGCGCGGCGGAATTGGGCGTGAAACTGGCGAAGGACTGCAACGAGCGCGGCGGGAAAGTGATCTTGGTGTCGGCGGAGGAGCAGGCGGCTTCGGCGAAACTGTTGCCGGTGAAGATGGAAGCGGTGGCGGAGCCGTGGGAAGCGGCTACATCGATACTGGTGCCGCAGGCGCTGACGCTGGGGATGATCGAAAAATACGGCGCGAATTTGAAGCCGCGGTTTTCGTACGGAGCGATGGTGGAATAGGCGCACGCCGCGGTGTTCCACGCAGAGCGGACGGCTTCAGAAGGTCTTCCCTACAGCGGAGTCGGCGGATTCGCCACGATCCATGTAGTAGTAGAGCGTCGGCGTCACGACCAATGAGAAAACGATGGAGCTAAGCAGACCGCCAATCACAGCGAGGGCGAGGGGCTGAAGCATCTGCGAGCCGGAGCCGATGGCGAGCGCGAGCGGAAGCATTCCCGCGATGGTGGCGAGCGCGGTCATGGCGATGGGGCGCAAGCGGCGGCGTCCTGCGTGAATCATGGCGTCTTCCGGCGAAAAACCCAGTTGGCGATAGCGCTGGTCGGCGTCGAGGAGGAGGATGCCGTTCTTGGCGACAATACCGACGACCATGATCATGCCCATGAAGGAAGCGACATTGAAGGTTGTGCGCGTGGCGAGAAGCGCGAGAAAACCACCGAACGTGGAGAGCAGCGCGGAAGCGAGAATGGCAACGGGCGCGGAGAAATTGCGGAATTCGAAGAGCAGCACGACGAAGAGTAAGACCAGCGCGAGAAGAAACACCATGGTCAGCTCGCGGAAGGATTTTTGCTGCTCTTCATAAACTCCCCCGTATTCCACGCGAATCGATGCGGGTAGATGAAGGTTGGTGACGGCTTTTTTGACGCTCTGCATGCCGGCGCCAATGCCGACGCCTTCGAACCGCCCGGTCACTTCGACGAGGCGCTGGAGATCTTGGCGGCGAATCTCGATTTGTCCCGGATCCGATCGAACGGTTGCGAACGAACTGAGCGTTGCGGTCTTGCCGGTGGAGCTGGTGAGGAGAGTGTTGCCGAGTTTTTCAAGCGAGGCGCGATTCTGTTCCGGGAAACGCACACGAATGGCGTAAGTGCGGTCGTTCAGCACTACCGGAGTGGCGGCAGGCTGTCCTTGGAGTACGGCGGCGGCATCCGTGGCGACTTCTTGCGGGGTGAAGCCGGCGCGCGCGGCAACAACAGGATCGATCTGGAAGGTGACCGCGGGGCCGCTGATGGTGTTTTCGATGCCGTCGAGCACGTCGACGACGTGGGGAAGTTTCTGGATAGCATCAGCAACGCGCGGCGCGGAAGCGGTCAACAGCTTCGCATCCGGCGAAAACAGCTTGATCACGATGGGTTCGGGCTGATTGCTCAGGTCGCCAATCATGTCTTGTAGGACCTGGACAAATTCGACATCGGCCGCGGGCTCAGTCTCTTTAACTTCAGCGCGAACATCGGAAATGATGTCATCGATGCCGCGCTTGCGGTCTTTCTTCAGCCGGACAGTGAAATCGCCGCGATTGGCTTCGGTGACAGCCGCGAGTCCGAGCTGCAGGCCGGTGCGACGCGAAGTGTTTTCGACTTCGGGCTGCGAGCGGAGGATCTTCTCGATGCGCTGGAGGATGCGCTCGGATTCGGCAAGAGAGCTGCCGGGCGGCGTGTAGTAGTCGAGGATGAAGCCGCCTTCGTCCATCGAGGGAAGCAAATCGGAATCGAGCAGTTTGTAGCTGACGAAAGAACCGGCCAGGATGAGCAGCGAGCCCGTAGCGAGAAGGAGGGGGCGGTGGAAGAGCGCCTGAATCACACGGACATACAGCGCAACGATTCTGCCGAATAGGCCAGTGAAGTGCGCTTCTTCGGCCTCCAGCGCGTTGCGTGCCTCGCCGTTGTGGGCGTCATCTGTCGTTGCGGATTGCTTCGTGCGGACAAAATACTGGCTGAGGGTAGGAGTCCAGCTAACGGCGAGCAGGAGCGAGCTCACCAGGGAAACGGTCATGGTGATGGCGAGGGCGCGGAAAAAGCTGCCGGTGACGCCGGTGGTGGCGACGAGAGGGAGGAAGACGACGATGGGCGTGATCGTGGAACCGACCAGCGGGTAGAGCAGTTCACTCAAGGCCATCTGAATGGCTTGGAAACGGGATTCGCCGGCGTCGCGATGGAGAACAATGTTCTCGAGAACCACGATGGCGTCGTCGATGACCAGGCCGACGGCAGCGGCGAGCCCGCCGAGAGTCATGAGATTGAAAGTCTGCCCGGTGAGCTTCAGAACGATGAGCGTGAGCGAGAGAGTGACGGGAATGACGAGGGCGGCGACCAAGGACGAGCCCCAATCGCGGAGGAAGAGAACGAGAATCGCGGAAGAAAGAACGATGCCGAGAAGGACCGCGTCGCAAACGCTGGCAATGGAATCCTGAACGATGGTGGATTGATCGTAGAAAGCTTCGAGATGGACGCCGGGCGGAAGCGCCGGGCGAAGCTCGGCAATTTTGCCGTGGACTTCGCCCGCGACCTGCAGCGTGTTGCTGTCGGGCTGGCGATTGACGCTGAGAAGGACCGCGGATTTCCCATTGGCGGTGACGATGGTGTAGACCGGCGCTTCGGAAGGGCCGACGCGGGCGATGTCGCCGAGGCGGATGGGAACGCCTTCCTTCGAAAGTTTCACGACAATCTGTGAAATTTCCTGCGGGGTACGCACCTGGCCGCTGACCAGGCCGAGGACGAGTTGATGATCGTGCTCGAGAAGGCCGGGGGAATCGATGAGATTGGTGCGTCGGATGGCTTCGAGAATGTCAGGAACGGTGATGCCGGCGGCGAGCAAGCGGGCCGGATCAGGCGCGATCTGAAATTCGGGAACGCGGCCGCCTTGAATGAGGATGGACGCGACGCCATCGAGGCGATTGAGGCGCGGCTTCAGATCGTAAGTGGCGATCTCCCAGAGCTTGCTCTGCGGAACGCTATCGGAGGTGAGGCTGTAGCCGATGATGGGGAACGACGCGAAGGTGAGGCGATGCGTTTCGATTTTGGCGGTGGGCGGCAACTCCGCCTGCATGCGGGCTACGACGGCGTCGACGCGCTGGAGCGTGAGAATCATGTCGGAGCTCCAGTCGAAGAAAAGACTGACTTCGGCCGAGCCGCGGCTGGTGGTGGAAATGACTTTTTGCAGGCCGGGCACGCTGTTGACGGCTTCTTCCAGCGGGCGCGTGATGGTGACCAGCATCTGGTCGATGGGCATGACCCCGTTATCGACGCCGATGATGATGCGGGGAAAGTCGGTGTTGGGGAAAACGGCTACGGGAATCGTGAAAGCGAGATACGCGCCGACCAATGCCAGGCTCACAATCAGAAAAAGAATGGGGCGGGAAAGAGTGCGGAACCACGGCGCGCCGGCTTCGCCACCTGCCTCTTGCGGCTGCAAGGCCATGAACTATTCCTTCTCCTTGGCGGGCGTGGGGTTTCCCGCGCCGGCCGGAGGAGCGGCTTCGATCGTGATTTTTGTGCCGTTGGGAACACCGTAGCCGCCGGCCGTGATGATGGAGTCCTTTTCTTTCAGGCCGGAAGTGATTTCGGCGAGTTGCGTGGTGCGAATGCCGATCTTGACCGGAGTCTGATGCGCTTTGTTATCGGCGCCCGCCACGAGGACGTAGTCACCACCTTCCGCGGATTTAAAAATGGCGGAGGCGGGAACGAGAAGCGCGTCTCTGACGCTTCTGGCGACCGCGTCGATGGAGACGTTCATGCCGGGCTTCAGTTCGGGTCCAGGGTGGAGAGCCTCGATCCAGACTTCGATGGTGGTACTCCCGGGGTCGAGGGCGGGGCTCACCAGCATGACGCGCGCTTTGGTGGGCTCATCGATCCCTGGGATTTCGATGCCGGCTTCGTCGCCAACTTTCAGGAGAACCGCTTCGCTCTGCACGATGTGCGCTTTGGCAATGAGCTTCGAAGTGTTCATCACGGTGAGGATGGGCTGGGTGGCAGCGGCGAGTTCGCCTTCGTAGAGAGGGCGATCGGTGATCACGCCGTCGATAGGGCTGCGAATTTCGGAATAGCTGAGTTGGGCTTTCGCGCTGAGATATTTCCCCTTGGCGGCAGACAACTGGCCGCTTGCGGATTTCAGCGCTTGCTCCTTGCCGAGGCGATTCAGGTCCGCGAGTTGCTTCTGAGCCTGCTCATTCTGGCTGCGCGCCTGCGCCAGCATCACTTCGGCGGTGTCCAGATCGCGGCGCGGAATGGCGCCCTGATCGAAGAGGGATTTCCGCGCGTCATAAACTTTTTGTTGCGCGTCGAAAGCGGCTTTGGCGGCCGCGGCGTCGAGTTCCGCTTTCTGAATTTGTTGGGGGAGGCTGGCGCCGGTGGTGGTGGCGTAGCCGGCTTCGGCTTGTTCGAATTCGCCCTTGCTCTGTTCGGCGGCACCGACGAGGTCCTGGTTCTCCAATTCGGCAAGCAGCTGGCCTTGTTTCACGTGAGCGCCACGCTGGACATAGAACTTGCGGATGGTGGAAGTGATTTTCGGAGTGATGACGGCTTGTTGAAGCGGATACACGACGGCTTCGGCGGACACGGATTGTTCAATAGGACCGCGCGTGGCGGGAGCGACTTGAACAGTGACAATGGTTTCGGGCTCTTTTTCCGTGGCCCCACAGCCGGTGAGCACGAAAGCCAACGCGGAAATCACGGCGACGCTGAGCAAAGTTTGCTCGGAGGAGTTCTGGGAGTTCATACCGAGATTCATGGAGTTGTGAGCACTCCCGTCAGAGTCTGGAGATTGGCCAGCGCTACGCGATAACGCAGCGCGCCATCCTGATAAGCGGCGTTTGCCTGCGCATAGGTGGTTTGCGCGTCGACAACTTCGAGGACCGTGGATTCACCGTGGGTATAGCGTAGAGTGGTGAGTCGGAGGCTGTCGGCGGCGAGTTCGGCGGAACGTTGCAGGCCGGCTTGCTGATTGAGAGCGGTTTCGGCCTCGGAATACAGGGAGCGCATTTCAGCGAGAAGCCTGCGCTGAGAGAGAGAGAGTTCGAGCTTGGATTGATCGCGGCGAAGCTCAGCCTGGCGAACACGGCTTTGCGTAGCGCCCCAGTTCCAGAGAGGGAGCGTGAGTGAGGCCAGCGCGGCGGAGCCGAGATTCTGGACGCGCGTGCCATCGGGAGCGGTTTCATAGGTGGCGTAGCGCTCGGCGTCGATTCCATACCAGTAATCGAGAGTGACAGCCGGAAGGTAACCGGCGCGCGCGGAGGTAACGTCGTGTCCAGCAGCCTGCACGGCGGAAAGAGCGGCGCGAATGTTGGGATTATCGCGAGCGGCCAGGGCTTCGAATTCTTCGCGGGGGGGAAGCGGAACGCTGGCGTGAAGATCGTCGGCAAGTTCGAAATTGTCGGTGAAATCGGGAAAGAGAAGCACGGCCAGATCGAGGCGCGCGTTGAGAAACGCGAGTTGCGCATCCTGAAATTGACGGCGGCGATCCTGCGCCTGAAGTTCGGCCTTGATGACGTCGGAGTGGGCGACCTCACCGCCTCTTTCGAGGTCCTGCGTGATCAGCAGGAACTTCTCACCTTCCTCGGCGGCGCGGCGGGTGCTGGTGAGTTTTTGTTCGGCGGCTTCCGCGGCGAAGTAATCGTGAACGACGGTGACCACCAGGCCACGAGCGGCAATTTCGGCGCGGGCTTTGGCGGCTGCGGCGAGCGCGGCGGCGCGGCGATAGTCGGCGATGGAAGCGAGATCGAGTTGCTCGTGCACGTTGCCCTGGCTGACGTATTCGTGAGGCGCGTTGTTGGCTATGAATTTGATGCCAAGCTGGCTGTTGTTGGGCTGCGTGGAGAGCGTGGAAGTGGTGAAAGTGGCGCTGGGGAGAAGCGCATCGCGCGCCTGGGCGCGATCTTCTCGGGCTACACCGGCATCGGTGAGCGCGGAATGGTACGTGGGATCGTTTTTGCGCGCGAGAGCAATGGCCTGCTGCAGAGTAATGCGTTGCGGCGCGTCCGGATTGGGAGCCGCGGGAGAAGATTGCGCCGCGTCGGTTGGTTTTGCAGAAAGCTTGGGAGTCGGACTTTCGGGTTGCTGGCCGGCGGCGGCAGCAAAGGAGAGAAGGCACGCGGCGATCGCGGTTGACACCCAGCGCAGAAAGATTCGGTGGTACAAGGCGTTTTCCCCGAGAGCATGCCGCCCGAGCGATGAACAAAGGCGACGCGTCCTAGGACCAGCGTAGAGAAGGGAACCTAAACGCAGGATTAACTTTGGCTGATGCTGGCCGGTGTTTGGGTGGCCGGCAGAATGACGGTAAAGAGTGAGCCGGAAGAATCGGAGCGTGTCAGTTCCAAGCGGCCGTGGTGAGCTTCGGTGATCCAGCGCGCGATGGAGAGACCTAGTCCCGCGCCACCACTTTCCGTTTCCGCGCGCGAGCGGGATTTGTCGGCGCGAAAGAAGCGTTCGAAGATGCGCGGGCGAAGCTCATGGGGAATTCCCTCGCCCTGATCGGCGATGCGAAGGAAATAGCTGTCCCCCTCGCGGCGGCAGGTAAGTTCCACGGTAGTGTTGGGTGGGGAATATTTGATGGCATTGTCGAGAAGATTGAGAAGCATGCGGCCGAGAAGGGCTTCGTCGGCGCGGATGGGAAGATCGGGTTCAAGCGAAGATTTGAGGGTGATATTTTTTGCGGCGGCCAGCGAACGCGCGCGCACCAGGGCCTGGCTGGCGAGTTCGTCGAGATAAGCATCGCGAAGATTCAGAGGATACTGGCCGGCGTCGGCGCGCGTGAGGGTGAAGAGGTCCTCGACGATGTGCGCGAGGCGCTGCGATTCATCGCGAAGGACGGCCAGGGTTTCGCGATACTCGGCGGAAGAGCGGTCGTCTCTTGCCAGAGTGACTTCCGTTTCACCGCGCAGAATGGCGACGGGCGTGCGCAGTTCGTGCGAGGCGTCAGCCACGAAGCGGCGCTGTTGTTCGAAGGAAGCTTCCAGGCGCTCTAGTAATTGATTGAAGGAAAGAGCAAGCTGGCCTAATTCGTCGCGCATATTCTTGACCACCAAACGATCATGCAAATTGGCGGCGCCCATCGAGCGAGTCTGCGAAGCCATCGCCGCTATGGGAGCCAGGCTCTGACGGGCGAGAAAGTAGCCGCCGAGGCAGGCGAGAAGCAGAGCCATGGGAATGGCCCAGTAGAAAGTGTGCCGGATATCGCCGAGCAATTCCTTCTGCGAATGGAGAGACTGAAGGACGACGAGAGTGTAGTTTGCGGAGGGGGTGGTGATCTGGCGCGCCGAGGCGCGAAAGCCTCCCCTGGTGCCGGGAAGAGTGCGCAATACAGCGGGATCGGGACTAGATTGAGCGGCAAACTCACGGAGCGGCGCGGAAGTGAGGAAATCCTCGGCGCGATTCAGCCCGGGATCTTCAGGAGCGGGCAGATCGAGCGAACTGCCAAGCAGGCGGCCGCCCGAATCGAACAGGACGAAAACGGTGCCGCGAAAACGGTGTTCCATCATGGCTTCGCGGGCGGCGGATTTGGACGCCTCGGGGCCGGAGGAGTCAGCCAGTTCGGCGGCGAAGGTCGTGGCGAAGGCGGAAGAAAGTTCGACGATGGCGGAATCGGTGCGTTGCGCGAGGCTGCGGCCGTAGAGCAGGTAACTGAAGCCCGCGAGAAACACCAGACCAAGCGCGAGGACCAGCGTGTACCAGAACGTAAGGCGCACGCGGATGGAATCAAGCATGGGGTTTCCGAACGGGGGCGTGATGGTGGGGCCGGGAAGACTTGGATGATGCGGGAGAGGAGCCCTCAGCCGGAACGGCCAGGATGTACCCGCTGCCCCGGCGGGTTTGCAACAGAGGACGATCGTCGTCGTCGCCCAGTTTGCGGCGGAGTCGATTCACGTACACCTCGATAAGATTCGAGAAGGGATCGAAGGATTCGTCCCAGACATGTTCGGCGATTTCCGAGCGGCCCACGACGCGTCCGGCATTGCGAGCGAGGAATTCCAGAAGAGCGTATTCCTTGGTGGTCAGGGAGATCGCGCGAGTGCCGCGCTTGGCGGTTTGCGAGGCGGTATCAAGCGTCAGGTCGCCCACTGCGATTAGCGGCGGGCGCAGTTCCCTGGGGCGGCGCAAGAGGGCGCGGAGGCGCGCGAGCAGTTCGCCAAATTCGAAAGGCTTGGTCAGGTAGTCGTCGGCGCCGGAATCGAGGCCGGTGATGCGGTCTTCGACGGCGTCGCGCGCGGTGAGCATGAGAACCGGCATGCACTTGCCATGCGAACGAATGGCGCGACAAACTTCAAATCCATTGTTGCCGGGGATCATCACGTCGAGAACAATGAGGTCGTAATCGTTGATTTCGACCTGATACAGGGCTTCGGCGCCGTTGGTGGCCACATCGACGGCGTAGCCTTGCTCCTGCAAACCGCGGGCGACGAAACGCACGATGCGGGGATCGTCTTCGACGAGCAGCAGTCGCATGGGAGTATCATACGGCAAATCGAAACGGCGGAAGGCGGCAAGGGACAGGGGGAACGACGGGCGAAACCGCGCGCTGCGGTAATCTTTTGGCCATAGGGTGAACGGCAATTTCGCCGAAATGAGGGGCCTTTTCCTACAATTCTATTAACGCGAGTATGGCAAAATCACGAAAAACCGAGTGGTTCATCGGGATATGGGTGTTGTTTCTGGCGATCTACGCCGCGGTTGCCCATTATCTCGGTCCGGGAGCGAAGTTGTCGTCGTTCGGCGACGTGGCGCAGTGCTTCGTGCCGCTGCTGGCAAACGCCGGGCTGCTGATCAACGCGGGCACGCCGCACTGGCGCCGCAACCTGTTCTGGATGCTGCTGGCGCTAAGCTGCACCATGTGGATGATCGGGCAGTTTCAGTGGACCTACTACGAAGTTTACCTGCACAAAGAAGTTCCAGGCCTGTTCGCCGGCGACATGATTTTCTTCCTGCGCGGGATTCCGCTGATGGCGGCGTTGGCGTTGCGGCCTCACCGCACGCGCGGCGAACTGAACCTGGGTCTGGGCTACCTGGACTTCGCGCTGCTTCTGACCTGGTGGACTTTCCTGTACGTGTTCGTGGTGCTGCCATGGATCTACGCGTCGCCGGCACTGGAGATTTACAACACGAATTACAACGTGCTGGCGAATATTCAGCAGCTCATCATCGCGGTGGGCTTCGGGATTTGCTGGGTGAGGAGCAAGGGCGCGTGGCGCAGCGTGTATCTTCATTTGTTCGGAGCCAGCGCGCTGTACATGACCTCGTCGTTAGTGACGAATCTGGCCATCGGCCGGGGCCTGTATTACACGGGGAGCTGGTACGATCTGCCGTTGATGACGGTGTTCTTCTGGTACGGGATGGCGGGTGCGGTGGCGTTCCGAAAACGGCAGGAACTGAATGCGCCGATGGACGGCGACACCGAGCAACGCGCGACGGATTACGTTTGGGCGTCGCGATTTGCCATGGTGGCGGTGCTGTCGCTGCCGATTTTGGCGCTGTACGCCTTGCGGCTGGAGCACGACACGCGCGAGGTGCGGGATTTCCGGTTGATGGTGACGCTGATTGCGTCGTTGCCCCTGTCATTGATCGTATTCCTGCGCACCCACCTGGCAGACATGGATCGCGCGCGGCTGCTGGTGCGCTCGGAATCGTCGATTGAAGATTTGCAACGTTTGCAGGCACAAATGGTGCAGTCCGAGAAGCTCGTGTCGCTGGGAGAACTGGCGGCGGGCGCCGCGCATGAAATCAACAATCCGCTGACGGCGATACTGGGTTACTCGGACTTGTTGGCGGATGACGAATCCTTGCCGGAACGGGCGCGGGGGACGGCGGCGAAGATTCGGGAACAAGCCCGGCGAACGAAAAACCTGGTGCAGAATCTGTTGAGCTTTGCGCGCCAGGTGCCGGCCGAACGCACGCTGCTGGATATCAACACGGTGGTTTCGAACGCCGTGCAATTGCGGGCCCTGGACCTGCACAGCGGCGGATGTTCGATCGAGTTGCACCTCGAATCGGTTTTGCCGGGCGTGCGCGGCGACAACAATCAGCTGATGCAGGTATTTTTCAACATTATCAGTAACGCGCTCGATGCCATGGCGGAGCACTCGGGCAGCGGAACACTGACCATCCGCACGCAGCGCGACCGCGGAAACGTGATTGTGCTGTTTGCCGATACCGGGCCGGGCATCAAAGAGCCGCACCGCGTGTTCGATCCTTTTTACACCACGAAGGCGGTGGGCAAAGGCACGGGCCTGGGCTTGAGCATCTGCTACGGCATCGTGCAGGAACACGGCGGCAGAATCATCTGCTACAACGGGCAGACTGGCGGCGCGGTATTCCGCGTGGAGTTGCCCGCGGTGTTGGCGGCGCTGCCGACGCTGCCTCCGCGCAGCACCGCACCTGGCGGAACGAGCCCGGTTTCCAGCCGTTCTCATTAATTTGGCAATTGGAATCGAAATTTTGCAGCGCGGCGCGCGTATTCACTCGTGATAGAGTGGCGCACGAGTGTGACCGCTAGAGGCCCTTCCCGATGAACGATATCGCGATTGCGACGGAAAAATTGACGCGTCAGTTTGGCGCGTTGACGGCGGTGGATGCCATGGACCTGCGGGTGCAGGCCGGGCAGTTTTTCGGATTCCTGGGGCCGAACGGAGCGGGAAAATCGACAACCATCAAAATGCTGACGGGATTGCTGGCGCCGACGTCGGGGCGCATGGAATTGCTGGGACTGGATTTTGAAAGCCATGCGGTGGACGTGAAGCGGCAGATCGGCGTGGTGCCGGAGGGCATGGGATTGTTCGAGCGGCTGACCGGGCCGGAATATTTGCGATTTGTAGGGAGAATGTACGGGCTGGATAAGGCGACAACGGAAAAGCGCTCGGAGGAGTTGCTGGAGTTCATGCAGCTGGCGGATCGCGAAAAGACGATGATCGCGGATTATTCTCACGGCATGCAGAAGAAGCTGGCACTGGCCGCGGCGGTGATTCATGGACCGCGAATCCTGTTTCTGGACGAGCCGTTCGAAGGCGTAGATGCGCTGGCGGCGGGCGCGCTGAAGGCGCTGCTGGGAAGAATGACGGAACGCGGCGTGACGATTTTCCTGACGTCGCACGTGCTGGAGATTGTGGAGCGGCTGTGCAGCCACGTGGGAATCATTCATAAGGGGCGATTGGTGGCGCAGGGTTCGCTGGAAGAATTGCGCGCGGGAATCGGCGAGCAGGACGGCGAGAAGAAAACGCTGGAGCAGATTTTCCTGTCGATCGTGGGGCAGAGCGGCGCGGAACAGTCACGGCTCGAGGAACTGACATGGCTGACGTAGCGCGCCTGCCGGGCGTTCTCGAGCAGGTCCAGCTGGTGGCGGGAGTTCGCTGGCGCATGCTGAAGAACAGCCTGCGGCGGAAGAACAATCGCTGGGACCTGGTCGGAATGATCTGGATCGCGTTCTTCAGCGGAGCGCTAGTGGTGGGGCTGGCGATTGCATTCTATTTTGGCGCCTACGCGTTCGTTGCGAAGGGAAAGGCGAGTTGGTTTGGGCTGCTGTTTTGGCTGGTGTTTGTGTGGTGGCAGGTCTTTCCGCTGTTTGTGATGGGATTCGGGTCGGATTTTCAGTTTGCGACGCTGCTGCGATTTCCTTTGAGGTTGCGGGCGTTTTATCTGCTGGGATTGGGGTACGGTTTCACGGATTTGGGCGCGATTGCGTCGACTTGCTGGATTCTGTCCATGGTGGCAGGCGCAGCCGTGGCGCGGCCTTCGATGCTGCCGGGCATGTTGCTGGTGAGCGTGCTGTTCATTGTGCTGAACGTGACCATCGAGAGGCTGATCGGGTCGTGGATGGAAAAGCTGCTTTCGAAACGCAGGCCGCGGGAAATCTTTATAACCGTGTTCGTGCTGTCGATGGTGTCGTTGAATTTCCTGAATCCGGCCTTTCAGAGATGGGGTGGCCGCGGGATACAGCCGCGATTTCTGCAATACATTGCCTATTTGAACTGGACGCCAGGATCGTTGGCAGGGAACGCCGTAGGAGCGGCGGCGGCGTGGAACGCGCGGGGATTTGTGGTGACCGTGGCGGGATTGAGCGCGTGGCTGGTGCTGGCGACCGCGCTGCTGTGGCGGCGGTACGCGACGCAGTATGCGGGCGAGGAGATCAGCGACAGTCCAGGGCCGGTGACGCGCCGGGTGAAGGAGCGGCGGGCTGCCGCGGTGGGAGGGGAACTTGCGCCGCGATTCCTTTCGCCACAGGTTGCGGGAATGATCGCGAAGGAGTTTCGCTATTTGGTAAGAAACGGATTCACGTTTCTGTCGCTGGTGGTTCCACCGATCATGGTGATGTTTTTCGCGGTACAGTTTGGCCCGGGCTCGATGCTGAAAGAGCACTCGGTGAAAGCGCCACTGTTTTTCCAGGGAATCCTGGCCTACATGATCTTGATATTGATGACGCCCGCGTACAATTCGTTTGCGTACGAGGGCAAGGGGATGCAGACATATTTCGTGGCGCCGGTGAGATTTCGAGACGTGTTTTTGGGGAAGAATCTGTTTCTGGCAGCGGTGATCGCGTTTGAGCTGGCGCTGTGTTTCAGCCTGTTGATGACGAGAATCGGGTGGCCGGGCACGCCCTTGTTCTTCGCGATGATTTCGGCGGGGATGTTCGCGGTCATGGGGCAGTTCACCATCGCGAACTGGTCGTCGTTGAGTTTTCCGAAGAAGATGGAAATTGGAAAGATGAAGGGGCAACGGAATTCCGGCGCTGCGGTGTGGGTCGCGTTCGGAGCGCAGATACTGGTCGGGTCGATCTGCGGGCTGGTGCTCGGAATCGGGCAATGGCTGGGGAACCCGTGGCTGCCGGTTGCCTTGTTTGCGGGCCTGACGGCTGCGGCGGTGGGCGGATATGCGGCGTCGCTCGAAGCGCTGGGCCGGCTGGCGGAGAGAAAGAAGGAAGTGCTGATCGAGACGCTGTGCCGGTGAATTGTCGCTGAGTACGGCAGAGTCGTCGTAGAATCCCACCACAATGCAAACGGAGAATTTACCGACGCGCCGAACAGAGCGCGCGCAGTGAGGGCGAAATGAATGGTCTGATCGGGAAAGTCATGTATGCAGTGACTATGCTGCTTTGCTCGCAAGTTCTGGCGGCGCAAGTCCCGTCACATTCTGAAAGCGACGAGCTTGTCGACATCAACCGGCGGACGCCGATTTGGAAGCCTGAGCTTGACGGAACCTTGGGTTGGCTACCGCCACGACCGGCGGTGTCGGGCTACGAAGGATTTCTCCTTTCCGAACTGAAGGAGGATCTCAGTGGCGCGGAACTGAACAACTATTCGCCAACAATGGACAGCGCGGGGAACTTGCTTATTACATTTGGGAGTGGCGCGCCTGTTCGAATCATTGCGGCACCGGTCGACGAGCCGGGATATGTTGTTAGTGGAATTACGGAAGATGGGTACCTGCGTGTGCAGAGACTGCCGCAAGCGGCACCAAACCCGGTGTTCGATGCGCTGAATTTCGCGCAGCCCGTGCTGATCACAACAAGAGGCGGGAAACAGGTGGCAGGCGTGTTCGCGGGATTGAGCTTGCACTTGCAACCAGGGCGCGTCAACCCACCCAAGATGAATCACCCGGATGAGATGTACGTGGATATTGGCGCGACAAACGCGCAGGAGGTGGGCGCAGCGGGAGTGAATGTGCTTGATCCGGTTGTTTTTGACGAGAAGCCAAGATTCCGTATTGTGCACCTGGGAGGCATCGCCTACGGCAAGGCGCAAGGCGACCGGTTCGGAATGGCAGCGCTGCTGGAGCTGCTGCCGAAGTTGAGGCTTTCGAAGACGCTGTCGAAGCAAGGGACCACGATCGTCGCATTCCTGACGCAATCGTGGACCGGAGGCCGAGGGTTAAACCGGCTGCTCGATGAATTCCATCCGGACGAGATGGTGTATGTCGCGCGGATTCCCGCAGCGGCCGGGTCAGCGGACGAAGGTAAAGAAATCCGGCTCGGAGAGGGAGTATTGCTGGGAGTGAATGACGGCAAGGCCGAACTGACGGGAATAGCGGCGCGGTTCCGGGATATTGCGCAAGAGCGATCCATCGCTATAAAAGTCGTGTCCCCTGCGAAACCGAAAATCGCGGCTTATGCGAAAGCCAGCGAATTTCCAGCGCAATTCGTACAGCTGGGAGTGCCGACGCGATGGCCCGCAACGCCGGCGGAGGCGGTTTCTTACACGGATGTGTTGCACCTAGAGCAGTTGTTGCAAGGATATCTGCGCCTGTACGCCGCGAAGAATGAGGGTGTGCCGGGCGGGGAACCTTATAGGAACCCGCAGGACCCCGCCAACTTTTCGGATATGGTGAAGGCGTATGGAGCGAGTGGACACGAGGACGCAGTGCGCAGAACAGTCGTGTGGGCGCTGCCGGAATGGGCCAAGGGAAAATCCACGATCGATGCGGCGGGAAATCTGGTCTTGCACGTCGGCGATGGCAAGCGCGATGCAAAAACACCGCGAATCGCGTTTGTGGCGCACATGGATGAGATCGGGTACGAAGTGAAGAAGATTGAAGACGACGGAAGACTACAAGTGGACGTGCTGGGAGGCGGGTATCCGCAATATTTCCTGGGGCACGCGGTGCTGGTTCATACAAAGGGCCGGAAAGGGGATGTGGACGGCGTACTTGAGCTGCCGGGCGGCTGGGACAAGGCGGGATTCGAGTTTCCGCTTTCGATGCGGGCGATGGACGAGCCCGCGCATGTCTATGTAGGAACCAAAGACAAACCACAAACGGAGAAGCTGGGAATTGCGGTGGGAGACTTCGTGACCATTCCGAAACGGTACCGGCCGCTGCTGGGGACGCGGGCGAATGCGCGGAGCTTTGACGATCGGGTTGGTTGCTGGGCGTTGCTTTCGGCGGTGAAAGCGCTAGGGCCGGACTTGCCGGGGCGCGATGTGACGTTTGTGTGGTCGACGGAAGAAGAAGTGGGGTTGAAGGGAGCGGCGGCGTTTGCGGAACAGGCGGCGAAAGAGGGACGCGTGCCGGATTTCGTGTTTGCGATTGACACATTTGTGAGCTCCGATTCACCGCTGGAATCGAAGCGATTTGGCGATGCAGAGATTGGCAAGGGGTTCGTGGTGCGCGCGGTGGACAATTCGAATATCGTGCCGCCGGAGTATGTGGACCGCGTGGTGAAGCTGGCCAACGAGAACAACATTCCGGCGCAGTATGGCGTGACAGGCGGCGGGAATGATGGCGCGGTGTTCACGCGATTCGGGTCGGTGGACGTGGCGCTGGGCTGGCCGCTGCGCTATTCGCACTCGCCGGCGGAAGTGATCGACACGAAGGATCTGGACGCGCTGGGGAAGATCGTGGCGGTCATCGCGCGGCAATGGTGAAAGGCCGAACCCGGGAAAAGAGAGATTCCTCGCTGCGCACACTCCGTTCGGAATGACAGAGTCGCGCTACTTCATAGAGGGGTGAAGATGTCTACGGGCGGAGCTTCTCGGCGAAGCGGGCGGCGATCGCGTTCCAGGAGAAATGGTCGCGGTAGGCGGCGCGGCTGCGGGCGGCAAGATCCTGGCGATACGCGGAATCAGAGAGAATGCGGACCAGGGCGGCGTTGATTTCGTCGGGACGATCCAGAGAAACGAAAACTACGCCGGAGTCGGCAGAGCGCTGTCACAATCTAACCTAGATTCCACCAGGGGCGAAACGGCGACCACGATCGGAATCTTCGTCAGCGAAGGAAACGCTAGTGCGGAAACTCGGCGTCGGCTGCTGCGACGATTTGCGAGGCACCAAGCTGCGGACTCTCCCGGCGTCTATTGTACGCCAGGGGAAACGGTGTTCCACAGGGGACACGGATGTGTGATCGAACTCCCCGGGGGAGTTTAAGGGAAAGTCCCGGCCAAGAGGACAGCCTGGTGCATTGGACAGAGTCCAGCCTTGCGGGGGTGGGCACGAGCAGCTATAAAAGAACTATTGTGACCGCTGTCACCCATAGCCGGCATTGCCAGACAAGCCGGTGGGCGCGAATTTGGCTGATTGGGCTGGCGGGCCTCTGGCCGGTGATGGTGCTGGCGCAATCGAACCCGTTGCAGCCGTCACAAGCCCCTGCCCTCCCGCCAAGCGCACAGCCACCCGAAGCCAACTTGGGGGGAAGTATCATGGGAACCGTGGTTGATCCCAAAGGGGCGCCGCTGTCGGGTGCCAAGATAGCCCTGACGCGCGAGGGCAAGAGCCTGGCGCCAGAGATCCTGACTGGCGACGATGGGCAGTTCACGTTCGCCAATGTCCTGCCGGGCCCGTTTCTGGTGACGGTATCGGGCGAGGGCTTCGCGAGCCAAACGGCATCCGGCGTTCTGCAGGCGAAAGAAAGCTTTCGGGTTCCACAGATTGCCCTGGCCGTAGCCACCGCGGTGACGGAGGTGCGGGTAGAACTGACGCCGTTCGAAATTGCGCAAGAACAGATCCAGGAGCAGGAAAAGCAGCGGGTTCTGGGCGTGATTCCCAATTTTTATGTGAGCTATGTCCCGAATGCCGCGCCGCTTACGCCGAAGCAGAAGTTCAACCTGGCATGGAAATCAACGATTGACCCGGTGAGTTTTGCCGTCACCGGGGTAATCAGCGGAGTCCAGCAGTCGCAGAACGATTTCAGCGGATATGGGCAAGGGGCCGAGGGGTACGCGAAGCGATACGGGGCCAATTACGCGGACTTTGCGATCAGCACATACATCGGAGGAGCGATCCTGCCATCGCTGCTGAAGCAGGATCCCCGCTACTTCTACAAAGGGGCGGGAAGCGCGAAGAGCCGAGCGCTCTATGCGATCGCCAATGCGGTCATCTGCAAGGGAGACAACGGGCACTGGCAGGCGAACTACTCGGCCATCCTGGGGAGCCTTGCTGCGGGAGGCATCTCGAACCTGTACTACCCCGCGAACGACCGGGGAGGAAAGCTGATTGTCGAAAACACCTTGATCGGTATCGGTTCCTCCGCCGGAATCAATCTGCTGCAAGAGTTTGTGATGAAGAAGTTGACGCCGAACCTGCCGAAGAACGAACCCGTAGCTACGCAGGGCGCTGGTAATTAGCCGGATTCTCGCCGGGTGTCTCGCGCTGATATAAGTTAGTTATATTAAAATAGGAGAATAAAACAGCAAGAGAAACCCCGCAGCCTTAAAAAAGCAAAGGGTGCGGCATCCAGTCAAAACCGTCTCGCCGCGCGATGTGCGGCCCACCGGCCCTACGGCGCTCTACAGCGCCCGTTGCGGGGTGATCGTATGAAAGCGCGACGTGACCTCGCGATACGGTACGCTGCCGCGCCTGGGGACGAGGAGCCCTACCGATCATGAAACAGTTCTGGGGTTGTGATGCTCACAAGAAGTACTCCGTATTTGTGGCTATGGATGAAACTGGCAAGAAACCAAGCCGGTTCGTGTTCCGCATGATCTAGACACCTATCGCAGTTTTCTCGCGCAGTTGCCGGATCATAGCCACATCGCCATCGAAGCTACCGGCCACTGGTATTGGATGGTCGACGAGATGGAGAGTGCCAGGCACATCCCGCATCTTACTGATGCTCTGGAAGCGAAAAAACGAGCCGGCAAAACCCACAAGAGCGATCCCATCGATGCCGGCGGCCTTTCTTTACTCCTGCGCTGCGGCACGCTCCCTGAAGTTTGGATTCCTCCAGCGTTCCTCCGCGACCAACGCGAATTACTGCGCACCCGCATGGCCCTGCGCGATCTGCGCACCTCGCTCAAGCACCGCATCCACGCCGCCATCGACCGCTACAACTTGTACACCACCACCATCAGCGACCTTTTCGGCTTGCGTGGCCGCGAGTATCTCCAGCAATGCCTCGCCAAGCTGCCGCCCATCACCGCCAGTATGATTGTTGTGCAGCTTGACACCCTGGACCAGCTCGAGGTCAAAATCGAAGCCCTGGAAAAGCGCATCCATGCCGAAATCGCTCGCACTCCCGAAGTGCGCCGGCTGATGACTCTACCCGGCGTTGCTGAAACCATCGGCACCGTGCTGGCCTTCGAGATCGGCGATATTTCGCGCTTCTCCCGCCCCGAATGCCTGGCCAGCTATGCCGGGCTGGTCCGAAAACTCATCTCTTCTGGCGACCGCATCCGTCATGGCCGCACGCCGGAACGCAAGATCAACCCCTTCCTTAAGTGGGCGTTCGTCGAAGCTGCCGTCTGCTCGGTTCGTCACACTGGTCCGAAGTACCTACACGTGAAAACTCTCTTCGCACGTCTTCTGCCCACAAAAGGATTTGGCCGGGCCGTCGTCGCCGTGGCCCGCCATCTGGCCGAGGCCAGTTTCTGGATGCTCACCAAAAACCAGGACTACCGACCTCCCCAGCCGCCGCGACATTTCCCCGCGCAGGGGAGCGCCGCGACGCACGGCGGCTTCGTCGTCATACTGGATTCGTCCACGAACGGGTAAACGCGAGACACGTCTGGCCTTCCCTCTGCGAACCACAGAGGGAAAGAATGCCTCGGGGTGAATGCGGAACCCGCGACGAACCTGCTCCTGCTCCACCGAGAGCGCATATATGACTATCGGCGATCCACCGGTCCCGTCGAGCCTTTGGACGAACTTTTTTCTGCAGGAGGTCTCCGAAGAAAAATCCGCGAATCGACAATTTGCTCTCGCTGCACTGCGCTCCGCAGCTAAAGGAAGAATTTTCCCGGCTCAGTCTTGGTGTGTCCGTGCGCTGCTAAAACAAGAAGAAAATACCGCAATCCGCCCCTTGACAGCCGCCGCGCTTTCATACATGACGTGTCATAGCCCATCCCCATGCCGCAGGCATGGCTCCTCTGGCGAACAGGGGAAGCCGCTATCCACCTACCGAACGGTTGGAAGCAATGCCCGGACTTGTGGCCCCATATGCTTCTGTCCCTTTGCCAGATGTCCAGGGTCTCGGACCAACTTTTGGACCACTTCTGACTTGAGCAGATTACGTACCTCTGGATCGCCTGACGCTGCCATTTCCTCGAAAAACGCGAAAAGTCTGGCCAGGGCCTGTCCGTCCCCTGGATCGTCCAGTTGAGCAACAAGGAAAGGGACAACGACCATTGCGAACACGAGGTAGCTGCCTGGAGGCTTTTCCCAGTCTACCCAGTAGCTGAACTCTTCTCGATAGGTAGGAACGAGCTGTGGCAAGGCCTCGAAGAGGCGTTTTTCAACTTCCGGGTAGTTCAGGGACGTGGCTGCCATGCTCATTTCCCAGCGAGGGCATCACTCAGCTTCTGGATTATTGCCCTTGCAACCTGCTGATCGTGGGCTGACAGCTTACCGGACTGAAGGAGGTTCTGAGCGCCTGCGATGATGTCCTGTGCTTTTTGAGAGTGGAAGACCCCGCCGACCCCCTCCCCGGTGGTCAGTTCATGCCTGACCGCGCCAGCCGTTCCATCCCAAAGAGTGTCACCCTCTTGGTACATCCAGTTGATCAGCTTCGTCAGTGCAGGGCTTGTCGCCACCCACGGTACGAACCTGGGCGTAATGCCAAGCGTCGTGATGGCCTGACCGCTCAGGAAAAAATGCGCCCCACCGATGAGCAGATAGTTTGGAGCCGTGATGACCATCGCAGCATTCACGCCTGCTTGGCCCATTCGCCCGGCCCGCTGCAACGCTTCGCCTATCTTTTCGTTGTAGTAAGACTCCGTCCCGACCTTGGTTTCTGACCGATCTTGGTTGTAGACATAAAGATTGCCGCCCCTCGGGTGAATGTCAGGGTTGTCCTTGAGATACTGCTCATACTGTTTATCGGTCAGGTCGCGGCAGTTCTGGCCATTTGCATCGCAAATTGTGTAGTTCAGTCCTTCAGGGTCGGTATAACGTAGCGGGTTGTTCCGTGCGTACATGTAGCCATTCCAGCTTTGCGGGTCATCGCTGTTGAGTATGGCGCTGATGTTCTCCGGGTCAGGGGACATGAACCTGCCCATGCTTGATGTGAAATACCTTGCTTCAAAATTGTCCAACCCGCTTTCGCTGTCGCGTTCTTTGCCGGTGAATTTGTAGTGAGTGGAATTGCCGGTGGAGATGTAGGAGCGCTCGGCGCCGAAGGGGTAGAAGTCGGACTGGTTGTCGCCGGAGGGAGTGGAAAGGCGGCGGGTGTTGCCGAGGTGGTCGGTGATGTAGAAGTCGACCTCGTTGCTGGGCAGGATGCGGGCGGCGCGGCGGCCGTTGAAATATTCGTAGACGGCTTGATTGTTGTTGGAGAGATCGGTCTCGATGAGGGCGTCGGAGCCGGCGCCGTACCAGTAGATGGATCCGGAAGCGGAAGAGGATTTCACGACGCGCTTGCCGTCGCCGTCGTAGGCGTAGGTGAAGTTGCCGCTGGGGGCGGAGAACTGGGTGAGGTGGTTTTCGGCGTCATAGGTGTAAGAGGCAGCGCCGCCCATATAGCCAGGATAGGTTATCACGTTGCCGGGGGAGTCGTAGTTCAGGAGGGGCAACTGGTTTTTGGTGGTGGCGGTAGTGGAGAAATTGGCTTCCTGGGAGCAGCCGACATAAGCGGATTGCGTGGTGGGATTGTACTGGTCGCTGTTGAGATTGCCCCAAGCGGCAGGCCGAGAGGTGTGTCGGATTACCTAGATTTCTCTTTGCAGAGTGCTATACTCGCGGCCAGATAGACCTACCTGCCCGCCGCAGAGCAGGTACCGGGGACCGGTTCCAACGGGAGGTTAGTCATGGAAGCGATGGAATCTGCGTTTACGGGACCATTACTGTTTCTTTTGATCGGATGGGGCGTGGTGACCGTGCTTTTCCTGGCGCTGGTGGCCTGGAGAAGCGTGCTAACCAGCCACGAAGACGATCAGATTTTTCTGGATTCCGCTGAAGAACATATGGCGAAGGAGCAGCGCGAGTTAGTGGCGAAGATCAACAAGCTCTCGCGCCCGGTTCTGATGAGCGGAATCTGCTCGGGAGTGCTGCTGCTGGTAATTGCTGGAATCTTCGTCTACCAAGGCCTGAAGAACTTCTAAACTGGCTGGCCAGAGACCGGTCATCCGGGGTCATCACGGTTTGGGAGGCGCGGAAGGTGCCGGCTGCTGCGGAGCGGCACTCGCGGGGGCGGCTGGAGTTGTGGACTGCACGAGCGACGTGTGGTTGTGAACGATGAGCCATTTGTCGCCGCGTTTTTCCAGCACGAGAGTGGTCTGTCCCACCGATGAACTTGGCGTGCCGTCGACCACGCCGGTGAATTCCCACTGATAGCAAGCCCAAGCGAAGCCGCCTGATGGCGCGATGCGAATGAGCGTGTTGCTGCGCTCCATGCGCACCTGTTGCACGCGCGCGCGCTGCATTTGATACGAGGCAGCATAGTTGGCCCAGCCGATTACCGGCGGACCCCAGCTTCCCGAGACAACGGAAACGTCGTCGGCCATGGTGGCATGCAACTTGTCGAGATCGGCCACTTGCCAGGCGCCCAGCATTTCGCCAATGGTGTTGTCGATCTTCATCTGGTCGGGCAACGAAACGATGTCGCTCGACGAAGTGGGCGGCGGCGTGTCGGTCTTCTTTTTCTTTTGCGCGAAAGCGGTTCCAACGAGCGTGAGGGATAAGGCGAAGAGAATCGTCAACAATAAAACGCGCCGGGCAGCGGCGGCGATGCGTGGCGCGAATGGCTTGCTTTGCATACTCGATGCACTCCTGCGAAATTTCTGCGCGCGGCAAGAAAGACCTGGCCGTCGCAAACATGAAAGCGATTCAGACACGAAAGAGGATAGCGCAACGCCATCGCTTCGGAGGAATTGTGTGCGCATCGGTTGTTCAGTTTACAATGCGGTCGATGATTATCGGGCGCGGGAGGCGCTGAGGAGATTGACGAAGAGGCGGTAGGCGCCGGGGACACCTTCGGGGAGTTGCCGGAAGAAGGCGAGGCCGGTGTAGATGTAGGTGCCTTTGCCGAAGCGCGTGTAGACGAGGCCGCCATTCAAATCCTTTTCGCCGGGATCACTCATGGCGAGGAGAGGCGTGTAGCGGGGATCGAAGTCACTCCAGAAATAGAGGCCGCGTTCCTGAATCCAGTTCTGGAAATCGGCGTCAGTAATTTTGTTTGGCTGGTTCAGGAGCGGATCGTCGGGCTTCAGGAATTTGACGGGAGAATTTTCATCGGTGATGCGCGGAGTGGGGTTGCCGATTTTGGCGGGATACGGGGCGGGCTGGAGCTTGTCCCAGATGAAATCGCGGTTGTACTGGACGACGAGCGTGCCGCCCTTCGAGACGTAGTCGAGCAGGCGCTTGTTGGCTTCCGCGAGTTCGGGACGAAGTTCATAGGCGCGGACGCCGACGACGATGGCGTCGAACGTGGAGAGATCGCCGAAAGTGAGAGCGGCGGTGTCCAGCGATTCGACGCTGATGCCAAGGCGCTTGAGCGCGTCGGGAACCGGCTCACTTTCCGCGGAGATGTAGCCGACGCGGAGGCCCGGCGGGACGTTAATGTCGAAGGCGTGGACCACGCACTGCGAGGGTTCGCTCCACAGAATGGTGGGCATGGAGGGAAGCGGCTCGAGAGAAGTGGAGAATTTCTCGTCGCCGCGTTTGGCGTAGGCGGTCACGGTGAAGTTGCCCGGGTCGATTTTAGCGGGCGGGGTGACCGTGAATTTGGCGTACTGATCGCCGATGCCGGTGAAGTCGAGGTCGACGGGAGAAGTGGCGGTGAGGCCGTCGGGAACGTCGAGGCCGACGGAAACCTTCGCGGGCTTGGTCGAGTAGGAATGCACGCGGAGGAAAATGTCGAAGGGCTTGTGTTGGGCGTTGAGGACTTCGACCATCTGAGCAGGTTCGACGGCGACGGTGTAGGCAGGGACGATGCGGAGGGGAACTCGGACGACGCTAGTCGACGTGGCGCTTGTGTGAGTCACCGGAGTCCATGGGCAAAACTCGAAATCATCGACACGGACTACCCGGCCCACCTGAAGGAGAGGAGTGGGTTCGGAAGTCAGGCCGGAGAGCTGCGGAACTGGAGGGTACGGGAGATCAGCGCAGACCCGACTGACGCCACCGAGGCCGGGTTGGCGTTCGCCGAAGGAGAGTACCCACGATAATTCCGACGCCTCCGGCTTATGTCCGGGGCCAGGTTGTGTAGTTGACAAGGGGACAGTGTTTAAGAGCTGCGACCAGCCGAAGGTGCAACTGATGCCGGTACGGCAGCGGGAGGAGTAGTCCACGCCGAACTCCTCGCTGACGACAACATCGGCACGATCTGCCTCCGTGGACATTTGCAAACCCGCAGCCAGTTGAAGAGCGCGATCAAGTTTTTGTTTTTCGTGGCGCAGAAAGTCCAGTTTCTCGGCCAGGTCGGGTGGGACCGGATAGGGAATCGATAGCATTGAAGCGCGCTGCCAGGAGTTCTCCGCCACGACAATCGCCGACACGGTGGCGGGCCAATCCAAACGGAGTGCCGCAGCGCGAGCGGACTCGAGGGAATGATCCACTTCCTTCAGCGCTTCATCGCATCCACAGGGACCTTTCACCGAAGCGGCAGCCAACAGACTCACGGCGAGAGAAGCGGGATCGAGAGGCTTGTCGCCTTCGGCCACAAGCGCGATCGGCCGGCGGAGGAACGGTGAGTTGAGGAAACCCGCGATACCCTGCGTGCGGTGATTGACGAACGCATCGAGACCGATTTGTCGCCAGGACTTGCCGTAGAGCGGTGAGACATCGTCGAGCGGCAAGACGTAACCGGTGGGATGTTCGGCACCGCGCTGCATGTTGAGAATCTGAATGGGCGTTCCGGCACCATTCCAGGGAGGCAAGCCCTCTTGAATCAATTGGGGAAAAGCTTTCGGATCGGCGGCGAGGGCGACGGCTTTGGGCGTGAGGATGCCCGAGGCTTGGTGGTGGCCGTGACCGGAGTGAACGCCGCCCCAGTTGTTGATGACGATGTTGGGGCGGAAAGCGCGGATCACACGGACCATGTCTTCTGTGACCTGGTCTCCCCAGATTTTTTCGGTTTCTTCGGGGGTTTTGGAATAACCGAAATCGGGGGCGCGGGTGAAATAGAGCTTCACGCCATAGCCGCGCGTGGCAGCGAGCAATTCCTGGGTGCGGATCAAGCCAAGTTGCGGCGCCTGTTCGGGGCCGAGGGCGTTTTGGCCGCCTTCGCCGCGAGTGAGGGAGAGCAGCGCGACATCGGCATGCAGGCCGCGGGCGAGATAGGTGAGGACGGCGGCGGATTCGTCGTCGGGATGCGCGGTGATGTAGAGGATACGAGTGGTGACGCGGGCGCTGTCGATGGCTTCGACGGTTTCGGCGAGGCCGGGGCCGGTGCCGGGAGCCGCCGGAAACTGAGCGGAGGCGAGTGGTGAGAGCAACAGGGAAACAGAGATCACAAGCCAGACAAAACGCTGACGACGCAAAGACCCTCCCGCAGAGAAGCTGAAGAATTGGATGTCACGCGCCGTCGGCCGGTTTCGAAGGCGCCGCCGGAGCGAACGGCCATTGTCGCATTTCGCGGGTCCAAACCAGAAACGCAATCACGCCGATGCCGATGGCCGCCAAGCCGAATTTGCGGAACGGCCCAGTGTGCCAGAAGAGCCAGGCCCAGGCGAACATGGTGAGCACCGCAGGCGCGGGATACAGCCACATTTTGAAGGGGAATCTGTCCGCGCTCCATCGCCGGTGCAACAGCATGATGCCGACGGCCTGACCAATGAATTGCACCAGCAACCGCATGGCGAGAATCGCCTGGATAGCCGTTTGCAACTTCAGGGCCAGGCTGAAAATGAATGCCAATCCGCCGAGCAAGAGCAATGAGATGTGGGGAAAATGCTTGGTGGGGTGAACGCGGCCAAAGATGGGGAGGAAATTTCCATCTAACGCCGCGGAGTAAGGGACGCGCGAGTACCCGAGCAGTACGGAAAACACGCTGGCCAGCGCGACCCAGAGGATCATCACCGTCGCAATCTTGGCAGCGCCGGAACCGTAGAGGCGTTCGACGAACAAGCTGGCGAGGAAATCTGAGTTTTGCGCCTCGCGCCAGGGAATGACGCCAAGAATGCTGGTCTGCATGGCGATGTACAGGACGGTGATTCCGAGGATAGAGAGAAAAATGCCGCGCGGGATATTTTTTTCGGGGTCGCGGATCTCGCCGCCGAGATGGCAGATGTTGTAGTAGCCCCAATAGCTGTAGACGGTGTTGATCATGGCCGCGCCCAAGGCCGCGAACCACAAATTGGAAAACTGGAAGGCATTGGGCGGAAAATCAAACGCCAGTTTCGCATTGAAGTGACTGGCGCCTCCCCAGATCAGCCACAGCATGGTGCCGATCACGCCAACCCAGAGGAGCACGGAGATTTTCCCGATGGTTTCAACGCGGCGGTAAAGAAGAACGATCAGAAGAATGATCAAGCCGCCCGAAACCGCTTTGGCTTCCCACTTGGTGAGCGGGTGCAGGTAGCTCACATACTTGGAAAATCCGATGGCCGCGGAAGCCATGGAAAGAGGGCCGTGGATCATGGTCTGCCACACAAAGAGGAAGGACATCAGGCGGCCCCACTTTTGAGGGCCATAGGCTTCGCGGAGAAATACGTAGGTACCGCCAGCCTTGGGCATCGCCGCGCCCAATTCGGACCAGACGAAGCCGTCCAAAGTGGCCAAAAGTCCTCCGGCAAGCCACGCAATCATCGCCTGGGGCCCGGCCATGGCCTTAATCACCAGCGAGCTGGTCACGAACGGGCCGATGCCCACAATTTCAATCATGTTGAGGGCGACGGCTTCCTTTAAGCCGAGGCCGCGTTCCAGTTGTGAAGAAGTGCCCGACGCGCTGGTTTGGGAGGAGGAGTTCATCCGCAGCGAGAATAACAAAGGAGGCGGTGATGGCCTAACGCTGTGTGACGGGTAGCGTACTCAACAGGGAACAAGATCTATTGACACACACCCGTTAGAGCGCGAAATTGAAATAGCAGCCGGGTGCGCCCGCGGTTCCTCTCAGTGTGCGCCCCTGAATACCCTTCCTTATTAAACTGCAAACGCGTGCGGCCCTCTCCCGCCAGAGATAGCGAGCGAACACAGTGTGGAAAGTCGTGGCGATCATTGCGTTGGCTAACTTGTTCCATGCCCTAAACGGCGGAAAAGGACTGCTGGCAAGCTGGAATTTCGCATCCTTGCCACCGCGGGCGGTGGATTGGGCTTTTGCGGTAATCCTGCTGAGCATGGCGTCGGTGGTGACCTGGCTGACATTGGGCGTCAAGAGCGGACTGCGATACCCGGTGGTCTTCCGAGCGATGGGAATCTTGTTTGCGGGGTGCGGCGTGGTGCAGGTTGTCCGGACGGTTTCGAACGTGCAGTCGTGGCGGCCGGAGTCGGCCGAGGGAACGCAAACCTTCCTGGTGACTGCGCTCGGCGTGCTCTCGGTGTTCATGTTCAGTTCGATTCCATCGCTGCTGGCCATCATGCGGGCCAGCGAGGAAGTGCGCAGCCTGCGCGGACAAGCACGATTCCAAGCGGTGGTGAAAGCCGCGCCGATGGCGGTGGTGAGCACGGATTGTCAGGGACGAATCACTTCGTGGAATCCCGCGGCGGAGCAAATCTTCGGATGGAAGCAGGAAGAGATCATCGGAACGCTGGCGCGAACGATTCCCCCCGAGCGCATGGAAGAGCAGATGGAACTGCTGGCGCGAACGGTGAGCGGCGAAATCATCAATGGATTCGAGAGCGAGGGCGTACGGCGAAACGGAGAGCGGTTTCCGGTGAGCCTATTCCTGGCTCCCCTCTATGAGCGCGACGTGGTGCGGGGAGTGATGTCGATCATCGGAGACACCACCGAACGGCGCCGGACGGAGGCGCAACTGTCCGAGAAAACGTCGACCCTCGCGGCGGTGACCAATGCCCTCAACTTATTCCTGGAAGAAGGGAACTCCGGCGCGGCGAGCAAGATCATCCTGGCGCGGGCATTGGAACTGACCAACAGCAAAATGGGCTTTCTCGGCGTGGTGCTGGAGGATTCCCTGCTGCGTGTGCTGGCTCATGAAGGCGTGAAGTGGCACGCCGAGAGGAACCAACAGCTCTACGATGCAAAACTGAGTCAATTGGCGGCGCACGGATTCTTTGACCTGTCGCACGAGCAGAATCTATTCGGGCAGGTGATGGTTGATGGGAAAACCGTGATTGTGAATTACCCGCCTGCGGACCCCGGCCCGAAAAGCATTCCAGCAGGCCATCCGCGAGTGGAGAGCTTTCTGGGAGTTCCGATTTTCAAGGGCGCGTCCATCGTCGCGATTATCGCCGTGGCGAATCGGCCGGGCGGCTACACAGGCGAGCAACTGCGGTCATTGGAAGCCATGACCCAGGCGGCCGGCGTGCTCTTCGACAATTACCGGCAAAGTGTGCAGCGGAAGCAATTGGAGGAACAACGGCAGCACCTGGAAGGCGAGTTCCGGCAGGCGCAAAAAATGGAAGTGCTGGGGCAGCTTTCCGGTGGGATTGCTCACGACTTCAACAATATGCTGATGGTGCTGTCTGGTTCGGCGGAATTGCTGGCGAATGCCCTTCCGCCGGATTTCGACGGTGCCCAGTATCTGGAGCAGATTCGCCGCACCGTCGACAAGGCTGCGGCTATCACCAGCCAGTTGCTGGCCTTCAGCCGGAAACAAGTGTTGGACGCGAAGCCGGTCGACCTCCACGATGTCCTGACTGACTCGGAATTCATGTTGCCGCGGCTGTTGGGCTCGGATGTGCGGCTCACCTTCCAGCATCAGGCGGCACAGTCGTGGATTAAGGCGGATTCCGCACAGTTGGAGCAAGTGATAGTGAACCTGGCGGTGAATGCGCGCGATGCCATGCCCGACGGCGGAACGTTGACGATTGCCACACGGAACGAATTCAGCTTGCCGTCCGGAGTCACGGCCGACGCTGGGGAAGCCCCGGTGTCTGGTTGGGTGCTGCTGGAAGTGACGGATACGGGTGATGGCATGGATGAAGAAACACGCAATCATCTGTTCGAGCCGTTTTACACCACGAAGCCGCTCGGTAAAGGCACAGGCCTGGGGCTCTCAACGGTGTACGGGATCGTGCGCCAGTTCGCCGGGCAGATCGTCGTGGAATCGCAGCCGGGAAGGGGCACGTGTTTCCGGATCTATTTTCCGGTCGAGAGCTCGGTCGCACTGCCCCAGGCACCCATTGCGCGAGCGGCCCCAGGCGCTCAAGATACGCCGAGCCTGCGCGTGCTTTTGGCCGACGATGAACCGCCTCTGCGGGAGGCCATCGCCGAATACCTGCGCGGCGCCGGCCATGTGGTGCTCGAATCGCACAGTCCCCACGACGCGCTGGAACTGGCGCGCAGCCACTCCGGGGGAATCGATGTCTTGCTGACCGACATCGTGATGCCCGGATTGCGGGGCACGGAGTTGGCGCGCAAAGTCGAGGAGCTTCATCCGGATGTACATGTGATTTACATGTCAGGCTACGCACAAAGTCTGCCCGAAGCCCAGATTCCTGCGGGCGCGGCGTTTCTACAGAAGCCTTTCCGTTTTGCGTCACTGGCCGAACAGCTTAAACTCATGACACGGAAGGTCTAGGTCGCGGATTCCTTCCTGTCCAGGACATGTTCCGATACCACCGATGGCTGCTTGCGCCCGTGCTGATGCTGATGGCTTTGACCGGCGCGTTTCCGTTGCGCGCAGCAAACCCTTCCTTGCCACCCGGCACCGCTGCGATCCTGGACCACATCTACTCCGGCAAGCGCGAACTGGCGCTTTCGGAGATTCACCAGCTGCAACAGAAGTTCCCCGCGCACCCGCTGCCCTATTTGCTGGAAGCGGAAACCGAGTGGTGGCGGATCTGGTGCGCCTCCGCCGAATACAAATACGGGATGACCATGGCGCGCCGGCGCGAGAAAACTCCGGCCGATCAGCATTATCTGGACCTGGCGAGCAAGGCATACGCGTTGGCGGAAGCCAATCTGCACGAGAACGACACCGGCGAGATGCATCTGTACGCCGGGATGGCGGACGTGCTGGAAGCGCGGCTGTACGGCCTACGCTACGACACGCGCGCGACGGCGCGCTCGGGAGTGCGCGCCCGCGAACATTTTCTGACTGCTTTGGCGAAGGATCCTTCCCTGGCGGACGCGGAGACGGGCCTGGGTCTGTACAACTATTATGTCGATACGCTCTCGGCCGCGGCGCGCATCGTGCGATTCTTCATGGGCGTGCCCGGCGGTAACAAAGAGGAAGGAATCCGCCAGCTCAATCGCGGGATTCACGAGGGGCAGCTGACGCCGGCGGTGGCGCGCTTCTATTTGGCATTGAATCTGGAGAACTACGACCAGCGTTACCAGGATGCGCTGCAAGCGCTCACTCCGCTGGCCGAAAAGTATCCCAAGAATCCCATCTACCTGCTGGTGCAGGGCGATCTATACGCGAAACTTGGGCGCAAGGCGCAGGCGGAGAGTTCCTACCGGGCGACGCTGGCCGCGGCGGGCCAACTGGAAGAGCCTTCCTGCCGCACGAAAATGACGCATCTGGCGCAGGAATCCCTGGCGGCCGTCGCGGCGAAATGAAATAACGGGCGGGGCCGCCTGGGGCGAAGGGACGACGAACCTTGCGCTATACGGTGGCTGCGCGATAATAGGTAGGGCGTGATAGGGCACTGGCGTTGGGGGATTCCCGCGCTCTGCGGGTCAACGCTGGGGCGATTTCTTGCATCTCAACCCAATCGGAAGCGCCGAAGCCGTCTGTTGAGTCATTGAATGGAAGCGGGCGCGTTATTGCTGTGTGTCGGTGAAGGAGAGTTCATGAAGCGGTTCTGGACAGCTTTGGCTGTCTCTGTGTTTGCGCTGGGCGTATTGGCCGGCTGCAACGATTACAACAACACCGTGCAGTACAACACCGGTGCAACTATTACGAATCTTTCGCCTTCGGGAATTGTGGCCGGCACGCCGGCCCCAGGGACGGCGCCGAACTGTCCCAACACGCCGACAGGTCAGAATAATCCGTGTTTTACGGTGACCGTCACCGGTAGCTATCTCAACGGTTTTCTCACTAACACCGTTGTTCAGTGGAATGGCGCAACGCTGCCGGCGTGTTCGGGGTCTACGGGACCGAAGGGTTGCTCCACTTATATCGATGCCATCACCATGACGGCGCAGGTGCCCTATAGCATGGCCAGCAAGCCCGGCACGGCATATATCAACACGCTCACCCCTCAATCGGGAAGCGGCAAGAACGGCTTATCCAACTCGCTCTCTTTCATCCTTTATGGCGGGCCGAATCCGTTCCCGACCATTACGTCGATTACCCCGACGACGGGGACCGCCTGCACGGCGACTTGCCCTGACGTGCCGATCACCATTTCCGGAAACAATTTTCTTGCCACCGACCAGAATGGCGGTTCAAGCGTGACTTTTACCGGTGCGGCCACTGGCGGCGTGGAAACCGCCATCACCGTGACCAGCTTTAAGTCCAACGAATTGAAAGCCACCATTCCCGGACAGTATCTGAACGTGCAGAGTGCGAAGCTGCCGGACGCGGCCAAGATCAACGTGATCAATCCGCAGAGCGCGATATGCCTGGCCAACTGCCCAGATCTCGGAGGCGGCGATACGAACTGCACGACGCCGCCGGTGCCGGCCACTTGCGTTCCTTCGCAACAGATATTCACAATCAGCGCAAGTGGTGCGGCCGCAGCAACAGCTGCGCAAGCGGTGGCGGAAGAAGCGCCGGCCGTCAGCCAGGATGGCCGCTATGTGGCGTATGCGTCGGTACAGGGCGGCAGTTCACAGATATTATTGCGAGACACGTGTCTAGGAGCGGCCAGCGATTGCGTGGCGTCGACGCGCACGGTGTCGGTGGCCAGCGACGGTACGGCGGGCAACGGTGACAGCCACAACGCCGCGATGACACTCGACGGGCGCTACGTGGCGTTCAGTTCCGCGGCGACGAATCTGGCCAGCAGCGCGCCCACAGGGCGACAGGTGTATCTGCGCGATACCTGCATCGGAGCGGAGGCCGATTGCAAGCCGGGCACAACGCTGATTTCGAAGGATGAAGAAGGCAAATTGACCGGGACCGAGAGTATTTTGCCGTCGATCAGCAGTTCGGGAAGATTCGTGGCGTTTCTCGCGGTGACGCCGAGCCCGAGCGCGAAGACCAGCGACAACACGAAGCAGGCGCAGGCCAGCACGCCGAACAGCGGCCTGCGTCAAGTGTTCGTACGCGATACTTGCCTGGGCGCTTCGAACTGCACGCCGAAAACAACGCGAATTTCGATGCAGCCGGGAGACACGCCCTCGAATTCCGTGAAGCCCGCGGGCCCCGCTCTGGCAGGCCTGGCGAAGCAGATTGCTTTGTCCGACGGGAAGAGTTCCACGGTGTTTACGCCGACGATGCCCATTGACGATCGCGTGTTTTTGGCGATTCCAAAAGACAATTGATTATGGCGGCGCAAGCCGCCGCTGCAACCCTGCGCGCACGTGGACGATACAGCATTCCTAAGAGCGGACCGCCTCAGACAGCGGTCCCTGCAGACCTTCGCAAAAGGAAAAAGGGCGCTTCGCGGGAAGCGCCCTTTTTCTGTGCGGTGCTCTTCTCTCCTCTGGCAAAACCAAAATCGTGATCGGCGCAGCTAGCCCATAAATCCCAGATTGCTGGTCGGAAAATTGGCCAGGTTCGGGAAGATGGAGGGCAAATCTGTGGCGCTCACTCCAAACCAGGTGGCCATGGTTGCGGCATATTGATCCACGGCAGTGGTGGGGATCCAGCGGCCGTTCTGGTCAGCGTCGTCCGGACCTCCCAAAGCCAGCGTCGGGAATGTTCCATAAATCTGGTTGCCTTGCACGGCGCCGCCCATCACCAGATGGTGGCTGCCCCAGGCGTGATCCGAACCTCCATTGGAACCGGGTTCAAGGGTGCGGCCGAACTCGGACAGCGTGAAGGTGGTGACATCGTTGGTGACGCCCAGCTCCTGCGTGGCCTGATAGAACGCGGACATGCTTTGGCTGATGGTGGTGAGCAGAGAGATCTGCGAAGCCAGCTGATCGGAGTGCGTATCGAATCCGCCGTAAGAGCAGAAGAAGATCTGCCGCTGCACACCGAGAGCGCTGCGCACGGCGATGACCTGGGCAACCTGTTGCAGCTGTTGCGCGAGATAGTTCTTGGGGAATTGGGTCTGCAGCGGCGCCAAGTTCTTCAGGGCTTCCGAAAGGGTAACGCTGAATTGCACGGCCTGGCCGGTCACTGCATTGGCCGCTTGAACCATCGACAATCCGCTGTCGAAAGTGAGCAACTGTTGCGTGGCCGCGAAGCGCGCCTGGGATGCAGCGGAGGAATCGAAGCCCTGCAAGCCGGGCGGCTGCCCGGGATTCATGGCGAAGGGCCGCGAGGTAATGCCCGTGCAGAAGATGGGATTGCCGCTGATCGACAGGATCGGAGGGAACGAAGCGGTGCTGTTGTAGGAGGACTGCACGGCATCGGCCACTTTGCCGGCCCATCCTGAAAGCTGCGGGCCAGAAAGTTGCGCGGTTTGCCACTGATCCTGCTGGTCGGAGTGCGAGTAGAGATTCTCAGGGAGATTCTTGTAAGCGTTATACGTCGCCTGAGTGGTCGGCTGGACGAGAGTGCCGACGTTAGAGACAATGGCGAGATTCTTCTGCGTGTTGAACAGGCCCTGCATCTCCGGCATGTTCGGATGAATGCCGTAGAGGGACTGGCTGCCGATTTGCAGCGGCAGGAGCTGTGCTTGGGGGATGGCAAGCAAGGCGCGGGCCTGGGAATATTGGGCGTAGCGCGAGTCGATGGGAACGACCATGTTATTGCCGTCGTTGCCGCCGAACATGAAGATGCACACCAGCGCCTTATAATCCGCGGTGCCCTGCGCCAGAGCGCTCACCAGGCCCAGCTTGCTCAAGCCGCCCAGCAGCGAGGCGCCGGCGGCGGAGCAGCAGGCCAGCCGCACCATGTCTCTGCGTGTATGAAGTGTCATCGCTCGCTCCTCTAGCCTTAGTGCTGAACCTGATACATGGACGACGAGAGATACAGATACATCGCGGCTTGCGCCCGGCCATTGGGATCGCCGGGGTCGACCGCATTGATCGCCGTCAGAATAGTCTGTTTCATCTGGTCGGGTGTGGTGCCGTGCAGGAAGAGTGTGTCTAGCCACGCAACCATCTGGTCCGGCGTGCCGGCGTTCACCACGGGGCTGATGTCGAGTTTGGTGTTGGAGCCGATGGCGCCATAGACGAAATCATCGATGTAATTCGCGCGCGCCAAACTGGTGTTGGTGTCGAAAATGTCGAATTCCGGCCCGTTCAGCGTGGTGCCCGCTATGGGATTAACCGGCGGGAAGAAGTTGAACACGGTCGGCGGATAAAAGATCTCCTGAGACATGTCGGCGCCGTCTTGCGAGAAGCCGGCCGCGTCGGTTTTGCCGTGGAACGCGCGAACGGTGCTGACAATCATGACGATGGGTTCGCGCAATTTGCCGTCGCTGGCCACCGACGTGGTGGACGAATCACCCTGGCGGGCTTCAGGATCCAAGAGAATCGCGGCAATCAGGGCCTGCATATCTCCGCGCTTGCCGGAGCCGTAGCCGTTGAACGAGCCGGAGTTGAAGGCTTGCGCAACGCGTTGCACGTAGCCCGAGCTCGGATTGCTGGTCACCAGGTGCTCGATCATCTGCTTGGCAACGAAGGGGCCCACGTTCGGATGGTTGAAAATGATGCCGAGAGCGGAAGCAAGGTCCTGCTCGGCGGTCTGGCCCGCGGGAATCGCTTGGCCCAGAAGCGTCTTGGCGCCCCGGTCGTGATTCGACTCCACGGGGATCATTGGCCCGCCATAGTATTCGGGGTTGTGCGTCTGGCTGCCCTTGCCCGGAGTTACCGGATAGGTCCATCCCGTGAAAGCACGGCCCAGATCCATTACGTCATTTTGCGTGTAGGTGGGAACCGGATTGCCCGTCGTATCGAGAACGGGCGTGCCGTCGGGATTGAGCTGGTTCAAGCCGAGACAGAACAGCTGCATGATTTCGCGCGCGTAGTTCTCGTTGGCGTGTTCGCCCGGTGGCGGAGCATCGTTGTTGACCATGTCGAGATAGTTGCCCATGGCCGGCGTCAGCGTCACATCGGTCATCAGGTCGAGATAATTGCCGAGCGCGTCCTTGCCCAGCGTGCGCGTGTAATTGGTGTAGCCGAGCGGGTCACTGATCTTGTCGGCGCCCACCACCCAGAATTCGTTGAAAGCCAGGGTAACGCGTTCGCGAAGCTGGTCACCGCCCGCCACGGAATTCAGGTAGAACGTCTGCTGCACGTTGTTGATTCCGTCGTTCGGGCGCGGGTCGGGATAAGGAGTCGTGGTCGCAGCGAACTGATTGTGCAGATAAGCGTCGAAGCCGAGCTGCTGAACCTGGTTGACGGTTTCCATGTTCGGGCCGAACGAGGATTGCTCCAGGAAACGCACGGCCGCGGAGGACGGGACGGTGTTGGTTACGCTGCTGACTGTGACGTTGACAGTGTTTGACGTGCCGCCGCCCGGCGCGGGGCTAACGACTTTTACGGGTACCTGGCCCACTTGCGTGGAAAGCGCGGTGCCAACCGCGGTGATCATGGTGGAGGTGGCGTAGGTGGTTTGCAACGCCGCTCCGCCAAAATTCACGACCGAGGTGCTGACAAATCCTGTACCGTAAAGAGTCATCTGGAAACCACCCGTGGCAATTGTGCCTGGGGTGATCGCGGTGAGCGTAGGAACCGGATTGTTCCAAGTGACCGTGGCGGTGTCGCTCTTGGTAGCGTCGGCGTTTGACGTGGCCTTGATGGTGACAGTCCCGCTAGTCGCTAGATTATAGGGCGCGGTGTAATTGCCCTGGCCATCGATGGAGCCCACGCTGTCGTTACCGTAGTTGATGTTGTTGACCGACCAGATGACGCTCATGTCCGTAGAGCCAGTGACGGTGGCCTGGAATTGCTGAACGTTGCCGGCGCCCACGGTCGCGGTTTTGGGCGACACCACCACTTTGACATTCGAATTCGGGCTTACCACCGTTACGTTGATCGAAGAAGACGTGGCGGTGCCCGGATTCGGGTTGGTGACGCTTACCGGGATCGTGCCGACTTCGGCGGCAGCGGCCGTCACCGTAGCGCTGAGCTGAGTGGTGGAGATGTAAGTCGTCGAGATCTGCCGAGCGCCGAAATTCACCACCGAGCCATTCATGAACCCGGAACCCTTCAGCGTGAGTTGCGATGCCACGCCGCTGGTGACCGTGGTGGGAGTGATGCTATCCAGTACCGGCACGGGATTGCTGAGTGTGACGGCGGCGCTGCCGGAGACGGTGGTATCTACGACGCTGGTGGCGGTAACGGTGATGTTGTTGTTGGCGGGCACGATGACTGGGGCGGCGTAATTGCCGGTGGTGTCAACCGTGCCGACGGTAGTGTTGCCGCCGGCGACGCCATTAACCGACCAGGTGACGCCGGTGTTGGTGGTGCCGGTGACTGTGGCGGTGAAAGGCTGTTGCGCAGCGGCGCGGAGCGTGCCGGTGGCGGGAGTGACGTTGACGGCGATGCCGCCATCGACGTGCGCCGTGACACCGGCCGAAACGCTGGAACCCGGAGCCGGATTCTGCACGGTGACGGTGTTATTGCCGATCTGCGCGGTCGTAGCCGTGCCCGTGGCGGTGAGCTGGGTGGAGGAAACGTAGGTTGTCGTGAGCCCAATGGGGCCGAAGAAAACCGTGGCGCCCTGCGCGAAGTGCGCACCCGTAATCGTGAGAGCGAATGCGCCGAGTTTGAGTTCACTCGGCGCAACGGAAGTCAGCACGGGGATCGGATTGTCGAGAGTGATACTGCTGCTTCCCGTCTTTCGCGCGTCCGTGGGAACCGTCGCCGTGATGGTCACCGAGTTCACGGCCGGGGGGAATTCCGGGGCGGTGTACAGGCCGCTGGCGTCGATGGTGCCGTTGGTGGCATCGCCGCCGGCCATGCCGTTGACCATCCAGTTGACCGCCGGGGGCTTGCTGCCGTCGCCGAGCTTGGCGGCGAATTGCTGCTGGTTGAGGCCGGGAAGAGTGGCAGTGCCGGGAGAAACAGTGAGAGCGGTGGCGCCGCCACTGCTGCCGCCGGGAAAGTAAGCCTCGGCGCAGCCGGCGAGGACGACGGCCAGGGCCAACAACGCGATGGATGTAGAACGCTTCACGGCCTTTCTCCCATACTCGTTTGCCGCTTTGCCCGCTGAACGCACCGGGAGTCCGGGAGCGGCCAGCGCAAATTAGGGCGGTAACTGCGGCGGGACTGGTCAGAGCAGGGTACGGGTGTTGACGGATTCGCACCACTGGCCGCGCGGCCAGATTCAGGCCAGCTGCACGCGGGTGGAAATTTTCGGGAACACTACTTCTGTTGCCCAACTAGTTAAAACGGACTTTGATGTCGGGACGGTTTTCGAGGTGCACGGAATCGATGAAGCGCACCTGGCGCTCATCGAGCGTCAGGATCATCGAAGAAGTGCGCACGCCTTCGCCGAAGAAGCGCACGCCTTTGAGAAGGTTTCCATCGGTCACGCCGCAGCACGCAAAAATGATTTTCTTGCCGGGCGCCAGGTCAGCAGTGTCGTAGATACGCTCCGGGTCTTTCACGCCCATTTTGGCGAGGCGTTCGCGGTGCTCGGGCTTGCTGACCACAAGCCGCGCCAGGATCTGGCCGTTCAGGCAACGAAGGGCGGCGGCGGTGAGCACGCCTTCGGGTGCACCGCCCGTTCCCATCACCATATGCACTCCGGTGCCGACGACAGCCGCGGAAATGCCGGCGGAAAGGTCGCCATCGCCAATCAAGCGGATGCGCGCACCGACGGCGCGAATCTCTGCGATCAACTGTTGGTGCCGCTCGCGGTCCAGCACCATTACCACCAAGTCGTCAACGTCGCGGTCCAGCCGCTTGGCGACCGCTTTCAGGTTGTCGGCCACAGGCGCATCCAGATCGACAGCGCCCCTGCAGGACGGGCCAACCACAATTTTTTCCATGTACAAGTCGGGAGCATGGAGCAGTCCGCCGCGTTCGCTGGCAGCAAGCACGGTGATGGCGTTTGGCGCGCCGGTGGCGCAGAGATTGGTGCCTTCGAGCGGGTCCACGGCAATGTCCACCTGGGGGAACAGAGATTTGGGCGCGTGAGTGGCCAAGCCGACCTTCTCGCCGATGTACAGCATGGGAGCTTCATCGCGCTCGCCTTCGCCGATCACAATAGTGCCGTCCATTTCCAGCTGGTCCATGGTACGGCGCATGGCTTCCACGGCGACTTCGTCGGCCTTGGGCCGGTCGCCGAAGCCCATGGTGCGCGCGGACGCGATAGCAGCGTTTTCCACGACGCGCAGAAATTCCAGACTCAGCCGTTCTTCCATGAGGAGGCCCTCCGCGAAGGCTAATGTTAGGCCAAAGCTGAGCTTCTAGTCGAGCGAGGCTATAATCAGACAGCGGTTGCTTGTGGAAAGGGCCCGCAGTCTGGACCGAAGGCCGTTGAAATCAATCCAAAAGCATACGACCCGGATTTTGGGATCGGTTATACCATCGTTGAGCCGAACTTTGTTTACCGCGAGGAGTTCCCACCCGTGGAGCGCATCGATTTCGTCGACGTACTTACATTCCAATGGGAGGAAAGCCGCTTCAAACTCGTTAGCAAGGAAACAAAGCATAACCCGCAGTGATTCCTACCTGGGTTCCGGGCCGCTCAGGGGCTGGATGACGGCGTTGATGAGGGCGGGGTCGGTGAATTCGGTTTTTTGCCCGGCGAGTTTACCGGAGACGGGGAGCAGTCGCGCGGAGAGCGGCTTGTTCCATTTCGCCGAGAGTGTGGCGACGTCGCCGATGATGCGAGCGAGTTGATCGACCGTGCTATCGCCGGAAAGGGGAATGGTGTCGAGGCCGGTGCCGCAAACGGCGGAGTAGCTCAAAAGTGCGTCCATGGAAAACAGGCCGGCGTTCCAGCGCTCGGCGAGGGTCGGATCTTCTTGAACCGGCAGCATCAGGCCGGAATAGCCGGTTTTGCGCAGCCCGATTTCTTTGATGGCCGAAGTGATCACGGCGACGGCGCTCATCGTTCCGCTCGTGCCAAACGGCTGCCTGGAAAGATTTTCGATGGCTGTGCCGATGGAGGCGTTTTTCGAGGGCGCAGGCGAGAGATCGAGGCCCAGGTAGGTCCAGCCACGCTCGCGATCCACGCGCAGCGCCACGTCTTCCACGTCGGAGGCCAAATGAAAAAGCATGTCCGTTAGCCGCGCGGTCGGCAGGTCCGGCGCGTCGCGAAACACCGCGGCGACTTCGTTGGCGGATTCGAGGCCGACGGCAAATTGATGGCCCAGGCCGGTCAGATATGCCGCAGGGAAAAAAGGCGTGGCCTGCGGAACATTGGCCAGCGCGGCGAAATGGAAGTTACCTTCGCTGTGCAGGGTGCCGTCGGAGAGGTTCTTCGTCACGCGTGCCGCGGCTTTTACGGCGGGCCAGTTCACGCCCTGTTCGTTCGTGACGTAGACAGTGCCGTAAACGGCCTTCGAGTGTTTCAGGATTTCGGCGAGCAGGTCGGCTTGCGCATCGCAATCGTTACCGGACAGGCAGGCCGGGCCGATGGACAACACAAAATGCTCGTCCTGTGCAATGGCGTCGAGATTCTTGAAGAATTGCAGCGTTTCCGCGCGAGACATGCCCTGCGTGTATTCCGGAAACGGCTGGGTGGCGATGCGCAGGGTCTGCACCGTGAAGCCGCGCGACGCGAAGGTGGTTTGCGCGATTTTCAGGAACTTCACGGCTTCGGAGAATTGAATCTGGTATTGGCTGCGCTCAACGCGGATGAACGCGGTGATGGCGCGAATTTTGACCTTAGGCGCCGTGGCCGCTTGTTGCTGAGGCGGCGCGGCAGTGGCAAAGAGCAAAGACGCAGCCATCAAACTGGATAGGCGCTTCGTGAGCGGGCGAAGTTTCATTGTTTTTTACTCGAAGGCGGCGATGCCGGTAATTTTTTCCCCGATGATGAGCTTATGGATGTCGTTAGTGCCCTCGTAGGTGGAAACGCTTTCGAGGTTGTTCATGTGGCGCATGACGCAGTAGTCGTCGACGATGCCATTGGCGCCGAGGATGTCTCGCGACTTGCGCGCCGTTTCGAGGGCGATGGCGACGTTGTTCATTTTCAACATGGAAATGTGCGAGGGGTCGGCTCTGCCCTGATCCTTCAGGCGGCCGACATGGAGCGCGAGCAGCTGGCCCTTCACGATTTCTGTGATCATCCAGGCAAGCTTTTCCTGCACGAGCTGGTGCGAGGCGATAGGCTTGTTCGCGAACTGCTTGCGCGTTTTCGCGTAGCGCAGCGCCGTGTCGTAGCAAGCCATGGCTGCGCCAATCGCTCCCCAGCCGATGCCGAAGCGCGCCTGATTGAGGCAGCTTAACGGGCCGCGCAAACCAACCACGCCGGGCAGTAAATTTTCTTCCGGGATTTCACAATCGGAAAGCGAGAGCCCGCTGGTGACGGAAGCGCGCAGCGACCATTTGCCGTGCACGTCCCAAGCCTTGAAGCCTGGCGTGCCGTTCTCGACCAGGAAGCCGCGGACTTTTTCGTCTTCGCACTTGGCCCAGACGACGGCCACATCAGCTAGCGAGCCGTTGGTGATCCACATCTTTTCGCCGTTGAGGACGTACTTGTTACCCTTTCGCACCGCGCGCGTCAGCATGCCGCCGGGATTCGAACCGAATTGCGGTTCGGTGAGTCCGAAACAGCCGATTTTTCTGCCCGACTGCAGTTGCGGCAGCCATTTTTCTTTTTGCGCGTCGCTGCCGAAGGAATAAATCGGGTACATTACCAGGCCGCCCTGCACGGAAACGAAACTGCGCAGGCCGGAATCGCCGCGCTCCAGCTCCTGCATCATCAGCCCGTAAGCCACGTTGGACATTTCCGCGCAGCCGTAACCCTTGAGGTTCGCGCCAAAAAAGCCGAGCTCACCGAGCTGCGGCACTAGGTTCATGGGAAACGTGCCTTCGCGGCTGTGCCGTTCAATGATAGGAATAATTTCGTTGTCGACAAACTGGCGCGCGGTCTGACGCACCAGTTTCTCTTCGTCGTTCAGCTGGGAATCGAAATCGATGAAGTCCACACCGGCAAATAAGGGCATGAAGAATTCCTCGGAGCGAATCCACGTGCAACGCTTGCAGTGTAACAAGCCGGCGCGGCCACTGGCCAGCACGCTACGGTAACTTGGCGTATTCGGCCTTGGCCTGCTTGAGGATAGGGATGCTTGAGTGTGGCGCCGTCCAGAAATTCCATGGCGATAAAGGCGCGGCCGTCGGGGTTACCAATTTCGTAGATGGTGCAGATGTTCGGGTGATTCAGTGCCGAAGCGGCCCGCGCCTCGCGGCGAAACCGTTCCAGAGCCTGCGCGTCCTTCGCCAGGCTTTCCGGAAGGAATTTGAGAGCGACGGGGCGGCCGAGTTCGGTGTCTTCGGCCTTGTAGACTACACCCATGCCACCGCCTCCTAATTTTTCGACGATGCGGTAGCGCGAGAGCTGACAACCGATGAGCGAATCAGCCTCCGTCATGAGGCGGCCATCTTATTTTGCGCGGGGTGGCAAGTCAACGAGCGGGCGATGGGCGACCATGGGGGCTGGCCGTTGGCACTGGTACCGGGGGCATCCAAAGGATTAACATGCCAAGCGTAGAGAGCCGCGATTCATGGCAAAATGAGTCGACGAGCGCCCGGCCCCTGGCGCCTGTTCCCCAGTTCCTACCAGCCCACAGACGCAAGTTACCGGTGCGATAGGCAGCGCGCTGGAATCGTCAACGTCCCAGACCCGAAGAATCCGCGATTCGAGGTGCAACATGAGTGAACTCTGGAAACAATGGGAAGGCCAGGTGATCGACCACAAGTATCGGCTGGAATCGCTGATCGGCAGCACGGACCACAGCGTGGTATTTCGAGCCGAATACCGCAGCCCCGAACCGCGAAAAGCGACCGTGAAATTTATAGCGGCGGATGTTCTGAACGCGGAGGCATTGGTTGCCGCGTGGCACAAAGCGGCGCAGCTCAGTCACCCGAACCTGATCTGCATCCTGCAAACCGGCAAATGCACGCTGGGGGATATGGAGCTGCTGTACGTGGCGATGGAGCACGCGGACGAAAATCTGGCGGAGATTATCCCGCAGCGTGCGCTAACGGCGGAAGAAGCGCGTGATGCCATGAACGCGATCGTGGATGTGCTGGTTTACCTCCACGGGAAGCAACTGACGCACGGCCACATCTGTCCGGCGAATATTCTGGCGATTGGCGATCAGCTGAAAGTGTCGAGCGACTCGATCGAGCCGCTGGCGGAAAAGAGAGAGATGACGCGTGATCGCAGCGAATACGATGCGCCGGAGATTCCCGCGCGGCCGTACACGCAGGCGGCGGATGTATGGTCGCTCGGGGTGACGCTGGTGGAAATGCTGACGCAGCAGCGTGTGGGGTTGCCCTTCAACGAAAACGTCGAACCGGTGATTCCGCAGAACGTGCGTGAGCCTTTCCTCGAAATCGCGCGCCATGCACTGCGGCGCAAACCGGAGTTGCGCTGGAGCAGCGCACAGATTGCGGAACGATTGAATCCCAGCGCCATGGCGGCGAAGGCCGCGGCTGCGGGAGCTTCCGTACCGGCGCTGGCCGCAACACCACCGGGGACGCCTGGGGCTTCTGGAGCGGCGGCGGTTGCGCCGTTGGCGCGAGCCGGATCGGCAGCGCCGGTCACTATGGCGCCCGCTGCCCCTGTCGCAGCGGCGCTGAATGTACCGCTTTCAAAAGAGCCGGCGGCACCGCTGGCCAAGCAGCAACGACCCCCCGCTCCGCCTGTGCGCGTGGCGGCGCCTGGAGCGAAACGCGTCCGGCGCGAAACGATGGTGCTGCCCAATTACGCGTTGCCGCTATTTCTGGTTGTGTTGGTTTTGGTCGGTGCCGTAGTACTGCCGAAGATTCTGCGGAATCGGACGGAGACGAAATCGAATCCGGTGACAGCGTCCGCGTCCGTGCCCGCGAAGAGCACCCCGCCTGCCGAAACAAGCAAGCCACCCGCGATGCGTAGGGATGAGGCCACGACGCAGGCCGCTGCTCCCAAGGAAGACGCCCGTATTTCTGCGCCGCGTCCGCCAAGCGCCTCTGCCACGCCTTCCGCCGCGCCAGCGGTCATGCGGAGCGTGGAAAGCGCGCCTGCCGCAAAGCCCAAGAATTCGAGTGACGAGCAAGGACGCGGCGAAGTGTTGGAACAGGCCCTGCCGCAAGTTTCCGCGAAGGCTCTTTCGACGGTTACAGGTACGGTGCGGGTGGTTGTGAAAGCACACGTCGATGCCGCCGGCCAGGTGGCCAGCGCCGAATTGCAGGAGCCGGGACCGAGCCAGTATTTTGCCGACAAGGCCGTGCAAGCGGCTCATCGCTGGGTGTTCAGTTCACCGGAAATGAATGGCCGCAGCGAAGCAAGTGATTGGCTGATCCGCTTCGAATACACGCGCGACGGCGTAAAGGCGTATCCACAGCAAGTTACACCGTAAACGAAAGACGGCTTAGTGCACGTCGATGGTGGTGACGCTCAACGCTGGAAGAGTGAGCGTGAGCGATGAGCCGCCGGCGGCTATCTGTCCCGCGGTGACCGGTTCCACGGGACTCTGGTTCTGCGCGCTGGCGGCGGTCATCTGGTAGAGATAAGCGGTGCCGGAAAGTGCCTGGCCGTTGATCGCGGTGACCTTGGAGGTCGTGGAGCGATTGATGGCGACGAAAACCACGCGGCCCGGCGTACTGCTGTCGAGGCTCGCGTAAACCACCACATCCTGCACGCTGCTCGACGTGCTTGGCAGCGAGACGTCTCCGAAACTGGCATTCCCACCGTCGAATCCCCGATAGGCTCGGAAGGCCGCAAGCGGGTAAGGCTCGTCGCTGCTCAGCGGCCAGTAGCTCGCCGCGAAAACGCCCACGCTACCGAAAATACCAAGATTGTCCGCTTCGGCGATGGTGCCTGCGATATGCTGGCCTCCGCCATTGTTGTATTCCGTGACGGCAATTTTCATGCCGGGATTTTCGGCGGCGATTTTTGCTTGCAGCCGGCCGAGTATGTAAATCGGGCCGCCCAGCACGTCAGTGGTGATCCAGGAATTCTCGGTGTACGTGGTGTCCCACAAGCTGCGCGGGCTTTGCACGACGGCCTGCACCTGCGCGGCCGTGAGAGTGGGGCCTTCGAGATTGGTGACGCGCGTGGTTCCATCCGTGGCTTCGGAATACCAATGGAAGTCGTAGACGTCGACCAGCGGCTTGCCATAGGAAGTGGAGGCGGTCTTAATGGCCGGCAAATATTTATCCGGGAACCAGTTCGCGCCAGAGGGCGTGGCGCTCAGTTCGCCTTGCCAGTTGTAAATGCCTTCGAAGCCGTAATGCACGGGACCGAAAATCAGCATATTCGGGAATTGATCTTTCAGCGCTTTCGTCAGCGTGATGGTTTTCGAAATGTAATTGTCCGAAGTCACCGGGTGGGGGCCTTGCACTTCGAGGTGCGTGGAATTCCAGAGCTCCGGTTCGTTGTCGAGCTCGACAAACGTAGGAATGGTCGCGCCACTCGCAAAAATGCCCGGCAATTTCTGATTAAGGGCCCAGACAAACTCGTCCATGTAGACGTTTGCGTCGGTGGTGACCGGCGTGGTGTTGAACGCGGCGGCGGACACGGTGTTTTTTTTGTCGACAACGGTCTTGAAGCGCGACATGTCTGGCGGATTCGCCGTGCTGACCGGACCATTCTCGTCGCCGGCCACGAGTCCCTGTAACTGCACAGTCATCAGGCTGGCCAGGCTGCCGCCCTGATCCTGCGCGATGAAACTACGCACCGCTTCGCCGGCCACGTTGCTGCTGCTCAGATAGTTGTCGTTCTCATAGAGATAGTCGCTTCCGGCGTTTGACGCGTTCGTCTCCCAGTTGTACGCGGTCCAGCGATTGCCGCCGGCCCGATCTAAGGCCAGCAGGCGCGGCGGATCAGTGTTGCCATAATAGAAATTCAGCCCGTAGATGTAGGGGGAAATGGCGCGCGATTTGGTGGGATCAATGGTGATCGTGACATCCGGATTTGTCGGGCTCGCGGGCGTGGCGCTTACCTGAGCGGAGTTTGCGCTTTCGCCGGCGGCGTTCATGGCGGAGACGACGTAGTAGTAAGGCGTGCTATTGATCAGGCCGGTGTCGGTGTAGCTTGTCGTGGAGGGCGAGGAAATTGTCGTGTAAGGTCCACTACTCGTGGTCGAGCGTTTCACGTGGTAGCTGGTGGCGCCCGTACTGGCGTTCCAGGATAGGCTGACCTGCGCGTTACCGGCCGTGGCTTGCAGCCCTGTGGGCACCGGTGGAACCGTTTGCGGTGCGCTGGGCTTGGCCGACGCTGGGGAAGAATTTGCACTTTCGCCGGCGGCGTTCACGGCGGACACAACGTAGTAGTAAGTCGTGCCATTCGTCAGGCCCATGTCGGTGTAGCTCGTCGAGGCGGGCGACGAAATTTTCGTGAACGGTCCGCCACTCGTCATGGATCGTTTCACGTTGTAGCTGGTTGCACCCGTGCTGGCGCTCCAACTCAGGCCGACCTGCGCATTTCCCGCCGTGGCTTGCAGCGCGGCGGGTGCGGCGGGCGGCTGGGAGTTGCCGCCACTTCCGCCGGTTGTCGTCATCGAAGCGCAGGCCGCTAGAAGCAGGGAAACGAGGAGCGCGCAGAAGGGTGCGCGCCGGTGAAGGAGCGTGCGGAAAATGTTCATTTGCAATCTCTCGAGAGGCTGGAGCGCGCCCTCGTTCGTATCACAGTAAGAGCAGGGAAGATGCGCGACAACCTGTCCCGTGGGACAGAATCCGGCCCACGGCCGACCGCGGCGAACGATGAAGCCGGCGAGACCCCGCGGGTTCTCGGCTTCAGGAGAGAACAGGTAAACTGAAAGGACCACCGAAAGGACAAGACAGGTGAAGAAAGCACCGAAGAAGAAGCGGAAGAAACGCCCCACCAAGAGAAAGCTGGATCCGAAAATTCTGATTTTCGACGTAGATGGCGTGCTGGTCGACGTGCGGGAGACTTACTGGCGCTCAGGGTTGCAGACCATTCATCATCTGACCGGAAAAAAGCCGCGGTGGGCGGAATTTTACGAGTGGAAGCGCCAGCCGGGGAATAACGATGACTGGATGATGGTCTCGCGTTGGGCAACGGCGCTGGGCGTGCCGACGACCTACGAAGAAGCGCGGGAGGCGTTTCAGCCGTTCTACTGGGGGCGGGATGGCCAGCTGGGGAACGTGCAGAAGGAAAAATTGCTGGTCACGCCGAAAATCATAGAGAAGTGGGGCCGCACGCACGAGCTGAATCTGTTCACCGGACGCACGCGGCAGGAATTCGCCTACACGTTTGAAACGTGGCCGGCGGCGCGCTCGTTTCGCACGGTGATCACCATGGATGACGCGAAAAAGAAACCGAACCCCGAAGGGTTGCGGCTGATCCTGGCGGGAAGAGACCCCAAAACGGCATTATATGTTGGAGATAATGTGGACGATGCGCTGGCGGCAAAAGCGGCCCGCGTGCCGTTTCTGGCTATCCTTTCGAAGAAAGACATGGACTACCGGCAGCGCGCCAAACGTTTTCGCGATCTTGGCGCTTTGGGACTGCTCGAACGCGCGCGCGACTTGAGCCAGTGGCTGGTTTGAACGAGCTCGAATGATTCCTGGGAGGCAGCCTTTTGCAGGGCTTGGGGAATCATAGAAAATAAGCGGCGAAGAACGTTTTCCCCGGGGAACCTGAGTTACTCGCTTTGGGAATATTGAGAAGGGCACCCAAAGAATCCGAAAACGGAGTGAACCAAGCATGAAGCAGCACAGTAAGACGATCATCCTTGCGGGCGCGTACCTGCTCGGCTCCGGTATTATTCTGGCGCAGGCGCCTCCGGGTCCCATGACGCCGCCGCCTTCGAGCGCCTCCACAGTGTCGGATCCAGTGCCGCCTCCGCCGAAGAAGCCGGAAGTGGCGCCGCGCAAAACCATCTTCGGCACATGGCGAATTAATAAGGACGAAAGCGATGACGGCCGCAAGAAACTACAGCGGGCGAAGGACGCCGAGAATACCAATCGTGGAAACGGGCCATACGGCAACACCGGGCCACGGATTGGCGGGCCGTGGCCTGGCGGGTATCCGGGGGGCGGCGGCAGCAGATATCCGCACGATGATTCGACGGATTACGACCAGATGGGCGACGTCGTCAATCCGCCGCGCGAAATCAAATTTATGCAGCAACAGCCGGACGATCCCAGCGTGGAGCTGATTGACGATCGCGAGCACCGGCGCATGTTTTACACCGACGGCCGCAAGCTGCAGAAGACCAAGGGGCCGGATTACGAAGAGATTGCCGCGAAGTGGGACGGCGCCAAATTGGTGACCGACGAAAAAGGCGCGCACAACGGGAAAATCAGCCGCACCTACGAGCTTTCGCCGGATGGCAAGCAACTCATCGAGACCGTGCACGTGGCGGACAGCAAAGGCAATCACCCGGTCAACGTGCAGTACGTTTATGACGCCATCAGCGAGCGCGAATTCAACCAGTGACGAACCGCGCGTTTAGCGCAAGTCGTCGGACGTGATACCGTTTTTGTGGGCATCGCTTTCCACGTCATCCATTTTCGCCCGCAGCTGTTTCTTTTTTTCTTCCAGTTGCTTGATCTGATCGGAAACGGGCACCATGTTGTAGCCCTGGTTGATGTTGATCCCTCCGGAAGGACTGCCGTTCTCTCCCTTGAAGTTCTTCAGCTGGTCGAGCCGCTTGTCGATGGCATCGATCTGCGCCTGCAGCTTGGACAGTTGGTCCTTGTAGTCATCGATCTGGCGCTGGCGAGGATCGTCTTTGGGGTTGGCCGGTTTCTTGCTGGTTTCGCCGCCTTGGGCGCTGGGCTCACCCACTACCGATATGCCGCCGCCGGTTTTGCCGATTTCGTCGTTGGTCCACACCTTTTTGGCTTTCTTTTTCTCAGGAGCGGGATTCGCGGGAGCGCTGGAATCCGGCGCGCCGGGTTTCGGGCTGCTGGAAGGATCCTGCGACTGAGCCCATACGGGAAGCGCCGCAAAGAGCAGCATGCCCGCGAGAATTGTCGCCCAATGTTTCATGGTAGCCTCCAGAAGCGCGTTAACGCAGCTGGCCCGGATCGATCCCCTTTTTCCGCGCTTCGTCCTGCAGGTCGCCGATTTGACCCTCGAGCTTCTTTTTTGAGCTTTCCAGTTGCGCGATCTGCTGGTCCACGGGGACGCGATTCAAACCTTTATTGATCTGCCGGCCGCCGTCATTCACATTCTCGCCAGACTGAAAATTCCTAAGCTCGGCTAACTTGCTGTTGGTCTCGTGGAGTTGGGCATTCAGTTTCTCAAGGCTCTTGCGAATGCGAGAGACGGTGGCCGGGTCGGCTGTTTGCGCCGGACTCATGTGATAGTTCTGACTGCGTTTGTCGCCCACCACGGAAACGCCCGTGCGTCCGTGAAGATCGTCGTTGGTCCACACCTTCTTGGGGGGAGTGGTGGCGGGATTCGGAGCCGGCGCAGCTGTGCCGCTATCCGTACTGGGCGGTGGCGGGTTCTGGTCCGTTTGCGCGAGGCAGGGTATAGCCAGGAAAACAACGAACGTCAAGCCAGTGAGGATTCGATTGAACATAGGTCCTCCCGAGCGGCGGGGCTGGCTGAACCGCAAAAACCAGTCTAGCGGAAGGGAATCGCTTACGGCCTTTTCTCGGGCGGCAACTTGCTCAATTCGCCACGGACCAACTGGAGCGATTCGCGCGGCGGACCCACGCGCTTGTAATCGGTGTAGAAGGTGCGCTCATGGATGGAGAACGGCATAAAGTATTTCCGGCCGTCGAAATCGTACTGTTCGAACGTGGGTTCCCATACCCCCGGCGCAATTTCGTAGCGCTCCTGCATGAAGTGGCTGCCCTTGTTGACCCGCGCGAGGAACAGCGCCAGAGAAATATCCTCGGTCACTTCGCCTTCGACCTTCGCGAGCTCCGAGGTTTGTTCGTCGACCCAGATGGTGCCGCGCACCTTGGTGAACAAGGTGGTCATGCGCGAGTTGGGCTTGTAATCCTTCCGGGGCGCCATGTTGTAGCGCAGCAGTGTCCTTCCGGCGCGGGTTTCCTTCCCCTCCAACGTAAACGCAAATGCCTGATGCGTGGCTTCGATTAATTCAAAGCGTTCCTTGCGCCGCCGCTCGGCTTTGGCGAAGGCTTCACGTTGC
>Ga0335077_10000180_pt1 | contig 65488 bp, 57 predicted proteins | sample Lox_Sample_31_FD_207151 | JGI IMG/M metagenome (GOLD analysis project Ga0335077, IMG submission 207151) | Soil microbial communities from Loxahatchee National Wildlife Refuge, Florida, United States - Lox_Sample_3.1 | ecosystem: Environmental > Terrestrial > Soil > Wetlands | place: USA... | reverse complement strand
GCCTGGCCTCCAGCTCCGGCAGCGACGGCTCGGACATAAGCATCCCTCGTCTGGTTGTAACGGTTACAACCAGACTTCCATCATAACCAGCCAAGATGTGGGACCCCTACGAATGTGTCGCGCACCCCCGGCCGGGCCAGCCTAATGGGGGCCGGCCGGTCAGCCGGGAGCGGCCCGGACCGAGCCGGTGAGCTGGCCGGAGGCGCTGCGCACGGTGCAGACCACGGTCCGCTCGCCGGCCGCCCAGGCGCCCGCGTCCGGGTACACGTACGACTCGGTCAGCGACGACACGGAAAGCTGCGGGTTCAGGTAGCCGCTCAGCCGGGCCGCGCAGCCGCGGTCGGCCTGCTGCTGGACGGCCGCGGCGCCGGGGTAGCGGTGCCCGGCCACCTGGAACGTGCCGAACACTTCCGCGTCGTGCGGCCGCGCGCAGGACAGCACGGTGACGGTGCTGATCCCGTTCTGCCCAGAGTCGATGCACTGGCCGGTGTGCAGGCGGAAGAAGTGCGGCAGCGTGGCCGGCTTGGCTGCGTGGTGATGGGTGAGGAACGCGGTGCCCGCGATGGCCGCGGCAATGGCCCACAGGCCGGCCAGCACCAGCCCGGTAATGGCCAGCGACCGGCCGCGGGCCCCGGTCCGGCTGATCCGGGTCAGCGCCACCGGCCCCAGGACGAGGGTGACCGGGATGGCCGGCACGATCCCCGAGACCAGCGTGGCCACCGCAAAGCCGTCGGTGTGCGCCTGCCGCCCAGGCTGGGCGGCAGACCCGGACTGCTGGGCTGAGCCGTGCGCCACCGCGGTCGGCGGACCGCTGCTGGCGGACGGGTCCATCTGCACCCCCAGGCGGGTCAGCGCCGACCGGGATGAGCGGCCAGCCAGGCCAACCGGATGTGCCCAGTGATCAGCCTGAGTCCTGTCACGCCAGTGCGGGCACCCGGTATGGACCGTTCCCCACCAGACTCATCACATACCTCTGATTCGCTCTTGATTCACTGCGGGGGTTGGGGCTGGCGCCCGGCGCCGGTAGCCTCACCGGCATGGCCCGCGGGGCAGGCTGGGCCAGCCAGCCAGCCAGCCAGCCAGTCAGCCAGTCAGGCAGGCCGGGCCGGGCCGGCCGGCGCCCGGCAGGTGCGGATCACAGGTGCAGTTCGGGGGAGGACCGTGCGGCTCAGCGAGTTCTGGCAGCGGATGCGGGCCCAGTTCGGCGACAGCTACGCGAGCAGTGTCGCCAAGGACCATGTCCTCGCCGGGCTGGACGGCCGGACCGTGGACCAGGCGCTGGCCGACGGGGAAGACGCCAAGACCGTCTGGCGGGCGGTCTGCAGGGAGTTCGACGTCCCGCAGAAGCTGCGCTGAGCCGGCGTCCATGACCCGGTGCGGTCCGGGTCGGCTTTCACCCCGGCCCGGCCGGGTCCGCGCGGGCGTGGCGGAGAATTTCGCCGTGGATCCGGCGTGTTGGGTTCATGCTCGAACAGTTGTTCGCCTAAGGTAGGGGCCTGGGCGGCGTGACCCAGCCCCGCGCGGCTGCACAGCCAGCGCCGTACGGCCGTGCTCCCGCACGGTCCCGGTTGCCCGGCGCCACGGCGCCCGGCGCGCCGGCGGCGGAACTGTCGGTGCTCCTGCGTAGCGTCTGGACCAGCAATTAACGAGCGAGCATCCCTGAACCCGGACGGGAGTTTCCATGGCAGGCAGCGACAGGATGGTCAGCAGGACCGGGGGCGACAGGGACAAGGCCCTGGAGACCGCGCTGGCCCAGATCGAGCGGCAGTTCGGCCGGGGCTCGATCATGCGGCTCGGCGAGGAGGCCAGGGCGCCCATCGAGGTGATCCCGACAGGAGCGATCGCGCTGGACGTCGCGCTGGGCATCGGCGGCCTGCCCCGTGGCCGGGTGGTCGAGATCTATGGGCCAGAAGGATCAGGCAAGGCGCTTGCCCTGGACACGCCGATCCCAACGCCCAAGGGATGGACCACGATGGGCGAACTGTCACCAGGCCAGGAGGTATTTGCTGGTGATGGCTCGACTGCTCAAGTAACCTTCGCCACGCCCGTCATGACGGATCATGAGTGTTTCCGGGTCAGGTTCTCCGATGGGACGGAAATCGTCGCTGACGCGGACCATCAGTGGGTGACGACCACTTTGTGGGGCCGTACGGAGCGGTGGTCCCCGGCGGTCGTGACCACCCGGGAGATGGCGGCGACCCTGAGAGCACGTGATGGCCATGCGCTTAACCACGCGATTCAGACCTGCGGCCCGTTGGAGTACCCAGCGCAGGAACTCCTGGTGGCGCCGTACACACTGGGGGCCTGGCTAGGTGACGGAAGCACAGCTGGCGCGCGGATCACTTGCGCAGACCCGGAAATGCTGGACGAGATCAAGCGGGACGGTTACACGATCCGACGCAGCAATCCCGGGCAGCATGACCGTACCCCCACGTTCCGGATCGCCAGGGCGCCAGAACGATTGGTGTGCTTGCTGGCAGATCCGCGCTGCTCGCCCAGCGGCGCCGTTATCGCACGGGGTCTGTGTAAGAACCACTACGAGATGGAGCGCCGGGCCGGCCGGCTCGCCGAGTGGTCCGTGCACCGCCCAGCGTCACTGCAGGCTCAGCTGCGCGAGCTAGGTGTCCTTGGGAACAAGCACATCCCGGAACGCTACTTGCACGGCTCGGTTGCCCAGCGGCTCGCGCTCCTGCAGGGACTCATGGACACAGATGGAACCGTGGGTGCCGGCGGATTGGGTACTGACTGGGGACGTGGCAGTGCGGCATGTGAGTTCAGCGTCACGAACGAGCGGCTGGCCGGCGACGTGCATGAGCTGCTGCTCGGCCTTGGTGTCAAGGTCACGATGCGCAAGGCCCCGGTGGTGCTCCGTGGACGTGTTGTCGGCACTCGGTATCGGCTGGGCTTCCAGACAGACCTGCCGGTCTTCCGGCTGCCGCGGAAGGCCACCCAGCTCAGCCCCTTGCGCACGCGCAGGGCGAAACTCAGGTATGTGACGGCCGTCGAGATGGTTCCCTCGGTACCCGTCCGCTGCATCCAGGTAGACCACCCCAGCCACACCTACCTGGCTGGGCGCGAATGTGTGCTGACGCACAACACCACCATGGCGCTGCACGCGCTCGCGAGCGCGCAGAAGGCGGGTGGAATCGCCGCGTTCATCGACGCCGAGCACGCGCTCGACCCGGAGTACGCCAAGAAACTCGGGGTCGACACTGACGCGCTGCTAGTCTCCCAGCCCGACACGGGGGAGCAGGCACTGGAGATCGCTGACATGCTGATCCGCTCCGGGGCCATCGACGTCGTCGTCATCGACTCCGTCGCAGCGCTGGTGCCTCGGGCTGAGATCGAGGGCGAGATGGGGGACAGTCACGTTGGCCTTCAGGCCAGGCTGATGTCCCAGGCCCTGCGCAAGCTCGCCGGCGCACTGAATCAGACTAAAACCACCGCCATTTTCATTAATCAGCTCAGGGAAAAGGTAGGGGTCATGTTTGGCTCCCCTGAGACCACTAGTGGCGGCCGGGCACTTAAGTTTTACGCCTCAGTACGCCTGGACGTGCGCCGAATCGAGACGCTCAAAGATGGCACCGAGGCGGTGGGCAGCCGCACCCGAATCAAAGTCGTCAAGAATAAGTGCAGCCCGCCATTCCGGAGTGCCGAATTCGATATTCTTTTCGGAATTGGAATCAGCCGGGAAGGCGGGCTCATCGACCTCGGGGTCGAGCAGTCGATCGTGCGCAAGTCCGGCGCCTGGTACACCTACGAGGGTGAGCAGCTCGGGCAGGGCAAGGAGAACGCCCGGAACTTCCTGCGGGACAACCCCGACATGGCGAACGAGATCGAGAAGAAGATCAAGGAGAAGCTCGGTATCGGGCCGCGCCTGGACGCGGACATCGCCCAGAACGGCGCCGCGGCCCCAGCCGCGGCCCCCGGGACAGCAAGCGGGGCCCCGGCGGGCAAGTCGGGGAACGGGAAAACCGGTTCCGTTGGCACGAGTGCGTCCGTGACCAGCATCACCGGCCCGCGCGGCGGTGCCTGAGCCAGCCACGCCCAGTGGGCCCGGGGCAGCGGCCAGTGAGCGTCAGGCTGCTGCCCGGGCCACCCTGGCGGCCGCCCTGGCTGCGGCAGGGGACAGCGCCGCGGCCGCCGCACGGCAGCCTGCGGACGCCGAGGAGCGTGCCCGGGAGCTGTGCCTGCGGCTGCTGACCGGCCAGCCGCGGACCAGGACCGAGCTGGCCGATGCCCTGCGCCGTCATGGCGTGCCGGACCAGGCCGCGGCGGCGGTGCTGGGCCGGTTCGCTGACGTCGGCCTGATCGACGACGCCGCGTTCGCCCGGGCCTGGGTGGAGTCCCGGCACCACAGCCGGGGGCTAGCCCGGCGGGCGCTGTCCGCCGAGCTCAAACAGCGCGGCGTGGGCGGCCAGGACATCGAGGCGGCGGTCAGCGCCCTCGACCCAGCCGATGAGATGGCGACCGCCCGGCGGCTGGTGGCCAAGGCAATGGGGGCCAGCCGGGGGAAGCCGCTCCCGGTGCGGATCCGGCGGCTGGTCGGCCTGCTGGCCAGAAAGGGGTACCCGGCGCCGGTGGCCTACCGGGTCGTCCGCGAGGCCATCGAGCAGGAAGACGCGGACATTGCCGGAGCCGGAGCCGATCTCGATGAGGCGGCGTGGGCCGCCCCCGACGCCGATGTGGATGCAGGGTAGCGGGGCAGCTGCTCTGGGTAAGACTTGAGAAGATCGCAGGGATTGCTTGCCCAAACTGTTATCTACGCTTAACCTCACGGCAGCGAGGTGTTACTCCGTGCCATGCGGACAGAAACGAACGATTACGGCCTGTGAGCGGCGTGAGCCGGCCACAGATTTGGGATGGTAGCTGGCCAGGGTGGGGGACGCCCGCCCTGGCTGATAGGTCTGACCTGGTCCGCCCAGCTGGGCCAGCCGGGCCTGCACGGCGGCTGGGCGTGAGCCTGGCCGGGACGAAAGTCCGGCGTGCCTTCCAGCACGCGCGCAGCCGGCGAGCGCCGCGGCTGGCGTGCGCTGGGCGGTGCGGCTAGCTGACTGCTGCGCGGCAGCTGCCGCACAGCCGCCGGTGGCTGGCGGGCCTGACCCCTCGCTCCCGGGTTTTCCCTGGCACCACAGCTAGGTGCCGGGACCAGCGAGCAGGATTGGGGTGTGCCGTGAGCAGCACAATCTCTCTCGTGATCGGGGCCATTGGGCTGCTGGCCGCCGTTTTCGCGCTGGTTGTTGTGCTGCGCCGGGCACCAGGCCGGGATCGGGGCGTGGTAGACGCCGGGCCGGGCCAGGCCCAGCTCACCTCCGGCGCGCAGCGCGTGTCCGAGGACGCCAGCCGGGATGCTGACCAGGTCCGCACCCGGGCGGAATCGGATGCCGCCGCCATCATGCGTGAGGCCGGGCTGGCCGCCGACAAGGCCGCCCAGGCCAGCCGGGACGCCGACGAGGAGCTGCGCGCGGTCCGGGACGAATCCCGGGAGCTCCGGGCCGACCTGGAACGCCGCGAAGCCCGGCTGGCCGAACGGGAAGCCCGGCTGGACGCCGAGTTCGGCAAGCTCGACGAACGCTCCGCCGCGCTGGACGGGCAGCGGCAGGACCTGGACCGCCGCCGGGCCGACCTCGACCGGCTCGACGAGGAACGGCGGGCCGTGCTTGAGCAGGCCGCCGGGCTGACCGCCGACCAGGCCAAGGCCGAACTGGTGGCCAGCATCCAGAATCAGGCCAAGCGCGAGGCGGCGCTGCTGGTCCGGGAGACCGAGAACACGGCCCGGCGGGACGGCGAGGAGCGGGCGCGCCGGATCGTAACCCTGGCCATCCAGCGGGTGGCCAGTGAGCAGACCAGTGAGTCCGTGGTGTCGGTCCTGCACCTGCCCGGGGATGAGATGAAGGGCCGGATCATCGGCCGCGAAGGGCGGAACATCCGGGCCTTCGAGTCCGTCACCGGGGTGAACCTGATCATCGACGACACCCCCGAGGCCGTGCTGCTGTCCTGTTTCGACCCGGTCCGCCGCGAGGTGGGCCGGCTCACCCTGGAACGGCTGGTGCTAGACGGCCGGATCCATCCGCAGCGGATCGAGGAAGCCTACGAGCGGAGCAAGGGCGAGGTCGAACAGCTGTGTGTCCGGGCTGGCGAGGACGCGCTGGTCGAGCTGTCCCTCACCGACCTGCACCCGGAACTGGTCACCCTGCTCGGCCGGCTGCGCTACCGCACCTCCTACGGCCAGAACGTGCTCCGCCACCTGGTCGAGTCCGCGCACATCGCGGGCATGATGGCCAGCGAGCTGGGCCTGGACCCCGTGCTGCTCAAGCGCTGCACGGTGCTGCACGACATCGGCAAGGCCCTCACCCACGAGGTGGAGGGCAGCCACGCGCTGATCGGGGCCGAGATCGCCCGCCGCTACGGCGAGTCGTCCGACGTGGTGCACGCCATCGAGGCGCATCACAACGAGGTCGAGGTCCGCACCGTGGAAGCGGTGCTGACCCAGGCCGCGGACGCGATCAGCGGGGGCCGCCCGGGGGCCCGCCGCGAGTCGCTGGAGGCCTACGTCAAGCGGCTGGAGCGGCTGGAGCAGATCGCCACCGCGCAGCCCGGCGTGGAGAAGGTGTTCGCCATGCAGGCCGGCCGGGAGATCAGGGTCATGGTCAAGCCGGAACGGGTGGACGATATCCAGGCTCAGGTCATCGCCCGGGACGTGGCCAAGCAGGTCGAGGAAGAGCTGACTTACCCCGGCCAGATCCGGGTCACTGTGGTCCGGGAATCCCGCGCCACCGAATTCGCCCGCTGACCGCGGCCACCCGCTGACCGCGGCCACCGCTGACCGCGGCCACCGCTGACCGCTATCTCCGGCCGCTGGTGGCCGGCGCCCGCCCCAGGCGGTCAGCCCGACGCCGCGTTGGCCGGGCTGGACGGCCCGCCGGGCAGCACGCTGACCATGCCCGCCTCCCCGGGCTGGGCCGCCTCCCCGGGCTGGGCCGCCTCCCCGGGCTGGGCCGCCGTCCCGGGCTGGGCCGCGGTCCCGGGCTGGTCACCGGCCGCGGTCCTGGTGAGGGCCAGCTTCGGGATGCCCGGCGGGTCGAATCCGAGCACCTGCCCGTAGAACGACAGCTCCGCTTCCAGCGCGGCGGTGATGGTGTCCGCCCGGCGGAACCCGTGCGACTCGCCGCGGAACGTGAGCAGGGCGTGCCGGATGCCGTGGGCGGCCAGGTCGTCCGCGATGCTCCTGGCCTGGGCGGGCGGCACGATCGGGTCGTCCAGGCCCTGGAGCAGCAGCACCGGGCAGGTGGCGTCGGTCACGTGCCCGGCCGGGGAGCGTTCGGCGTAGACGAAGCCGAAGCCGGGCAGCGGGCCGATCAGGCCGTCCAGGTAGTGCGATTCGAAGTCGTGCGTCTGGGCGGCGAACTCGCGCAGGTCGGCCACGCCGTAGTAGGACGCGGCCGCACTGAACACCCGCTGCTTGGCCGCGTGCGTGGTGACCGCGGCCAGTGCGGTCCAGCCGCCCGCCGAGCCGCCGCGGATGGCCAGCCGGCCCGCGTCGGCCTCGCCCCGCCCGGCCAGGGCCAGCGCGGCTGCGGCCACGTCCTCCACGTCGACCACGCCCCACTGCATGCGCAACCGCTCGCGGTAGCTGCGGCCGTACCCGGTCGAGCCCCCGTAGTTGACGTCGATGATCCCGATCCCGCGGCTGGTGAAGTAGGCCTTCTCCAGGTCGAGCAGCCCGACCGCATGGGAGGTCGGGCCGCTGTGCGCCCATACCACGTAGGGCGGCAGTTCGCCCTCCGGGCCGGCCGCGTCCGGGTGGGTCGGCGGGTACACGAGCGCGTACACGCTGCGCCCGTACTGCCCCTCCAGCCGGACCTGGCCGGGCACCGGCAGGTACGCCGCATCGGGCACCTCGTCGGATTCCCAGCGCAGCACCTCAGACGTGCCGCTGGCCACGTTGATCCGGACCACGGCCAGCGGGGTGACCGGGCCACCCGCCACCGCGACCACCGTCTCGCTGTCCGCGGCCAGGCCCGAGGTGAACTCCTGGAACGGCAGCTCGGGGTCGGCCAGCTCCCCGGTCTCCGGGTCGAGCAGGCCCAGCCGCATGCCACCCTGGCCGTGCAGCACGGCGAGCCGGCCGTCTCCCAGCCGGGCGAACGGCCGGCCGCCCAGCTGCCACAGCGGCTCCGCGAACTCCTCCTCGGCCGGGTACAGGGCCTGGGCCGGCTCGCCGAGCAGGCCGACCTGGTACACGTTCCACCAGCCCGGCCAGTCCGACACCACGTACAGGCTGGTCTCGTCGCGCCACACCGGGGCCAGCACGGATTCCCGCATCCCGCCCTTGACCAGCCGCCCGCGACCAGGCACACCGCCGGTTATCTGGCCGACCCGTAGTTCGGTCCCGTCCCACGGCATCCGCGGGTGATTCCAGCAGATCCAGGCCAGCCTGCTGCCGTCCGGCGACAGCGTGGGGAAGGCGAAGAAATCCGCGCCGGTGACCAGTTCCCGGATAGCCCCCGGATCGCTGGCCGCGCTCCCGTCCAGCGGAATGGCCACGATGGCCCGGCCTATTTTCCCGGCCTCGTGCCGTTCCTGGACGCACCACACTTCTTTTTCGTCCGGGGAAAGGATGAAATCGGCAAAACGCAGCGTGGCACGGCTGCCCACACCCGCCCATTCCGGGGTGAGCGGGCGTGGCGCGGGCCCGCTTTCCCGGCCGCCACCGCGGGCCGGCTGCGCCGGGGGGGCTGGCACCAGGTACAGCCGCTGGTCCGCGTAGTTGGCGAAGACAATTCCCGGCCCGTCCTGGCCCGCGTCATCCTGGGCGGGCAGCGGGACCGGCAGGTAAGACCGCCCGCCGTACTCATGCACCCGGGTCCGGGCGTTCCACGGCGAGGCCAGCAGGGCCCGCCGGTTCCCGGCAACGTCACAATGCACCACGGTCACCCGGCCGCCTTCCTCCGGCCGGTCTTCCTGCCACCACACGTCGGTCCCGCTGACGAGGGGGAAGGAAACGGTCACCTGGCCCCTGGCCACGTCCGCCGCGGAGATCGGCGAAGGCCAGGCGCCGTAGGGGATCCGCGGGGCTGCCACGCTGTCTGTCATAGGGGATATCGTCTACCATCCGCGGGTCTGCCCACGGGAGATTCCGGACATGGCGCGGACTCGCCGGGGGACGTTCCGGACAGGCCAGGATCTGCGCAGGGAGATTCCGGACATGCCACGCACTGCGCGTACCCTCAAAGGCGACATGAGCACCTCCCGGACGTATCAGATCCGCACCTACGGGTGCCAGATGAACATGCACGACTCCGAGCGGCTGGCCGGCCTGCTGGAGGACGCGGGATACCAGCGCGCGCCCGACGGGGCGGACCCCGACGTCGTGGTGTTCAACACGTGCGCGGTCCGCGAGAACGCGGACAACCGGCTGTACGGGAACCTGGGCCACCTGCTGCCGGCCAAGCAGGCCCGGCCTGGCATGCAGATCGCGGTGGGCGGCTGCCTGGCCCAGAAGGACCGGGCCGGTATCGCGCAGCGCGCGCCGTGGGTGGACGTGGTGTTCGGCACGCACAATATCGGCTCGCTGCCCGTCCTGCTGGAGCGGGCCCGGATCGAGCAGGCCGCCCAGGTGGAGATCCTCGAATCGCTGGAGCGCTTCCCGTCCGTGCTGCCCGCCCGCCGGGAGTCCAGCTACTCGGCCTGGGTGGCGATCTCGGTCGGCTGCAACAACACGTGCACGTTCTGCATCGTGCCCAGCCTGCGCGGCCGGGAGGAGGACCGGCGGCCCGGCGACGTGCTGGCCGAGATCCGCGCCCTGGTCGCCGATGGGGTGGTCGAGGTCACCCTGCTCGGGCAGAACGTGAATTCCTACGGGGTCGGCTTCGGGGACCGGCAGGCGTTCGGCCAGCTGCTCCGCGCGTGCGGCGGGATTGGCGGGCTGGACCGGGTGCGGTTCACCTCGCCGCATCCCCGCGACTTCACCGACGACGTGATCGCGGCCATGGCCGGGACCGCTAACGTCATGCCCCAGCTGCACATGCCGCTGCAGTCCGGTTCGGACGCCGTGCTGCGGGCCATGCGCCGCGCCTACCGGCGGGACAGGTACCTGGGCATCCTGGACCGGGTCCGGGCCTCGATCCCGGGCGCGGCCATCACCACCGACATCATCGTGGGCTTCCCCGGCGAGTCCGACCAGGACTTCGAGGACACGCTCGACCTGGTCCGGCAGGCCCGCTTCGCGGGAGCGTTCACGTTCCAGTACTCGCCCCGGCCCGGCACCCCGGCCGCGGTCATGGACGGCCAGGTGCCCACCGCGATGGTTGCCGAACGCTACCAGCGGCTCACCGCCCTGGTCGAGGAGATCACCCTGGCCGAGAACGAGGCGTTCACCGGCCGCCAGGTTGAGGTCCTGGTCGCCGACGGCGAGGGGCGGAAGGACGGGGCCACGCACCGGCTGTCCGGCCGGGCCCGGGACAACCGGCTGGTTCATTTCGCGCCAGGGGATACGGCGCCGCGCCCGGGGGACGTGGTGACCACGGTGGTGACCCGGGGCGCCCCGCACTACCTGGTGGCCGACGGCGGGCCGGTTTCGGTGCGCCGCACCCGGGGCGGCGACGCCTGGCAGGCCCGCCAGGACCGGCCCGCACCGGCCGCGGCTGCGGCCGGGCCTGCCGTGCCGCTCGGCATGCCCGCGGTCGGCCGCCCCTAGCCTCCCTAGCCCGCCGCCGGTCCCAGGGCCCGGCCCGTCAGTCGTGCTGGCAGAGCCAGCGGACCAGCTTGATCAGCTGGGCCGCCGCGAACAGGTCGATGGTCGCGCTGACCAGCACGATCAGCGCGATCCAGATCCCGTGCGGCGGGCGGATGCTGAGTGCGGCGCCGAGCCGCACCGCGCAGACAGCGGCCAGCCAGAGGCCCAGGCAGCCGAACAGGCGCACCCCCGCGGACCGGGCATCGGCGGCGGTGAGCTGGCCATGGAACACCCCGTGCTCGCGGCGCGCGGTCCGGACCGTGCCCGCGGCGAAACGCAGTGCGCGGGCGGAACGCCGCCACCCGGGCCGGACGTCCGGGTCGTGCAGGATGGCCGGGAGCTCGGCGGCCCATTCCCGGCCGCGCTCGTCCCGGGTACTGGCGGGCAGGTGACGGCAGGCCCGGCCGATGAGGTACCCGGCGGCGCGCTGGGCGGGCGGACGGCTGGTCATCGCGCGGTCCCGCGGGCGGGGCGGGCAGGGCCGCGGGCGGGCCGGGCGGTGCTGCCCCGGGCCCGGCGGCGCGCCTGGCTGTCGGCCCGGGCCAGCTCGAGCCGGCCGGCCTGGAGCCCCTCGTCGGTCAGCCAGTAGTACCGGCGGGACGGCCGCCCGCCGGGCTGGGTGGCCGGCGGCTCCCATGCCGAACTGGCCAGGCCCTGATCCTGCAGCCGGGACAGCATCGGGTAGAGCGTCCCGCTGGGCAGCCCGGATGCCTTCATCAGGTCATAGCCATAGCGTGGCTGGCTGGGGTCAGCCAGGAAGGCCCGCAGTACCCGCTCGAGTGGCCCAGTGAGCTTCATGACCTAATCCTACATATATAGCCTACATATGTCGAGTTACGTCCCCGCGGGCGGCGCGGGCTCGCCGGGCGGCGGCAACCTCACCCGGGAAGGCTGCGTCCTAGCAGGTGAGGGGCCTACGGCCCGCACCGGCCAAGGGGGGAATCCATGCCACTATCACTGCGTGCCGCCCGCCGGGCCAGCGTGGTCCTGGCGCTCAGCTGCACCACCGTGCTGAGCGGGACCGCCGCCTCGGCCGCGGCCGGCCACGCCGGCCACACCGGGCGCCCGGGCGCCACGCCGCGCTGCTCGCTGTCCCGGCTACTGGCCTGGATCGGCCTGCCGGGCAGCGGCGCCGCGGGCTCCACGGCGTACCCGCTGGAGTTCTCCAATGTCTCGGGCCGGGCCTGCCACCTGTCCGGGTACCCGGGGGTGTCGGCCATCGGCCGCGACGGGCGCCAGCTGGGCAGCCCGGCACACCGGGACACCACGTTCCGGCCGCGCCTGGTGCTGCTGCGCCGGGGGTGGACCGCGCACGCCGTGCTGACTATCACGGACGCGGGCAACTTCCCGGCCCGGGCCTGCCGGGTGCGCACCGCCGACGCGCTGCGGATCACCCCGCCGGGGGCCCACCGGTCCGCGTTCGTCCCGCTCAGCTTCCCGGCCTGCTCCCGCCGGGGCCCGGTCTACCTGCATGTCCGGGTGGTGCGGGCCGGCGTGGGCATCCCGGGGGCCAGCCAGTAGGCCACCACCATGCTGCTTAACGCCAGTTCGTGGCGCTGGCCTCAAGCCCGGCGCGGTGCGCTGGTGGCGCCAGCCGTGGCTAGCGCACCGGCCCGGCCTTGGCAGACTGTCCGGTGTGGCAGAACGGGTTATCGCGGTGCTCGGGCCGACCGCGGCGGGCAAGTCCGACCTGGCCCTCCGGCTGGCCGAGGATCTCGGCGGCGAGATCATCAACGCGGACTCGATGCAGCTGTACGCGGGCATGGACATCGGCACGGCCAAACTCACCCCGGCCGAGCGCCGTGGCATCCCGCACCACCTGCTCGACGTGTGGGACGTCCGGTACCCCGCCAACGTGGCCGAGTACCAGCAGATGGCCCGCGCGGCCATCGCCGGGGTGGCGGCCCGGGGCCGGGTCCCCATCCTGGCCGGCGGGTCCGGCCTGTACCTGCGCGCCGCCCTGGACGACCTGAACTTCCCGGGCACTGACCCGGCCGTGCGGGCCCGTCTGGAGCAGGAGCTGGACCGCCGGGGCCCGGGCGCGCTGCATGACCGGCTGGCCACCCTGGACCCGGCGGCGGCCCGCGGCATCCTGCCCTCGAACGGGCGGCGGATCGTCCGGGCGCTGGAAGTCATCGAGGTGTCCGGGCAGCCGTTCACCGCCACGCTGCCGCACTATGAATCGGTCTACCCGGCGGTGCAGATCGGGCTGCGAGTGCCCCGGGCGGAACTGGATGAGCGGATCGCCGAGCGGGTGGCCCGGATGTGGCAGGCCGGGTTCGTGGCCGAGGTGCGGCACCTGGAGACGGCGGGCCTGCGCACGGGCCGGACGGCCAGCCGGGCGCTCGGTTACGCGCAGGTGCTCCGCTACCTGGCCGGGGACTGGACCGGGCCGCTGGCCCGCGAGGAGACGGTCAAGGCCACCCGGCGGTTCGCCCGCCGCCAGGAAGCCTGGTTCCGCCGCGATCCCCGGGTGACCTGGCTGGACGCCGGGCATGGGGCGGATGTGCACCGGCTGGCGCTGGCTACGATCAGCACATGCGGTTCGGCAAGGGGCATGGCACCGAGAACGACTTCGTGATCCTGCCCGACCCCGGCAACGCGCTCGACCTCCCGGCCAGCCTGGTCGCCCGGCTGTGTGACCGGCGGGCCGGCCTCGGTGCGGACGGGGTGCTGCGCGCGGTCCGCACCGCCGAGCTGGCCGGCGGCCGGGGCGGCGCGCCGGAATGGTTCATGGACTACCGCAACGCGGACGGCAGCATCGCCGAGATGTGCGGCAACGGCATCCGGGTGTTCGCCCGCTACCTGCTCGAACATGGCCTGGCCAGCGGCCCGGCGTTCGGCGTGGCAACCCGGTCCGGGGACAGGCAGGTCCAGGCCGAGCCGGACGGCCGGATCACGGTGCAGATGGGCCCGGCCACCGTGCTCGGGCCGGGCCGGGCCGTGCTCGGCGGGAGCGTGCTGGAAGGCCTGCGGATCAGCGTGGGCAATCCGCACCTGGCCTTCCTGGTGGACGGCAGGCTGGACAAGTTCGATCTGTCCGTGCCGCCCGGGCTGGACCCGGTGGATTTCCCGGACGGCGGCAACGTGGAACTGGTCCGGGTCACCGGGAGCTCGGCGATCAGCATGCGGGTGCACGAACGGGGCAGCGGGGAGACCCGGTCCTGCGGGACCGGGGCCGTGGCCGCGGCGGCCGCGGCGGCCGCCCGGTATCCAGCCCGGACCGGGCCCGGAACCGGATGCTGGCAGGTCACCGTGCCGGGTGGCGAGCTGACCGTGCGGCTGGGCAGCGGGATCAGCTGGCTGACCGGCCCGGCCGTGATCGTGGCCGAAGGCGACCTGAACCCCGCGTGGCTGGGCGGCTAGCTTCCTGCCCACCGCGTGGCTGGCGCGTTCATGCGCCCGGGTGCCAGTGCCGCTGACTCTAGGGTCCGGGTTTACCGGTGGTGGCAGCGGAGTACCACGGCGGGCGTGGGCCGGGCGGCAGGCGAGCAGCTTTCACGTATTTGGCCCGCGCTAACCGGGAGGAAACGGGCATCTGGCGTACCGCGGCCGTGAAGAGTTGCCTGGCCGCCCCTGATCCTGGTGCTGGTGTGCCATACCTGATCGGTGGGATTAGACGGATCTGCCATCGGCGGCCGCCCGCCACGCCGGCTGGACCGCGAAAGTCAGCGCATTGGGACCGCACCGCGTGGCTGCTTCAGCCATGCCGTTGGTGGGTGCCGGTCAGGGTGGACACGGGCAGGCCGCGCAGCGAGGCGTCCAGCACCTCGGCGATATGCACCACGGCCGGCGGCCGCTCCGCGCCGGCCTTAGCCAGGGCCGAGGCGATCTGCAGGCTGCAGCCGGGGTTGGCCGACGCGACCAGCGGCGCCCCGGTGGCCAGCACCGCGGCGGCCTTCCGCGCGCTGAGCTCGCCGGCCGCGCCGGGCTCCAGCAGGTTGTACACGCCAGCCGAGCCGCAGCACGTACCGCCGTCGGCCAGCTCGGCCAGCCGCAGCCCCGGAATGGCCAGCAGCAGGTCGCGGGGCGGCTGCCGGATGCGCTGGGCGAACCCCAGGTGGCAGGCGTCGTGGTAGGCCACGGTGACCGGCAGCGGGTGCCGCGCGCCGCGCGGCCCGTCGTCATCCGCGGCCAGCTCGGCCAGGTACTCGCTGAGGTCGCGGACCTTGCTGGCCGTCCGGGCGGCCCGGGCCGGCCAGTCGCCCCCGGCCGGGCTGCCGGTCCCGGCGGCCCGGAACAGCTCGCCGTACTCTTTCATCGCCGAGCCGCAGCCCGCCGAGTTCACCACGATCACGTCCACGTCCGCGGCCTCGAAGGCCGCGATGGTGCGCCGGGCGAACCGGGCTGCCTCGGCCACCCGCCCGCTGTGCCGGGACAGCGCGCCACAGCAGCCCTGCCCGGCGGGAATGACCACGTCACACCCCTCGGCGCTGAGCAGCCGGGCGGTGGCCTCGTTCACGCCGGGAAAGAACACCTGCTGCACGCAGCCGGTGAGCAAGCCCACCACCGCCCGCCGCGGGCCGTCCGCTGGCACCCGGCCCGGGGCCAGCCGGTGCTGCCCGGTGCCCGGTGCCGGCGCCACCCGGAGCGAGGCGACCAGCTCGGGAGCCAGCCGTTCGGCGAGCGGGCTGCGCCCGATCCGCTGGTTCAGCCCAGTGCGCTGGGCCAGCCGGAGCGGGCCGGTGAGCAGCCGGAGCCGGCGTGGGTACGGGAACGTGGCGAAGATCGCGGCCCGTGCGGCCCGGGCCCGCGCCGACCGCGGCGGCACCGGCGCGGGGGCGGCCTGCGGCTCCTCCTGCCAGCTGCGCGCGGCTTCGATGAGCCGGTCGTAGCGCACCCCGGACGGGCAGGCGGGCACGCATGCCATGCAGCCGAGGCACCGGTCCAGGTGCTCAGCCGCGGTCTCGCTGGCCTGCGCGCCGTCCAGCAGCTGGGTGATCAGGTGGATGCGGCCGCGCGGCGAGTCCATCTCCTCGCCCCATAGCTGGTAGGTGGGGCAGGCGGGCAGGCAGAACCCGCAGTGCACGCAGTCGGCGGCCAGCCCGCGCAGCTCACCGGTGGGATCGATCGGCGATGCGGTCATCACAGCCCTCCGGCGAAGCGGCCGGGTGCCATCAGGCACCCGGGGTCGAACTGCTCCTTGACCGCGCGCATCAGGCTGAGCGCGGGCACCGGGCCCCACATGTCCACGCCGTCGCGGACCGCGGCCGGTGCGGCCAGCACCACCGCGCTGGCCCGGGCGGGCGGGCCCTCGCCACCCGCGAAGCCAGCGTCCAGATCCTGGCCGAGGCCGTCCCGGAGGCCGGCCACGAACTTGGCCGCGGCCGCCGGGTCGGCGTCCCCGTCCAGCACCACATGCAGCACACCCACGGCCGCCGATCCGCCCACCGCGGGATCCAGCCCGGCGTCCTGGCCGGCCGTGTCGATGACGGCCAGCACGCCCGGCAGCGCCGCGGCCCAGAAGCTGACCCGGAGCACGGTCGGCTCCGCCGGCCCATGCGGCCCGGTCACCAGGCGCGCCGGGCGGGCCGATCCCCACCAGGGCGGGGCGCTGTCCGAGGTGGCGGTGCCCGCGCCGAGCACGCCGCGCATCTGGGCGGCCCGCCCGGCCACCCCGTCCGGGTCTCCCTCCAGCAGCACCGCGACCCGGACCAGGCCGTCCCGGCCCGGGCGGTCGATCTCCACCGCCACCGGGACCAGGTCGGACCCGGCCGCCGCCGCGACCGCCTGGCTGGCCGCCGCGGTATCGGCGAAGCCGGCGGTCACGAACACGGCCGCGGCCGGGACCGGGTGCAGCCGGAACACCGCCTCGGTGATCAGGCCGAGCGTGCCGTACGAGCCGGAATACAGCTTGCCCAGGTCATATCCGGCCACGTTCTTCACGACCTTGCCACCGGACTTGGCCACGATCCCGTTCGGCCGCACCACGGTGATGCCGATGAGCAGGTCGCGGGGAGTGCCGTAGCGCAGCCGCCGCGGCCCGGACGTGCCGGTGGCCAGCATCCCGCCGATGGTCGGCGCGCGGCCGTCAGAGCCGTAGGCCGTGCCGGGCGGCGGGTCCAGGGCCAGCTGCTGCCCGGCCGCGCTGAGCCGGCTGGCCAGCTGGGGCAGGGTGACGCCCGCTTGCACCCGGGCCACCAGGTCGCCGGCCTCGTGCTCGACGACCCGGTTGAGCCGGAGCATGTCGATGATCAGGTCACAGCGCCGTGGCGGGGCGCCCCAGCCGATCCTCGTCCCGCTGCCCCGGGGCACCACGGCCAGGCCGTGCTCGGTGGCCGCGGCCAGCAGCGCGCTGGCCTCGCCCGGCCCGGACGGCACCGCGACCCAGCTGGGCACCACCCCGGCGACCGCGTCGCGCGGGCCGGCCGGCCGGACCGTCCGGCAGGCGCGGGTCAGCGCGCCGGGGACGGAGGCAGCGGTCAAAACTGCTCCGCCAGGCCCGCGGCGACCACCGGGTGCACCCCGCGGTGCGGGCCCGGCACCTCGCCGCACAGCCGCGGCGTGGGAAAGATCTTGCCCGGGTTGCACAGCCCCGCCGGGTCGAACGCGCAGCGCAGCAGCTGCATGGTGTCCAGGTCGTCCGCGCTGAACATCTTCGGCATGTACCTGGCCTTGTCCGTGCCCACGCCGTGCTCACCGGTGATCGACCCGCCGTGCTGGATGCACAGGTCCAGGATGTCCCCGGACAGCTGCTCAGCCGCCTCGGCCTCACCCGGCGCCGCGTCGTTGTACAGCACCAGCGGGTGCAGGTTGCCGTCCCCGGCGTGGAACACGTTGGCCACCCGGATGCCAGACTCGCTGGACAGCGCGGCGATCTTGTCCAGCACCTCACCCAGGGCGGTCCGCGGGACCACGCCGTCCTGGACGATGTAGGCCGAGCTGATCCGGCCCACGGCGGCGAAGGCCGACTTGCGCCCGGCCCAGATCGCGGCGCGCTCGGCCGGGTCGTCCGCGGCCCGGATCTCCGTAGCGCCGGCCTGCTCGCAGAGTTCCCGTACCGCGGCTACGTCCCGGCGGACATCGGCTTCGGGGCCGTCGAGCTCCACCACCAGCACCGCGCCGGCGCCTGCCGGGTAGTTGCAGGCCACCGCGGCCTCGGCGGCCTCGATGGCGAGCGCGTCCATCATCTCGATGGCGGCGGGCAGGATACCCGCGCCGATGATCGCGGACACCGCCGCGCCTCCCGCGCCGGTGCTGCGGAAACCGGCCAGCAAAGTGGTGATCACCTGCGGGATCCGGGTCAGCCTGACCACGATCTTGGTGGCGATGCCCAGCGTGCCTTCCGAGCCGGTGAACGCGCCGACCAGATCGTAGCCGGGGGCCGACCCGGTGCCGTCGCCCAGCCAGGTCAGCTCCCCGGCCGGGGTGACGATCTGCAGCCCGGTCACATGATGCACGGTGAAGCCGTTCTTCAGGCAGTGCGCGCCACCCGAATTCTCGGCCACATTGCCGCCCACCGAGCAGATCACCTGGCTGGACGGGTCAGGCGCGTAGAAGAAGCCGTACGGCCGGGCCGCGGTGCTCACGGACAGGTTGGTCACCCCGGGCTCCACGATGGCGCGCTGGCTGGCCGGGTCGATGGCGATGATCCGGCGCATCCGGGAGGTGACGATGAGCACCCCGTCGGCGTGCGGGAGCGCCCCGCCGGACAGCCCGGTGCCCGACCCGCGCGCCACGAACGGCACCCCGGCCCGCGCGCACTCGGTCACCACCGCCGCGACCTGCTCGGCCGTCTCGGGCAGCACGACCAGGGCAGGCCGGGCCCGGTGCGAGGTCAGGCCGTCGCATTCATACGTGCGCAGTTCGGCCGGATCCGTCACCACCCCGCCTGGGCCGCAGATCTCGGTCATCCGGGGCACCATCGCCTCGACCGTCATCGCGCCTCCCATCAGGGCCCGCCCAGCCGTCCGGTGCCCGCCGGCCGCCGTCCGTGCGCTCCCTTCCCTCCAGATTGCCTTCCCGCAGGCCTGGAGTCCATGCTGCCCCGCGGGCCGTGTCGCGGCCGGCTATGGCATCTCCTCGTAGGCGGGCAGGGTGAGGAACTCTGCGTAGTCATCGGCCAGCGCGACCCGGCTGAACAGGGCGACCGCCTGGTCGTACCGGGGCACGTCATACGCCGCCCCGGCGGCCTGGCGGATCGTGGCCAGTTCCTCGCTGATGATCCGCTCCACCAGATCCCTGGTCACCAGCTGGCCGTCGTCCAGCCGGATGCTGTTGTGCAGCCACTGCCACACCTGGGACCGGGAGATCTCCGCCGTGGCCGCGTCTTCCATCAGGTTGAAGATGGCCACCGCCCCGTTGCCGCCGAGCCAGGACGCCAGATACTGGAGCCCCACGCTGACGTTGTTGCGCAGCCCGGCCTCCGTGATGGTGCCCGGGGTCTTGCTCACCGCGAGCAGGTCGGCGGCCGACACGCTGACGTCGGGACGCTGCTTGCTGAGCTGGTTCGGCGCGGTGCCCAGGGTCGCGTCGAACACCTCGCGGCACAGCGCCACCAGGTCGGGGTGCGCCACCCAGGAGCCGTCGAAGCCGTCCCCGGCCTCCCGCGTCTTGTCGTCCCGCACCTTGGCCATGGCCACCGCGTTCACCTCGGGATCCCGCCGGCTTGGGATGAACGCGGCCATCCCGCCCATGGCGTGCGCGCCGCGCTGATGGCACGTCTTGACCAGCAGCTCGGTGTAGGCCCGCATGAACGGGGCGGTCATCGTCACCGAGTTGCGTTCCGGCAGGACGAACTCCTGGCCCCGGCTGCGGAACTTCTTGATCACGCTGAACAGGTAGTCCCAGCGGCCCGCGTTCAGCCCGGCGCTGTGCTCACGCAGCTCGTAGAGGATCTCCTCCATCTCGAACGCGGCCGGGATGGTCTCGATCAGCACCGTGGCCCGGATCGTGCCCCGGGGGATGCCCAGGCTGTCCTGGGCCAGGTTGAAGGCGTCGTTCCACAGCCGGGCCTCCAGATGGCTCTCCATCTTCGGCAGGTAGTAGTACGGCCCGGAACCCCTGTCCAGCTGGCGGCGCGCGCAATGGGTGAAGTACAGCGCGAAGTCGAACAGGCTGCCCGAGACGCGCTGGCCGTCCACCAGGACATGCTTCTCGTCCAGGTGCCAGCCGCGCGGCCGGACCACGATGGTGGCCAGCTCCGCGTCCGGCAGCAGCCGGTACTCCTTGCCGTCCTCGCTGCTGAAATCGATGGCCCGGTCGAGTGCATCGATGAGGTTGAGCTGGCCGGTGACCATGTTTTCCCAGAGCGGGGTGTTGGCGTCCTCGAAGTCGGCCAGCCAGACCTTGGCGCCCGAGTTGAGCGCGTTAATGGTCATCTTCTGGTCGGTCGGCCCGGTGATCTCGACCCGGCGGTCAACCAGGCCGGGCGCGGGCGCGGCGACCCGCCAGTCCGGGTCGTCGCGGATGGCCCGGGTGGCGGGCAGGAAGTCCAGCATCCCCCCCGCGGACAGCTCCTGCTGCCGGGCCGCCCGGGCGGCCAGCAGTTCCGCACGGCGGCCGCCGAGCTCGCGCTGGAGCGCGGCGACCAGGTTGATGGCCTCGGGGGTGAGGACCTCGTCGAAACGGTCTCCCCGCGGCCCGGTGATCTGCACGCCTTCGCTGGCCATACCGTGCTCCTCCCGGTCATCGGCAGCCATCATGTTACTAGCGAGTAATGACAGCCCGCCCGCTGTTCCTGCGCTCAGCTGTGCTCGGTGGCTTCGTGCTTCGTAACACTGCACCGTGCTGCCGGTCAAAGTGTTCCCGGCCACATCCGGGGCACAACGCGCGCCGGCCGGGTGTTTATTGGGGTGAGCGTAACCAGGAGGCATGACAGCATTGGCAGACCAGTACCGCACCGCCCGTCTAGCGCACCGTGAGCAGGCTATGACCCGTCCCGCCGAGCAAGCCGCCAGCCCCGACGAGCCGCCGGGCGGCCAGGCCGGGCCGCGGCCCGGCCACGCTGACGCTGGCGCTGGGCGGCTGGACCTGCTGGACCGGCATGCGCTGCGCCGCGTGACCGGCCTGTCCACTGAGCTGCAGGACGTCACCGAGGTCGAGTACCGGGCGCTGCGGCTGGAGCGGGTCATCCTGGTCGGCGTGTGGACGGAGGGCACGCTGGCTGAGGCGGAGAACTCCCTGCGTGAGCTGTCCCGGCTGGCCGAAACGGCCGGGTCGGTCATCCTGGATGGCCTGGTGCAGCGGCGCGGGCGGCCCGACGCCGCTACGTACATCGGCGCGGGCAAGGCCGCCGAGGTGGCCGCCCTGGTGGCGTCGCTGGGCGCGGACACCGTGATCTGCGACGGCGAGCTGACGCCCAGCCAGCTGCGCCGCCTGGAGGGTGTGGTCAGGGCCAAGGTGATCGACCGGACCGCGCTGATCCTGGACATCTTCGCCCAGCATGCCCGGAGCAAGGAGGGCAAGGCCCAGGTCGAGCTGGCCCAGCTGGAGTACCTGCTGCCCAGGCTGCGTGGCTGGGGCGAGTCGCTGTCCCGGCAGGCGGGCGGGCGCGTCGCCGGGGGCGGCGGCATCGGTACCAGGGGCCCCGGTGAGACCAAGATCGAGACCGACCGGCGGCGGATCCGCACCCGCACCGCGCGGCTGCGCCGCCAGCTGGCCGAGATGTCGGTCGGCCGGCAGGTCCAGCGCCAGCAGCGGCGCAGCCGGGCGGTCCCGGCGGTGGCTATCGCCGGGTACACCAACGCCGGCAAGTCGAGCCTGCTGAACCGGCTGACCGGGGCGGGCGTGCTGGTGGACGACTCGCTGTTCGCCACCCTCGACCCGGCCGTGCGCAAGGCGCGGACCCCGGCCGGGCGCTGGTTCACCCTGACCGACACGGTCGGCTTCGTCCGGCACCTGCCGCACCAGCTGGTCGAGGCGTTCCGGTCCACGCTGGAGGAAGTGGCCGAGGCCGACCTCATCCTGCACGTGGTCGATGGCAGCGACGCGGACCCGCAGGCCCAGATCTCGGCCGTACGGGAAGTGCTCGGCGAGATCGGTGCCGGGGATGTGCCCGAGCTGGTGGTGATCAACAAGGCCGACGCGGCCGACCCGATCGGGCTCAAGGCCCTGCAGCTCCGTGAGCCGCACAGCGTGGTCGTCTCGGCGCGGACCGGTGCGGGGCTGGATGACCTGGCCGCGTACATCGAGGCCACTCTGCCGCAGCGTGCGTGTGAGGTCAGCGCGGTGGTGCCGTACGTGCGCGGCGACCTGGTGGCGCGGGCGCACCAGGAGGGCGAGGTGCTCGCGCTGCGGCATGGCGCCGACGGCACCGAGCTGACCGCCCGGGTGCCACCGGACCTGGCCGCAGAGATCGGCAGCATCGCCGTTCCGGCCGGCCGCTGACCGCCGGCGCGCGGCGCTGGCCGCCGGGACGGCTGGGGCGGCACCCGGCCCGGCCGGGAGCCCGGAGATTCTGCGCCGGCTTATCCGGTAAAGGGAACGGTGCGGCAAAGCAGCCGATGCAATGGATTGCATTCGCGGTGTGCTATCCGTGGGCCGCGTTTTGCTTACTGTTCCACGACGCTTCACCGGCGGGCCAGGAAGCCGCCCACCGGTGACTCCGGAGGCGCCCAGAATGCAAATTGCAAGACCGTCCCGAAGCCCAGGCGGCCGGACGCGGCGGCGCCCGGCCGGCGGCGGCCGGCCCGGGCCGCCGTTCCCGGGCAGTCCTGGCTGGGAAACGAGTACGCGGGCGGGGGCTGAGCGGGCTGCAGCCGCCGCGGCGGGCGGCCGGCCCGGACGGGGCCTGCGCCTGCGGCGCGCGGCGTTCCCGGTGGCCCTGGGCCGGGCCGGGCCGGCCGGACCCACTGCCCGGCTCAGGGCAGGCTGACCTGGGCCGCGCGGCCCCGGGACCCGCGCTGGACAGCGCGCTAACGGCACCGGCCGGGGTAGCGCCAGGGTGGCGGCCGGAGCGGGGGGAGCCGCCCCTGGGGCTGGCCCGGCCGGGGGGTGGCCGGGGCCGGCCGGGGACGCCGCCGGCCCGGCCGGCGGGCTGCTACGGCTGCAGAAGTTACCAGCACGTAGAGAGATCAGGCCCACCCACATCGCCACACACAGTGAGATCCGGTAAAGGCCGTTAATTTCTGGCCTGTCTTCTTCGTGATAGTGCCTGTACAGGGACCCTGTAGTGCAATACCGTAACTGAACCGATATGTTGGTTGCCGCATCGTCGCAGCGCCATCTGTCGGCCGCTGTGGAGCCCGCCCAACCGGGAGCCTGGCGGGGGGGCCAGGGAGGGAACGAGCTATGGCAGGTGACCGCGGATGACGCTGGTACGCCCCAGACGCACGCACCCTCCGGCCGGCCCGCGGCGCAGTCCGTCACGATCGGAGCATTGATGCTGGCCAGGAACGCGCCACGGGGGGCGCGCCAGTGACCGTTCGCCTGCTGACCAACATTGGCCGTCTCTGGACCGGGTCCGAGATCTGGAGCAACGCGGCCATCCTCACCCACAACGAGCGGATCGCGTGGGTCGGGCGGGCCTCTGAGCTGCCCGCCAGCCTGCCCGGCGTGGTGGAGGACATCGTCGATGTCGACTCGGTGGAGAACCTGGGCGGTGGCCTGGTCACACCGGGCCTGATCGACGCGCACACCCACCCGGTCTACGCCGGGAACCGCTGGGCCGAGCTGGCTATGGCCGCGGGTGGCTCGTCGCCCACCGAGATCGCCGCGGCCGGCGGCGGGATGGCCTCCACGGTCACCGTGACCCGCGGGACCGACCCCTGGACGCTGTGCAACGGGGTCCGGGCCCGGATGCGGGAATGGCTGCGCTCCGGCACCACCACGATCGAGGCCAAGACCGGCTACCACCTGACCCGGGATGGCGAGCTGGCCGATGTGCGCATGCTGCGCTCGCTGGAGGGCGAGCCAGGCATGCCGCGGGTGCACGTGACGTTCCTGGCCGCGCACGCGGTGCCGCCGGAGTACTTCGGGCGCCGGAACGACTACATCGACGCCGTGGGCACGTGGTGCTCGGACGCGGCCGCCGTCGGTGCGGACAGCGTGGACGTGTACTGCGAAGAAGGCCGGTTCACCGAGCGTGAGGCGCGCTGGATCCTCAGCGCCGGCCGCGCCGCCGGGCTGCTGCCCCGGGTGCACGCCTGTGGCGAGACCCGGACCGGTGCCGCCCGGCTCGCCGCCGAGCTGGGCTGCGCCTCGGCGGACATCCTGCACGAAGCGGGTGACGAGGACGTGGCCGCGCTGGCCCGCGCGGGCGTGGCCGCGGTGGTCTGCCCCGGCACCGCGCTCCAGGTGGGCAAGAACCCGCCGGTCCGGGCGCTGCTGGACAAGGGCGTGCCGGTCGCGCTGGGCTCGGACCACACCCCCGGTGGCAACGGGATCACCTCGATGCCGCTGGTCATCGCGCTCGCGGTGTCGCAGTTCGGGCTGAGCGTGGCCGAGGCGCTCCGGGCCGCCACGCTGGGCGGGGCACAGGCGCTGCGGGCACCGGACCGGGGCGGCATGGTGCGCGGCCGGTTCGCCGACATCGTGCTGTGGGACGCCGACCACGAGGGCGCCTTCGCCTGGTCGTACGGGCTCAAGCCGAGCCGGGTCTGGCTGGCCGGCGAGCCGGTCACGCTGAGCTAGCACCGTCGCTGGTTACCTCCGCCCGGCTGTCCGGGGCATGTGCTGGACTGTCCGGCATGGAGAATTCCCGGTACCTCGACTGCCTGGCCGCCGACTTCGCCCGGCTGCGGGCCGTCGTCCCGGCCGGCCTGACCGCGGCCGTGCCCACCTGCCCAGGCTGGACCGTCGCCGATCTGGCCCGCCATGTCGGCGAGGTGTACCTGCATAAGACCCTGGCCATGCGTGAGGGGGCGGAGCCCGAGCCGTGGCCGCCGGGGGAACTCGCGGACGAGGAGCCGGTCGCGCTGCTCGACCGGTCGTACGCCGCGCTGCGCGGTGAGTTCGCCGTCCGGCGCCCAGCCGACCCGGCCGGCACCTGGTACGGCCCGGACCAGACGGTCGGCTTCTGGATCCGGCGGATGGCCCAGGAGACGGTCATCCACCGCATCGACGCTGAGCTCGGCACCGGGCAGCCGGTCACACCGGTGCCTGCGGACCTGGCCGTGGACGGCATCGACGAGCTGCTCAAGGTGTTCGTGGCGTACGGCGTCACCGAGTGGGCCAGCTACTTCACCGGCATCCTGGCCGCCTCGCCGGGCCGGACGTACGCGGTGCGGGCCGGCGGCGCGGCGTGGCAGGTGCGGACCGGCCCGGGCCGGTTCGAGGTGTCCGGCTGGACCGGCCAGGACCCGGCCCAGGTGACCGTGAGCGGGCCGCCGGAGGCCGTGCTGCGCTGGCTGTGGAACCGGCAGGACCCCGGCGAGCCAGGCCGGGTGACCGTCGAAGGCGACCCGGCCGCGCTCGGGGAACTGCGCCGCTGCATTGTCACCGCCACGCAGTAAGGCCGGCCGGCCCGGCTGATGCGCCGGGCCGGTGCGGGCACCCGGCCGGCCGTGGCATGCTGCCGCTATGCCCTCAGCCGCGTCCCGCACCTCCCGCGCCGGTTCTGCCGCCCACGACGGGCAGGCCGCTCCGGTCACCGTGGTCGTGGGCGAGGAGGAACTGCTGGCCGAGCGGGCGGTGGCGCGGCTGGTCGCCGCGGCCGGGCCGGCTGAGAACGTGCGTCACGTGCAGGCGGCCGGGCTGCGGCCCGGCGAGCTGGCCATGCTGGCCGCGCCGTCCCTGTTCGGGGACGGGTGCGTGCTCGTGCTGCACGGCACCGAGGACGCCGCCAAGGCGGTCGCGGACGAAATTGCCGCCCTGGCCGCCGACCCGCCGCCAGACACGGTGCTGGTGCTCACCCACACCGGCGGGGCCAAGGGCAAGGCCCTGCTCACCGCGCTGGGCAAGCAGCGGGTGCCGACAGTGGACTGCCCGAAGATCACCCGGATGGGGGAGCGGATGCAGTTCGTCCGCGGTGAGTTCCGCGCGGCCGGGCGGACCATCGAGGACAGCGGGGTGCGGGCCCTGCTCGACGCGCTGGGCAACGACCTGCGCGAGCTGGCCGCCGCGAGCGCCCAGCTGGCCGCGGACACCAGCGGCGTCATCGACCAGGCCGTGGTGGCCCGGTACTACCGGGGCCGGGCGGAGGCCAGCGGGTTCAGCGTGGCCGACCGCGCCGTGGAGGGGCGGCTGGCCGAGGCCCTCGAGATGCTCCGCTGGGCACTTGCGGTCGGCGTGTCCCCGGTGCTGATCACCAGCGGGCTGGCCCAGGGCGTACGGCTGCTCGGCCGGGTGGGCAGCGCGGCCCGGGGCCAGCCCGATGCGGCCGTGGCCGCCGAGGTGGGCGCGCCGCCGTGGAAGGTGGACCGGGTACGCCAGCAGCTGCGCGGCTGGACGCCGGAAGGGGTGGCCCGCGCGCTGGCCGCCGTAGCCGAGGCTGACGCCCAGGTCAAAGGCGAGGGGACGAACGCGGCCTACGCCCTGGAAGTCGCCATCCGCGAGGTAGTGGCTAGCCGGGCTCAGCGTTAGCCCGGGGGCGACCCCCGCTGTGCTGGTCCGGGGGGACGAACCCCCCGGACCCCCCCGCTCGCCGCTGCGCGCCGAACGCTGTATCTGTCCGGGGGGCGCCCCCCTGGACCCCCCGCTCGCCGCTGCGCGCCGAACGCCGGCTCGGTGAGCACCCGCCTGCGGCGGGCCCCGCCTCACCGGCGAGGGCCACATCGGCCCGCCAAACCAGCGACTGGCTGGGCTACAACCCTGGGTCAGGCGGTTTCGAGCTCGGCAGCGCGCCTGGCGATGGCGGACTTGCGGTTGGCGGCCTGGTTCTTGTGGATGACGCCCTTGCTGGCCGCCTTGTCCAGGTTGCGGCAGGCGGCCCGCATCGCGGCGGTGGCCGCCTCCACGTCACCGGCGTCGGCCGCCTCGCGGAACTTCCGCACCGAGGTCTTCAGCCCGGACTTGACGGCCTTGTTGCGCTGCCGGGCCTTCTCGTTCTGCTTGTTACGCTTGATCTGGGACTTGATGTTCGCCACGCGAAAGCCTCGCTCAGGATCTGGTCTGGGTGCCGGGGGCCGGTGCGCGATCCGCCCCGGCAGCGCCTCCGCGCGGCGGCGGCAGCGCGTACGCTCCGACGAAGCAGGATAGCCTACCCCGGCCCAGGGCCCAAACCGGCCCAGCCCGCCGGGCCCGGCCCGGGCATCAGCGGCCTCATGCGACCATGGAGGATCAAACCCGATTCGAACCAGGCGGATTTCTGTGCCAGCAGTGCCCGAGCAGGTCCTCCCGGACGGCGCGCAGCCCGCGACCAGCCCCGGTCATACCGACCTGAGCGTGATCCGGAACTTCTGCATCATCGCGCACATCGACCACGGCAAGTCCACCCTGGCGGACCGGATGCTGCAGCTGACCGGCGTGGTCAGCGACCGGCAGATGCGCGCGCAGTACCTGGACCGGATGGACATCGAGCGCGAGCGCGGCATCACCATCAAGAGCCAGGCGGTCCGGCTGCCGTGGACCGGCCCGGGCGGCCGCCGGTACGTGCTCAATCTCATCGACACCCCCGGGCACGTCGACTTCACGTACGAGGTGTCCCGCTCGCTGGCTGCCTGTGAGGGCGCCATCTTGCTGGTGGACGCGGCCCAGGGCATCGAGGCGCAGACCCTGGCCAACCTGTACCTGGCCCTGGAGGCGGACCTGCACCTGATCCCGGTGCTGAACAAGATCGACCTGCCCGCGGCCCAGCCTGACCTGTACGCCGAGGAACTGGCCGGCATCATCGGCTGCGCGCCCGAGGACGTGCTCCGCGTCTCGGCCAAGACCGGTGAGGGCGTCGCCGATCTGCTCCATGCCGTCGTCCGGCAGGTCCCGCCGCCGCGTGGCAACCTGGACGCGCCGGCCCGGGCGCTGATCTTCGACTCGGTGTATGACACCTACCGGGGGGTGGTCACCTACGTCCGGGTGGTGGACGGCCGGCTGACCCGGCGGGAGAAGAGCCTGATGATGTCCACCCGGGCGGCGCACGACACGCTCGAGGTGGGCGTGATCTCGCCGGAGCCGGTACCGTCCGAGAACCTGAGCGCGGGTGAGGTGGGCTACCTCATCACTGGGGTCAAGGACGTCCGGCAGGCCCGGGTCGGGGACACCGTGACCAGCGCGGCGCGGCCTGCGGCTGAGCCGCTGCCCGGCTACGACCACCCGCGGCCGATGGTGTTCTCCGGGCTGTACCCGGTGGATGGCGACAACTACCCGGAACTGCGCGATGCGCTGGACAAGCTCCGGCTGAACGACGCGGCCCTGGTCTACGAGCCCGAGACGTCCACCGCGCTGGGCTTCGGGTTCCGCTGCGGGTTCCTCGGCCTGCTGCACATGGAGATCGTCCGTGAGCGGCTGGAGCGGGAGTTCGACCTGTCGCTGATCTCCACCGCGCCTAACGTGGTCTACCGGGTGGTCCTGGAGTCCGGCGCCGAACTGCAGGTCACCAACCCGAGTGACTTCCCCGGCGGGAACACGGGGGCGGCCAGTCCCGGCCATGGCCCGGCCGGCAAGGTGGCCAGGGTGTTCGAGCCGGTGGTCCGGGCTACCATCCTGGCCCCGGCCGAGTACATCGGCACCATCATGGAACTGTGCCAGGCCCGCCGGGGTGCGCTGCTGGGCATGGAGTACCTGTCCGCGGACCGGGTCGAGATCCGCTACACGATGCCGCTCGCGGAGATCATCTTCGACTTCTTCGACCAGCTCAAGTCGCGGACCCGCGGTTACGGGTCACTGGACTACGAGCCGGACGGTGAGCAGGAAGCCGACCTGGTCAAGGTGGACATCCTGCTGCAGGGCCAGCCGGTGGACGCGTTCAGCCAGATCGTGCACGAGGACAAGGCCCGGGACTACGGCCTGGCCATGACGTCCCGGCTGCGCGAGCTGATCCCGCGGCAGCAGTTTGAGGTGCCGATCCAGGCGGCCATCGGCTCGAAGATCATCGCCCGGGAGAACATCCGCGCGCTGCGCAAGGACGTGCTGGCCAAGTGCTATGGCGGCGACATCACCCGCAAGCGCAAGCTGCTGGAGAGGCAGAAGGAAGGCAAGAAGCGGATGAAGACCATCGGCCGGGTCGAGGTGCCGCAGGAAGCGTTCGTGGCCGCGCTGTCCACCCAGCCGGACCGGCAGCGCTGACGCCGGGGCGCCGGCCGCGGCTGGTGGCCGCCCGGCTACGGCGCGGCGGGCGGCGGTGCGGCGGGCGGCGGCCCGCCGGGGCCCGAATTCAGCACCTGCTGGTGCACCAGAGCGTGCCCGGACCGCGCCGCCACCACCGTGATACCGGCCACCGCCAGCACGAACAGCGCGACGGCCAGCCAGCCCAGGATCAGCCCGGCCAGGGCCAGCCCGCCGCCCGTCTCCCCGGTCCGGCGGATCTGGCCGCGGGCCACATGACCGAGCACGACGGCCGGAATGGCGGTGAGGCCGAACGTGAGGAACTCGCACAGGCCGCAGACCAGCGCGGCCACGGCCAGCGAGTTGGTCCGCTGGGGAGTGGCGGGTACCGGGAGCAGTGCCGCCCCGCCACCGGGCAGCTGGCAGGTCAGCGTGGCCAGGTCGCCCACCGTGCGCGCGGCGTAGACCGCGCTCAGGTGCTCGTCGTATTCGTCCTTGGTCAGCCGGCCCTCGGCGAAGCCAGTCTTGAGTACCTCGGCCGCGTGGTCCCGGTCCTGGTCAGACGCCCGCAGCGCGGCGTGCGCCTCGGCTGCCATCCGGTAGCCCGGTCCCGGCCAGTACGTCATGGAAGCCTCCTGCCCGCATGCCCACTGCTAGCGTAACCGCGGCCCACCCGGTCACCGCACCATGGTGATGGCCACCACGGCGATGATGGCGATCACGACCTGAGCCCAGCCGAGCACCAGCCCGGCCATGGCCAGCCCGGCACCCCTTTCCCCGGTCCGCCGGATCTGGCCGCGCGCGATGTGGCCGAACACGATGGCCAGGATCGAGGCCGGCAGCGGGACCAGGAACTGGGCGACGCCGCAGGCCAGCGACGCCACCGCGAGGCCGTTGGTGCGGTGGGCGGGCGCCGGGTAGCGGGCCGGGGCGCCGAACAGGCCCGGGAACAGCGCGTAGCCGCCACCAGGAAGCTGGCTGGTCACCGTGACCAGGTCGCCGTACGTCTGTGCCGAGTACACCTGGCCGAGCAGGGTGTCGTACTCGTCCTTATCGAGACGGCCCTCGGCGAACCCGGTCCGGAGCACCTCGGCGGCCCGCTCCCGGTCCGCGTCGGAGGCCCGCAGGAGGCCCGGGCCGCTGGCCGCCAGCCCGTATCCCGGTCCCATGGTCATCGCAGCCTCCCCGTCACAGCGCTGGCTTCAGGATAACCGCGCGCAAATGCGTTCGACCCATCTGACCGCGTCTATTACCGTGCAGGGGTGGCGAACGCTCGGGTCATCTCGGTAAACACCGGCCGCACCCGCGCCGCGGGCTGGGCGGGCCGGATCCAGCGTTCCGCGATCGATAAGCGGCCCGCCGCCGGGCCGCTGGCCATCGGCCATCTCGGCGTGCAGGGCGACGAGCAGGCGGACGCCGAGCACCACGGTGGCGTGGAGCAGGCTGTGTACGCGTACGCGCGGGAAGACCTGGACTGGTGGGTGGAGCAGCTCGGCCTGGAGCTGGGCAACGGCACATTCGGCGAGAACCTGACCACGGCCGGGCTGGACGTGTCCGGTGCGCTGCTCGGCGAGACGTGGCAGGTCGGCACCGCGGTCGTGCAGGTCAGGTCGGTGCGCATCCCGTGTGGCGTGTTCGCGGGCTGGATGGGTGAGCAGTACGCGGCCCAGCGGGGCTGGGTCAAGCGGTTCGCGGCGGCCGGCCGGCCCGGTGCCTACCTCAAGGTGCTGGCCGAGGGCCGGGCCGGCCCGGGTGACCCCATTGAGGTGCTGCACCGCCCCACGGCCAGCGTGACGGTGACCGAGGCGCTGCGGGCCTACTACGGCGACGCGGAGCTGATGCGCCGCCTGGTGGCGGTCAAGGATCGCGACCCGGCCTGGGACGACGTGGCCGAAGCTGTGCTAGCCCGGGCGGCTGGCTGACCGTGCCCGGGGCCCTGCCGGCTGGCCAGCCGGTGCCCGCCGACGGGCGGCTGCCGGACAGCGCGGTGTCCGGGCTGGCCGGGCGGCCGTTCGGCATCTATGTGCATGTGCCGTTCTGCAGCACCCGGTGCGGCTACTGCGACTTCAACACCTACACCGCCGCGGAGCTAGGTGGCGGGGCATCCCGGGACAGCTACCCCGGCCTGGCCGCCGCCGAGATCCGGCTGGCCCGGCAGGTCCTTGGGGACCGGTGCCCGCCGGTCAGCACGGTGTTCTTCGGCGGCGGTACCCCCACGCTGCTGCCGCCCGGCCAGCTCGGCGGGCTGCTCCGGGTGATCGACGGTGAGTTCGGCCTGGCCCCGGGGGCGGAGGTCAGCACGGAAGCCAACCCGGAGAGCGTGGACCAACGGTCGCTGGCCGGGCTGCGCGCGGCCGGGATCACCCGGATCTCGCTGGGCATGCAGAGCGCGGCACCGCACGTCCTGGCCGTGCTGGACCGGGTGCACCAGCCCGGGCGCCCGGCCCAGTGCGCACGGTGGGCGCGGCAGGCCGGGTTCGAGCACGTCAGCCTGGACCTGATCTATGGCACCCCGGGGGAGTCGGCCGCGGACTGGCGGGCCTCGGTGCAGGCGGCGCTGGCGGCCGGCCCGGACCACATCTCGGCCTACGCGCTAATCGTCGAGGACGGCACCCGCCTGGCCGCCCGGATCCGCCGGGGCGAGGTGGCCGAGCCGGACGACGAAGCCATGGCGCAACGCTACCTGGCGGCTGATGACCTACTGGCCGGCGCGGGCCTGGCCTGGTACGAGGTGTCCAACTGGGCCGCCGGGCCGGACGCCGCCTGCCAGCACAACCGGCTGTACTGGACAGGTGGCAACTGGTGGGGGGCCGGGCCGGGAGCACACAGTCACGTGGCGGGCACCCGGTGGTGGAACGTCAAACACCCAGCCGCGTACGCGGCCCGGATCAGTGCCGGGGCCAGCCCGGGCCAGGCCCGGGAGGTGCTGACCGGCCCGGAACGCAAGCTGGAGGAGATCATGCTGCGCACCCGGCTGGCCGAGGGCTGCCCGGCCAGCCTGCTCACCGCGGCGGGCCGGGCCGCCGCGGCGGCCGCGGTGGGTGATGGGCTGGCCGACCCCGCGGCGCACGCGGCGGGGCGGGTCGTGCTGACCAGGCGTGGCCGGCTGCTGGCCGACGCGGTGATCCGCGGGCTTACCGACTGACCCGCAGCCAGCGGGGCACCGGCTGCCGCTCGCCCCGGCTGGCCGCCCCGGCCGCGCGGACCAGCACCACCAGCACGCAGATCCACAGCACGGCCAGCAGCGGCACCGCGATGAGCGTGGCCACCTGGACCGAGTCGAGCGCGAGCACGGCGCCCAGGATCAGCCCGCACAGCGTGTAGACGATCGCGGTGGCGGCCACGTTGACCGCCTGGGCGGCATGCCACCGGGCGAACGGCCGGCCGTGCAGGCTGGCCAGGTAGATGACCAGCGGCACCAGGACCAGGGTGAACGGCACGCCCAGATAGGCCAGCATGGCGCGGTGCACCTCAGGCCGGCTGGCGGGGGCCGGGGCGGACGGCGCTCCGGCCGGATGCCCGGCCGGCTGGGCGCCGCCGTCACTGGCCATGAACCCGGCCGGGCCGGGGCCGGTCGGGGCCGGCGGCTGCATCGGGCGGCTGGTCATGGGCTCCTCGCGGTCGGTACGGGTCGGGCGACCGCAGCGGCGGGCTTGTCCGGATAACGCGGTTCCCGGGCGTGATGGTTCCCGGGCTAAGTCACACGTTAGCCAGTCCCCGGCACCGTGACGAAGTCGATCAGTTCTTCTACCCGGCCCAGGAGCTCCGGCTCCAGGTCCGTGTAGCTGCGCGCCGCGGCCAGGATGCGCTTCCAGCCCGCCGCGGCGTCCGGCGGCCAGCCCAGGCCGCGCAGCACTCCGTCCTTCCACGGTGTGCCGCGCGGGACGTCCGGCCAGCGCGGGATGCCGAGCGCCGCGGGCTTGACCGCCTGCCAGATGTCCACGAACGGGTGGCCGGCCACCAGCACGTGCGCCGAGGCCACCCCGGCCGCGATGCGCTGCTCCTTGGACCCGGGCACCAGGTGATCGACCAGTACGCCGAGGCGGCGCTGCGGGCCCGGCGCGAAACCGGCCACCACGGCGGGGAGGTGGTCGACGCCTTCCAGGTACTCGACCACGACCCCGACCTCGCGCAGATCATCACCCCAGATCTGCTCGACCAGCTCGGCGTCGTGCCGCCCCTCGACGTAGATCCGGCTGGCCCGGGCGACCTGGGCCCGGCTGGCCCGGCCGGCCGGGGCGGGGGGTGCGGCCAGCGAGCCGGACCGGCTGCGCGACGGGCCGCCCGGCCGGCCTGCCGGGGCCGGCCGGACCAGCGTGACCGGCCTGCCCTCGAGCAGGAACGCGGCGGGCCGCAGCGGGAACACCCGCTGACGGCCGAACCGGTCTTCCAGCGTGACCGCGTCCTTCTCGCAGGCCACCACGGCACCGCAGAACCCCTGGCCGCCCGCTTCCTCGACAACCAGCCCGCGGGCCGCCTCGACCCGCGGCGGCTCGGGGCGCCGCGGCCGCCGCCAGTCCCCGGCGAGGACATCGCGCCCGTAGTCGGCCCGCATAACCACCGGACGCTACCGGACAACCCGGGCCGGCGGGGCGGGGCGCGCCGGGGGCTGGGACGGCGGAAGGACGGCAGCGCGCCGGGGAGGCGGGGCGCGCCGCAGGCGGGTGCCCGCCGACCCGGCGTTCGGCGCGGAGCGGCGATCGGGGGGGTCCGGGGGGTCGTCCCCCCGGATAAATACAGCGTCGTTGGACGCCGGGGGCGCCCGGACCGCCTAAAATTGGCACTCAGGACTTTGGAGTGCCAGGGGAGGTGGGGACATGCTCGATGACCGCAAGCTGGCCGTGCTCCGCGCGATCGTGGAAGATTACGTGTCCACCACCGAGCCGGTGGGCTCTAAGTCCCTGGTCGACCGGCACCACCTGGACGTCTCGCCGGCCACCATCCGCAACGACATGGCCGTGCTCGAGGAGCAGGGCTTCATCGTGCAGCCGCACACCAGCGCCGGCCGGATACCTACCGACAAGGGTTACCGGCTGTTCGTGGACCGGCTGTCCGGCGTCAAGCCGATGTCCTCAGCCGAGCGCCGGGCCATCGAGACGTTCCTGGCCGGTGCGTACGACCTCGACGACGTGGTGATGCGGACGGTGCGGCTGCTGGCCCAGCTGACCCGGCAGGTCGCGGTGGTGCAGTACCCGTCGCTGACCCGGTCCTCGGTCCGGCACGTGGAACTCGTCCCGCTGGCCGCCAAGCGGCTCATGCTGGTCCTGATCACCGACACCGGACGGGTCGAGCAGCGCACGGTGGAGCTGCCTGACCCGGCGGAAGAGGATTCCGTGATGCAGCTCCGGGCGGTGCTCAACGCCTGCCTGGACGGCCGCCGGCTGACCGAGGTGGCCACCGTGGTGGCGGATCTGCCGGTCCTGGTCGAGCCAGGCCAGCGGCCCAACGCGGCGGCGGTGTTCTCGGTCATCCTCGAGTCCCTGGTCGAGCGGACCGACGAGCGCGTCGTCGTGGGGGGCGCGGCCAACCTCACCGCCGCCGATTTCTCCAGGGGCTTGCGCGAGGTCCTGGAATCGCTGGAGGAGCAGGTGGTGTTGATGCGGTTGCTGGGCGAGTCGGGCGACCAGCCTGCCCTCACGGTCCGGATCGGCGCGGAGAACCCGGTCCTGGGGCTGCACAGTACCTCGGTGGTGGCGGCGGGATACGGGACCGATGATCAGATGCTGGCCCGGCTCGGGGTGCTCGGCCCGACCCGGATGGATTACCCGACGGCGATGGGAGCTGTGCGCGCGGTGGCACGATACGTGGGCCAGATTCTGGCGGGGTCGTAGTGGCCGGTGACTACTACGCCGCGCTCGGTGTACGCCGGGACGCGCCGCCTGACGAGATCAAGAAGGCCTACCGGCGGCTCGCCCGTGAGCTGCACCCGGACGTCAACCCGGACCCGCAGACTCAGGACCGGTTCAAGGAGATCACCCAGGCCTATGAGGTGCTCTCCGACCCCGGCAAGCGGCAGATGTACGACCAGGGCGTGGACCCGTTCGCGCCCAACGGTGGTGCCGGCCCGGGGGCCGGGCCGTTCGGGGCCGGGTTCCCGTTCAGCGACATCATGGACGCGTTCTTCGGCGCGGGTGCGGCCACCCGGGGACCGCGCAGCCGGGCCCGGCGTGGCCGCAATGCGACCATCCGGGTCGAGCTGGACCTGGCCGAGTGCGCGTTCGGCACCACCCGGGAGCTGACCGTGGACACCGCCGTGGTCTGCCCGACCTGTTCCGGCGAGGGCAGCGCGCCGGGCACTCACCCGGAGACCTGCGACGTCTGTGCTGGCCGTGGTGAGGTCAGCCAGGTCACCCGGTCGTTCCTCGGCCAGGTGATGACCTCGCGGCCGTGCCCGCACTGCGGTGGGTTCGGCACCGTAATCCGGCGGCCGTGCCCGGAGTGTGACGGGGACGGCCGGGTCCGGACCCGGCGCACGATGAAGGTGCGCATCCCGGCCGGGGTCGAGGACGGCACGCACATCCAGCTGGCTGGCGAGGGCGAGATCGGCTCGGGCGGTGGCCCGCCCGGAGACCTGTTCCTGGAGATCCTGCAGCGCCCGCACCCGATCTTCGAGCGGCAGGGTGATGACCTGCACTGCACGGTCACTATCCCGATGGTGGCCGCGGCGGTCGGCGCCAGCCTGTCGGTGGACACCCTGGACGGGCCGCGGGAGCTGGACATCCGGCCGGGCACGCAGTCCGGGCAGGTCATCCCGATGTACGGGCTGGGAGTGCAGCACCTGAACGACTCCGGGCGCGGTGACCTGGTCATCCACGTCACGGTGGAGACCCCGACCAAGCTGGACGAGGCGCAGGAGGCTCTGCTCAAGCAGCTTGCCGCGCTGCGTGGCGAGGAGACCCCGCCCGGCCGGTTCGCGCCCGGGCAGCAGGGGTTCTTCTCCCGGTTGCGTGACGCGTTCAACGGGCGGTAACACCACCCCGCCGGTGTTCCTGGCCGGCCCGGGCGAACTGGCCGGGGACCGGATCGTGCTGGCCGGGCCGGAAGGCCGGCACGCGGCCGACGTGCGCCGGCTCACCGCGGGTGAGCGGGCCGACGTGACCGACGGCGCGGGCACGCTGGCCGAGTGCGTGGTCACCGGGGCCCGCCGGGGGGTGCTCGAGCTCGCAGTCGTCGGACGGCGCACGGTACCGCCAGCCGACCCGTCGCTGACCGTGGCCCAGGCCATTCCCAAGGGTGACCGGGGCCAGCTGGCCGTCGAGCTGATGACCGAGGTCGGCGTGGACGTGGTGATCCCGTGGACCGCGCAGCGCTGCGTGGTGCGCTGGCAGGGCGAGCGGGGTGACCGGGCCCTGGACCGGTGGCGGTCCACCGCCCGGGAAGCGGGTAAGCAGGCCCGGCGCAGCTGGTTTCCCGAGGTGACCGGCCCGGCCGGGCTGGCCGGCCTGACCGGCCGGGTGGCCGGGGCGGGCCGCGCCATCGTGCTCGACCCGGACGCGGCTGCCGCGCTGGGGGAGATGCCGCTGCCCGGTTCCGGGGAGATCATGCTGATCGTCGGGCCGGAGGGCGGTATCGCCCCAGCCGAGGCGGACGCGCTGGCCTCGGCCGGGGCGGCCGCCGCGCATCTGGGCCCCACCGTGCTCCGCGCGTCGACGGCTGGGGCGGTGGCGGCCGCGGTCCTGCTCAGCCGGCTGGGCCGCTGGGCCTGAGGCTCAGGACGCGGTGCTCGAGGCCTTGGTCGTGGACTTGGTCGTCGCCTTGCTCGCCGGAGCCGTGCTCGCCGGGGAGACGGCCTTGTTCCCGCACGTCACGACGGCCGGGTTCCCGCCCATGCCCGGCATGACCAGGAACGCCATGGTACTGGCCGGGGCGGTGCCGGGCTCAGTGCTGCCAGGCCCAGTGCTGCCGAGCCCCGTGCTGGGGGTGGCCGACGGGCTGCCGGTGTCCGACGGGCTCGGGGTCGGCGTGACCGACGCGGAGCCGCTCGGCGACGGGGTCGGGCTGGCCGACGGGCTGGCCGACGCCGAGGGCTTGCCGCTGTGCGCCGGCGTGGGCGTGGGCGTGGGCGTGCAGGCGATCGCGGGCACGGTGGTGACGTTCTTCTTGCTCACCGCCGCGGACGCCGCCGGGCTCGGCTGGGCGAGGTACGGCGGCTGCCACAGTCCCGGGGTGGCCAGGCCGGTGGCGCCGCTGGCCTGGTGGTGCCGCCCTGGGGAGGTGACCGAGTTGGCCGGGCTGATAGTCGCCACCACCCCCCGGTTCAGCGCGATGACCCCGCCGACGACCACGGCGACCACGGCCCCGACGGTGAGCGCCGGCTTGAGCCAGGCCCCGGCCGGGCCCAGCCGGCCGGGCTTCATACCGCCGGGCCCTGGGCCATGGTGGCCGGGCTTGGCCGGAGGGCGCAGCCAGGCGGCGGCGCGGCCTGCCATCACGGCCGTCCGGCCGGGCCAGGACCTGGCCCCGGGCAGTTGCTGGCTGGCTTCCTCGCTCAGCTCCCAGCGGAGTGACTCGAGCCGCACGGACAGCCGGATCCGGTACAGGCGCAGCCACTCAGCCGCCCGGGCGAGCGTGGAGCCGGGGGACCGGCGCGAATGCGACCGGTGACGGATCCGCTCCAGGCCGTCAACGGCAGGCTCGACGGACTCCGCCGCCGCGCGCAACGCGTCGCGGAGGATGTCCTCGTAGTCCCGGTGCTGTGAAATCATGCCTGCCGCCTGAGGCTCCCTGCGCCCCTGCTGGCCCTCCTTTTCATCACGTGTCCCGCTCGAGCACGGCGCGCAGGGCCGCCATGGCCCGCGCCGTGTGACTCTTGACTGCTCCCCTGCTGATCCCCATGACCGCGGCGATCTGCGCCTCCGACATGTCGCCGTAGTAACGGAGCACCAGCGCCTCCCGCTGCCGCTCTGGGAGCGCGCGCAGGGCGGTGACCACCGCGGAGCGCTCCAGCTGGATGATCGCGCCATGCTCGGCGCTCGGCATGTCCGGTGGTGGCTTCGGGGTGTTCTTGTCCACCACGATCCGGTGTCGGAGGACTGAACGTGACCGGTTCACCACGGATTGCCGGAGATAGGACAGCGCCTTGTCGGTGTCCCGCAGCCGTCGCCACGCACCGTGCATGGCGACGAAGGAATCCTGGACTACTTCCTCGGCCGTCGCGATGTCGCGGACCAGGAAGGCGGCCAGGCGGACCAGTGAGCGGTAGTGCTCGCTGTAGATGGCCGTGACGGCCCGGTCTGCATCCCACTCCAGTGGGGCTGCAGTGAACCCATTGGCCACCAACGTCTCGGTCACATCAATGGGACGCGTTACCACGCCGTCAGGTTCACCTGGCATGTCTAATGCGTGCACGCGACCCGCCCCTGCCGCTCGCCTTCACGAATCGTTCCCCCCCAGGGCCTGAGCCCGTGTGCTCATCCCGTGTGCTCATCCCGTGTGCCCGGCTGGGCCGGGTAGGCGCGATCACGTCGCCGTGCACGCTCGGGTGGTGCACGTGGCGGCGTCGCGGGACAAGCACCAACGTAACCATATATGTCATGACAGTTAACCAGGCAGAGACGAGCTAGGATCCCTCTGTGCTGGACTGTCTATTCTGCAGGATCGTGTCCGGCGGTGTCCCGGCATCGCGTGTGCTCGAGTCGCCGCAGACCGTTTCTTTCCGCGACGTCAGCCCGCAGGCGCCCACTCACGTGCTGGTGGTTCCCAAACGGCACTATCCGGACCTGGCCGCACTGTCGGCCGATGGCGGCGTGCTGGCCGAGCTGACCGAGCAGGCCCACCAGGTGGCGCAGGCCGAGGGAATCGCCGGCCGCGGGTACCGGGTTGTCTTCAATACCGGCCAGGACGCAGGCCAGCTGGTGCCGCATGTGCACGCACACGTCCTCGGCGGGCGCGCGCTCAGCTGGCCCCCGGGCTGACATCCGGTAGATAGCATGACAGGGTACGGGCGCAGGCAGGCGCCTGCACCCAGGCGGAGAGAAGGAATTGGCAGACAGATCTGGCGAATCGCCCAGCCGTAAGCCGTCAGGCGACGGCGGCGCGCAGGTCAAGATCGTTATCCCGGATGACCACTCAATGGTCAGCCTGCTGGGCTCCCGGGATGAACTCCTGCATGTGATCGAGAAGGCTTTCGACGCCGATATTCACGTGCGCGGGAATGAGATCACGATTACCGGCCCGGCCCGGGAGAGCGAACAGGTGGCCGGGCTCTTCGAGGAGCTCACCGAGCTGCTGGCGGGCGGTGCCGAGCTGACCACCGACTCGGTGGAGCGGGTCGTGGCCATGCTGCGCCGCAAGTCCGGCGTCCGCCCCGCCGACGTGCTGACCCTCGACATCCTGTCGGCCCGCGGCCGGACGATCCGGCCCAAGACGCTCAACCAGAAGCGGTACGTGGACGCCATCGACGCGCACACCATCGTGTTCTGCATCGGGCCGGCCGGCACCGGCAAGACCTACCTGGCCATGGCCAAGGCGGTCAAGGCGCTGCAGGCCAAGGACGTCAACCGGATCATCCTGACCCGGCCGGCCGTGGAAGCGGGGGAGCGGCTCGGCTTCCTGCCCGGCACGCTGTATGAGAAGATCGACCCTTACCTGCGGCCGCTCTACGACGCGCTGCACGACATGATCGACCCGGACTCGATCCCCCGGCTGATCGCCGCGGGCACCATCGAGGTCGCGCCGCTGGCCTACATGCGGGGCCGGTCGCTGAACGACTCGTTCATCATCCTGGACGAGGCGCAGAACACGTCGGCCGAGCAGATGAAGATGTTCCTCACCCGGCTCGGCTTCGGCTCGAAGATCGTGGTCACCGGGGACGTCACCCAGGTCGACCTGCCGGCCGGCCAGGCCAGCGGGCTGCGCATCGTGCAGGACATCCTGGACGGCGTCGAGGACATCCATTTCGCGAGGCTGACCAGCCACGATGTGGTCCGGCACCGGCTCGTGGGGGACATCGTGGACGCCTACGAGCGGTACGACGCGCGCGGCCGTGGCTCGTCCCCGGCCCCGCCGCGGCGCAAGCGGGCACAGTGACCATCGAGATCGCCAACGAGTCCGGCGTCGAGGTGGACGAGGCCGACCTGGCCGCGCTGGCCCGGTACGTCCTCGACGACCTGCGCATGCATCCGCTGGCTGAGCTATCCGTCCTGCTCGTCGACCGGGCGACCATGTCCGACCTGCACGAGCGCTGGATGGGCGAGACCGGGCCGACCGACGTGCTGGCTTTCCCGATGGACGAACTGCGGCCGCCGCCGCCGGGCAGCAGCCGTGGCGACCAGGGCGGCGGCAGCGAGCCGGGCGAGGAACCCGGGCTGCTCGGCGATGTAGTGCTCTGCCCGGAGGTGGCGGCGGACCAGGCGGCCCAGGCCAGGCACGAGCTCCGGGACGAGCTCGAGCTGCTCTGCACGCACGGCATCCTGCACCTGCTGGGCTACGACCACGCCGAGGCGGCCGAGCGGGCCGCCATGTTCGGCCTGCAGGACGAGCTGCTGCGGTCCTGGCGCCCGGCCCGGGACCAGGATCCCGGGCTGGGGGCGGAGCCCTCCGGGCTGGCCGCGGAACGGCGGGACGAGCGGGGGTGAGTCCGCCATGGCGTGGCTGATCGTCGCGGCCATCGTGCTCGCGGCGCTGGCCGGGCTGTGTGCCACCGGGGAGGTCGCGCTGACCCGGGTGTCCCGGTCCGGGGCCGGGGACCTGGGCCGCGGCCGGAAGAGCACGCGCGGCCGCGCGGCCAGCCGGCTGCAGGCGGTGCTGGCCGAGCCCGGCCGCTACCTGGCGGTGCTGCTGCTGGCCCGGGTGGCCTGCGAGACCGTGGCCATCCTGCTGACCGCCGCCGCGCTGGAGCACTGGCTGGGCCGGGGCTGGCGGACGTTCCTGCTGGTCGCGGTCATCATGATCGCCGTGCTTTACCTGGTGGCCGGGGTCGCGCCGCGGATCCTCGGCCGCCAGTACGAACGGAGCGCGGCGCTGGCCGTGGCCTCCGTGCTGTACCCGGTGGTGCGGCTGCTCGGCCCGATCCCGCGGCTGCTGCTCGCGCTGGGCAACCTGCTCACCCCGGGCCGCGCGTCCCGGGACGCGCGCGGCTCCGAGGAAGAACTGCGCGGGCTGGTCGACCTGCTGGAACAGCGCCAGGTCATCGAGCCCGGGGCCCGGGCCATGATCCACTCCGTGTTCGAGCTGGGGGACACGATCGTCCGCGAGGTCATGGTGCCGCGCACCGAGATCGTGTTCGTGGAGCGGGACAAGACGGTCCGCCAGGCGCTGTCCCTGGCGCTGCGCAGCGGCTTCTCGCGCATCCCGGTGGTCGGCGAGAACGAGGACGACGTCATCGGCATCGCCTACCTCAAGGACCTGGTCACAGCCGGCCAGGAGCACCCGGAGCAGGCACCCGTGGAGAAGGTCACCGGGGTGATGCGGCCCGCCACGTTCGTGCCGGAGAGCAAGCCGGTGGACGAGCTGCTCCAGGAGATGCAGCAGCGCCGGATCCACCTGGCCATCGTGATCGACGAGTACGGCGGCACAGCCGGCCTGGTGACCATCGAGGACATCCTGGAGGAGATCGTCGGGGAGATCACCGACGAGTACGACCAGGAGCAGCCGACGGTGGAGTGGCTGGCCCCGGACCGGGCCCGGGTCACCGCGCGGCTGCCCGTCACCGACCTGGAAGAGCTGTTCGGCACCACGATCGAGGCCGAGGACGTGGAGACGGTCGGCGGCCTGCTCGCCCACGCGATCGGCCGGGTGCCGATCGCCGGCTCGGTGGGCACCGTGGCCGGGCTGCGGCTCACCGCGGAGAGCCTGGCCGGCCGGCGGAACCGGATCGGCACGGTCACCGTAGAGCGAGCCGGGGCACCGGCGCCACGGCCCGCGGCCCGGCAGGACGCCGACGGCTGACCCTGCGACGAAAGAGGCAGGCGGGGACTGATGTGATGGTGTGCCGCGGCACTACACTCGGCCAGGTGAGCGCGGTGGAACCAGGCCCGGAAGACCTCAAGATCATCACCCTGGCCCGGTCGGCGCGGGCCCGGGTGGCCGCGGCCGAGGGGGCAGCGGTGCGGGACGAGACGGGCCGGACGTACGCGGCGGCGGCGGTCGCGCTGCCCTCGCTGAAACTGTCCGCGCTCCGCCTCGCCGTGGCCATGGCGGTGTCCAGCGGCGCGTCCAGCCTGGAAGCCGCCGCGCTGGTCAGCGACGCCGAGGAAGCCGACCCGGCGGACCTGGCCGTGGTCCGTGAGGCCGGGCCGCAGGCCGTGGTGTTCCGGGCTGGCTCCAACGGCATGCTGCGCGAAACGCTCATCCCCTAATATTTTGCGCCTCCGGCGGGCTTGGACCCGCCTGCCTTTGGCGTGGCGCGCGCCTTGGCGCGCGCAAATAGAATCGCGGGGTGGAATTCCGATCCGGCTTCGCGTGCTTCGTGGGCAGGCCCAATGTCGGCAAGTCGACCTTGATGAACGCGCTGGTGGGCACGAAGGTCGCGATCACCAGCAGCAGGCCGCAAACCACCCGGCGGGCCATCCGGGGCATCGTGCACCGGCCGGACGCGCAGCTCATCATCGTGGACACGCCGGGCCTGCACCGGCCGCGCACCCTGCTCGGCGAGCGGCTGGACAGCCTGGTCCGGTCCACGCTGACCGAGGTCGACGTGATCGGGTTCTGCGTGCCGGCCGGGGAGCGCACCGGCCCCGGCGACAGCTACCTGGCCCGGGAACTGAGCGGGCTGGCCGCCAAGACGCCGGTGGTGGCGATCGTCACCAAGACCGACCAGGCCAGCCCGGGCGAGGTGGTGGCCCAGCTCGCGGCGGTGTCCCAGCTGGGGGACTGGGCGGACATCGTGCCGGTCTCCGCGGTGACCGGGTACCAGCTCGACGTGCTGTCCAATGTGCTGGTGTCGCACCTGCCGCCGGGCCGGCCCCTCTACCCCGACGGGGAGCTGACCGACGAGCCGGAACAGCAGCTGGTAGCCGAGCTCATCCGGGAGGCCATCCTGGACGGGGTCCGGGACGAGCTGCCGCATTCGATCGCGGTGCTGGTCGAGGAGATGGGCCCGCGCGAGGGCCGCCCGGACCTGATCGACGTCTACGCCGTGATGTACGTGGAACGGCCCAGCCAGAAAGCCATCGTGATCGGGGCCAAGGGGGCCCGGCTCAGGGAGGTGGGCAGCCGGGCCCGCCAGCACATCGAGGCGCTGCTCGGCGCCAGGGTGTACCTGGACCTGCGGATCAAGGTGGCCAAGGACTGGCAGCGCGACCCGAAACAGCTGCGCCGCCTCGGCTTCTACGACTAGCCCCAGGTGACCTGCACGCCGCGCTGCCAGCGGCGCAGCACGCCCAGGTGCCCAGGCCGCCCGGCCAGGTCCAGATCCCGCGGCGCCGCCGCCCGCGTCCCGCATCGCGGACACCGGCTTGGAAACGGGCGGCCGTGGTTGCTAGTGTCGGTGCTGCCATGTGCGGACTGCTGCTGCTGCTTATCCGCCGCGGCGGGGGCCGTTAAGGCCGGCTCCCTCGCCGCGGGTTACTGGCGTGACCGCTGGCCGCCGCCCGATCCGCACAGGAGCAGATCTTCCAATGCAACCCCAGCATGATCCCATGCAGCACGACCAGGTACCGCATGATCAGGGGCCGGCCCAGGTCATGCACGGGCACCGTCCGGTCAGCCAGCGGCCCAGCGGCATGCCATGCCAGCGCTACGTGCCGTTCCCGCCGATCGACCTGCCCGACCGGGCCTGGCCCGGCAAGTCCATCACCGCCGCCCCGCGGTGGCTGTCCACCGACCTCCGCGACGGCAACCAGGCGCTCATCGACCCGATGAGCCCGGCCCGCAAGCGGACCATGTTCGACCTGCTGGTCCGGATGGGCTACAAGGAGATCGAGGTCGGGTTCCCGTCCGCCAGCCAGGCTGACTTCGACTTCGTCCGCGGGCTCATCGAGGACGGCGTCATCCCCGGCGACGTGCAGATCTCGGTGCTGACCCAGGCCCGGGACGAGCTCATCGAGCGCACTGTGCAGTCGCTGGCCGGGGCACCCCGGGCCAGCGTGCACATGTACAACGCGACCGCGCCGGTGTTTCGCCGGGTGGTGTTCGGCAACGACCGGGACGAGACCAGGACGCTGGCCGTGGACGGCACCCGGTCGGTGGTGAAGTACGCCGAGCAGTACCTGGGGAACTGCGAGTTCGGCTACGAGTACTCGCCGGAGATCTTCATGGACACCGAGCTGGACTTCGCGGCCGAGATATGCGCGGCCGTGATGGACGTGTGGCAGCCCGGCCCGGGCCGGGAGATCATCGTGAACCTGCCGTGCACCGTCGAGCGGTCCACGCCCAACGTGTACGCGGACCAGATCGAGTGGATGAGCCGGCACCTGCCGCACCGCGAGCACGTCTGCCTGTCCGTGCACACGCATAACGACCGGGGCACCGCGGTCGCCGACGCCGAGCTGGCCGTGCTGGCGGGGGCGGACCGGATCGAGGGCTGCCTGTTCGGCAACGGCGAGCGGACCGGGAACGTGTGCCTGGTCACCCTGGGTCTCAACCTGTTCAGCCAGGGCATCGACCCAATGATCGACTTCTCGGACATCGACGAGGTCCGGCGCACCGTGGAGTACTGCAACCAGCTGCCGGTGCACCCCCGCCACCCGTACGCGGGCGATCTGGTCTACACCGCGTTCTCCGGGTCCCACCAGGATGCGATCAAGAAGGGTTTCGAGGCGCTGGAGCGGGACGCCGCGGCGGCGGGCACGCCAGTCCGCGACTCCCGCTGGGAGGTGCCCTACCTGCCCATCGACCCGCAGGACGTGGGCCGCAGCTACGAGGCGGTCATCCGGGTCAACTCGCAGTCCGGCAAGGGCGGTGTCGCCTACATCATGAAGGCCGGGCATCAGCTCGACCTGCCGCGCCGGCTGCAGATCGAGTTCTCCCGGGTGATCCAGGCGCACACCGACGAGGAAGGCGGCGAGGTGACGCCCGCGCAGATGTGGCAGGCATTCGCCGAGGAGTACCTGGCCGATGGCCCGGTGGCGCTGCTCACCCACCAGACCTCGTCCGTGGTGGACGCGAAGCACACGCTCAGCGTGGAGGTCCGGGTCGACGGCGAGCCGTGCCAGGTCGAGGGCACCGGCAACGGGCCGATCTCGGCGTTCTGTGCCGCGCTGGGCAGCGTCGGCATCGGCGTCCGGGTGCTCGACTACGCCGAGCACGCGCTGTCCGCGGGCACCGACGCGCAGGCCGCCGCGTACGTCGAGTGCGAGATCGGCGACCAGGTCTGGTGGGGGGTGGGCGTCGACTCGAACACGGCAACCGCCTCGATGCGCGCAGTGCTCTCCGCGCTGAACCGCTCCCGCCGCAGCTGAGCCAGCGCCGGCGAGGGGGGCGCGCCGCAGGCGCGTTCCCCCCGACCCGGCGCTCGCGGGGGTTTCCAGGGGTCGCGGCGGCGCCGAGGCAGGGCGCGGCGCCGCCGCGTGCCCGCCGGGAAGCCGCTCGGCGCGCAGCGGCGACCGGGGGGGGTTCCGGGGGGGTCGTCCCCCCGGTGGGCAAGTCCCCCCGGAACAGCACCGCGCGGCGTGCGGCGGGGCAGGGCGCAGCGTGCGGGAGAATGTCAGGGTGAGCCTGTACCGGGATGACGGGATTGTGCTGCGTACCCAGAAGCTGGGTGAGGCAGACCGTATCGTCGGCATCCTGACCAGGCGTAACGGCCGGGTCCGGGCGGTGGCCAAGGGGGTGCGCCGGACCAAGTCGCGGTTCGGCGCCCGGCTCGAGCCGTTCACCCATGTCGACCTGCTGCTGTACACCGGCCGTTCGCTGGACGTGATCACCCAGGCCGAGACGGTGCGGCCGTACGGCGAGCCGCTGGCCGCGGACTACCCCCGGTACACCAGCGGCACCGTCATGCTCGAGACCGCCGAGCGGTTCACGCCGGTGGAGAAGGAGCCGATCATCCGGCAGTTCCTGCTGCTGGTCGGCGGGCTGCGCGCGCTGGGTGAGGCAGAGCACGACCCGCGGCTGGTGCTGGACGCCTACCTGCTGCGGACGCTGGCCGTGGCCGGTTACGCACCCGCGCTGGACGAGTGCGCGGTGTGCGGCACCCGCGATCCCGGAGCCGCGGGAGACACCGGTGCCCAGCCCGGGTCGCGGGCGTTCGCCGTGCCGGCCGGCGGGCTGACCTGCCGGTCCTGCCGCCCGCCCGGCGCGGCGACCCCGGCCATGGCGACCCTCACACTCATGCGCGCACTGCTGCGCGGCGACTGGGCGCAGGCCGACGCCAGCCAGCCCCGGCACCGGGCGGAGTGCAGCGGCCTGGTCGCCGCGTACGTGCAGTGGCACCTGGAGCATTCGATCCGTTCCCTGCGTCACGTGGAGCATGTGTGAGCAAGCCGGTCCGCCCGCCCTACCCGCACCCGGACGGCGCGCAGCCGCCAGCCATCCCGGCCGACCTGGTGCCGCGGCATGTCGCGCTGGTCATGGACGGCAACGGGCGGTGGGCCAAGCAGCGCGGGCTGCCCCGCACCGAGGGTCACAAGATGGGGGAGGCGGCGCTGTTCGACGTGATCATGGGCGCGATCGAGCTGGGCATCCCGTACCTGTCGGCCTACGCGTTCTCCACCGAGAACTGGCGGCGCTCCCCGGATGAGGTCCGCTTCCTGATGGGGTTCAACCGGGACGTCATCCGGCGGCGCCGCGATCAGCTCAACGAGGTGGGCGTCCGGGTGCGCTGGGCCGGGCGCACCCCCCGGCTGTGGCGCAGTGTCATCAGGGAGCTGCAGGACGCGGAGCGGATGACCGAGCACAACTCCGTTCTCACCCTGCAATTCTGCGTCAATTATGGCGGCCGGGCCGAAATAGCCGACGCGGCGGCCGCCATCGCAGTGGAGGTGGCGGCCGGCCGGCTGCGCCCGGACAGGATCGACGAAAAGGTCGTGGCCCGCTATCTGGATGAGCCAGAAATTCCTGATGTAGACCTCTTTGTGCGGTCCTCCGGCGAGCAGCGGACCTCGAATTTCCTGCTCTGGCAGTCGGCGTACGCCGAGCTGGTGTTCCTGGACACGCTGTTCCCTGACTTCGACCGGCGGAATCTGTGGCAGGCGTGCGAGATCTACGCCCGCCGGGACCGTCGTTACGGCGGCGCCCAGCCGAACCTGCTGCGCGGTTAGCGGCTAGGCCGGGCGGGCAGCGGCCGGGCGGATCACGGCCGCGTGGTCAGCGCAGGCCCTGCCACAGCGCCAGCCCGGTCAGGGCCGCGACGGCCAGTACCCGCAGCGTGCGGCCCTGGGTGCCGAGCGCGGGCCAGGACAGCGTGGCCAGCCAGGCCACGAACGCGGCGACGACCAGGATCAGCGCCGCACCGACCCAGCCGCGGACGGCGAGGCCCGCGATGAATACCGCGGCCACCGTGACTGGTGGCAGCCAGCGGGGCAGCTGGCTCAGGTAGGCGGCGGGCCTGAGGCTGGCCCGCTCGACGGACGGCCGGGCCCGCGGGGATTGCTGACGCACGCTCACAAACTATCGCATGGCCAGCCCGGGCTGGGAAACCTGGCCACGAGTTCACCTGATGATGGCAAAGTTACCCCCTATTCGGCGCCGCGCCGCGCGGCGCTGTGCATGCCCGCTTAATGCGCAGGGAACGGCTCTGCACGAGGCCCCGCTCCGGTTCCCAGGTGGCGGGGCGTCATCGCATTCGGGGGGATGCAGATGCGCCGGGTCATCACGTTTGCCGTGGTCCTGGAATTTACTTTTATGGCATTCGCGGGGATTGTGCTGCCACAGGCTGCGGCAGGGGCGGCCGTGGCCAGCCCGGCCCGGCTGACCGCCCGGGCCGCCCCGGCCCGGGCCCGGCCCGGCTGGACCGACCGGGCCACGCCCCGGCGGGCAGCGCTGAAACTGGTCCGGTTCGGTGGATACACGTTCCAGGTGCCGGCCGCCTGGCCGGTCTACCGGCTGGACCGCGATCCCGCCCAGTGCGTCCGCTACGACCGGCACGCCGTCTACCTGGGCCGCCCCAGCGCGGGCCAGCAGTGCCCCGCGCACCTGGTCGGCCGGACCACGACGATCAGCGTGCAGCCCGGGCAGGCTGGCGCGGCTCCGGCCGGGCCGTCGTTCGGCGGGCCGGCGCGGCTGGCCGGCGGCCCGGCGCCGGGCGCGAGCGCCAGTTATGAAGTGCGGGCCTCGCTGCCCGGCTCGGGCCTGACCATCACCGGCACGTACGCCGGCCGCACCGGCGGCGTGCTGTCGATCATCCGCAGCGTCCGGCGCGCCGCCCCGGCGCGCCGGGCCGGGCGGCGGCCTGACCCCGCCCAACGCCACCCGGGCCACCGGGCCCGGCGGGGCCTGGCTCAGGTCATGACGCGGTCCGCGGCCCTGCTGGCGGCCAGGCGGGGCCCCGGCAAGCGGCACCATAGGCCGCGGAGGGACGAGCTGAAGTCGGCGCGGCACGGCTTCGACACGTGCGCGGCGCCGTCGCGGGCCGTCATGCGCGCCTGGTACCCGGAGTTCTCCGCGGCTGCCGTGTACCTCGGTGGCCCGGAGGCGGGCTGCGCCCAGCCGAACCTGACCGCGTCCTGGGTCCGGACCGTGACCCGGATGGGCTGGGTACTCATCCCTACTTATGTCGGGCCGCAGGCGTCGTGCTCGCGGTTCTCGGTCCGGATCAGGGCGGCGCACGCGGCGGCCCAGGGCCGGGCCGCCGCCCGGGCGGCGGCCCGCCGGGCCCGGCGCCTCGGCATGGGCCGGGGCACGCCGATCTACTACGACCTCGAGGCGTACCACAGCCGGAACGCGCGCTGCCGGACCGCTGCGCTCGTCTTCCTCGGCGCGTGGACCCGGGCGCTGCACGCACGCGGCTACGCCGCCGGGCTGTACTCCAGCGCCTCGTCGGCGGCCCGGGACATGGGCGCGGCCAGATCGGCACGCGGGCACCGGCTGGCCAAGCCGGACTCGGTGTGGTTCGGCCTGTGGGACACCGGGCGCAACGTGCGTGGCCTGCCCTACCTGCGCGGCGCCTGGTGGCGCGGGCCGCACCGGATCAAGCAGTATCTGGGCCCGCACCTGCGCACGGTGCGCGGGCGCACGGTGGACATCGACTCGGACTGGGTCTACGGACTCGTGTACCGGTAATACTCTTGGTTAACGCGCCTGGTGCCGGGTCCCGCCTGATCAGTCCGGCCTGCTGAGTCCGGCCCGCCACGCTGAGGCGCCCTGAAACCCGCCGACTGCCAGCCGGATGGAGTGCCGATGCCCCGCAACGACCGGATGGAAACGATCGTCAGCCTGGCCAAGCGCCGCGGCTTCGTGTTCCCCTCCAGTGAGATCTACGGGGGCCTGCGTGCCGCCTGGGACTACGGCCCGCTGGGCGTGGAGATGAAGAGCAACATCAAGCGGCAGTGGTGGAAGTCGATGGTCCAGGAGCGCGACGACATCGTCGGCCTGGACTCCTCGGTCATCCTGGCCCGCGAGGTCTGGGAGGCCAGCGGGCACGTCACGGAGTTCGTGGACCCGCTAACCGAATGCCAGTCCTGCCACCGCCGGTTCCGCGCCGACCACCTCATCGAGGCGTACGAGGAGAAGCACGGCCGCCCGCCGGAGAACGGCCTGCACGACATCGCCTGCCCGCACTGCGGGACCCGCGGCGCGTTCACCGAGCCGCGCATGTTCAACGGCTTGCTGCGCACGTTCCTGGGGGCCACCGAGGATGAGTCGGGTCTGGCCTACCTGCGGCCGGAAACCGCGCAGGGCATCTTCATCAACTTCCGCAACGTGCTGCAGACCTCGCGGAAGAAGATCCCGTTCGGCATCGGGCAGACCGGCAAGTCGTTCCGCAACGAGATCACCCCGGGCAACTTCATCTTCCGCACCCGTGAGTTCGAGCAGATGGAGATGGAGTTCTTCGTCAGGCCGGGCACCGACGAGGAGTGGCACGAGTACTGGATCGCCACCCGTTTCGGCTGGTACACCGACCTCGGCGTGCGCAAGGAGAACCTGCGGCTGTTCGAGCACCCGGCCGAGAAGCGCTCGCACTACTCCAAGCGGACCGTAGACATCGAGTACCACTACGACTTCGCGGGCACCGAGTGGGGTGAGCTCGAGGGGATCGCCAACCGCACCGACTTCGACCTGAGCACGCACGCCAAGGCGTCCGGGCAGGATCTGTCCTACCTCGACCAGGACTCCGGCGAGCGGTTCGTGCCCTACGTCATCGAGCCCGCCGCCGGGGTGGACCGGTCCATGCTCATGTTCCTGCTCGACGCGTACACCGAGGACGAGGCGCCGGACGCCAAGGGCAAGCTGGAGAAGCGGGTCGTGCTCCGGCTCGACCACCGGCTCGCGCCGGTCAAGGTGGCGGTGCTGCCGCTGTCCCGGAACGCCGATCTGTCCCCTAAGGCGCGCGACGTGGCCGCGCGGCTGCGCAAGCGGTGGAACACCGACTTCGATGACGCCAGCGCGATCGGCCGCCGGTACCGGCGGCAGGACGAGATCGGCACCCCGTTCTGCGTGACGGTGGACTTCGACACGCTGACCGACCAGGCGGTGACAGTCCGCGAGCGCGACTCCATGAAACAGGACCGGGTCGGCATCGATGGCCTGGAGCCCTACCTGGCCGAGCGGCTGGGCGGCGGCTGAGCCAGGGCACCTGGCCCGTTTACGACGCGGTGTAGTAGCTTGGCGCGGTGACCGTGACAGGCAAGCAGGCGGAAACCAGCACCGGGCCGCGCCTGCCGCGCAGCCGGTGGGTGGTTGTCATCGCGCTGGGGGTGGCCACCATCCTGGCCGTGGTGCTGGTGGCCGTGCTCATCTCGGGGCCCGGGGCACCGCAGCCCCGGCCGGCCAGCCAGGCGCTGCGCAGCCAGGCGGCGCGCAACCCGGACGTGGATCCGGGTACCAGCCTGCCCGGCCTGGCCGCCCCGGGCTTCACGCTGACCAGTCAGTCCGGCACGCCGGTCTCGCTGCGCCAGTTCCGCGGCCAGGCCGTGGTGCTGGCGTTCGTGGACTCGCGGTGCACCTCGGTGTGCCCGCTGACCACGGTGAGCATGACCGAGGCGGTCAGCATGCTCGGGCCAGCCGCGGGCCGGCACATCCAGCTGCTGGGCATCGACGCCAACCCGGACGCCACCCGGGTGGCGGACGTGCGCGGCTACACGGCCGCCCATCAGATGACCCGGTCCTGGGACTTCCTGACCGGCAGCCGCCGCCAGCTGGCCGCCGTCTGGCGGGCCTACCACGTCTACGTGGCGGCCTCGCACGGCCAGATCGATCATGAGCCGGCCGTGTACCTGATCGATGCCCAGGGCCGGGAACGCACCCTGTACCTGACCCAGATGGCCTACGCCAGCGTCGCCCAGCAGGCCGAGCTCATCGCCAGCGGCCTGTCCCGGCTGCTGCCCGGCCACCCGGCGCCCCGCGCCGGGGCGCCGATGACGCTGGCCCCGGGCATCAAGCCGGGCCGCGTGGCCAGCCTGGCCGTGATCGGCGGCGCGCCCGGCACCGGCCGCGTCACGCTCGGCCCCGGACACCCGCACGTGATCGTGTTCCTGGCCAGCTGGGACGAGGAGGTCTCGGACGTGCCCGCGCAGCTGCGGGCCCTGGCGGGCTATCAGCGCGACGCGGTGCGCCGCGGCTGGCCCACCGTGGTGACGGTCGACGAGACGCCCACCGAGTCCAGCCCGGCCGGCCTGACCAGGCTGCTGGCCAGCAGCGGCGGGGCCAGGCTCGGGTACCCGGTCGTGGCCGACACCAGCGGCCGGCTGGCCGAAGGTTACGGAGTGCAGGACCTGCCCTGGATCGAGGTGGTCTCACCCGGCGGGCAGATCCGCTACCGTCACGACGGCTGGCTGCCCGCAGCCACGCTGGCCCGGCTGGCTGGTTAGGCGCCCAGGATCATCTGGACGACCTGCTCGGTGCCATCGTCGGCGCCTGGCCCGGTGCGGCGGAAGATGTCGGCCGCCGCCAGGTGGAAACCGCCAGGCAGCCCGGCCGCGGCCATGCCCGCGGCGATCTCCTCCATTTCCCCGGCCCAGCGCCAGCCCTTGGCCGCCGCGGACTGCGCCGCCCCGGCCGACCGGCTGGCCAGCCCCGGCTGGGACTGTGCCCACTCGGCCAGCAGGACGTCCTCGACGCCTTCCGCGCTGGCCAGCCCGCGCACGGCCAGCAGCAGCGCGGCGCTGCCCTTGGTCCATCCCGCGTAGGCCAGCTTGACCGCCGACGCCGCCACACTGCCCGGCTGCCCGCCAATCACGCTGGCGTCCAGCGCGGTGCCGGCGAACAGGCCCGCGACCTCGCCCGCCTGCGGGCCGGACAGGTACAGCCGGGTGCCCCCGGCTGGCCCGCCCGGTGGCAGCCCGATGATCCCGCCGTCCACATAGCCCGCCCCGGCCTGCTCGACGACCGCGCGGACCTGGCGGGCGGTGCCCGGCGAGATGGCGTTCGCGTCCACGAAGACGCCTGGAAACCCGCCGGGGGAGCCGGCCACCGCCCGGGCGGTTTCCAGCGCGGCGTGCGGCGGGCAGATGGACAGGATGAAGTCAGCCCGCGCGGCCAGCTCGGAGACCGTCAGCACGCCGGTCAGCCCGGCCGCCGCGGCCCGCCCGGCCGTGACCGGGCTGCGCCCGACCGGCACCCAGCCCACTTCGAGCCCGCGGCCGGTCAGGCAGCCGGCCACCGCCGCGCCCATCTCGCCCGGGTGCAGCAGCCCGATCACCGTCTCACTCACTGATCTCCTCCGTCCGGCTGGCGACTCGGCCCCTCCCCGTCATCCTGCCCGCTGCCAGCCCCGGGCCGCGCGGCGGGCCCGGCGCGGCCGCGCTTGGCCAGCCCGGCGGGCCGGCCGGCTGGCCGGTCACGGTCACCCCGGCGGGCGTTAAGCATGAACAGGCCCTTCGTCCAGATGCGCAGTGCAGCCCGCGCTCGGTAGAGTCGAGGCACCGGGCCGAAAGGCCGTCAAACTTCCAGGCCGCCGTGCGTTCAGGCCGGCGTCACACCCCGGCGGCTTTCACAGGAGAGAGCGTTTCAGTGCCGAAGCTCGTGTATGACTTCACCGAGGGAAATAAGGACCTCAAAGACCTGCTTGGCGGCAAGGGAGCCAATCTGGCCGAGATGACCAACCTCGGCCTGCCCGTTCCGCCCGGGTTCATCATCACCACCGAAGCCTGCCGTGAGTACCTCCAGCACGGCTCAGTGCCGGGAGGGCTGGACGCCGAGGTGACCGAGCACCTGCGCCAGCTCGAGCAGAGGATGGGCCGCAGCCTGGGCGACGCGGACGACCCGCTGCTGGTCAGCGTGCGGTCCGGGGCCAAGTTCTCGATGCCCGGGATGATGGAGACGGTGCTGAACATTGGCCTGTCCGACGCGTCGGTGTCCGGTCTGGCCAAGCAGTCCGGCAGCGACCGGTTCGCGTGGGATGCTTACCGGCGGCTGCTGCAGATGTTCGGCAAGACCGTGCTCGACATCGACGGGGAGAAGTTCGAGCACGTGATAGACCAGGCCAAGCAGGCCAAGGGGACCAAGAACGACCTCGACCTGGACGCAGCCGACCTGCGCGGGATCGTGGACAGCTTCAAGCGGATCATCCGCGACCAGACGGGCCGGGACTTCCCGCAGGACCCGCGGGAGCAGATGGACCTGGCCGTGAAGGCCGTGTTCGGCTCGTGGAACGCCCCCCGGGCCATCCTGTACCGGCGCCAGGAGCGGATCCCGGCCGACCTGGGCACCGCGGTGAACATCGTCGCGATGGTGTTCGGCAACCTGGGCATGGACTCGGGCACCGGGGTCGCGTTCACCCGCGACCCGGGCAGCGGCCAGCCGGGCGTCTACGGCGACTACCTGCAGAACGCGCAGGGCGAGGACGTGGTGGCGGGCATCCGCAACACGGTCCCGCTGCAGGACCTGGAGCAGATCGACGCCGCGTCGTACCAGCAGCTGATGGGCATCATGCAGACCCTGGAGAACCACTACCGGGACCTGTGCGACATCGAGTTCACCATCGAGCGGGGCAAGCTGTGGATGCTGCAGACCCGGGTCGGCAAGCGCACCGCGGCCGCCGCGTTCCGGATCGCCATCCAGCTGGTGGACCAGGGGCTCATCGACATGGACGAGGCGGTCACCCGGGTCACCGGTGACCAGCTGGCCCAGCTCATGTTCCCCCGCTTCGACCTGAGCCAGGAGCCGAAGCGGATCACCAGGGGGATCAGCGCGTCGCCCGGCGCCGCCGTCGGCAAGGCCGTGTTCGACTCGGCCACCGCGGTGGAGCGGGCCGCGGCGGGCGAGCCGGTCATCCTGGTCCGCCGGGAGACGAACCCGGACGACCTGCACGGCATGATCGCGTCCAGGGGCATCCTGACCAGCCGCGGCGGGAAGACCAGCCACGCCGCGGTGGTGGCCCGCGGCATGGGCAAGACCTGCGTGTGCGGCGCCGAGGAACTCGAGGTGGACACCCGGGCCGGGAGGTTCACAGCGCCGGGCGGGGTCACCGTCAGCGAGGGAGACGTGATCTCCATCGACGGCACCAGTGGTGCCGTCTACCTCGGTGAGGTGCCGGTGGCCGCGTCGGCCGTCGTGCAGTACTTCGAAGAGGGTCTCAGCGACGGTGCCGACGACCTGATCAAGGCGGTGGACCGGATCATGAGGCACGCCGACGAGCGGCGCCGCCTGGGTGTGCACGCCAACGCGGACACCGGCCCGGACTGCGCCCGCGCCCGGCGGTTCGGGGCCGGCGGCGTCGGCCTGGTCCGCACCGAGCACATGTTCCTGGGCGAGCGGCGGCAGCTGGTCGAGCGGCTCATCCTGGCCGAGGACCAGGCCGGGCGCCAGGCCGCGCTCGACGCGCTGGAGCCGCTGCAGCGCGGCGACTTCGTGGAGATCCTGGACGCGATGGACGGCCTCCCGGTCACCATCCGGCTGATCGACCCGCCGCTGCACGAGTTCCTGCCCGACCTGACCGACATGACGGTCAAGGTGGCCCTGGCCGGCGACCGGGCCACCGAGCAGGACCGCAAGATCCTCGCCGCGGTGCGGCGGCTGCACGAGCAGAACCCCATGCTGGGCCTGCGCGGCGTCCGCCTCGTGCTGGTTATCCCGGGCCTGCTGGACATGCAGGTCCGGGCCATCGCACGCGCCGCCGCGGAGCTGAAGAAGGCGGGTAAGGACCCGAAGCCGGAGGTCATGATCCCGCTGACCGCCTCGGTGCAGGAGATGGAGATCGCCCGGGAGGCGACCGAGAAGGTCCTGGCCGAGGTCGAGGCGGAGACCGGCATCCACGTGCACACCATGATCGGGACCATGATCGAGGTGCCGCGGGCCGCGGTGATCTCCGGCGAGATCGCCAAGCACGCCGAGTTCTTCTCGTTCGGCACCAACGACCTGACCCAGATGACCTGGGGCTTCTCCCGGGACGACGTGGAGGGTGCCTTCTTCAGCCCCTACATCGAGATGGGCGTGTTCGGCGTCTCGCCGTTCGAGACCATCGACCGGGACGGGGTCGGCCGGCTGGTGCGCATCTCCAGCCAGGAAGGCCGGGCCGCCCGGCCGGGGCTGGAGCTCGGCGTGTGCGGTGAGCACGGCGGGGACCCTGACTCGGTGCACTTCTTCCACGAGGTCGGGCTGAACTATGTGTCCTGCTCGCCGTTCCGGGTGCCGGTGGCCCGGCTGGAGGCAGGCCGGGCCGCGGTGCTCGAGTCCACGGGTGGCAGCGACACCAGGTGACGGCACGCCCCGGTTACGATCAGCACGCCACGGCCCGCCTGGTGGCAGAGCCTGCCAAGCGGGCCGTGGCGGCCGGGGTGGATGTGGGCCGTTTCCCGCGCAGCCCGTTCGAGCGGGACCGGGCCCGGGTGCTGCACACCTCGGCGCTGCGCCGCCTGGCGGCCAAAACCCAGGTGGTGGCGGTGGACGCGGGTGATTTCCCGCGGACCCGGCTGACCCACTCACTGGAATGCGCGCAGATCGGCCGCGAGCTGGGCGCGGCGCTGGGCTGCGACCCGGACCTGGTCGACGCCGCGTGCCTGGCCCACGACCTGGGCCATCCGCCGTTCGGCCACAACGGTGAGGCGGCGCTGGCCGAGGTGGCCGCGCCGTGCGGGGGATTCGAGGGGAACGCGCAGAGTCTCCGGCTGCTGACCAGGCTGGAGCCCAAGGTGCCCGGGGCCGGGCTGAACCTGACCCGGGCCACCCTGGACGCGACGCTGAAGTACCCGTGGCTGGCTGGCGGCGGGCTGGCCAAGTACGGCGCCTACGCCGCCGACGCGGAGGCGTTCGCCTGGATCCGGGACAGGGCGTCGGCCGAGGGCCATCCGTGCGTGGAAGCCCAGGTCATGGACTGGGCTGACGACGTGGCCTATTCCGTGCACGACCTGGAGGACGGGCTGCACGCCGGGCTGATCACGCTGGACGCGCTGGCCGATCCGGCGGAACGGCCCGCGGTCGTCAAGCTGACCGCGGCCGAGTACTGCGCGCCCGGGTCGGTCACCGAGGCCGAGCTGGCCGGGGTGTTCGACGGGCTGCTCGCGCTGCCCTGCTGGCCGTCCGGGTACGACGCCGGGCCGTTCGGCCTGGCCGCGCTCAAGAACCTGACCAGCGAGCTGATCGGGCGGTTGTGCGGGGCGGCACACTCCGCCACCCTGGCCGCGTCGGGCGGGCAGCCGGTGACCCGGTACACCGCCGACCTGGCCGTGCCCCGGCGGCAGCGGCTGGAGTGCGCCCTGCTCAAGGGGGTCACCGCACACTTCGTGATGAGCCGGGCCGGGGCCGCCGAGGCGCAGGCCCGGGAGCGGGAACTGGTCACGGAGCTGGCGGCGGCGGTGCGCATCGGCGCGCCGGGCACGCTGGACCCCTCGCTGCGCGCGGCCTACGAGGCGGCCGGCACTGACCCGGCCCGGCTGCGGGTCGTGGTGGACCAGGTCGCGTCGCTCACCGATACATCGGCGGTGGCCTGGCATGCCCGGCTGTGCCGCTGACGTGATAGCTCTGGTCATGGTGTTAGCTGAGTGCATGTCGTGACGAAGGAGTCCAGATGCCCGGAGAACCGGCCTACGTGATCATCGGCGCCAGCCTGGCTGGCGCCAAGGCGGCCGAGACGTTGCGCGGGGACGGGTTCACCGGGAGCATCGTGCTGCTCGGCTCGGAACTGGAACTGCCCTATGAGCGGCCGCCGCTGTCCAAGGGCTACCTGCAGGGCAAGACGGACAAGTCGGCGCTCTACGTGCATGACGAGCACTGGTACCCGGCCAACCATGTTGACCTGCAGCTCGGCGTGACGGCCAGCGCCATCGACCTCGGTGCCCGGCGGGTCGGGCTGGCCAGCGGCGGCTCCATCGGCTATGACCGGCTGCTGCTCACCATGGGTGCCCATCCCCGGCGGCTGGACCTGCCCGGCGGTGACCTCGACGGGGTGCATTACCTGCGCACCGCGGCCGACTCCGAGGCGCTGGCCACCGCGCTGGCCGTGCCGCCCGGCGAGGACAACCGGGTGGTGATCGTGGGCGCGGGCTGGATCGGCCTGGAAGTGGCCGCCGCGGCCCGGGAGAAGGACTGCGCGGTGACCGTGCTGGAGCCGGAGCCGACCGCGCTGCACCGCCAGCTCGGCCCGGAACTGGGCGACTTCTTCGGCGACGTGCACCGGTCGCACGGGGTCGAGTTCCGGTTCGGCGAGTCAGCCGGCGAGCTGCTCGGCCACGACGGCCGGGTGACCGGGGTGGTCACGTCCAGCGGGACCGAACTGGCCGCCGACGTGGTCGTGATGGCCATTGGCGCGGCACCCAACGTGGCGCTGGCCGAGGCGGCCGGGCTCGAGGTGGCCAACGGGGTGCTGGTTGACGCGGCCATGCGGACGTCCGACCCGGACGTGTTCGCGGCCGGCGATGTGGCCAACGAGGCGCACCCCCTGCTCGGCCGCCGGGTCCGGGTGGAGCACTGGGCCAACGCGCTCAACGGCGGCCCGGCCGCGGCCCGGTCGATGCTCGGCCAGCCGGTGTCGTACGACCGGGTGCCGTATTTCTTCAGCGACCAGTACGACCTGGGCATGGAATGCTCCGGGCTGCCCGAGCCGGGGTTCTATGACCAGGTCGTGTACCGGGGTGAACCGGGGTCTACCGAGTTCATCGCGTTCTGGCTGCTGGGCGGCTGCGTGGTGGCAGGCATGAACGTCAACGTGTGGGACGTCACCGACGACATCCAGGCGCTGATCCGGGCCGGGTACGCGGGCCAGCCGGCCGGCGTGGCGCGGCTGGCCGACCCGATGGTCCCGCTCGGCGAGGTACTGGGCTAGCTGCCCGCCGGGCCCTGAGTGGGCGGGCACGGTTCTGTGGTGGTCGTCGAGCGGGGCCTGGTACGGCTCATCCGCGCCGCCGCCGCTGACCAGGCAGCCGTGGCAGCCCAGTTGCTGGCGTCATCGCCGGAATTGGCGGTGGACCGGCTGGCGCGGGATGAGGAGTTCTTCCTGGCTGAGTGCCACGCCCAGCTGTATGCGGGGGACAGCGCTCTGCACGCGGCAGCTTTTTCGTATCGCCGCGATCTGGCCTGGCAGCTGGTCGGAATGAGTGCCGACGTGCAGGCCAGGAACCGGCGGGATGCTCAACCGCTGCACGCTTCGGTCATCGGCGTCCCCGGATCGGGCAACTGGAATCCGCAGCGACAGTGCGAGGTCATTGCCTACCTCATCGAGGCCGGCGCCGATCCGAACGCCCCGGCCGCCGGAGGCGTTACGCCTCTTCACCGCGCCGTTCGCAACCGGTGCTCGGACGCAGTCCGGCTGCTCCTTGGCTGCGGGCGCCGACCCGCAGCTGACTAATGACAACCGCTCGACCGCCGTCACGCTGGCCCGGTGGACGACCGGCCGGGGCGGAAGCGGCACCCCCCAGGCCAAGGCCGAGAAGCAGAAGATCATTCGAATACTCGCCGCCGGCTAGCAGCGGTCCCGCTCAGCGGGGTACTGGGCTGGCGGCCCGTCCGGGCGGCCGCTAGCCCGGCGCGTCCTGGCCGGGCGGGAACGGGGCCAGGACCACGGTGATGTTGTCCCGGCCGCCCGACTCGATGGCGAACTGAGCCAGCTCCTTGGCTGCGCCCAGCGGATCGGTCAGCGCCCGCGGCATGGCCAGGCGGGCCAGGTCAGCCGCTTCCGGCTGGTAGTTCCACAACCCGTCCGAGCACAGCAGCAGAACGCCGTTGCCGGGTGGCGCGAACGCAGCCACGTGCGGCGGCGCTTCGGCCGGGTCGGCGCCGACCCAGCGGGTGACCACGTGCGCGTGCGGCGAGGTCAGCGCTTCTGACTCCCGCAGCAGCCCGGCCGAGACCATCTCCTGGGCCAGCGAGTCATCGGTGGTGAGCTGCTCGGCGGCCGAATCCTTGGCCGCGGCCAGCCAGTAGGCGCGGCTGTCACCCAGCCAGCACAGCGTCACGGCCGCACCGGTGAGCACGGCCGAGACGAACGTGGCCGACGGCACGCTCGCGCCCGGTTCGGCCAGCTGGGCCACGGCCTCGCCGGCGGACTGGACCGCCCGGGTCGAGGCCCCGACGAGGTCGGCGCCCGAGGCCGCGGCCGCCCGCAGCACCGCGGCCGCGGCCCGGGCGGCGGCCAGCGACGCCTCATCGGGCCGCGTCGAGGTGGAAACCCCGTCACAGACCACGGCTATGACGACCGGGCCGGCCGGGGACTGGGCGACGGCGAGTTCCATCGCGTCCTCGTTCCGCTGATGCCGGAGCCCGCGATCGGTCACGCCGGCCAGCAGCCCGAGATCGACTTCCTGGTGATCACGCGACATTACGGCACCGTCCCAGGGAAACGGCCCAGGTTCCGCTCTGACCTGGGCCACTGCTCAGTCTATGCCCCGGCGTGGCCGGGGCCGGACGTATCACCAGGACCCGGGCGGGGGAACTTCAGGACAGGCGGGACGCGGCCCCGGTGGCCGGGACGCCGGTGGCCGGGACCGGGGCGGCCGCGCGCTTCCCGCCGTGTCCCGCCACGCCAGAACCTGGCCCGGGCCGCTTACCCGTTCATGGCGTACTCAGCCACCCAGGCCACGGTCATCGTCTCGGTCTGGCCGTTGGGCTGGGCTGACGCCTGGTTCTGCGACTGCAGGGTCAGGTTCATCGGGATGGTGGGCCACTGGGCCGGCGGGGCGAGTGAGCTGCGCTGCACCGAGCCCCATGGCCGCCCGTCGACCGTGTACGTGATCGCGGTCGGGGTCCACTCGACGCCGTAGGTGTGCCACTGCGTGCCGTTGTTGTCCTGGGTGGGGCTGGCGATCACGCAGCAGCCGCCGTTGCCGTCCGGGCCCGCGTGCAGGCTGGCCGAGAAACTCTGCCGGCTCCCGCCCAGATCCTGGAAGAAATCGACCTCCGGTGGCCAGACGCCGTTAGCGGACGGCCACAGGATGGCGAGGTTGTTGATGGACAGGCCCGGTTCGTAGTCGCCCTTCATCCGGACCAGGTACATGCCGTAGGTCTGGGGGTTCCCGTAGTAGGCCACCCCGGCCTGGCCGGAGGACGTCGCCAGCAGGTGCAGCGCCCCGCCGCCGACCGACACGTTGGCCGGATTCCAGCTGCCGTACGGGTCGCCACCAGGCTGGCCGGTGTAGGCGTCCCAGCCTGACGGCAGGCTGTTCCCGGGGAAGTCCGTGGTGTACACCAGGCGCCAGCCGGGCATGCTGCCGGGCGCCTCCGTCGTGTTGCCCGTCTTGGTGGTGCTGCTGCTCCCGCTCTTCTTGGCCGTCCCGGCGTGATGCCGGTGCGACGGCGGGGTCGGCGTGCCTGGCGCGGCACTGCTGATGGCTGAGGACACGCAGCAACTGGGGCTGGTGTCCAGGGGCGTGATGCTGCGCTGCCGCGGGGCCTGCTGGCCGGTGTCCGCGGTCACGTGGATGGTCCCCCCGCCGGTCACGTGCAGCCCGGTGAGCGTCACCGCGGCGACCAGCAACGCGGTCACCGGCAGCACGAAGACCAGGAGCCAGGCCTTCCGGCGCCGGTGCGCCACGGGCTCCGGCAAGTCGTCGTGCCCGGCCGGCCCGGCGTCGTAGCCGCCCGGCCCGGGGTCGTAGCCGCCCGGCCCGGCGTAATAGTCAGCTGGCTCGGCGTCGTAGCCGCCCGGCCCGGCGTAATAGTCAGCTGGCTCGGCGTCGTAGCCGCCCGGCCCGGCCCAGCCGCCCGGCTCGGCGTAGCAGTCGGCCGGGCCGGGCGCCGGCACCGGGGCACCGGGTGGCGCGGCGGCGGCCGCAGGCCCCCCGCGGTGCGAGTGCTTAGGGCGCCGGGTCGACGTAAACCTCATCGATGCTCTCTCGCGTCGGGGGGCGGTGGGATGTCTCCTGCCGCTCCACCTGAGCGGGCACCTCGAACTGGGGCCAGCCCGCCTGGGGCCCAGCCCCTGGCGGGCCGGAGGGCCACGGGTGATCGGGCTGTCACGCCGCGCGTGACAGCTATCCCGCCGTAACACGGCGAATACTCGCCGCGCCCCCCACCCATAGCCATGTGCGTGCTCCCGGAGATATGTCTACAGCGGGGCTTACCATACCGGCACGGTGCGCCTTTCATCGGCGAAAATACGGATAAGCGAGTCGTGTTTGCCCTCGTTAGGGTCCGTCCGGGAGATTCACCGGCTGATTCCCGGCCGGCTGGCCTGGGCCGCGCGTCCGCCGCGGCCAGGCGGCGGGTGCGCAAGGTCGCGGCCCGGGCACCCAGCGCGTCCGGAATTCCGGGCCCGGAATGTAGCGCGGGCCGCCGGCCGCGCACGTGCCGCCATTCAGCGCGCCCGCGGGCCGGAGCGCTGGTGCCGGGCGCGGCAGGCCGGTTTAGCCTTTCCGCGGCTCGCCCCGGTAAGTGCCGAACGACCAGCGGTTTCCCTCGGGGTCGCGGACCGCGAAGTCGCGGGAGCCGTAGTCAGTCTCGTGCAGCGGCGCGATGATCTCCGCGCCGGCCGCGATGGCCCGGGCGAACACGGCGTCCGGGTCGTCGGTGACCACGTACGCGCCGAACGACCCGGGCGGCACCGGCCAGCTGCCGTCGTCCCGGACCGAGCCGAGCATGATGCCGCCACCCGGCGGCCAGGACAGCTGGGCATGGTGGACCACGTCGTCGTCCCCGTAGACCACGGTCTCCTCGAAGCCGAACGCGACGGCCAGGAAGCGGATCAGGGCCCGGGCGTCCCGGGCCCGCAGGGTGGGCCAGACCTGAGGTGGCGGGCTGTTGTCTGTCATGCCACCGAGTCTGCGCTGGCGGCGGCAGTACCGGATTGGACGTTTCGGAACTCATCCCCCAGCCACGCGGCGGGCGGGCAGCCCGCCAGCGCCCGGAACTCGCGAGCCAGGTGGGCCTGGTCGTAGTAGCCGCACCCGGCCGCCACATCGGCCAGCGTGGCCGCGGCCGGGTCACCGGCCTGGCGCTGCAGGATCCGCCGGGCCCGGTCGAACCTAGTCACCCGGGCGGCCGCCTTGGGGGTCAGCCCGGTCTCGGTCAGCAGCCGCCGCTGCAGGTACCGGGGGCTCCAGCCGACCATCCCGGCCAGCTCGGCGGCCCGGATCTGGCCGCCGCTGCGGGACAGCAGCCGCCAGGCCTCGGCAATATCCGGTGTCACCTGATGATCCAGGTCGGCCTGGGCCAGCAGCAGCCGGTCCAGGATGGCGAACCGGGCCGGCCAGCCCGTGGCGGCCCGCATCCGTTCCTGCAGCTCGTCCGCCACCGCGCCGAGCACCTCACCCGCCGCCAGGTCGCGGCCCGCCAGCTCACCGGCGGGCAGGCCGAGCAGGGCACGCGCGCCGAGCGGGCTCAGCGCCACCTGGACCCCGGACTGTCGGCCCGGGTGGGTGATCAGCGCGGGCGTGGTGTGCAGCCCGCCGATCAGCGTGCGGTAATCGCCAGGCGGATCGGCCGGGTCGGGGTGGCGGGCCACCGTGAGAGGGTCGTCCAGCGTGATGATCAGGGTGAGGTAGGGCGACGGGAGACCGCGGTGCCGGGCCGGCGGCACGCCTTCCTGCCGGTACCCGGCGTACGAGCCGATCAGCCCGCGCAGCGGCCCGGCCGGGGCCGCCCACACCGACTCCGACACCGGCCCGGCCGGTACCTGCCCACCCGATGGCTGCCCCGCCACACCACCAGTGTGCCTGCTCGGTCAGCGGGCGTTATCGCTGGCCACGGGGTAAGTGGCGGCCCGGCCGCCACGCCGTCCCGGCTCATCCGGGACGGCCACCAGTTCCACCGGCCGAGCAGCACGGCCGCCGAGGGCACCAGCAGGGTCCGCACGCCGAACGTGTCCAGCAGGATGCCCAGCGCCAGCCCCAGCCCGATGGCCTGCAGCTGGCCGCCCATGACGCCGCCGCCGAACAGTGCGAACACCCCGAATGTGCCGGCCAGGATCAGCCCGGCCGAGGTGATCGTGGGACCGGTCCGGGCGACAGCCGCCAGCACTGCCTCGCGGACCGGCAGCCGGGCCGCCTCCTCCCTGATCCTGGTCATCACCAGGATGTTGTAGTCCTCGCCCAGCGCGAGCAGGAATACGAACATCAGGAACGGCAGCACGAAGATCAGCCCGTCCTGGCCGCCCAGGTCGATGGCCAGCAGCGTGGTCAGGCCGAGGGCGGCCAGGAAGGACGCCGCGATGCTGGCCACCAGGTACAGCGGGGCGACCAGGCTGCGCAGCACCACGCCCAGCAGCACCGCGATGGCCAGCACGGCCACCGGGACGATGCGCACCATGTCACCGCCCGCCGCGCTCACGTCGTACAGCGAGGCGGCCCGGCCGGCTACGCCACTGGCCACCGCGCCAGAGCGGCGGGCCGCCGTGGCCAGCGTGGCGCGCACGGCCGGGGTCGCGTCCATGGCCGCGGTACTCAGCTGGTTCCCGGCCGCCAGCCCGGCGGCGAACCGGACCGTCCGGCCGTCGGCGCTGACGTACTGCGCCGTGGCCCGGTAGGCGTCGTACTCGGCCCGGGGCACCCGGGCGCGGCCCGGTCCGGCCAGCGGGAGTGCCCGCGGGTTGCCCAGTTCCGCGTGCAGCCTGGCGTACTCACCGGGCGCGAGCTGCCCGCCGTTGGCGTCCAGCGGCCTGGTCAGCACGCTGAACAGGCCCGACGAACGAAGGCTGACCGCCGCGGTGGCCAGCGGGCCGGGCCGCTGCCACACCGGTGTGCGGAAGCGCAGGATCAGCTTGGCGGGGCTGGCCGCTGATTGCGGGAAGTACGTTGTCACCAGCGCGTTGCCCAGCGCGGCGCCCGACCCGGCCGGCGCGCTGGCTGACCGGCTCACGTTGGCCGTCCGGTAGCCCAGGGCGGCCAGGGCCAGCGCGGCGAACACCAGCACTCCGGCCACGAGCACCACGGCCGGCCGCCGCACTGCGCGCGCGGCCACCTGCCCCCACCAGCCGGGACGTTCCGCGCCGTCCGCGGGCTCGTGGCCCGCGGGGCCGCCGCGGAACATCCAGCCGGCGGTGAGCGCGAGCAAGGCCGGCAGCAGGGTCAGCCCGGCCAGCAGCATGACCACGATGCCCAGGGCCAGCGGCACAGCCAGGTCGCGGTACAGCCCGAACGTGGCCAGCAGCAGCGTGAACAGGGCCAGGATCACCGTGCCGGCGGACGCGCTGATGGACGCGCCGACCCGGGTCAGGGCCCGGACCGTGGCGGCCTGCGGTTCCGTTCCGCCGCGCACTTCCTCCCGGAACCGGTAGACGAGGAACAGGCCGTAGTCGGTGCCCGCGCCGAGGATCAGCACGACCAGCAGGGTCTGGGTGACCGAGGAGATCTGCAGGCCGTGCGCGCCTAGCCCGGCGATGAACTTCTCCGACACCAGCAGGGCCACCACGCTGGGCAGGAACGTGACCAGCGCGGCGACGGGGGAGCGGAGCAGGATCAGCAGTGCCGCGGCAATAAACACGATCGCGATCAGGCCGACCCGGCCGGTCGCCCGGTTCCCGCTGGCGTTGCTGGCCGCCGGCCCGGCCAGCTGCAGCTGCACCCCGGGTGGCGGGGCCGCCCTGGTCAGCGCGCCCTGCAGGCGGCGCACGATGGGCTTCAGCGCGGCCACGTCCGTGGCGTCGTGGTCCAGCGTCACGTCGATCTCGGCCGCGTGCCCGCCGGGGGAGACCGCGCCCGCGCGGACCGCGAGCACCCCGCCGGCCTGACGGGCCAGACCGGCCGCGCGGGAGGCCGCGGCCAGGTCGGCCGGGGTCAGCGGCCCGCTGGCCCGGGCGGCCACAATGGTGACCTTGCTCCTGCTCGCACTGCCCAGCAGCGGGGCGGCGAGCGAGGCGGCCTGGACGCTCGGCGCACTGGCCGGCAGGAACAGGCTCGGATCGCTGTTCACCTCGCTGGCCAGGGTGGGCAGCGCCAGCATGGCGGCCGCGGTGATCACGAACTAGCTGAGCACGATCGGGCCGCGGAACCGGACCGCGAAACCAGCGAGGGCCGCGAAGAATCCCCCGCCGCCCGGGCCGCCGGCCGGCCCGCCTGGCGTCCCGCGTTCCGGGCCGCCCGGGACCCTGGCCACGCCGCGCATCGGTGCCTCCTTGGAACGCCGTGTGTCGCGCTCCATGGTGGCCGTGGCCCGGGCCGCCGTCGTCAGCCTGGCGGCCCGGATTTCCGGCCGGCCGCCGCGTTAGCCCGAAGTTCCCCCTGGTGAGCGTCGGATCAGCCCGGTGATGGTGCCGTGACCAGGTGAAGTGTGCTCGCTGAGAACGGGAAACGTAGTCATGTAGATCACGTTATAGATTACAGTACCGGCGTGTTG